>ERZ1034880.210-NODE-210-length-19917-cov-4.959420_pt1 | contig 19917 bp, 10 predicted proteins | sample MGYA00520630_ERZ1034880 | MGnify/ENA primary metagenome ERZ1034880 (study PRJEB33766, sample SAMN09781725) | gut metagenome | biome: gut microbiome | host: Homo sapiens | place: Madagascar | study: EMG produced TPA metagenomics assembly of the PRJNA485056 data set...
CGCGATCTCTCCGCCGATTTCTCCGGCTTCGCCGTCATGGACATGTTCGGCAACCCGCTTCAGTCCGGCGAGCACCGCCTCACCGCCGCGCCGTTCTACCTCCAGCCGAAAGACGGAGCAAGGATTTTCGGCGATACGCTGAAAAAACTCAGCATCAAAATGGAACGGAATCTCATCGCCAGCCCGGCCGCGCGTCTCGTCGAAGACAAAAACGGCAACACGGATCTGTTCGTCACGATCCACAACACGGGGAACCGCGCGATCGAAGGCAAAGCCGGACTCGGCGGACGTTTCAAGGCGCCGGACGGCATTCAGGACTTCCGCATCGAGGCGAACAAAGCCGCCGTTCTCCGTTTCCGCGTGAAGGTAAAGGACGCCAAAGCGAAAAACATCCTGCGTCTCTTTGCCGACGGAAAGCTCGTCCAGTTCCCGCTCGAAACGACCGCCGTTCCCGCGGCAGAAGCCGGAACTGAACTGAGCGTAAGCCGCGAGGGTTCGACTCCCTTCACCTTCAAAATCGGGCGGACGGAAAAAGAGACCCGCGTCACGGTCGGCGTCAGAGATTCCACCGATTCCGGCGCACCCGGCGGCCGTCCGGTCTGGGAGCAGGACTGTGTGGAACTCTTCTTCGACCGCGCGCCGTTCACCTCCGCACTGGAGCATCCGGACAAGCACACGAAAAACGTGTTCCGCCTGTTCGTTCTCCCTCGGCAGAAAAAAATTCATTACATGAATCATGACGGGAAGATCTCCATCATTGATCTTCCGCTTGAAATCAAAACGGAAAAGAGCGGATACAGCCTCGCGCTTTCCATTCCGGAAAATCTGCTTCCGCTGAACAGCGGCGCAATCGGATTTGAAATCAAAATCGACGATGCGGAACCTTCCGGGAAAACTCTCCGCGAAGCGTACTGGGCCAACGGGCCCGCTCCGTTCCGCAACCGTCTTGCATTCGGAATCATCACCTTCAAATAAACAAAAAGGAGCAGACACAATGAAACACAAACTGATTCTTTCCGCACTCTTCTGCGGAGCCGCACTCTTCGCGGAAACACCCGTCGAATTCAAGGTTCAGCCGCAGATGGAATGGAAGAAGCTCGATAACGGCGAATATGCCGTCGAGCGCACCGCCGACCTGAAGCACAATGCGCATCTCATGCTGATCATGCCGGAGCTCAAGCCCGAAACCTTCTACGCAATCGAGTGGGAAGCCAAGGGCGAAAACGTCGAGAACAACGGCATGGTTCAGTACATGCTCGCCATGGAACAAACCGTTTACCCGCAGTTCATGGTCGGCAAGGGCTGGAATCTCAACCGCCGTTACTTCCACACCGGCAAAAACAGCTCCGGCCGCCTCTCCATCTATGTCCGTCCGCCGTTCGCCCAGAAACTCCAGATCCGCAACATCAAACTCGCCGAACTTGCCAAAGCGGATTACGAGAACGGGTTCACGCAGGATTTCGAAAAAGAGAACACGCTCCCCGGGTTCTGGATCCGTTCCTGGAAACAGAAGGAATTCGCCGCCGACATTGTGAAATCCGATTTCATCAACGGCGACAAAAGCATGAAGCTGACGCTCAAGGGAATGGATTCCGCGTCAATTCAGTCCGCCGTTTTCCCGATGGTCCCCGGAGCAAAATACAAAATCTCGTTCTGGGCAAAAGGCTCCGGAAACGGCACGATGCTCTTCATCTTCAACGCCTTCAATGACGGAGTCACCCAGACGCCTCCGCAGAACATCATCCGCAGAGACTGCGCGCTCGAAACCGAGTGGAAGGAATACGCTTTTGAGATCGTCTACCCGACCGATCTGAAAAAGTTCGCCTCCGCCGCAGTCCCGATGGCAAATCTTGCATTTTCAACACAGCTTCCAGAGGTCTGGATCGACAACGTCAAAGCGGAACTCATAAAATAAACCGTCCCTTTTCAAGCCCGCAAGCACAAATGCGGGCTTGATTTTTTTTTGCGAATGATTATATTAACAGGGAACCTTTAACTATGGAGTTCTCCATGACTTCTCTGCTTCCGAAATCTTTTGAATGGGTCGCCCGCCTCAAAAAATACGAGGGCAACCCGATCCTCCGTCCGAACGCGAATTCCTGCGCAAAAGACGCCGTTTTCAATCCGGCGGCAACCGTCAAGGAGGGCAAAGTTCACATGCTCTGCCGCTGCATCGACTTCAGCCGCGAGGCCGCCACGAAGAACAACTGGAGCGTCTCCACATTCGGCTGGGCGACCAGCGAAGACGGCTTCAATTTCACCATGTCTCCCGAACCGGTTCCCGAATTCAATCCCGGACCCGATTCCCCGTTTCAGGGCGGATTTGAAGACCCGCGTCTGGTGAAAATCGGCGATGAGTGGCTGCTCACCTACACAGGAGTCTACCGCGAACCCTCCGGGCGCTTCAATGTCATGACTCCGGGACTCGCCGCGCTTTCCAAAGACCTGGTTCACTGGGAATTTCTCGGCGAAATTCTCCCCTCGCGCGCGATCGCGGTCACTCCGGAGAGAATCAACGGAAAATACTGGGCGTACTACGACAACTGGTGTCTCCGCCTCGCCTGGTCGGAAGATCTGCGCACCTGGCATCTTCTCGACGAGCCCGCGCTTACGCAGCGTCCGGGCAAGTTCGACGAATGTCTCTGCGAATCCGTAGCAGCCCCGCTCATTTCCGACGACGGCATTCTCCTGCTCTACAACGGAGACGCCGGAGAACGGCGCGCGGAGGAGCTTGCCCGCACCGCCTCGCCGCATTATCTTCCGCTTCATCCGAAAATGTTCTACAGCATCGGCTGGGCGCTGTTCGACCGCAACGATCCGACGCGTCTCATCGCCCGCTGCGACGAACCTGTGATTGTTCCGGATCATCTCTATGAATTCTACGGAGTTGCAGACTTCACCTGCTTCGCCTCCGGTCTTGTTGAATTCAAGGGAAAACACATTCTGTACTACGGCTGCGCCGACATGCGCATCTCCGCCGCTTACGCGGAATAATCCGCCGCCTGCACTTCGCGCCGAGAAGGCGTCGAAACCGCAATCTGTTTACGCAAACAGCGCGTCTCTGAAAAATGCTCCGGAGACGCGCTGTTCTTATTTTATTTTATCAAATTTCAGAGTTCAAACGTGCGGGTGCAGCGTCCGCCGATCTTCTCCGCCGGCTTGCCGGGAAGAACGAGATCCGCCGAGCAGCCGTCCGGAATCTGAATTTCGCACACAACCGACTTTCCGTCGCGTCTCCATTCAACCCGGAGCTCGCCATACGGGGTGTCATGCGACATCTTCACATGCGAAAGCTGCGGAACAAAGTTCGGTTTCAGCGTGAAATGTTTGAATCCCGGCGTTTCGAAACTCGGCTCCGCGCCGCCGAGATACTGATACATCCAGGCGGAAATATCGCCGTACATGATATGGTTCTGCGACGAACAGCCGTTCCAGTGCTCCCAGAGCGTCGTTGCGCCGCATTTCACCCAGTAACCCCAACCCGGGAACTCCGGCTGCGTGATGAGCCGGAACGCATCCTCCGCATAGCCGTAATCCGAAAGGACACGCGGAACATACTTCGCGCCGAGAATGCCGAAATCGGCCTTGTGCGAATTCGCGCGGACCAGTTCCGCAAGTTTCTTCGCGGTCAGCTCCTGATCCTTCTCCGCGAGACCGAAGAAAAGCGGCGCGGCGAGCGCGGTCATGACTCCGGTCGAGTAGGTGCCGTCGCCATTGTAGAACTTCTCATTGAAACTCTTCCTGATTGCGGCGGCGAGCTCAGTGTAACGCTTTGCATCCTCCTCTTTGCCGAACAGGGCGGCGAACTTGGCGAGACGCACCGTATCGCTGTAGTAATAGCCGGTGGAGGTGACTTCAACCGGAACTATTCCGGAATCGTTCCAGTGGCACCAGTCGCCAAGACCGAAACGGACAATGTTGTTCTCGGACATGCCGCGGCAATATTCGACGTAACGCTTCATGTTGCCGTAGAGTTCGCGGGCGAGCGAATCGTCCCCGTAGAAGCGGTAAACCTGCCAGCAGCCTTCAAACAAAAGGCTGTCCCACGCGGGACCGCTGCCCCAGTTGAATCCCCATCCGCCCGAGGGAGCAATGCCGGGAAGCTGTCCGCTGACGCGCTGAGTATCGGCAAGCAGACGCATGAAATGAGTGTACGCGCCGTGTCCGTCCCGGTTCCAGAGTCCGGTCTCGCAGGCGATGTTCGCATCGCCGGTCCAGCCGTTCTTCTCGCGGTGCGGACAGTCGGTCGGAATGCCGGTGAAGTTGGAGAGATAACTCTGCATGGTGATCTGCTGCAGACGGTTCAGCGTGGCGTCGGAAGATTCGAACTCGCCGACTTTGCGGAAGGAGTTGTGAACAAACTGCGCCTTGATGGAACGGAGTTTCGTATCTTTGTTCCAGATCGAGACAAGCACATAGCGGAAACCGTGATAGGTGAATCGCGGACGGAAGCGTTCGACGCCCTCGCCTTTGAGCGTATAGGTATCGGTCTGGAAGCCGTCCTTTTTGATGAACATGCCGATCTCCTCCTGGGTAATATTTCCATTTGCCCGGATCTGTTCCGCATATTCGAGCTTGACGGTTTCGCCGCGCACGCCTTCGACTTCGATTTCGCACCAGCCGGTAAGGTTGGTTCCGAAATCGTAAACGGTCTGATAGGAGAAAATGAACTTTTCGCCGACCGGTTCGTATTCGCGCATGACTTTGCAGGGTTCGAGATCTTCTTTGACGATCAGACCGCCCGGCGGATTGCACTGCACGGCGGATTTCCAGCCGGAGTCGTCGAAGTCGGGATCGGCGAATCCGGGAATTTCGAACCGCGCGTCATAATGTTCGCCGTTGCGGAGCGCATCGAAGCGGACCGGGCTTTCGTGGAAGCGCCATGAGGTATCCGATTTCGCGAGGAGTTTTCCGTCGGCGACGATATCGCAGAGGAGTTTCGGCCAGTCGCGCCACGGAGCCTTGTCGAAGCTCCAGGTTTCGGTCGTATGACAGTTGTACCATCCGTTTCCGAGGAGCACCGCCACCGCGTTTTTGCCCGGTCTGAGCAGTCCGGTCACATCGTATTCGATGTACGAATCGCGTTTTTCATATTGCGTAACGACCGGCGCGAGCACGCGGTCGTCGGCCTTCTGTCCGTTGACATAGAGTTCATGCCATCCGAGACCGCAGAGGAAGACCGTTGCTTTTTCCGGCGCTTTGTCACAGACAAATGTTTTGCGCAAATAAGGCGCCGCGCCGACCCAGTCCGCCGGAGCACACATCGTCTTTCCGTCGTTAATCCAGTATCCGTTCCATTCGCGAGTCATGATAAATTCCTTTTTTGAAGTTGATTCGATTAACATAATCTTCAAAAAGGAAAAAGCAAAGGGGAAATAATTTTTTTCATAGTTTTTTCATTTCTCCTTTTACTTTTAGAGATTATGGAGTATAATACCGGTAGCAAGGAGTTTTATATGCGTTATCTCTACGACAAAACAGAAAAAATTATTCTGGAATACGATTCCGAATTATTCGAACACCCGCACCTCTCTACGGGAAACAAAGTAATCTCCGCCCGGAAGGGCGATGCCATCGGACCTCTGCACCCGGGACATTATCTGATTTATGAGAACACCGGAGCTTCGGAAAAACGAATCCGCTACCTCGGAATCGCCCCGGATCATGCGGTCATTCTTCAGCTCTCCGTCGCGGCGTTCTCCGCGGACAACTTCGACAGCGTCGCCCATGCGAAACGCGTCCCCGTCAACTACTGCGTCGCACCCGACCAGCTCAACGATTCCACTTTCCGCGGATTCGAACAGGATTACGGCGACACCGTCTACCCCTTCTTCGGAGGAGCCGAAACATCCCTCCCCGAAGAACGCATCGCCGAACGGCTGCGTCAGCTCAACGCGTGGTTCCAGTCCAAAGGACTCGCCCAGCTGCGCGGATTCGCGACCGACAATCCCACGCCCGCCCTCTTCCGCGCGATGAAGGAAAACGGTCTCTCCATTCTCCAGCTCCTCAACCGGCAGGGGATGCCTTCCCAGCCGTTCTATGCGTGCGAAGAGGATATTCACCGTCCCGGAGTCCGCGCCCCCGAGGGCGAGCCGAATGTGCTTGAAATGCCGTTCGCGACCGCCGCAATCAACGGCGACGACTACGCGCTTGTTCCCGCGCACTTCCTGCGCTGGAACCGCACCGTCGAATCCGGAGCATATCCGGAACGCTTCCGCAACTTTGTGATCGACTGTCTCCGCGCCGCCGAATTCAAACGCAAGCCCTTCTTTCTCTCCGCGGGATTTGAACTCGGACGCACCTACGGCGTCCGGTCGATGACCAAGCACAACCGCCGCGGAATGGCGCTCATCCTCGATCTCGCAAAAAAACTGCCGATCATCTTCGCTAACGGACGCGACGTCGCCGCCTACTACGAAAAATTCTGTCCGGCTTCTCCGGAAATCGTCATGACCCAGCGCGACTACTTCGTCGGTTCGCGCATTATGAACAAACCCGTCAACGCAGGCCCCTCGATCTGCATGGAGATGTTCGATTACAAGGCGGTGTTCTCTCATCTCAACCCGCTGCCGTCGGTTCATTATGATTACATCGAAGCGGCAGCCAACAACCCGAACCACGCCGATGAAGACCGCGCGAACATCCGCGTGGAACTGAACGGCAAAAACGCGCAGATCTCCGTTGCCGCACCGCTCCCGCGCAAGACGCCGATCGCCTTCTGGGACGCCCGTCCGGTCCGGATCGACAAACCGGGTATCTCCGCCTATTATCCGCCGATTCTGGACGACCGCCGCTCCCACTGCGTCATTGTCCTCCCGGTCGGATTCGCCGGCGATGTTCATGTTCAGCTGGAACTGCTGTCCACCCCCTCCCCCGCCGAATTCAACGGCGTCGGAAACAACCTGTGGAAAGTTCAGACCATCGGAACACATCCGCACCGCCAGTGCTATCTCTATCCGGACACGCCGCTTCTTGCGCCGCTCACCATCCGGTTCACCGCACCGAAGAAGTGCAAAATCGACTCGCAGGAACGTCCGCTTGGAGATTTCCAGCGCGGCGAAACAGTTGTTCTTGAATTCGGACCGCGCCGTTCCTACTACCGCTTCTATGGACTGCTTCCGGAAGAGGTCCGCCCTGCCCCGGACGCGATTTCCGCAATCGAGTTCGCCGCCTCGGAATTCCGCGCGTTTGCGGATCATGCCGATTCAGAACTTCAGCGCATCCACGCCAAAGACGACGCCCGTTTCGCCGCGCAGATTCCGTCAAACGAAACGACCGTCTATGAAATCGACTGTTTCGGGAATTATCCGTTCGGGGAACTGGTTTCCGCCGTCCCGTACGACCGTGTAGTCCGTTCTGCGAACGAAAAACTTTCGGTTCTTGCGCGCGGCAGCGGAATTTCTGTCGGCAACGGCAAATCCTTCTGGATTCACCCGCACGCCCTCCGGATTTCGATAAACGGACTCGACACGCTTACCGGAACGACCGTGAACTTTTATCTGGCGAATGCTGTTCCGCGCTGGACGCCCGGCTCCTTCCGCTACCGGGTTCAGATCAAATCCGGCGATGCGGTCGTTCACCCGGCGGTCTCATGGAGCTGTCCGCGCGGCGACGAAGAAAACAAACTTCAGAAGTTCTCCGTTCCGCGGGAAAAGATTGTAAACGGAAGTGTGGAAATCACACTTGCCTCCGAGCAGGTTGCTGTTCCGGACGACTGGTTCGCCGACAACTGCTTCCCCGCCCTGCTGGAACGCCTTGTGATAACGGAAGAGTGAAATTAAAAAAGGAGACTGCCTCTGCCTCCCGGCACACAGTCTCCTTACAAAGCAATCAGGCGTTTGCGCGGATATAATCGAGAGTTGCATTCACCATCAGCTCCGAGCGGGAACGGTGTATACGCTTGGCGAAAGCAGTGATTTCATCGATTTTATCCACCGTGCTGGTAACATTGATTCGCGCAGGAACTCCGGGGAGATATCCCGTAACCGGAGCAATAAACGCTACCGGCTCCTCGCAAGCATCCGCCTTGACTTTCAATTCCGCGGCGGACGATGGCTCCGGAAGAGAATCTCCGTGCGAAACAACGCTGTCCATATAGCTCTCAAGACAGTCGGCAGCATTTTTCATAAGGTCTTCCAGATTATCCCCATCCGTCATACAGCCGAGATCAGGGAACTCGCACCAGAGACCTGAGGAATTTTCATGAACAAACATGAAGTAAGTTTTTTTATTCATTTTATGCCTGCTTTCTTTTTGATTCCTCGAACAAGCGAGGGGTTGAGTTCTTTACTCCCGTGATCCGGAATCGGAATAGGGTCAGTCCGATCCGGATGACGCCAGATTTTATGGCTGCCTTTTCCATTCCGTTCAAGGTACCAGCCGGCAGCCAGCATTAGTTTTATAAGTTCACGGTAATTCATAACACCTCCTCTCAGCTCTTAATATACATCTTTTTTTACATCTTTCAAGAAGATTTTCCCTATCCGGCGACAGCCTGCAACAGCAAGCTTTTGCAAATCTAATATCTAAAGTTATATTTACAAGATTTTATCCATTATAATCCTTGCAATTATAATATTCGATGTTATATTTACAAGAAATAAAAAGGAGGGGCTACCATGATTTCACGCCAAATGTCCAGCCAAATTCTTGAGGCGGCAACACAGTATCCTGCAGTTGCCGTCACCGGACCAAGACAATCCGGGAAAACAACTCTCTGCAGAGAACTGTTCCCGCACTATGCTTATGTCAATCTCGAAAAGCCGGATGTAAGACAATTTGCGGCTGAAGACCCCAACGGTTTTCTTGCCCAGTTTTCAAAACCGGTCATACTGGATGAAGTCCAGAGGGTTCCTGAACTTTTCAGTTACATTATGCCGCTCATGGATGAACATAAAAAAATGGGAGAATTCATCCTTTCCGGCTCTCAAAATTTTCACCTGCAGGAAGCAATCAGCCAGTCGCTCGCCGGACGCTGCTCCACGCTGCGGCTTCTGCCGCTCTCCTACCGGGAAATCTGCGGAAAAAGCAACCATGATCTTTTCCGTCTGGCGGAAGAAACGCCTGATGCTCCGGGATCTCCGGCAAATCCATTTGAACACATTTTCCGCGGCGGCTACCCTCCCATCTACGACAGGAACATCAAGCCAACCAATTGGTATGCACAATATACTCAAAGTTATTTGGAACGGGATGTCCGCCAACTTGTCAATGTAGGGAATCTTGAAACATTTGAACGCTTCCTGCGTCTGACTGCGGGAAGAAGCGGACAGATTCTCAATATGGATTCACTGGCATGCGACGTCGGCATTTCTCCGGTTACCGTCAAACGCTGGATTTCCCTTCTTGCGGCAAGCTATATCATATTCCTGCTGAAACCGCACGCCCGGAATTTCAATAAAAGGCTGATAAAAACGCCCAAGCTCTATTTTTATGATACAGGGCTGCTCTGCTATCTTTTGAACATCCGTTCCGTCGAAGATCTGGAGCTGCACAGTCAGCGCGGGGCAATTTTTGAAACATACATCATATCGGAACTGTTCAAATCTGCATTCAACATGGGAATTGAACCGCCAATGTATTACTGGCGGGATTCTCAAGGGCACGAAGTCGATCTCATTATTGAAAACGGAGAAAAGCTTTACCCTGTAGAAATCAAATCGGCACAAACCGTCTCCGGAGCCATGTTCAGCGGGTTGAACTACTGGTGCGGACTGGCTCAAAACCGGGGAGGCATGCTGATTTACGGCGGAAACGAATCCTACACCCGCAATGGATTCCAAGTTCGCGCCTGGTCCGTAATTTAAAAATCATCCGGAGACTTTTTCAGGAAGTCTCCGGATGAAAAACGATCTTACGCCTTCCAGAAGAGACGGAAGGTGAAGCGGTAGACACCGCCGGAAATACGGTACTTCGGAAGCGTATCGGGACCGCAGCTCTCGGTGCCGACGCCGCGCTGAAGAAGATCAAGATTCAGATAAATCCTGCCGCTCTCCTTCAGCTCGTGACGATGCATTGCCGACTGCTTCGCACGGGCGCTGTAACGCGAAATCGAAAATTCCATGACAGACTCCGGAACAATCGCCAGACGATGCGCGCCGTCCGATACAATCAGTTCGCGGACATCCGTTCGGTTGCCCGATTCCTGCGGCATGATGTAAGTCTCTTCCATCCCGTCGACCGTTGTATTGTAACGTCCGACCGGATATCCGGCACAGCGGTCACGGTAGTTCTCCTGCGGACCGCGGCCCCAGTACTCAACGTCCGTAAATGACTGCGGAAGCTCAAGGACGATTCCGATGCGCGGAAGATCCGTCAGGCTCTGCGCATATTCCATCACATTCTCAAAACGGAACGAACCATCCGCTTCAGGGACAATCGTCAGAGTATGAACCGCCAGCTCGCCATACCGGGAAACGACAACCGTTTTCCCCGTTTCGCGGCAAACCTTGCGCTCCGTGCAATTGAGATCAAAAAGACCTTCGGAAAGCCAGATGTTTCCGGCGCTGTTGCCGAAGTTCATTTTACCGAAACGATGACGGCGGCAATCGTTGTCCGTCGTGGCGCGCCAGGTGTTCAGCGCGGCTTCCGTCTCAATGCGGGCGGAACCGTCGGAGAGAGACAGAACGCCGTTCTCCGCAACCTCAAGCGTGCCGGGGCGCACCGCTTCCGGTTCGGGAAGCAGACGGCTCTGATACGGAACCGCAAACTCCTCCCAGCCGAGTTCGTGTCCGGCCGGAGCCCACGCGTTCGCGGCCTTCAGGCGGAGTGAAACGAGAAGACGGCATTCGTCACCGATGCGCAGATCCGACGGGCGGCTGTACGGAATCGTCAGAACCGCCGTGTTTTTCCTGTTGAGCGTGAACAGGTCATGCGCGGCATACGCAGTGAAATCCGGAATAGCGAAATCGGAATCCAGATGCGGCACTGCCAGTGTTCCGGTCTGCGCCGCGCGTCCATTGACCGTGAGAGTCCAGACGACCTCGCAGTCGTCCAGCGAAGTGAACCAGCGGCGGTTGCGGATCTGAATGCGCCCGCAGTTGAGATCAACCGCAGAGAATTCAGCGGGAGCGGCAAGTTTTTTGAATTCATACAGTCCGGAATGCGGAATGCGGTCGGGGGAGACTAGACCGTCGCAGACGAAATTGAAGTCGTTCGGCTGATCCCCGAAGTCGCCTCCGTAAGCAAAGAACTCCCTGCCGTCTGCGCCGCGTTTGTAAATTCCGTGGTCGCACCACTCCCAGATAAATCCGCCCTGGAGACCGTGATAATGACGGAAGGCGTCAAAGTATTCTTTCAGACAGCCGTTGCTGTTGCCCATGGCATGCGAATACTCGCAGCAGATCAGCGGACGGTCATCCTCCGTCTGCGTGCGCGCCCAGTTGATGATGGAGTCAATCTGCGGGTACATCGGGGCGATGATATCCGTAATGCCGCGGTTCAGATTCGGCGCCCAGCCGCCGCGGTCGGGAGAATAGATAGCGCGTTCGCAGTGAAGCGGACGCGAGGGGTCGGCTTCGCGGATCCAGCCGGCGAGCGCGGCGTGGTTGGCGCCGTAACCGGATTCATTGCCGAGAGACCAGACGACAACCGACGGGTGGTTGCGGTCGCGCGTCACCAGGTGAATCACACGGTCAAGATAGGATTCGCCCCAGCTCGGATTGGAGCACATGTCGTAAAAGAAGCCGTGGTTTTCAATGTTCGCTTCATCGAAAACGTAAAAACCGAGCTCGTCGCAGAGATCATAGAATTCCGGGGCGTCGGGATAGTGACTTGTGCGGATGGCATTGACGTTGAACTGCTTCATGAGAATCAGGTCGCGGCGCATGGATTCAATGCTGAGTGTGCGCCCGGTGCGCGGATCGTGTTCGTGGCGGTTCACGCCCTGAATCAGAACCGGTTTCCCGTTAATCAGCAGCTCGCGCCGGCGGACTTCCACGCGGCGGAAACCGATTTTGATTGCGGAGGATTCCATCACTCCGCGTTCCTGATTGCGCAGCGTCACGGTCAGCGTGTAGCGGTACGGGTCTTCCGCGTTCCACGCATGAATTGCGGGAAGCTTCGCCTCAAGATAGCCAAACAGGCGCGCGGGGTCTTTGGCGTTGAAGTACACACCCTCGCTGAGCTTGTGTCCAACGTCGGTGGTTGCCTTCCAGACTTCACAGCCCACAGCGTCGAGCAGACGCAGATCAAAGAACCAGCCCTCCTGCGGACGGTTTACGCAGTACTCGACCATGCCGTTGTTGCCCTCGGAGAACGCGCCTTTCAGCGGTTTGAGACGGGCGATCAGTTCGAGTTTCAGCAGACCGTTCTCCAGAGAGTCGTCAAGCGTGGAAGTGACGCAGATATCCTCAATCCGGTTCACGGGACGCGAAAGAAGCGTGACATTGCGGACGATTCCGGCGTGCCACCACTGGTCCTGGTCTTCCACATACGCGGCATCGCTGTACTGAATGACGAAGACGGAAATTTTGTTTTCGCCTTCAACGAGCTTTTCCGTAATGTCGAACTCGGATGCGCCGCGAGAATCCTTGCTGAATCCGGCGAGCGATCCGTTGACAAATGCGTAAAACAGGTTTTCCACACCGTCGAAACGCAGAACCGTGCGGCGTCCGCGCCACGATTCGGGAAGCGTGAACGTGCGGCGGTAAACCGCCGCAGGGTTGCGGTCGAGCGGAACGGACGGCGGATAATCCGGGAACGGCATGTTGATGTTGGTGTAATGCGGATATCCGTATCCCTGCATATCCCAGCAGCCGGGAACGGCGATGCGGTCCCACTGCGAATCATCAGCATCCGGACGGAACTCATCCGTCACCAGATCGGGATTCTCAAACCATTTGAAGCGCCACTCGCCGTTCAGCGTCATGGAGTACGGATTCTCTCCGCCCGCAAGTGCCTCCGCTTCGGTTGCATAAGTATGGAAAAACGCACGCGGAGCAAGGCGTCCCGCGCCGACCGTTTCCGGCGACTGCCGGAGAAGTTTACTGAAATCCTGCATAAAGAACTCCTGTTGTTTGCGATACATCTACTATAGTCCGCCGGAGCAGTTTGCGCAATCAGCAAAAAACGTATTTCAATATTCATTTTCAACAGATACGGCTTGCAATATTTCCGGAATGTTCTATATTAAAAAAGAAAAATGAAACAATACAAAAACGGTGAATCAATTGACAAAACAGGCAATCGAGACAAAATGCTGCGTCCGGGGATTCGATGCGAAAGAACTGGTTGCACTCCCCTTCTACGTCTGTTCCGTTGGACGCAAGGAGCTTCCCGCGGACAGCTACAGCATATCCACGGAGATTCATAACAATTTCGTGGAACTCTGCTGGAGCGAATCGGGAATGGGGGAAATCGACTTCTACGGACGCAAGTTCAAGCTGGAGGCGGGTGACGTTTTCTATTTTCTTCCCGGGGAAGCGCATGTGATGCGCGGGCTCTCCGAACGCTGGAAGTCCCGCTGGCTCTGCTTCGAGGGTCCCCTCGCAGTCGCCACGTTCATGGCTTACGGACTGGAGCGCGTCTCGCATGCGGCGGCGTTTCCCGAAGAACTCTTTGCGGAACTGGAGCGGGATATCTACGTGCGCGATCCGGTCTGCATTGCGCGGCTTTCCGGGATTCTCATTCAGATTCTTTCGGAACTGGTGATTCCGGCCGCGCAGAATTCCAAAAACATATTCGAACGCTGTGTCGACTACATCCGGGCGAACTGCTCCGATCCGGAACTTTCGGTCAAGACACTCTGCGACCGGTTCGGAATTCCGGAAACCACGCTTCAGCTTTATTTCCGTCGGAACAGACTCATTTCACCCGGACATTTCATCATGCAGCTGAGGATGCAGCTGGCAAACAGCTTCCTGCGCGGAAGCTCTCTTCCGATCGCGGAAGTCGCGCGCAGATGCGGATTCCGCAGTCCGTCGAGCTTTGCGCGCTTCGTCCGGTCGCGCACAAAAAAATCCCCGCAGGAGCTTCGCGCCGGAGAGACGGGAAACTGACTGCGGGGAGATTCAGGAGTTCTTCAGAACTCAGTCACGGTCATCGCACTTGTCCGTGCCGCGGTTCGGGCAGGTCGCGCATTTGTCCTTGACTTTCGACTGCGTGTTGAGCGCCTCCTTGAACAGCGGGCTCGCGGCGGCGTTGCGGAAATCCGAGCCGGAGAACAGCTGGTGTTTCAGCGCATGATGCTCTTTGAACGGAGCCTGTTCCAGAATCCGGCGGACTGCGGAAGCACAGGCGGGAATATCGTTGTTCAGAGCGGCGATCCGGGAATAAAGCTTCAGATCGGACGCGCTCATTTTTTCAACGGCAAAAGGCTTGCAGAGCTCTTCCGACTTTGCCTTGTCGCCGATACGGGCGTACGCAAGCGCGACGCAGAGAACCGCTCCCGGTTTCGCGTCTTTCAAATTGACTTTGGAAAACAGATCGACGGCCTCGCGGTTCTTGTCCAGATTAAGCAGGGTAATTCCGTAGGAGACCGCATTCGCGGAGGTCGGGGCGAGCTCGTAGACACGCTTGTCGACGGCTTCCGCTTTCGCAAAAAGTCCGTTCTGATAATAGAACGCGCGGAGCTGGCGACCGAGACGCGCAGCAGTCGCGGGATCCTTTTCTCCGGCAAACGATTTCTCGCGGCGGAGCGTAATCTTCAGCTGCGAATACGCACGTTTCAGACGGATGTCGTCCGATGCTTTGACCTCTTCCGCGAAGAGCGTCATGGCTTTTGCGAAATCACCCTTCCGGACACAGTCGACGGCGGGGCTTTTCAGCGGGGCGGGTCCATGGGCGAATCCCGACACGGCAAGAGCCAGCAGGACGGCGGCGGAGAACAGTTTCATTCTCATTTTTTGTTCCTTTCGTTATGTGAATAAGGTTGTTTCAGATGTTCAGATGTCCTCTGGGCATTCCGGAAAAGCAAAGCGTTTTCCGGCGGAATCCGCGGGTCGGAAGCAAGCATCTCCGCAAGTTTCCGTTCCGCTGCATCCAGAGACGCTCCGCACAGGGATTTCAGAATCACCCGGACGGGCGCGGTTCGCGGGAAATCATTCTGCGGAACTGGCGGAAGAGTGCGCAGTGTTTCCACCAGAGTTGCAAATCCGCGCTCCGTCACCGGCATTCCGCAGAGCAGATACTCCAGCGGAGCCCGGAGCGACGGCAAGCCTGCGGCAAGCGACGGCAGGACATTCGCCCGGGGTGTTCCGGAAACACCGTAGTCGTCCGCATAAAATCCGACGAACGAACCTGTGCGGCTCTGGTCAGTCACAAAGCGGCAGAGCTCCAAAGCGAACACCTCAGGCGCAAGCGATTCACGGTCCAGCAGAAGACGTTCCCGCTTCATAAGAACCTGTGGAAGCGCGGAGAGATACGCCCGCGCCTCCGCGCCGCGTCCCGAAGTCCGGAGCAGAAAGACCAGACGGCGGGCATAAAGCACCTGAACCACTGTGTCTTTCGGTGCATATTCAAGCAGGAGATCCCGGAATTCGTTCAGACGTCCGCATCGCGGAGCGAGCTCTTCCAGAGTACGGAAAACCGTCAGTTCACGCACGCCCCGTTTCCAAACTCCGGCAAGCAGAGAAAACGCCTCGCCCGAACGTCCGGCACCATCCAGCAGAACCGTCAGGAGCAGGTCGTGCGGAAGCGAATCGCCAAGCAGAGCGCGATCCTCGTTCAAAGTCTCAATCCATTCCTCCCGCGCGGAAGGAGAATCGGCATACACGCAATTCAAATCGCGCAGAATCCGCAGATCAGGAAGTTTGACCTGCTCCTGTTTCAGGAAAAGATCGTAAACCTCGCCCGCAAGCGTCCGCGCCGTGTCCGTTTCGCCGCCGGCCATATGCAGACGCGCGGCAAGGGTCAGTGCGTGCATGGAATCGGGGAAACGTTTCAGCATGGCGTCCGCGTAACGGCGCTTCAATTTCAATGCAAAGGAATTCAGCGGCCAGTCAACGGAAGCGTCGCGGGTTTTCAGAGAATCCCCGATGCGTTCCAGCGCGGAACTCAAGACGGGCGACGGCTCGAACCGGAGTCCTCCAACCAGTTTCAGCCAGAACGCGGCGCGGCGTTCCGGTTTCATGGAATCAAAATGAGATTTCAGCTTTTCCGTCGCGGCATCCGGCGCAAGTGTACGCAGCTCCTCCGCAAAGGCGGCGGCAGGAGCAATCCGCGGAACAACCGGACGCGGCTTTCCCGTCGGGCGTCCGCTCTGCAGAACGGCGATACGCCGCAGGAGCGGACTCCAAACCGCTTTCCGTGCGGACGGCGAAGCTGTGCGCGAAAACGTTTTCACTTCCGCCTGAAGTTCCGGAAACAGAACCGCCTGATTCGCAAACGATGCAATCCGCGGAAGCAGTCTCTTTGCAGATTCTGGCGTGAAGCTTCCGCGCGCGGCAGTGAGACGCAGAGCTTTCCAGTTCATGCGTCCGGCTTCGCGGTAATTCCCCTGCGCCTCCAGAACTTCCGCGTAACGGAAGAGAAGCGCGGAATCATCAGGCGAAAGACTCAGCAGTTCACGACAGATCCGCGCGGAATCCACGAGATGTCCGCTGTCGAGCAGGATTTCCGTCAGGGCGAAAAGATTCTGATGCGAACCGTCTGCGGAATCCGCGCTTCCGGCACAGCGTTCCGCCGCGCTGAAATTTCCCGATTCAATCAGACTCTGCACGAGAGCACGGGAGAGCGCGGGGGAACAGGTTTCGTTCAGACCAAGCAGAATCCGCGCATAACGGAGCGCCTCCGCACGGTCGCTCCGCGCAACGCTGTCCTCGAAAAGTCCGCGCAGCAGCAGAACCCGGCGTTCCGGAGCAACCGCAAGCTGACGGAGCTGAAGTTTCCGCCAGAGCGCGGAATCGCCCAGCTCTTCAGCAAAATCTTCGGCGAGACGGTAGTAGAAGAGTTCGCCGGGCGCAGACTCAAGACGCGTCAGAACGGCTTTCAATCCCTGTTTCAGGGCGGGTTTCGGAGCGTTCAGATTCAAAAGCCCGTCCGCCATCACGCCGAACAAATCCGGTGGAAGCGAGGGATCCGCAATCTGCGTCAGGAAGAAACGGAGCGCATCCGCCCCCTTCCCTGAGGCTTTTTCCGCATTTGCGCGAAGCAGATAAAGCTCAATCCGGTCGGGTGCAAGCTTCAGACATTCGGAATAAAGTTCCGCCGCCTTCGCATATTCGCCGAGCAGAGCAAAGACTCCGGCGGAATATTCGAGCGCGGACGCCCGATCCTTTGCATTCCCGAGCAATTCCGAAACAGAGCGTTCCGCAAGCGCACGGTCGCGGCTTTCCACGGCAATCGCGGTCAGCTGCTGAAGAAACGATTCGCGTTCCGCCGGATATTTTTCCTTCAAAGTCTCCAGCAAAGCGGCGGCCTCGCGCCAGCGCTTGAACTCCAGAAGGAACGCAAGACGCAACCGTTCATCCGCCGGATCGTGCAGATAATGAAGCACATCATTCTGCCGCCCTGCAGCTGCAAGAGCGCGGCAGTAAAAGAGCTTCCGGCGCGGAGTCTCCGGCGCATGTTTCAGTTCCGTAAGAAGTTTGTCCAGCGATTTCTCTTTTACGGCGAGCGCGATCACCCGATCCGCCGCCTGACGCGAGCGCATTTCATTTGCGGATTCGCGCCAGATACGCATCCAGAGGGCGCGCGCCTCCCGTGCATTTCCCGAGCTTTCCAGGAGCATGGCGGAACGCAGAAGAGCCTCTTCGCTTCCGTTCCGTCGGTAAATCTGCAATGCGGAAGGAATATCGCCGAGCTGTTCACAGAGATCAGCGGCTTTCATGGAAAGCCCGCGGGGAAGATTCTCTTCTGCAAACTTTTTCAGAAGCGCAAGCGCCGCCTCCGGCTCCCCCTTGCGGCGGAGAAGTTCCACCTCCATGAAGCGCGCCCGCCAGCGGAATTCTCCGCCTGCCGTCTCCGCTTTTTTCAATGCGGCGGAAGCGGCGGAATAGAGCGCGGCGGATTCCGCGGAAACGCTCAAAGCAAACAGAATTTCCGGATTCGTTTCCTTTGCAATGCGCATTTCGAACAGATGCAGAGCTTCCGCACGGTTTCCTGCGAGCAGTTCCAGACGGACTGCCGCATTCAGCCAGAAGAGATTCGGATCATCCGCCATCATTTTCCGTGTGCGGCGGCGCATCAGCTCCGTCTTTCCGCATTTTTCGGCGAGACGCAGCAGACGCGGCGCAAAGCGAGCATCGGCGGGAACATTCTCCAAAAGTTTCAGAGCTTCTGCGGAACGTCCCGAATCCTCCAGTTCATTCAGAAGGAGTTCCAGCCGATCCGGATCGGGATTCTTTTTCCACTTTTCCAGCAGAGCGGGAAGCGTTCCGGCGGAACGGGCATCCTCAAGCTGAACAGCCAGTTCAAACCGGTCCGCGCTCTGACCGGACAACGGCAGAAGCACAGCAAAGCAAAGCACAAGCGCGGAACGGCGGAACGGAAGACGGCGAAGCAGAATCTGAAGCAGCATCAGAATCACAAAACCAAATCCGAAGAACGGGCGCAGATGCAGGAAATTTTCGTGCTCTGTCGGAACCGGAACAAACGCAGAACGGCGATTGAGCTCCTCCGCAAACGCGCGGTTCGCTTCAGGCGAGCCCGTGTACGGAGCATCTGCAGAGAGGAACCGCACGGATTCGGAGTTAGAGAAATCAGGTTCTTCCGAAACGCTCAGACGATACGCCCCGGCGGCAAGCCCGGAGGCGCGGAAGTGGAATGCGCCATCGGAACCACGCACCAGACGCACCCGCCCGGCTCCGCCGCCGGAACGGAGTTCCACAAACAGTTCCGGATGCTCACTGGAACTGTCAATCCGGATGTGAACATCGCGGTTCATGGAAAGAGAACGGAAATCGAAGCGGCGCAATTTCACCGGATCCGGAAGTGCGCGCGAAAGCCCCGCAAGCATTCCCGTCCACGCAGGATCTGCGGAAAGATTCCGCACCCACGGCCCCGACAGTTCAGATGCAATCACAGCAGCAGTTCCGAGTCCGCATGAACGGAACGCCGCAAGCGGAAGTCCGCCGCCCCGCAGAAATTCGACCGAGCCCGGCACAAGCTCCGTTTCCGAAACCCCTGATACCGTCAGGTTCTGCGCAAGCCCCTCCGTAAACGGCACGGCTCCACTCCGTTCCACGCGGAAAACGCCTTCGCGGTACGGCGGCAGAGCTTCGCGTCCGGATTGACGGAAGTTCAGTTCCGGCAAAGCAAAACGGCTCGCGGCATTGTAAAAGCGCCCTCCGCCCAGCAGAGCTAAACGCGCAAGAAAATCGCTCTGTCCGGGACCGACCATGACAGTGGATACAGTGATGTCGCTCTGCGCCATCCGGCGGAGAAGTCCATCAAAATCACCGCGCTCCACACCGCCGTCGGTCAGAATCAGCACATGTTTCAGACGCGTATCGACGTTGCGGAGTGCGTAAAACGCCTCTTCCACGGCGGGAAGAATAACGGTTCCGCCGCCGGCATTCAGACGGTTCAGCGCACGACGGAGCTCCAGATGATTCGAAGCGCTCTGCATCGGCGCGGCCCAGCGGCGGCGTCCGTGAAATTCGACAATTCCGGTCATGTCGCAATCCCGCAGTTTATCCAGCGCAAGACGCGCCGTCTCGCGGGCAAGAGCCAGACGTGTTCCGCTCATGCTGCCCGATGTGTCGATAATGATGACAAGTGCGGTTGTCGGCGTCCGTTCCAAAGCTTTTCCTGCCGGACGCAGCGGAAGAATTCTCTCGAATTCCGCAGGGACGCTCCCCGGAGCGAAGAGCGGGGAACGTCCGGAAAACAGAAGAAGTCCGGTTCCGCGTTCCACGAGGTGCGCAACCTCCGCAAGTTCTTTGCGCGAAAGCTGATTCACGCCGTTTTCTCCGAAAATAAGAAGCGGGTACGAAGCGAAAACGGAATCTGCCGTCCGCTGCGCCACGCTCAAACGAC
>ERZ1034880.211-NODE-211-length-19863-cov-5.257270_pt1 | contig 19863 bp, 10 predicted proteins | sample MGYA00520630_ERZ1034880 | MGnify/ENA primary metagenome ERZ1034880 (study PRJEB33766, sample SAMN09781725) | gut metagenome | biome: gut microbiome | host: Homo sapiens | place: Madagascar | study: EMG produced TPA metagenomics assembly of the PRJNA485056 data set...
CGCAACGACAACCTCCCCGCATGGCGTCTTCAGATTTTGCAAAACTTTCTGCAACAGAGATGCCAAATGCTTCTTCGTGGAATTAAGGAATAGAGTATGAATAATTCATCCAAATTGAAAACAATGAAACCGCTTCGATCAATTTATGCCGTTGATCTTTTTTGCGGAGCTGGTGGATTGACCCGCGGTCTTTTAGATGCTGGAATCAAAGTGAAAGCTGGAGTTGATTTGGATCCGGTGTGCAAATATCCATATGAACATAATAACGGCAGTACATTTCTTGAAGAATCCGTTACTGAATTACAGCCAATTGAAATATCCGGATTCTATCGAAAAGGCTGTTTACGCCTCTTGGCTGGCTGTGCACCATGTCAAACGTTTTCGACATACAACATGAAAGCCAGAAGCAAAGAGGACAAAGACAAAAAATGGTTCCTCCTGCTTGAATTCGCGCGTTTGGTTCAGGAAATCCAACCGGAATTAGTGACGATGGAAAATGTTCCGGGGCTTGAAGAACAAGATGTTTTTCAGACATTTCTCAAAACATTGCGTGCTGCCGGATATCACGTGTCTCATCAAGTGGTCGCCTGTGCTGAATATGGTATTCCTCAACACCGGCACCGCTTAGTGTTGCTGGCATCTAAACTGGGAGAAATTAAGCTATTGACGCCGAAGGAAATCGGAGCCAAAAAGAAAACTGTTCGACAGGCATTTCGTGGACTTCCTCATTTGCGGCACGGCGAACAGTCAAAACAAGATCCCCTCCATCAAAGTTCCAAGCTCTCAGATATAAACTTGCGTAGAATCCGTGCTTCAAAACCGGGCGGGACATGGCGGGATTGGCCAAGCGAACTGGTCGCAGATTGCCATAAAAAAGAATCAGGAAACACGTATGGCAGTGTTTATGGACGCATGGCATGGGACCAGCCAGCGCCGACCATGACGACTCAATTCTTCGGGTTCGGGAATGGGCGATTTGGCCATCCGGAAGAAGACAGAGCGATCTCGCTTCGAGAGGGTGCTATCATTCAGAGTTTTCCCAGAAACTATCAATTTGCCAAACCAGATGAGCCGATTTGTCAGAAAAATATCGGTCGGCTGATCGGAAATGCCGTTCCGGTTAAATTAGGTGAAGTCATAGGTCGAAGTCTTGTTGCCCACGTCAATAAATTTTACGCAAAGAAAAGGTAACTTCCTGCTATGCCGCCAGACAGCCCAAAGAATATAGCAATAGAAAATCTGCTTCCTGAGCCGGGACAACTGGTTGAGGTTCGCCGCAGACAGTGGGTCGTTACACAAATTGACAGCAACGGTCTGGCACGCAATTTACGGGAACTTCAGCATTTGGTCACACTGGAATCCATTGACGAGGATGTTCTTGATGAAGAATTGCAGGTTATCTGGGAAATCGAACCCGGCGCAAAAATCTTGGAAAAAGCCGGCTTGCCCGTCATAGCCGGTTATGATCCAAATTACAAATTGGAAGCTTTTTTGGATGCTGTGCAATGGGGCGCGGCATCCAATGCCGATCGCCAATCATTGCAGGCTCCATTCAGAAGCGGAATCACAATAGAAGATTATCAGCTGGATCCATTGGTTCGTGCCATCAGCATGGCAAGGGTCAACCTCCTGATCGCAGATGATGTCGGTTTGGGTAAAACTATTGAAGCCGGACTGGTCATTCAAGAATTGATAATCCGTCACCGGGCAAGAACGGTATTTGTTGTTTGCCCTTCCAGTTTGCAGGTAAAGTGGCAAACGGAAATGCAGGAAAAATTCGGCTTGGAATTCCGTATTGTCGATACTGAATATATCAGAATGCTTCGCCGGGAACGTGGCCTTCAGGCCAATCCCTGGACATCATACCCTCGGCTTATTACTTCCATGGATTGGATCAAGGGTGGAGAAGGACTGCGTCTCTTGAAAGATATTCTTCCGCCGCAGATCAGTTATCCCAGGATGTTTGATATCTTAGTGATTGATGAAGCACACAATGTGGCTCCGGCGGCCGCTGCGGCATATTCTATTCCCAGCCAACGCACTCAGGTAATTCAACGGCTTGCGCCCCATTTCTCTCACCATTTGTTTCTCACGGCAACGCCGCACAATGGCTATAAGGAATCCTTTACCTCCCTTTTGGAACTTTTGGATAATCAGCGTTTTGCAAAAACTGTTGAACCCGACGAACAGCAGCTTCAACAAATTATGGTTCGCCGACTGAAAAGCAACATTGTGGACGCTGATGGAAAACCTGTCTTTCCCTCGCGAGAACTTTTGCCGCTTGAGGTGGATTATACGGAAGACGAGCGAAAAGTTCATGATCTTCTCCGCCAATTCTGCGAATCCCGGATGAAATCTGTCGGCGACTCACGCTATGCCTATGGGACCAAATTCGTTCATATCCTCCTGAAAAAACGCTTATTTTCCTCTCCTGCCGCATTTGCAAAAACGCTGGCGAAACACCGTGAAACGCTGGAACATGGAAAACACAAGGAGAAAAGCAACAATTTCGATGACCGCATTCTGCATCGTGCCATCATGAAAGCGGAAGAGGAGTTTTCCAACGAAGCGTTGGCAGATGAGGCTGCTGCAGAAGTCCTCGAACTCAACGCCGAACTTTCGACCCCGCTTACTGAAAGTCAGCGTCAGCTGCTGGATGAACTTTCAGAATGGGCAGAAAACGCAAAAGATCGGCAGGATTCAAAATCAAAGGCTATTTTGCACTGGCTTAACACCCATTTGAAAACCGATGGAAAATGGAACAATAAACGGGTTATTCTCTTCACCGAATATCGCGATACCCATGCCTGGCTGCAAACGATTCTGGCTCACAACGGATTCGGTGGAGAACATCTGATGGTCATGCATGGAAGCTTGCTGCCGGAGGAGAGAGAAGCAGTTAAAGCCGCCTTTCAAACTTCTCCGGAAAATTCTCCTGTCCGGATTCTGCTGGCAACAGATGCCGCCTCGGAAGGAATTGACTTGCAGAACTACTGCAATTTCATGATCCATGTGGAAATTCCGTGGAATCCTAACGTTATGGAACAGCGTAACGGTCGCATTGACCGACATGGACAGAAGGAAAGTTCTGTGTTCATCTGGCACCCGGTGGGAAAAGGCTTTGAATCCACCGATACCAGTTGCAAGCCCGGCGATATTGCAGGAGACTGTGAGTATCTGATGCGTGCTGCCATAAAGGTCAATAATATCCGGGAAGATCTTGGCAGCGTTGGCTCCGTAATCGCACGTCAAATTGAAGACGCAATGTTGGGAAAAAGTTCTACCTTTGATGTTTCAGCCGCGGAAGAAAAACGCAAACGGGCGGGCAAGTATCTCGCCGCAGAAAAACGCCTGCAGGAACGAATCAAAAGGCTGCATGAACATTTGCTGGAAGCGGAAAATGATTTTCACTTAACCCCTCAGCACATTGCCAATGCGGTTCAAGTGGCTTTGGACATTGCGGGAAAACCTGCTTTAAAGCCTGTGGGACGTCCGGGTCTGCCTTCAGGAAGTGCCTTCGATGTCCCTGCGCTAAGCGGCTCATGGAGTCAGGCGTTGAACGGGCTGAACCATCCTCACACCGGAGAAAAGCGGGCGATCACCTTCGACCATGCTTTGATGAAGGGGCGTGAAGATCTGGTTCTGGCGCATTTGAATCATAAGCTGGTCCAGATGTCGTTGCGCCTTTTGAGGGAGGAAATTTGGAGTCTGGAAGATGTAAAACATCTCCACCGGGTGGCAATTAAAAGCGTTCCCGGAATTGAAAATCCGCAGGCGATAGTCTGGTCCCGTTTGGTTATTACCGGAGGAGACCATCACCGTTTGCATGAGGAATTGACTGTTTCCGGCGGAGAACTCCGGCATGATTCTTTCAGGCGTATCGCTACGCAGAAAGACTTGAATGCACTTTTGAACTCCGGTTCTGCGCTGGATAAGGTTCCTGATACCGCTTTTGCTGTTCTCAAAGAGCGTTTTCAACAGAATGAAACTTCTATTATGGCGGCTGTAGATGCCCGTTCACGTGACCGACTGGACACTTTGCGGAATACCATTGAGCTGCGCAAACAGGGGGAAATAAAAGATATCATCCACATTCTGGATGATTTGGATGCCAATATCCGCAGGGAACTGGACGAACCGGAAGAACTTCAGCTGACATTCGCTTTTTACAACGAAATGGAGCAGAATCAGCTGAAAAAGGACCGCAATGCTCTGCGTGCCCGGCTGGAACGGATTCCTGATGAAAAGAAACAGGAAACGGCAATGATCGAAAAGCACTATGCCGATCCCGAGGCGAGAACCTTCCCTGTGGCGGTCATCTTCCTCGTTCCGCAAACGAAAGCATGGGGGGCAAAATAATGGCAAGAAATCTTTCCAAACATGCCGAATGGCTTTCGCTGGTCGAAGTTTCCGGACCATTCCTGGCAGTCGCTGTATTGGACCGTGTGTTTCCGCAGGGATTGGAGGCAATCTATCCCGAAGCCAAGCGGCGCATTCGTTCTGCGTATGAAGAATGGTGCGATGCTGTTTCCGAGGACGACAAGGATTTACAGGCGCTTCATAAGGAATGGGTGCATTTGGTAATTTCCGACTTTCTGGAGATACCGGACAAAGTTTTGCTGCCGGGAAATTCCGTTCAAGTTCCGTCAGATAACGGCGTCGGTGGCTATTCCCCGGAATTCGTGTTGCAGGATGAAGATGCCAAACCGAAACTTTTCGTTGGAGTCTATCCTCCGGGGACAAATCTTACCGCTATAGACAGACGCAGTGACTGGACAGCCTCTCCCCTGGACAAAATGACCAAACTCTGCCGGGTGAAGGACGTTCGCCTGGGACTGCTTACTAACGGCGAAGAGTGGATGCTTGTCAACGCCCCGAACGGCAAAACTTCCGGCAGTGTGACTTGGTATGCCCGTCTATGGTTCCAGGAACCGCGGACCTTGCAGGCGTTTTCTTCGCTTCTGGGGGTTCGTCGTTTCTTCGGTCCGGAAAACGAAACTCTTCCGGCGCTTATGGATGAATCGCTTGATTGTCTGGAAGAAGTTACCGACACACTTGGCGATCAGGTGCGCACAGCCGTGGAAGTTCTGATTCAAGGTCTGGATAAAGCGGATCAGGACCGCAACCGGGAACTCCTGCGCGATATAAGACCGGCGGAACTCTACGAAGCCGGACTTACCGTCATGATGCGGCTCGTTTTCCTTCTTTGTGCGGAGGAACGGGGGCTCCTGTTGCTGGGGACGGAGCTTTACGATCAGAATTACGCCGTTTCCACTTTGCGCAGTCAGTTGGCGAGCGAAGCGGATAAACACGGAGCAGAAATCCTAGAACGGCGGCACGATGCCTGGGCGCGTCTGCTGGCGATCTTTCGGGCCGTTTATGGTGGCTTGGAGCATGCCGAGGTGCGCTTGCCTGCTTTGGGCGGCTCCATCTTTGATCCGGATAAGTATCCGTTCCTTGAAGGACGAGCCAAGGGAACCTGCTGGAAGGAGTGCAATCCAACCCCGCTGCCCATTGACAACCGGACGGTTCTCCTGCTGTTGAACTCTTTGCAGGTGCTGGAACAGACCGGCGGCGCGATCCTGCTCTCTTATCGGGCACTGGACGTGGAACAAATCGGGCACATTTATGAAGGTCTGCTGGAACATACCGCTGCCCGTACACCGGAAATTACGCTGGGTTTGCGAGGCTCCGCCAAGGCGAAAAATCCGAACATCACCCTTCCGGAACTGGAATCGCTGGCGCTGGAATCGGAAAAGAAACTTTTCGACCGGATCAAAGATATTACCGGCCGTTCTCCGGCCGCCATCAAGAATGCATACAATAAAACGGTTGATACGGCTTTGCTGGATAAACTTTCCGCCGTCTGTGGTGCGGATCGGGATTTGGTGGAACGCATCACCCCGTATGCCAATTTGCTTCGAATGGACGCATGGGAACAGCCTCTGGTCTATCAAAAAGGATCTTTCATGGTGACATTGGGACAGGACCGCCGGGAATCCGGAACCCATTACACACCGAAGATTCTGACCGAGAAAATTGTCAAAACTACATTGGAGCCGGTTGTATACATTGGACCCGCTGAAGGAAAAGAGCGGAAGGATTGGCAGCTGAAACCTCCGGCGGAACTGCTGAATCTCAAAATTTGCGATCCGGCAATGGGCTCGGGGGCTTTTCTGGTGCAGGTGTGCCGTTACCTTGCCGACCGGCTTTACGAGGCTTGGGAACAGGCGGAAAAGGACGGTAAGTTCATCAATACCGAAGGAGAAGTCTGCGAGATCCCGCCGAAAGAAAAGATGTCGGAGCAAATTGATGACAGAATCAACGCGGCCCGTCGCCTGATCGCGGAAAAATGTCTTTACGGGGTGGACATCAATCCGCTGGCGGTGGAACTGGCAAAACTTTCCATCTGGCTTGTCACGATCTCCAAGGGCAGACCGTTCGGATTTCTGGACCATAACCTGAAACCCGGAGACAGTCTGCTCGGCATTCATGACATCAACCAGTTGCGCGAACTGAAAATGAAACCGGACGGAACCGGTTATGCACATCTTTTCGGGAAGGACATCACTGGCGCTATTGATGAAGTTCTGAAACTGCGGGAACAGATTCGCATCGTCCCCATCCGGGATATCACCGATGTTCAATACATGGAACGGCTGAACAGCCAGGCTCAGACTTCCCTCGTCAAAGTTAAACTGCTTGCGGACCTCTTTATCGGGGAAGTCTTCTCTTTCAAGGGACGGAAAAACAAATTACAGGAAACCTTAGATTTGCTTTCTACCGATGCTGCAGTTATCATGGAAGGGGAGGATTCTGTCCTTCGGGAATATCATGCAAAAGCACAGCAGAAGTTGGATGAGGATTTGCCATCCGGCAAGCCGTATCGTCGTCCGTTCCATTGGGCGGTTGAATTCCCGGAAGTGTTCCGGGATGGCGGCTTTGATGTCATCTGCGGCAACCCACCCTTCAGCGGGGGGAGACATCTGACGGGAACACTTGGAACTGCATATAGAAACTATTTGATGGATTACGTTGCGGGAACAAATGGTTCTGCGGACTTAGTCGCTTATTTTTATTTAAACAACTTTGACCTCCTGAAGGACGGCGGATTTTTCGGCTTGATCGCCTGCAATACTATTGCTGAGGGCGATACCCGACAGGTCGGCTTGGAACGTCTTCTGAAACAGGGTGCGACGATCATTGCCGCCGATCCCAATATGCCGTGGCCTGGTAAGGCCGCGGTAGTGATCTCCCCAGTTCATATTGCCAAAAACGTGGAGTGGCACGGAAAACATGTGCTGAGCGGGCAGGAGGTCGGTACCATTTCCGCATTCCTTTCGGCACAAGAAGAGTGGTCTCCCAAGATGCTGAAGGCTAATGCCGATCAATCGTTCCAGGGGGCCATCGTCTTGGGGCTGGGTTTTACCATGAGCGAAGCCGAAGCACAGGCTTTCATTACCCAAGATTCCAAAAATCGGGAGGTCCTGTTCCCGTATCTCAATGGCGACGATTTGAATTCCGACCCCGAGCAGAAGCCTTCCCGCTGGGTGATCAACTTTTTCGACTGGCCGCTGGATCGAGATGCGGAAGGCAGCTGGGCGACCGCGACGGAACAGCAGAAGAATCAATATTTAAAGATCGGTCACGCCCCGGCGGATTATCCGGGACGGGTTGTTACAGACTTCCCCGATTTGTATGCCTGGATTGATGAAAAGGTCCGTCCGGAGCGTCAACGTCTTAATGCGAGGGGGGAGTATGCTCTTCGCCGCCCCTTACCAATTCGCTGGTGGCAATATGCAGATAAACGTCCGGCACTCTACCATGCCATAGGGCGCGGTGCACCATTTGCGAAACATCCGGCAGGGTGGAATAGTGATGATGCTCGCACGGTGGATAAAGTCATCACCGTGTCATTGGTGCAAACCTATTTGAAATTTGAATATGTTTCCAACCAATCCGTCTTCGCCCACAAACTGGCAGTCATTTTACCCGACAGCGTGAAATTTGCCATCCTGTCTTCGACGATTTTTCAGGAGTGGGCACGCAAAACCAGTTCGACAATGGGCTACGGCATAAACTTTTCTCCCTCGGATTCGTATGAAACGTTTCCGTTCCCGCCGGAAACGCAAAAAACAGATCGCGAAAAAGAACTTTCCACGGGCGGTCATCTTTTGCATATCATACGCCAAAGCATAATGCGCGAGAAGAATTATGGATTGACGCAACTGTACAACGATTTTCACAACCCTCAAAATGAGGCAGGTGGCATTTTAAGCATGCGGGATATGCAAAAGTCCCTTGACTACGCCATGTTGGCGGTATATGGCTGGCAGGGCATAATCTTGGAGCATGATTTCTACCCATTGCCCTACCTCTCCGCCAACGATAACATCCGTTACACCATCAGCGAGCCCGCCCGGATCGAAATCCTCCGCCGTCTCGCCCAACTCAACCGCCAGCGCTGGCAGGAAGAACAGGAGGCTGAAAAGTGAGTGAATTCTATATTTTAGTAGATTATGACAACCTTGAGAAAAATGCATGTTTTTCCGTAAGTCAATTCGCAACTGCGATAATGGAAATTGTGAAAAAATTGGATCAAAAATCTGTTTTCTTCAATAGCTCATCCAAATTACAGAATATCAACATTCTACTCTATGGTGGGTGGTTTTTTAACGACCGCCTTAGTTATAAGGCTCAGGAAATAAGAAGACAAATACAAGACAATTTTCCACAATTATACAGATTAAAATCTAATATTCAAATAAATGTTCAATGCGAAATGTCATACGGAATTTTTTCATTAGGGAAAACGAAGCATTTTTATGCTACGTATCGTAGATATCCTGCAAGATTTGAGATAAATAAAAAATATACAACATGTTGCGAAGATGGTGATATATGTGTTGATTTTGTGAAAGAATGGCTAAAAGACAAGAAATGCTGTTATTGTTCAAATGAACAAGAGATCTTTGTTTCCATCGGTCAGAAAATGGTTGATTCGATGCTCTTTTGCGATTTGCATTTTCTGTCACAAGAAAAAGAAAATATAATAGCTGTTGTATCAAGTGATGATGACATGATCCCTATGATCTTTCAAGAAAATATGTTGAGTGATAAAATATACCATGTACTAACCTTATCTGAACATGGTTATTTCTTTTCTCAATTTTACGACAAAATCAAACCAGTCAACTACAAGAGCGTAGCTTGGTAAGAAAAGGAGTGTATTATGCCGACTTTAAATCACAAAGACTTTGAACGTGTTCTTCGAAAGTTCGCAGATGATCCGGATGATGTCTTAGTTGAACGGGACACGATAGTCTGTAAAATTAACGGGGAGTCTATTTCTCTCACCTTGAGCGAGGATGAGGACGGAGTTTTATTCTGCCAAGATGAGGATGGACGTAAAATTAAGGCTAGGAGGTGGATTGAAAAAGAACTAGCTGGACTGGATGAATTGGCATCTAAAATTCTACAAGCTATTCCCCCTGATCCTCATTTTATTTTGGTCAGTTCAATCGACGAAAATGAATGTGTACATCCCGACACAGTCAATGCATTGCATGAGATTATAAAGGAGAAAAATCCTTATGCCACGGAAACCATATATCTCCTTTCTGAGGCAGGCGACGGCAAAACATGTATTATGGAAAAATTGGCTCAAAGAACAGCCCAAGATTATCAGAAGGGCAATTGCCATTTTATCTTCCTGCCAATCAGTTTAGGCGGACGGCCTTTTTTACGTATTGATGACCTCGTTGTTGGCATTCTCGCTAATAAATACCGTTTCAGGAGATACTATTTCGAGGCGATTATCGAACTTGTAAAATATGGGTTCATTGTTTTGGGTCTTGACGGTTTTGAGGAAATGCTCGTCGAAGGGAAAGAGGATAATGTTATTTCTTCTTTGGGTGAGTTATTGACACAAATGGATTCTGCAGGAAAACTCATAATTTCTGCAAGAAGAGCTTTCTTTGATTACGCCCTGAAAAATCAGGCTCCGTTGGTCAATTGCATTCGTGATTTGCAAGTTGATTTTTCTTCTTTCCGTTTGTTGCCCTGGGGAAAGAAGGAGTTTTGTGATTTGTTGCAAAAATATCAATTCTCAAAAGACAATCAAACTGCGATATATGACAATCTTTCTGAACGTTTGAGTCCGGATCATCCAATCTTAACTCGCCCAGTCCTTGCGCGAAAATTGGTTGATATGTTATTCGAAAGAGATGGAAATTGGGAATGCGTTGCAAATGAATTTTCAGAGGATAAAAATCCTCAGGCTGTCATTGACCAATTTGTGAATCTGCTTCTTCGCAGAGAGGCTACTGAAAAATGGCTGCTCGGAGGGAGGGAACAGCTTCTTTCTACAGCGCAGCATTTTCTCTTTCTCCAAGAATTATCCGAGGAAATGTGGCTTTCAAATGTCGAATACGTCAAAGAGGATTATCTGTTTTCTTTACTGGAAATATTTTGCGAAGAAAGCAATTTATCTCCGTCTCATGCCATTGCTTGCAAAAACAAAATTTCACACCATGCGATGCTCTATAAAGATGGAAATAAATTCTTTTTCTGCCACGAAGCGTTTCGTCAATATTTTTTGGGAAAGCAGATAGCAAACCATATTATTGATGTGGCCCAAGGTCCCCAGTTGACCAAGGTTTTATCGCAAAATGTGCTGCAGACACCATCGTTAGATGCTGCAGCCTATGCGTTATCGACAAGACACACGCAATTCAAAGATGTATTTGAATATCTTACCGCACTAAAAGGAGGAATTTCCAAAGTTTCTCCGATTAGCCAAAATGTTGGCGGTATCCTGCTTGCCTACTGGAAAAAAGGTGAGGAGCAACAATCGTATGAATTTTCTGATTTGTTTTTCTCCGCATCAGCACTTAAATTCTGCAATCTGAACAACATCACGTTCAATGATTGTTCAATTGAGGAAATAGATGCGGTGAATGGTTCTATAAACAATGTTTGCTTCAACCATTGCACCATATCGTCAATGATGATTCCAAGTTATTCTGTACAAAACATAAATTGCACATTTGATCTTCAGAGTATTCCTTCTCATGTTTATGAAAAAGAGCATGATGAAGATGCGTATTCTCCGGCACAGATCATGACGATTCTGTCAAGATGTGGTTCAAAATTCTCCAATATGAGGGTTGAAGAAATTCCAACTTCAAAACCTCAGGATGAAATATTGACGGTTTTCTGCAAAATTGTCAAATATCTTTGCCACTATCCAGGCATTTCAGGAAGTGTTCTTTCCATGAAATTTGGATCCAGATGGAACACATACAGAAAGGAGTATCTCCCCATTTATTTACGACGTGGACTGCTAGAATCGACCAGTTGGCAAGGTCATGGTGTGGACGAACGCTATAAACTCGGCATTCGTCTTGATAAATACGAATCTGCCTTGAAGGAATGTAATGGATCGTTTGATGAATTTACAACACTCTGCAAGTAGGTTCCTTAGGTATGCGAATGTTTTGTAATTAATTTTTACAAAGGACTTCGGCATGGCAGAAAAGGAAGACAAACTCAACATTAATCCGCAAATTTATGGGTTGCTTGATCCACGCGTGACGGTCCTCGTCAGTACCAAGGTTCCTCATATCGTGCCACATGAGTCGGGGGGTGGCACGATAAATGTCACTGAACCGGAAAATGGCACGATAAATGCCGCTGAACCGGCACTTGGCATGATAAATGGCACGATAAAGACTGCCGACTTGCCGAGAGATGAGACAAGAATTCTTGAACTGATATCTACGTATCCGGGAATTCAAAGACGTGAACTTTGCGAAAAATCGGGCATATCCCTGAGAAGCCTTGCCAGATTACTGAAGAAAATGACATCGGATCCCCGGAATGCCCAGATTGAACACCGCGGTTCAAACAAGACCGGCGGCTAGTTTCGCAGAACATAAAAGGAGATGTCCCCTATGAACGATACGCCACATAAAACAGCAGTCCCGGAAAAGAAACGGGAACTGGCTGCATGGATCATTTTTGCCAAGCCGGAAATGTTTTGTTTTTCGGTTCCGGTCGGCAATGGTTATGTTCTGCCCGCATTGGAGCCGGGAGATGGTTTCCTCTTTGCAGACCGTGAAAAGTCTGTGGCAACCGGTGTTCGGAGACTTTACCTGATACGGCATGAAGCTGAAAAAACGATCTATTATTTTGACCGCTTTGCTGATTTTGCAGAGCCGATCCCGTTGGCTCAAATCGGATATGAGATTCCGCAAGGCCCTGCAATGGTCTGGAAAATGGATGTTGCAAAGCTGGAACAGGCTTTACAGCTTGCCGGTTTGCCCGAATTCAAGGCACTGCCTTTCCCCAATGAAAAGGACAAAAAGGTTCAGACCTTTGTTCGTGAGCTTTTGCAGCATGCGGTTGTTGACGATCTGCTGGGACCGGCGCAGGGGACCGAGGAGGAAATTGTCGGAATGAGTGTGCGAGATCGCTACCTCGTGGGAAAACTGGCCCCAAAGATCCCGTATACCGGCGAATCCGATTCTGAACCGCTCCCGTTTACAGATTCCGAAGAGAACGAGGATTCCGGGGACTTGGTCAAGGTGGGAAACAAGGACCATAACGATCAATCGAAAGCCGCGACGGGAATTGATGAAGACGCGGAAGATGATGCCATTGATATTAATAATAACCAATCCCTTGTCCCGTCTTCTTTCGGCTTCACCTTCTGTATTGATGCCTCCCTGCCGGATTTGGAAGTGAGCGCGACGTGGGGACGATATGAACGTGCGGACAGTGAATTCGTAGAAAACCCGAAGACCGGGCGGCCAATGCGCTGCTGGAAACGAATTCCCTCCGGAGGATCAAAGGTGCTGCACCTTGCGGAAGGTCCCATTCGCAAATTTTTGATTGATCCGTCCTGCGACAATGTTTTTATTCAGGGGGCTGTTACCCATGAATTGCCGAATCACACTCGCCTGGTTACACTTTTTCTGATCAATGATCAGATACGACCGAGTATGAATCAAGATGCGACATGGCTTTTCCAGCCGGAGATACGGGTCAAGTCACCGACCGGAGATGCGATCTTTGTGCGCAAGCCTTTTTCAAATGTCGAAGAGAAGGACTCCGAACTTAAAGCGTTGAATATGATTTATCGGCGCAAAGTTGAATTTGCCGTAGGTCACGGGGTTTCCGTTCATGCTGTTCCCTCTGCAGAGAATTACGAGCGCGCCACGGAAATAAAAACCGTTGTCATGCCTCAGTATGAGATTCCTGTAACCGAAACTCCTGGCATTGAACCGGAAGATCGACCGGCATTGCGGAAACTCTATAGTGATGGCATGCTGAATATGCGGAAACTTGCAAACCTTCCGGTCGGAGAACTTCTTGACGGCTTGGGGCAGTTGACGAATGACTACGAGGCTTGGATTGCGGAACAGTGGACGAAATCAGAAACGCCGGAATTCGCATACTATAAGGAGTCCGCGGATGCTGCACTGGAGCATTGCGAGGAAATCCTCGGTCGCCTTCGGGACGGTCTGGAAACAATCAGGCAGAATGATCACGCTCTGGAAGCGTTTCGTTTTGCAAACCGGGTTATGGCGGAGCAGCGTGTACATTCCATCTGGGCATTGAGCAACAGACATCAGGAAAATAAAAAACTGGCAGAGTTCGATATCGAACAGAATTACACATGGCGTCCATTCCAGCTTGCTTTTATTCTGCTTTCAATTCCGTGCCTCACTGATCCCGCTCACAAGGATCGCACAAGTCCATTGGAAGCCATTGCCGATTTACTCTGGTTCCCCACAGGAGGCGGTAAAACCGAAGCCTATCTGGGGGTAGCGGTCTTTGCCATGGCCATCCGCCGTTTGCAAGGAGAAATGGGCGGATACGATGGAAGCAGGGGATTGGCTGTTATTATGCGGTATACATTGCGCCTTCTGACCATTCAGCAGTTCCAACGTGCTTCAACTTTGATCTGCGCAATGGAATGCGAACGGCAAAAAGATCCGAACAAATGGGGCACTACACCCTTTACAATAGGTCTGTGGGTAGGGCAAAAAACTACGCCGAATACCACGGAAGAGAGTCATAACGCAATAGAAAAGGAACGGGAACACCTGTATGGTATCAGTTCAACACCGGCCCAATTGACCACCTGTCCCTGGTGCGGCTCGGAAATTCAGCCGGGACGCGAAATTATAGTGGATCGTGAGGCTGGAAAAACCCATATTTACTGCGGTGATCCGCTCGGCCGCTGTGCATTTACGCGAAAACGCAATGAAGAAGGGCTGCCGATTGTAGTGGTTGATGATGAAATATATCATCGTCCGCCCTCCATGCTGATTGCGACCGTCGATAAATTTGCCATGATGGCATGGAAAGGGGCAGTCCGAACTCTCTTCGGTAAGGCAACCAGAGAATGTCCCCGTCACGGACTGGTTCTGCCGGATGACGAGTGCGGCAGTCACAAAGCAAAAAAGGGCTTTGAAGCAACAACGGTTCAGCCGATAAAGGAAATACGTCCGCCGGATTTGATTATCCAGGACGAGTTTCATTTGATCAGCGGACCGCTTGGCACTATGGTCGGGTTATATGAAACGGCAATAGATGACCTCTGTTCATGGAAATATCAGGGGAAGGTTATTCGCCCGAAAATTATAGCGTCTACGGCAACAGTCCGGAAAGCAGATGACCAAGTAAATAATGTGTTTTTCAGACAGGTCAGTATTTTCCCCGCGCACGGTATAGATGTCGAAGATAATTTCTTCTCTGTGCAGCGTCCTATTGAAAAACGTTCAGGACGCCGCTATCTGGGAGTTTGTGCCCCTGGCGCCTCCCGCCCGGCAGTTCTGATTCGCGTCTATGTCGCCTTATTGACTGGCGCTCAGTCTATCTTTGAACACTTCGGCCTTGCGGCGGACCCATACATGACTCTAGTGGGATACTTTAATTCGCTTCGTGAACTCGGGGGGATGAGGCGTTTAGCGGAAGATGACGTTCAGACACGATCTTTCCGCGTAGCCTTGGCGACAGAGGTAAAACGTCCCGGACTTGTTCAGCGACGTGTACGCAACGTGGACGAGTTGACCTCACGAGTAAGCAACAAAGAGATCCCCAAAAAACTGGATCAACTTGAGATAAAATTTAAGACATCTTGGGGCCGCGATGAAACGCGGGCTATGGATGTTATTTTGGCGACCAATATGCTTTCTGTCGGCGTTGATGTAACCCGCCTTGGCATTATGGCTGTGAACGGGCAGCCGAAAAACACCGCTGAATACATTCAGGCGACAAGTCGCGTCGGGCGTTCCTTCCCCGGGTTGGTCTGCACCGTACTTACATGGTCCCGTCCAAGGGATTTTTCTCATTATGAGACATTTGAACATTATCATGCGACCTTTTACAAACATGTTGAGGCACAGTCTGTAACTCCATTTGCCTCCCGTGCATTGGATCGCGGGCTAACTGGAGCTATGGTGAGTATGATTCGACTGGGATATGAACCATTCGGACCAAATCTCGGAGCGATGGAGCTGGTTGACTCAAGTAATGGCAGTGCGCAGGAAATAAAAGAATATATTTCCAAGAGAGCATGGTTAGTTCAGCAAAAGGCTTATGTCAAAGAAAATACCTCAAATATGGCAGCTGCCAGAATTGACCAATGGGTAAAGGCAGCGAAGGTGCCAGGTAGAAAATTGGGGTATGAAAAGACCAATCGTCAAGGTGATGTTACGAATTTGTTAAAAAAGCCGGGAATATCTGCCTGGGACGAAATGACTGTTCCGATGTCTATGCGAGAAGTTGAACCTGGTGTCCGTTTGATTATGGACAAAACATCTCGCTCTGATGAAGACCCCGATTGGACCATGCAAAAGCATAATGATGCAGAAAATACTGCAGGAGGTGTAGAATGAGTAACTGTTTTGTCGGTCAGATTCGCCCCAGCCAGTTGCTTTGGACATATGGCCCTGGCGCATTAATAGATCTGCCAAACCTGTCAGTTGTTACTATGGGGCTGGATTATTGGAATAAGGAACGTTGTACCCCAATACAAGAAGCCAGACTTTTGAATGAAGTTCGGAGAGTGCTCGGACCGCAAGTCCAAGAACTGCTTATGCCGCCTGTTCAAAAAGCAGAAATCGTTGACTTCCATTCTGCGGAGGCATTTGTCGGGGTCCCCGTTAAACCATTTCCCCGCTGGTTAAGATGTGTAAAATGCGGATTGCTGGCAGAATATGACAGTGGTCTATTTGAAATAAAAGAAAGTCTTTTCCGCCCGGAACAAACGCATTTCGTACATAAAAACTGCCAACACGGGAAGAATATTGAGGCTGTCCCGGCACGTTTTCTGTTGGCATGTGAGCATGGCCATCTTGATGACTTCCCATGGCGCTGGTTTGTTCATGGCGGCCCCAGTGAGTGTAATGGCGTATTGCATTTCTTCGAAAAAGGAGCTTCTCTGCAAACCGAAAATTTGTGGGTAAAATGCGATGGATGTGGTGCATCACGTTCTCTCGTTCACGCCTTTGGAAAAGAAGGTCAGGAAAATTTACCGGCATGTCGCGGCAGACATCCACATCTTAATAAATTCGAGGAATGCGATGCTCCGCCCAGAACAATTCTTTTGGGGGCAACAAACGGGTGGTTTCCCGTGACTCTTTCCGTTCTTGCTATCCCCACGGAAGACAATAGCCTTTCTCAAATGGTTCTGGATGGATGGGAATTTTTTGAAGATTGTGAGTCGGAAGCGGCTCTTAACATCATTCTTAAAACTCTGATTAAGTCGCACACCCTGCCAGGAATTGAAAAATGGGATTCTGCCGTTATTTGGAAAATAATTGCAGAAAAGAAACAGCAGAAAAACATTCCTGCTGCCGTCACCACCGATGATGTTAAAATTCCGGAATGGGATGTATTGGTCGCACCCGATCCGCCTAAGGACTGGCCGCATTTTTTAAGCGTAAAGACGGAACCTCCTGAACCTTTTAAGAAAAAGATTGCTGATGTCTTGTTGTTGGAACGTTTACGAAAAGTGAACGCTTTGATTGGTTATACCCGGATTGAATCATCCAATGAATTTGCCGCGCCTGATGAGCAAGTTATGAGGGCTCCCCTTGCGAAAAAAGCACCAACGTGGATTCCTGCTTGTGAAGTTCATGGAGAAGGTATTTTTATTCGTTTTGATGAAAAAGCAATCCAGAAATGGGAGCAAACACGTGGAGTACAGAAAAGAGATTCAATTTTGAAATCTGCTCATAATGGTTGGAGGCTTGCGCATAATTTGGAACCAGATGTGGGGTATCCGGGAATCCGCTATGCTTTGCTTCACACCGTTGCCCATATGATAATTCGGGAATTGGCTTTGGAATGTGGATATAACGCCGCAAGTATTCAAGAACGCATCTACGCCAAGGCAGATTCGAAAAAGCCGATGGCAGGAATTTTGCTTTATACCGCAGCATCGGATTCGGATGGTACGTTGGGCGGTCTTGTTGACTTGGGAAAACCCGATTCGTTAGGTCGTATTATCTCTCTGGCTCTAAACCGTGCAAAAATATGTTCTTCCGATCCATTATGCGCTCAACATAATCCGGCGGATGATCGATCTTTGCACGCGGCTGCTTGCCACGCCTGTTGTTTTGTTGGAGAAACCTCTTGTGAAGCCGGTAATAAGTTCATAGATCGTGCTTTGGTCGTCAATACATTTGATTGCCATGATGCCGCATTCTTTGATGACGAAGGATGGTCCTTATGAACTCGCTGTTCGATATTATTGCCGAAATCGCTTTTGAATTGCCTCCTGAGAGAACCGAACTGCTTGCGGAAAAAGCCAGGATGTTGAATACTGTGGCAGAGATTGATAAAATACGTAAAGCCTGGGGACAAAATATCGACAGTCGGTTGTATTCAGCTTTTTGTAAAGAATTGCTTAAAACCCCGAATATGTCCGGGTCTGAACTTGCAACAGCTTTTCAATCGACTCTTTCAGCTGTTCAGTATAGTAAGGCTAATGGTCGCACAGAATTAATTTGGACTGGTCCTTTGACCTCGGCAACATCTGTGCGCCACATCGAACAGGCATTATGTGAACTGATTTCTTTTGCAAAGCATCATTTGTTTCTTGTCAGTTTTGTTGCATACAAGGCTGAAAACATCCTTAACTCTTTGACCGAAGCTATGCTGCGAAATGTTGAAATCAATATCCTGTTGGAAAGCTCCAAAGATCAAGGAGGAACTGTTTCTGCGGATTCGTTTTCTGCTTTGCATAAATTACTTCCAGCGGCGAACCTATACTCTTGGAGTAAATGCAAAAATCCAGATTCCGCCGCTGTACACGCAAAATGCGCAGTTGCTGATGATTCTATGGCTATCATATCAAGCGCGAATTTGACAGGAAAGGCAATGGGATCAAATATGGAATTGGGGACCTTGACATATGGAGGAACCTTGCCTCGACAGTTGGTAACACATCTGAATGCTTTGATCACGGAAAAGGTGATATCCCTATTGCTATAGGTACAGACAATGAACGCAATCTCTGTTGAAAAACGTTATCTTGCATTTTCTTCCGAAATACATGCGGAGGGGAGCAACACTGCCGCCTCTTATGTCGCGGCATTGAATAAAATCGACATTGCATTACATCTGCATAAAGTGTTTCTTGCCCCGAATGAATCTGTTTGGAATATCAGGGATATAAAACGCCTTTTCATGCTGTATGAATTTGTTAAGGGGGAACAAAAGAAAGTAGATGGTGGTATTTTTCGTGAAGAACCTTCCCAAAGTTACTGGAGGAAAGGTTTTTGTTCTGCAGCCATTAAAGATTTTTCCCAGTTTTTGACTTTGGCGGATCGCCAACACGCCATGCTTGATCAGTTTGAAACAGCAAACGATGCTCAAAGGCTCGCTGATGATTTGGAGAAAATGAAAATTGTTCCGAACCCGCTTTTGATTCCTGATGACATTGCCGTGAACACTCCGGAAGGCAAATCGCTTCTGCGAGAGGTCCAAGTTCGGCAAAATCAGCATGTGTTCCGCAAAATGATTCTGTCTATATACGGTGGGAAATGTTGTTTGACAGGATTATCTGTGCAAGAGGTGTTGCGCGCCAGCCATATCAGTGCGTGGGCATCCGATGCGCAAAATCGCATGAATCCTGAAAATGGACTTTGTCTGTCCGCCACTTATGATGCTGCTTTTGATCGCCATTTAATTTCCTTTGACGAGGATTATCGTCTGATACTTGCGCCCAGTGCAAAAGAACATTATACTGACGATGCATTCAAAGAGCATTTTGTAAAATTTGAAGGGCAAAAAATAGCCATGCCTGAAAGATTTTTGCCATCTCAGGATTTATTGTCAAAGCATAGAGAGCATTTTGCCGGATAAATTAGTCTCAACATAACTCAAGAACCGTTATCTCGTCATTTCGCCTCCCGAGGGACTACACCACAAGCTGACCCCACAAGAACCCCGCAAGTTAATTCCTGAAGATGTCTTTTGCTATCTGTTTACCGCTGCTTCAGATAGCGTTTCAGATAACGTCCGGAAAATTGCGCACAATTTGAGAAAGGTTACTTGAAAAGTGATAACGTCCGAGAAATTGCGCACATTTGACGGGATAGAGGCTTGAAAAAGCCTGTTTCCATGATTGATTATTATTCCGACCAAAAATCAAACAAAAGGAAACAGGCTATGGAAAATGTAGCGCAGGGAAATGAAAAGTCAATCTCTGGAGCCATCAAAGTCGATGAGAAAGAGGTTATGGAGCATCTGGACAGCTTGGTCAGAAAGTCCGTTGAAGATACCTTGAATCTTTTGAATGAAGAAGCGGATGCAATCTGCAACGCCGGCCGGTATCAGCGAAGT
>ERZ1034880.212-NODE-212-length-19734-cov-5.892220_pt1 | contig 19734 bp, 30 predicted proteins | sample MGYA00520630_ERZ1034880 | MGnify/ENA primary metagenome ERZ1034880 (study PRJEB33766, sample SAMN09781725) | gut metagenome | biome: gut microbiome | host: Homo sapiens | place: Madagascar | study: EMG produced TPA metagenomics assembly of the PRJNA485056 data set...
TGCGTGACCGCAAATTAACAACAGGAGCCGCCCGGCGGGGCGGTATAGGAGGCAAAAGAAAATGGATTGTAGTTCTTGCGAGGCACGGCATAACTGTATGGCGGTGGTAGAGCCCGGCTCCATTGCTTGCATGGCACACCTGCTGCAGGTTGGTGTCACAAAGGTGGTTGGAAACCCGTACCAGACACGCGGGGTGCCTAAATTCTGCCCGTTCTGCGGCAGGCCGCTGAAAGTCATTGGCACCGAGCGCTTTTGCAACAACGTCCAGTGCGAAAACAGATATGTTTCTATGGGGTGAGCGTGTCATGGACGGAAACATAAGTGTTTGCTACAACATGGACTGCATGGAGGGCATGGCGAAAATCCCGGACGGGTATTTTGACCTCGCTACTTTTCCGGCCCAGAGCGCCGCGGGTATTATGGCTGCAAGTCAAGCAAAATCGGCGTGCATCGTGTTGACTACCCTGTAACAGAATCGTGGGCAGTGCCGGGCAAGACTTATTTTGACGAACTGCGCCGGGTAGCTGCGCACTATATCGTCTGGGGCTGCAATTATTTTGACTATGAGTTTGCACCTGGTAGGATCGTGTGGGATAAATGCAACCAGAGCACAAGTTTCTCAGATTGCGAACTTGCTGCAACAGATCTGTTTGACAGTGTGCGACTATTCCGGTTCATGTGGAACGGTATGCTGCAGGGAAAGAGCATTTCGGAAGGACGCATCATGCAGGGCAACAAGGCCCTGAATGAGAAGAGAATCCACCCGACACAAAAGCCCGTTGCCCTGTATGACTGGATTTTCCAGCGGTACGCCAAACAGGGACAGAAAGTGCTTGACACACACCTCGGCAGCGGTAGCAGCAGGATTGCAGCCTACAATGCCGGGCTGTCCTTTGTAGGGTTTGAAATCTGCAAAGAGTATTTCGACCGGCAAGAGGAACGCTTTAGCGCGTACACCTCGCAACTGGATATGTTTCACCTGAGGGACAACCCTGTGGGGGATGTGCCCCGCATTGAACTTTTTGCCCGGCAGCGTGCGCCCGGCTGGGACGCATGGGGAGATCAGACCCCGGAGGATGGCGGCCCGAATATTTAACAACAGGATCACGAAAGGGGAAAACGTCCGATGACCTATGAAGAAAAAAAGGAATGGCTGCGGCGGTATCGCAAGGCTGCCCGGCTGGAGAGAATGAAGTTGGACGAGGTGGAGCAGTACCGCGCTGCTGCCGAGCACGTCACACAAGTATTGTCCGGGATGCCCGGCGGGGCTGGCGACGGTCAGGCGTTGCCCAGAGCGGTGGAGCGTATCATGGATGCCATGCAGGAGGCAAACGCTCAGGTCATGGAGTGCCAGCAGATCCGCAAGGAAATTATGGACACCATGGCCCAAACTGTGGATATGCAGGATTATGGCATCCTGTATATGCGGTATATCGGCGGCATGAAGTGGGAGCAAATTGCCGTCAAGATTGGGATGGACGTGAGCCGAGTATACCGGCGGCACAAAGCCGCTGTAAAAGCGCTGGACATTCCAGAAAGCCAGTGAGCGCACTGTTTCGCACTGTTTTTGATGCAAGACGCACTGTTTCGCACTGTTTTGGGGACAATGCGCACTGTTTCGCACTGTTTTGGGGACAATGCGCACTGTTTCGCACTGTTTCCGCTATGGTATCATTACGCTGCAAGAGCCGCAAGGAATTGGAGAACATCCAACACCCTGCGGCTTTTGTATTGCCCGGCTGCGACAGGGGAACACCTACCGACCAACAGCCTGATTGTACCAGTTGGGCAATTCTCATTTTGCTATCCGTGGCACCTCAAGGGCTGTACCCCGGCGGGGCTGTGGAATAGACATAGGTCATTGTAGCATCATCTTCAGTGCGTGGCAGCATAGCCAAGCGGGGTCCCTTCCATCCTACCCAGTAAGCTGCTGTTGTGGGCAGCTGCGCACCGTCAATGGAGGCCAGACCGTGAAAGATTTTGCACAAGGATTTTACAAAAGCAAAGCGTGGCAGCGCTGCCGTCAGTCTTACACTGCCAGCGTGGGCGGGCTGTGCGAGGAGTGCCTGAGGGAGAACAAGATTACCGCTGGCGAGATCGTACACCACAAAATCCACCTGACCCCGGACAACATCAATGATCCCGCTGTGTCCCTGAACTGGGATAATCTGGAGCTGGTGTGCCGGAGCTGCCATTTGAAATTACATGGTAATAAAAAGAGGTATTCCGTGGACGCCTTCGGGCGGGTGGTACCTCGCTGACCTCCCCCCTATCAAAAATTTTTTGATAGTCCCAGAAGACCGAGGGGCAAGGTTCATTTTTCCGCTCTCGGGTGCGCAGGAATTTTTTTGGAAAGGAGCTGTGAAAAGATGGCGCAAAAAAGCACGACTCGTGCGAAGTTGCTCAAAATGGCCAAAAGTTATGGTGTGGATAAAAACGCCCTCTTTTTGCAGGCTGTCGAGCAGTACGATGTGCAGGCTCGCGTGATCCAGAATATCCGTGCCGCCCTGGATGAGGAGGACGGAAAACTGGTCACCTCGAAAGAATACGTCAAGGGCCGCGAGAACATCTATGCAAACCCGCTGGTCAAGGAACTGCCCAAGCACGCAGATGCTGCAAACCGCACGCTGCAGACCATGCTCACCATTATCAAGGAGCTGGGCAAGCCGCCCGCACCCAAAGACCGCCTGACGGAGATGCAGGAAGATGGATAATTACCTGCTGGCCTATTACCAAGGCATCGAAAATGGCAGCATCGTAGTGGGCAAGTGGATTAAAATGTTTTATCGTTATCTTGTTGAGGGACTGCAAAAGCAGTCCTTTTTCTTTGACCAGAAACGAGCAAACAAGGCGATTCGTTACATCGAAACCTTCTGCCACCACAGTGAAGGCCGTTCCGATACCATCAAGCTGGAACTGTGGCAAAAGGCTTTCGTTTCGGTAGTGTTCGGCATCCTGGATGGACAGGGCAACCGGCAATTCCGGGAGGTCATCCTGATCGTGGCCCGCAAAAACGGCAAAACGCTTTTTGCCTCAGCCATCATCAGCTATTGCACTTTTCTTGATGGCGAGTATGGCGCAAAGACATACTGCGTGGCTCCTAAGCTGGATCAGGCAGATCTGGTGTATGAGGCTTTTTATCAGTCCACCATGGCAGAGCCTGAGCTGGCCCGCCGCCTTAAAAGGCGCAAGTCTGACCTGTATGTGGAAAGCACCAACAGCAGCGTCAAGAAAATCGCATTCAATGCCAAAAAATCCGATGGCTTCAACCCGTCCCTGACCGTATGCGATGAGATCGCGTCCTGGCCGGGAGATCAAGGGCTGAAGCAGTACGAGGTCATGAAGTCCGCCCTCGGTGCTCGGCGGCAGCCGCTGATCCTGAGCATCAGCACGGCGGGCTACATCAACGAGGGTATCTATGATGAGCTTATAAAACGAGCCACCCGCTTTTTGCTGGGGGATTCCCGCGAGCAGCGGCTGGCACCGTTTTTGTATATGATTGACGATATCGACAAATGGAATGATATCAACGAACTGCGGAAGTCAAACCCCAACCTGGGCGTATCTGTGTCGGTGGACTATTTGCTGGAGGAAATTGCAATTGCCGAGGGCAGCCTGAGCAAACGGGCTGAGTTTATCGTCAAATACTGTAACCTCAAGCAGAGCAGCAGCCAGGCGTGGCTGCCGACCGAGGCCGTGGCTCGCTGCTGCGGTCCGGCGCTGCAGCTGGAAGATTTCCGGTCAAGCTACTGCGTGGGCGGCATCGACCTGAGCCGCACCACCGACCTGACGGCCTGCGTGGTCATCATCGAACGGAAAGGCCGACTGTATGTCTTTGCGCATTTCTTCCTCCCTGCGGAAAAGCTGGAAGAAGCCACCGCGCGGGATGGCCTGCCCTATGCCATCTATATACAACGCGGCTTGTTGACGCTGAGCGGTGAGAACTTCGTAGATTACCACGATTGTTTCCGCTGGTTCTGTGATCTGGTGGAGCAATACGAAATTCTACCGCTGAAAGTCGGCTATGACCGATACACGGCGCAGTATCTGGTGCAGGATATGGCCGCCTATGGTTTCCAGATGGACGATGTGTTCCAGGGCTTCAACCTGACGCCGGTCATCCGCGAGACGGAAGGCCTGGTGAAGGACGGCGTTTTTGATTTCGGGGACAACGACCTGCTCAAGGCGCACATGCTCAACACAGGCATGAAGGTCGAGGTGGACAGCGGACGAATGCGCCCGGTCAAGATCAGCGTGACCGATCACATCGACGGATGCGCCGCCCTTCTGGACGCTATGACCGTCCGGCAGAAGTGGGCCGCGGAGATCGGCCAGCAGCTGAAAAACGAGGAGTAACACATGGGACTTTTTGAAAAAATTTTCGGGAAGCACCTGAGACCCAGCGGCAGAGCCGAAGGATTCTTTAAGATGCTGAACGGATATACCCCGACATTCCAGTCGTGGGATGGCCGCCTGTATGAATCCGAGCTTGTCCGGGCGGTGATCCATGCAAAGGCGGTGCACGTCAGTAAGCTGTCCATTAGCGTGAACGGCTCTGGCAATCCTGTTTTGCAGACACGTCTCCAGTATGGGCCGAATGCGTGGCAGACGTGGGGGCAGTTCCTTTACCGCCTGTCCACCATTCTGGACATGCAGAACACCGCTTTTATCGTTCCGGTTCTGGACGAATTTGCCCGGGTCACTGGTTTCTTTCCGATTTTGCCGAGCCGCTGCACGATTGAACAGTACAACGGCGAAGCATGGCTGCGGTACCAGTTCAGCGATGGCGGCACGGCGGCCATTGAATACAGCAAATGCGGCATCATGACCAAGCACCAGTATGAAGATGATTTTATTGGTTCTCATAATACCGCGCTGCTGCACACGATGGAGCTAATCAATGTCCAGAATCAGGGCATTGCAGAGGCAGTCAAGTCCAGTGCGACCTACCGCTTTATGGCAAAAGTCACAAATTTCACCAAACCGGAAGATCTGGCAAAGGAGCGCAAACGCTTCAATCAGGAAAATCTCCAGCGTGAGGGCGGCGGCCTGCTGCTGTTCCCGAACAATTACGCAGAGATCCAGCAAATCAAAAGCGCACCGTTCGTCGTGGACGCTGATCAGATGCAGCTCATCCGCACGAATGTTTTCGATTATTTCGGCGTCAACGAGGACATTTTGCAGAACAAAGCCTATGGCGACGCATGGTCTGCGTTTTATGAGGGCGCGATTGAACCCTTTGCAATCCAGCTGACCGATGTGCTCACCAAGATGGCTTTTTCAACGAATGAACGGGCGCACGGCAGCTATATCATGGCGACCGCCAACCGGCTGCAGTACATGTCCAACACCGACAAGCTCAATGTTTCGGCGCAGATGGCCGACCGCGGTCTGATGTGCCTTGATGAGATCCGCGAGATTTGGAACCTGCCGCCCATCCCGGACGGAAAAGGCAAGATGTTCATCTGCCGCGGCGAATACAAACAGGCGAATATGGAGGAAAATGCAGAATGATCAGCAAAGACCGTGAATACCGCAGCTTTGTGGAACTCCGCGCAGCGGGTGAAGATGACAAAGCGACCGTTGAGGGCTATGCCGCAGTCTTTGATACGCCCACGGTGATGTACAGCGTGGACGGCATCGACTACAAGGAAGAAATCGCGACCGGCGCATTCAATAGTACTGAAATGAGCGATGTGGTCATGAACTACAACCACGCTGGAAAGCCGGTAGCCCGCACGAAAAACGGCACTCTGACCCTGTCGGTGGACAGCAGGGGCCTGAAAGTTTCGGCAGACCTGTCCGGCACCGAGGAGGGCCGCCGCCTTTATGAGGAGATCAAGGGCGGCTATATCGACAAGATGAGTTTCGCGTTTAAGGTATCGGAGGATGCCTACAACAGCGATACACATACCCGGCGCATCACCGGGATCAAACGTCTGTTTGATGTGGCAGCCGTTGACCGGCCTGCCTATGATGCAACCGAAATTTCTGCGCGCAGCTACTTTTCGGCAGAGGCCGAAAGAGCGAAAGCGGAGGCTGAAAAGCGTGCAGCCATGAAACTCAAAATCAAAATCTTATCGGAGGTTTAACCATGCATACGATCGAAGAAATCGAAAAGCGCCGCACCGAGATCCTGACCGAGATGGAAGCCGAGGGCGCTGACCTGCCTGCCCTGCTGAAGGAAATGCGTCAGCTGCACGCTGAGGAAATGGAGCTGCGTGCACAGGCTTCGGCTGCTGAGGAGACCCGCCGCCGTGTGGCCGGTGGCAGCGGCACGCTGGTCCGCAGCTTTTCCGATCTGGGCAACCTGCGGGCACCGGCACAGGGCCAGACCGAACAGCGGCAGGCCATGACCGTGGACAGCGCCGAGTACCGCCGCGCCTACATCTGCGACCTGATGGGCCGCGACATGGACGCTGAGACCCGCGCCGCCTTTACCGCTACCACGGCCAACACCGGCGTGGTGGTCCCCACCACCCTGTTGGACGAGATCTGGGATCTGGTCAGCGGCCAGCACGTCATCATGGGTGACATCAATGTGCTGCGCACTGGTACCACCCTTGAGATCCTCAAGCATACCGCGATCACGGCGGGCGCAGCCAAGCAGGTGGCTGAGAATGCTGCCAACGACGACGAGCAGAACACCTTTGTCAAGGTGACGCTGGCAGGCAAGGACTTCTCCAAGACCATCAAGATCAGTTATGCGCTGCAGACCATGGCCGTCCCTGCTTTTGAGAAGTACCTGACCCAGGAGATCGCCAACGGCATCAGCGAAGCAATGGCAGCGCACACCGTGTCGGCCATCGAGACCGGCATGGCCGCAGGCAACAAGGTCGCCGTGACGGCAGCCAAGGGCCTGACCTATGCAGACCTGACCAAGGCGTTCGGCCAGCTCAAGCGCGCCTCCAAGGTCGTGGTCTATGCGACCCGCTCCACCATCTACAACCGTTTGGTCTCCATGGTGGACACCACTGGCCGTCCCATCTTCCAGCCTTCCCTGCAGGCAGGCGCTGAGGGTGTGCTGCTGGGCGCGCAGATCAAGATTGAGGACGCTGTGGCAGATGACAAGCTGCTGATCGGCGACCCCACGAAGGTTACCTGCAACATGGTGCAGGATATCATGATCGAGACCGACCGTGATATCTCGAACCACGTCAACATCATGAGCGGCTACGCCCGCGGCGAGAGTGCTCTGATCGACGACGTGGCCTTTGCGGAGATCACCATCTCCTGAGAGGTGCGGCCATGACAACACTGGAAAAGGTCAAGCTCGCACTGCGCATCACGGCGTCTGTTTTTGATGCAGAGCTCACCGGACTGATCGATGCTGCCATTGCGGATCTGATGCTTGCCGGTGTGCAGGCAGATCTCAAACGAGACGATCCGCTTGTTGAGCGTGCCGTCATTACCTACTGCAAGGCCAACTTTGGCGAGGCCGACCAATATGACCGGCTCAAGGCAGCCTATGACGAGCAGAAGGCGCAGCTGATGAGCGCCACCGGATACACAGACTGGGGTGACAGCAATGCAGCGGTACGTTGAGGCCGTCCTGGTCAAAGAAACCTATGTCCAGACCGAGGATCACGAGCAGCGCACGGTGCAGCAGGAAACGCCGGTGATCGGCACCCTTTCCAGTGTGACCGCCTCGGAGTTTTACCAGGCAGCCAATACGGACTATCGCCCAGAAATCGTGCTCAAAGTTTATGAGCAGGAGTATTCCGGTCAGCAGAAGGTGCGGGTGAACGATGTGCAGTACACGGTCATCCGCACCTATTTGTCCGGCGATTTCATCGAACTGCACTGTCAGCGCAAGGGGGCCGACTAAATGGCAAATCCACCGTCTGGCATGAAGATCACCAAAAACGGTATCACTTACCAGTCCAGCATCGACCGCACCCAGTACACCATCCGGGAACTGAGCCGTGCGGCGCTGCGGGATGTGGGCAAGTATATCGTCCGGGAGTGCCGCAAGGCATCACAGGCCCGCCCGCACATGGGCCGCCTGACAATCAAGTCCCGCTTTTATGGCAAAGGCGGGGCTTTTTCCTACTGGGTCCGTAAGCGGGAGACCGACCTGCAGGTCGGCATTAAGCATAATACCTGGTATGGTGTACTGCAGGAACTGGGCGACGGCCATCAGCCGCCCCGCGGCATCCTGCGGGCGTCGGTCCAGAACAATATCGACCAGATCCGCGTCATTGAGGGGCATTACCTCTCGGCGGTCGAAGACGAAAACCGGGCCATGGGCCTGATCGACGAGGAGGAAATGCAGCCCGATGGCACAGAGGACTGACACCGCCTTTGACCTGTTCAAGCGGGCCATCGGCACGAAAATCGCAGAGGTGACCGGCCTGAGCAGTGATAACGTGTTTTATATGCGCAGCGCTGCAGCCGGGTATCCTCGTATCAGCTATACCTACACGATCTGGGCAGATGGCAGCGTGCAGCGTGGCACGTTGTCCTGTCAGGTCGTCGGAAAAGCATCGGCGGGCGAAGTGGACGCCATCGCGGAAAATTTGCGCACCGAGCTGGATGATTTTGCATCCTGCTCGGATGCGCTTTTTTATTGGCTGTTTTCAGGTCGGAGCGATCCGGTGGAGGACAGCGATAAATCCATATACCGCCGCCTTGTAACGTTTGATTTTAAAATCATGGGAGGCAAAACATGAGCCTTTTCAACCACAAGCGCATGACCGGCCAGACCTCCGAGACCAAAGCACACCTGCTGCTGGGTGCCGGCATTCTGGTCAAGGACTATAACCCGGCTACGGACACCTACGAGACCGCGCGCACCAGCCAAAAGATCCTCGGTGCCACGTCCGGCGGCAGCACCTTTACCGCCACCAAAAACGGCCACTATCTGAGCATCGACGGCGTGCCCGAAAACACTGCAGGCAACTGGATCTTGGACAACTGGGCTTCCACGCTGCAGACCACTGTGCAGGAGATCACTGCCGAAAATCTCAAGATGTCGCTGGCCGCGGCTAAGCTGGACACCAGCGACAGCACCGCAGGCAAGGATTACACCGTCATCGCCCCCAAAGCCGTGCTGGAGGATGAGGACTATATCGACAGCCTGAGCTACATCGGACGGATCAGCGGCAGCGAGAAGCCGGTCATCATCACCATCTTCCATGCGTTCAACACGGCGGATCTGTCCCTCAACCCCAAGGACGGTGAAGAAGGCTCTCTGGCGCTGACCCTGACGGCTCACTACAGTCTGGATGACCCGGACACCCCGCCCTTTAAGATCTATTATCCTAAGATTTCGGAGGAATAAAATGCGTAAACTCAACGGCGGCGATATTTTTCCGGCCCTGCGTGTGCTGCGGGCCATGGATCTGAGCGACCCCATCAACAAGCTGATCGAAGAAGTCTCCAAAGCCGAGACTGAAGATGCCAAGAGCGTGGCCGGCATCGGCTTCTTGGGCAACTGCCTGGAAAAGGCGATTGACAGCAAGGGCGGCGAGCAGCTGATCTTCAGTTTTCTGGCCGGCCCGCTGGAGCAGCCGAACGGTGAGGCCGTGCGCGGCATGGAGCTCAACGAGCTGGCGGACGCCATTATTCAGCTGACCGAAGAAAATGACCTGATCGGTTTTTTTACCAAAGTCAAGCGTATCATGCGGATGTGATCATGGACGCGCTGCTGCATCGTTATGGCGGCAGCGTTTCTTTTTTAGATGACTGGATGTGGGACGAAGCCGTCAGCTACATCGGCCGCGTGATGGAGCTGATCGAACGGGAGGAAAAACGCCTGCGCTGGTACATCCGGTACGAGGAGCAGTATCCGAAGTTCACCGACTTTGACCGGGCCACAACGCCCAGGGCAGAGCCGGTAAAGAGCATCGGGGACATCTATGCCGATGCCGCAAAGCTGATGGATCTGACCTGGGAGGAGGTGCACGATGGCGAGCGGAACTGAAATTTTCCGGCTTTTTGGCTCCATCATGATCGACAGCACCGAAGCCGAAAAGAGCTTGGGCAAGACCGACAAGGCCGCACAGAGCACACAGGACAAGCTGGGAAAGCTGGTCTCTGGTGCCGCCAAATTTGCCGCTGGTGCCGCTGCAAGCATTGCTGCAGCAGGCACGGCGGTTTTTAAATTTGCGGACAATGTGGCCAGCGTGGGCGACACCATCGACAAGCAGAGCCAGAAACTGGGCATCAGCGCCAAAGCCTATCAGGAGTGGGACGCTATCCTCGGTCACTGTGGCGCATCCATCGACAGCCTGAAGGGCGGCATGAAAACGCTGACCAAGGCCGTGGCCGATGCGTCCGACGATCAGATAGCTGCTTTTCAGGCTGTGGGCCTGAGCATGGACCAGGTAAAGTCCATGTCCACCGAGGATGTCTTTTCCGCAGTCGTGACCGGCCTGCAGGGCATGGAAGAAGGTGCCGAGCGCACCAACATCGCTACCACCCTGCTGGGCAAGAGTGCGCAGGAGCTGGGGCCGCTGCTCAACACTAGCGCCGAGGACACCGCCGCTATGCGGCAGGCTGTAAACGAACTGGGCGGCGTCATGAGTGATGAGGCGGTGGCCGCATCAGCCAGCTTTAAGGACGCCTTGCAAGATCTGACCACCATTGGCACCGGTTTCAAAAACGCTCTCGGCGCACAGGTCCTGCCCTATGTAACGGAGGCCATGACCGCACTGACGGATGGCTTCCGGGATGGCGGTGTTGCCGGTATGGCGACGGCCGCGGTGGACCTTGTCGCCAACTTTGCAGGCAGGCTGGTGCAGGAGATTCCTCAGCTGGCGACCAGTGCCACCCAGATGCTGACCGGCCTGGCAAGCTATCTGGAGACCAATGCCGACAAAATCGTCGCGGCTGGCGGCACGCTCATCGTCAACCTTGCTACTGCACTTGTGCAGAACATCCCGAAACTTGTCGCAGCTACCGTGAAAGTCATGGCCGCGCTGGTCAGCAGCATTGTTGGGCACATCCCGGATGCCGCACAGGCCATGGTGCAAGTCGGCACTGCGATCAAACAAAAAATCGACGCGCTCGCACAGAGTGCCCTTACCTGGGGCCACGATATCATTGCAAATTTTGTGCAGGGCATTAAGGACAAAATCGCGGCCATCGGCGAGGCAGCCAAAGAAGCGGCCGGTGCCGTGGCGACATTTTTGCACCATACGACCCCGGATGAGGGCCCCCTGGCCGGTGACGATCAGTGGATGCCCGAGATGATGCAGCAGTTTGTGGACGGCATCACACAGGGCGTTCCTGCCCTGCGCGACGCAGCGGAAGCTGCAGCAGACGGCGTGGCCAAGCCATTTTCCACGATGTCCAGCAACATCCAGAAGCTGGTAAACGATGGCCCAATCGGCTCAGTAAAGAACCTGATCTCGGCCGTCAAAAACAAGAACTGGACCAGCGTTGGCGAGTTTGTCCTGGAAGGCATCTACAACGGCATGAGCTCCAGCCAGAAACAGTGGGTGGATAAGACCCTCACCGGGTGGCTGACGGCTCTGAACGATGCGTATAGCAACAACGGCTGGGCTGGCGTCTTCGGACTGGGCAAAAACATTGCCGAGACCATTGGCGGGGGACTGAGTCAGAATCTTGCGCTGCTGGCCGGAAAAGTATCCGGGTGGATCGGCAATATCGGCCAGTCCCTGCAAGGAGCAATTCCAACTCTCGGCAGCATGGCCAAGCTGCTGGGACAATCCCTGTCTGGCGGCATCACGGCCTTCTTCCCGCAGCTGTTCGCGGCGATCGGCAGCATGGTCGGCACCATTGGCACGGCCCTGTCCGGCGTGATCTCTGCGGTCGTCTCCACACTGTCTGCAATTCCGGTGGTAGGCTGGGCGCTGGCCGCTGTGGCCATCGCAGGACTGGCAGCATTGCTGGTCTCTCTGGGCAAAACTGCCGCAAGCCTTAACAAGCGCGGCGCAGCGACCACGATTGACACGCCCAGCACGCCTACTCCGAGCCCCGCAGACGATCCCACCAGTCAGCCCAACAGCAATAGCGGCGGCTCCGCTTCGGAGCCCTCCAAAGGCGGCGTGACTATCATCCAGTATGTCACGGTGGATGACGACAACACCGCTGCGGATGTGATGCGGGACGCTATCTGGATGGCAGAAAGGAGTGCTCTCGTTGGCGTATAAGATCACGATCCAGTCCGACAATGGGCGGACTGTCCATATCAATGCCGGAACGGGGCTGGATGGCAATCTTGACCCGATCTCTGGTGTCGATGTGCGAATCTCGGCATCGCAGGGCGCGAACCAAATCGGCGAGAACATCACCGACCAGACTGTGGGCAGTGTGGTGCGCACGATCAGTGGAGAGTGTCGGACCCCTGCTGCGGCAAAGGAGCTGCTGCGGGCAGTACCACCGCTATCCAAAGGCAAGCTGATCCTCAATGATGCCTATTTCTGCGAGTATGTGGTCAAACGGTCACCGTATGTGACGCGCGAAAAAGGCAGCCGTAACAAGCGCACTTTTTCGACGATCTTGTACTGCCGACTGCCATACTGGCAGAGCATTACACCGTCTTCCTGCCTGATCGGCGGGTATACACCGTCTTTTCGATTTCCAGTCACCTATGCAAAACCGCATAGATTCGGCACTCGCAGTCCGTTCGCCTTCGTGAACGCTCTGAACCCCGGCGACTTTCAGGCTGCATTTTCGGCCATTTTCTCGACAGCGATCACAACAAAAAATCCGGCGCTGCTGAACTGCGTCACCGGCGCAAAGCTGCGACTTATCACAGACCTTGTCGCTGATGAGCAGCTCAAAGTGTACCGGGATAGCGACGGGCTCCATGTGGAGAAGGTCAGTGCAGGCAAGGTCGAGGATGTTTTTGCCTGCCTGGATGACGATAGCAGCCTCTTTTATCTGGAGTCTGGTGATAATCTGCTCAAGATCGACGCAGATGACGGTGCAGAGAATTTGCAATGCAGTGTATCTTACAATGCTGCTTATATGGGGGTGTATCCCGATGATTTTTGATGTGATCGACCCGGACAGCCTGGCCACGATCCGGCAGGTCGAGAGCTGGAAATCCATGAGCTGGAAGCAGGGGTATAACACGGATGGCAGCTTTTTGCTGGAAGTGGAAAATACCGCAGAAAATGCGCGCTTGCTGGCACCCGGGCGGTACCTGCGCGAGCATGGCACGACCAATGCCGTTGTGCTGCGGGCCGCCTACAACGAGAGCAGCGGTAAAACGTGGGTCGCTACCGGCTACCCTCTGACCGATCTGCTCCGTCAGCGGGTCAGTACGACCGTCGTTGCGCAGCAGGATGCCGAGACAGCCCTGCGAGCGCTCTTTACGGAGTGCTTTGACGGCGGCCGGGCCATCCCTGGTCTGGCTTTGGATAATGCTGCCAATATCACCTTGACCTACGCTCAACAGCTGAACAATAAAAGTCTGTATGAGTATGTCCAGACCATTTGCCAGGCACTGGATATCGGCTATCGGGTACGCATGACCGGCAGCAACGACCAAAAGCATCTGCTTTTCGGCCTGTATCGGCCGGAACGCAATCCGAATCTCAAGTACCGGGTCGCTTACGGCAATCTGGAAAGCGTGCAGATCAAGCTGAGCGATGTGGACTATGCCAATGTTGCACTGGTCCTCGGCGCAGGCGAAGGCAGTGCCCGCGCGCAGGTCGTCGTGGGAGATATCGGCAGTACCGGTGCCGATCGGCATGAGATCATCGTGGATGCCCGAGACCTCCAGCCCGACGAGGGCGAAACCACCGCTGATAAAACCTATCTGGACAGGCTTGCCATGCGGGGCGTGGAAAAGCTGCTCGAACACCAGAAAATAGACAGTTTGACCTTTGTGCCTGCGGATGACCGCGCGCAGCTGGGTGATATCGTGACCTGCATCGTTGACGGCGTCCGCCTAGAAGCCGCCGCACGGGTAACGGAGATCGAAGTCACCAGCAAAAGCGGCTCTCAGACGCGCAAAATCACTGTGGGAACACCCGTCATCAGGAGGAGACAATAATAATGGCAATCGTAACTTATCCGCTCGACGGTCCCGAGTATGACGCGACGGACGCTGCAGGGTACTTCTCGACCCGTTGCAGCGGCGTGTACAGCGTCGAGGACGACTTCGCGGTCACAGCTGCGGGCGGCACCAGCGTGACCGTCAGCGCCGGTGTTGCATGGATCCACCCGGACCGGTGGACCGGCTACAGCGTCCTCTGCCGCGAGGCGCAGACATTGGAACTGTCTGCGGCAGATGGCATCCGCAGCCGCATCGACCGCGTGGTGCTGCGCTACGACGCAGCGGCCCGACAAACGCGCCTGCAGGTGTTGGAGGGCACACCGGACTCGGCCAGCCCCACGGCACCCGCGATCACCCGCACGGCGCTGGTCTACGACCTCTGCCTTGCCGAGATCACCCGCCCTGCAGGCTCCACGGCCATCACCGCCGCGAACCTCACCGACACCCGTGCGGACGAAGACGTCTGCGGCGTCATGCGGGACGGGGTGACCGGCATCCCGACGGCGCAGCTCATCGCCCAGTGGCGGGCGGCGCAGGCGGCACAGGTGGCCGCCGGTCAGGCACTGCTGGACCAGCTGCGCGAGGAGATCAAGGACGGCAGCGCGTACAGCAAGTCGGAGGCCGACACCCTCTTTGCACTGACTGCAGACAAAATCAGCACCGCCCTGGGCTACGACCCGGGCGACAAAATCACACGACTCGAAAGGATGATGAACATGGACGGTAAACTGGTTTTCTCGGGTGCAGGCGTCTGCACCGGCGGCACCACCACGATGGCAATCCCTAGCACGGTGGATTACGCGGAGATCGTCTCGGCGATTCCGGCGATGGGACGCAGCGGTGCCGGATGGGCAGTCTCATCTGGTTACGAAGTCGCGACGAGCAATGCCATCGGCACAGCTTCCGACTTCGGTCATGCAAAGGTGGTGCGTGGATGTTCCGCCGCTGTACCCATCACAAGCCTTACCATGATGAACGATGGCAGACTCGATGATTATCATTACGCCTATTCAAAAATCGAAAACACAAGCGTGTCGATGGTCTCCGTGGCCTTTGCCTCAGACGGCACCCTGTCCGTCTCTGGCGGCAGCAGCGGCAGCCAGTTTGTTGTGTACGGCTACCAGTACCTGTAACCCAGGAGGTGAACACATATGATGACTATTATTGACTACTCCACCCAGCCTGAACACCGGATGATCTATGGCATCTGCACCACCCCTATCCCGGACGGCTGGGCCGTCATCCCGGAGGGCATGACCCTGCCGGGCGCCCTCGCATACGCGGACATCACGACCGAGGAGCGGGACGGCCTGCCGACCGTGACCGCCATCACCCCGCGCCCGGACCTTGTGGCGCAGGCTGAGGCCGCAGCCGCCGCAGCGCAGGAGGAGGCCAAAAAGCAGGCCGAGCAGATGGCGCAGCTGCCGGACCGCGTGGCCGCGCTGGAGACCGCGAACAACGATATCATCTTAATGATGGCTGATTTGATTGGAGGGAACTAATATGAAAACTCTGAACGCACTCAAGCTGAGAATTATGACCCGCGCTTTCAAGATTCGCATTGCCGCCGGTGAAGCCTTTGAGGACATCGCGGCTGATTATCCGGCCCTGACCACGGACGACCTCGAAGCCATCAAGGCCGAGCTGGAAAAGTAACCCGCGAAAGGACGTACATATGGCAATTAAACAGTATTCCCTTGCAAAGGACGGTGCCCGGCAGTTGGCACCGGGTTTCCGCGTCCGGGAGTTCCGCTGCCGTGATGGATCTGACACGATCCTCATTGACGAGGGCCTTGTGGTGCTGCTGCAGTGCATCCGTGAGCACTTCGGCAAGGCGGTGACCGTCACCAGCGGCTACCGCACCGCCGAGCACAACGCCAAAGTGGGCGGTGCAAAGTCCAGCCAGCACCTGCTGGGCCGTGCGGCAGACATCCAGGTGGCCGACACCAGCGTCGAGGACGTGGCGGCCTACGCCGAAAGCCTGATGCCCGCATGGGGCGGCGTGGGCCGCTACCCGGTCAAGGCAGGCCGTGCAAAAGGCTGGGTGCATGTGGACACCCGCCCGAACAAGAGCCGGTGGACACTGTGAGGGGGGTGACGTTTTGAAAGATTATTTCTGCATGGCCGTGGGTGCGCTGGGCGCTGCGTTTGCCAGCCTGTTTGGCGGGTGGGACGCAGCGCTGCAGACGCTCATCATCTTTATGGCCATCGACTACATCACCGGGCTGATCGTGGCAGGAGTGTTCCATGCAAGCCCCAAGACCAAAAGCGGCACGCTGGAAAGCCGCGCAGGCTGGAAGGGCCTGTGCCGCAAGGGCGAAACGCTGCTGATCGTGCTGGTGGCCTGCAGGCTGGATGCCGTGATGGGTTCCACCTTTGTGCGGGATGCCGTGGTGATCGGCTTTATCTGCAACGAGACCATTTCCATCATCGAAAACGCGGGCCTGATGGGCCTGCCCATTCCGGCAGCCATCACCAGGGCCGTGGACGTTTTAAAGCAGCGCTCGGAAACCGAGCAGAAAGGAAACTGACATGAATGAATTCCTGAAAGTAGCTCTCACTGCCTGCATCCCCGCAATGACCGTTATCTTTGGCTGGGGCCTGAACAAGGCGGTCGGCATTGCCAACGGCTACATCAACAACAAGTTCGCACAGAACTGTCTCCAGAATGCCGCCAATGCGGTGTTCAACGCCGTCCAGTACGTCAACCAGACCTACGTTGATGCCCTGAAGGAACAGGACAAGTTCGACGAGGACGCGCAGCGCATTGCCTACAACCGCGCGCTGGCTGCAGCAAAGAAAGCCCTGACGCAGGAGACTATCACCTTCATCAAGGAGACCTTTGGCGACCTCGACAGCTACCTGAAACCGATGATCGAAGCGCAGGTCCGCAGCCAGAAGGTCTACATGTAATATCAGCAATATCGTAGTATAGCAACAGCCCCGGGAGCCATCTGGCTCTCGGGGCTGTTTTTATTTGTCGTTTTCCACCAGCTGCCAGATGTAAGCTGCCATGCTCAGACCTTTGGCTGCCGCCTTTTCCTTTATCTGATCGCGGCTCCCGTGCGGGAGCCGAATCGTCAGCTGTTCGTATTTTTCTTTGTTGAAGGCATTTTTGTATGCCTGTTCGTTAAATTTTGCCATTTTCCTCCTCAGCAATAGCATTGTTAAAATTATCGTCCTCCGGCTTCTTCTCACGCGGAAGTTCGGACAGTCTCCACCCTTTATAAGTCATAACCGGCCGGCTGTTTTTTCTTTTGCCTCGCATGGTGCTTGCGATTGCACCAAACCCACAGCCGATACGCATTGCAGCTGTTTCCTCTGGTACATTCCCATCAAAAAACAGCAGCCTATTCTTTCGCGCCCAATCGTTTAAGTCAACAGCTTTGTGATATTTTCCCATCGGGTCAATCAAAATCCAGACAAGCGCCTCCCTATTTTGGGGTCCGCGCTGCCCGGCTGCCAACTGCAGCGCGGCGGAAGTTCCAACTCGTTGGATTTTTGCCATTTGATTTCTTACTGACAGATCACTTGCTCGGCGGCTTTTTGCCTTTTCACTCCATTTTGATCCGCCAGCTAAACCGTGCCGAGCCCGGAGTGCCGCCCCGCATTTTTTTGAGCAGCATTCTTGTTTCTCAGCTGACGGGAAAACCTTAAACGGCTTTCCACAGATTGTGCATATTTTCTGGATTTGCGGCCCTTTTCTTCCCATTTTTTTCTTTATTTTGATACGACTGCAAGAACATCGGCCAGCTCAATAATAATCTCGTTTTCATCGTCGCCACGCTCGCAGCCGAACTTGCCTCCAATCAGAAGAACCTGTTCACCCCAGTAACAAGCCGCATTCTTGAGAGCCTTTTCAATTTCGGCTGCAGCCTCTTCGTCATCATCGCCATCCAGCAGCAACATACTGGTATCAATTTCAACGGCACATGCACCGTTGAGCTTTTCTCCGGTGGTCTCACGAGTGGAGCAATTGAGGTCGAAATCCCAGTTGTAGCTATCCGGGCAAGAGTCGCCAACGTTCAGAATACCGGCCGCATTCTCAACCACACGGATGCCAAATGCGTTGTAGCCTTCTTCCTTTGCCTTTTTCATTGCTTCAACCAGCTGCTTCATTATTCGTCCCTCAATCTGTTTAGCTGCTTCTCTTGACGCCCTTATTATAGCACATCTGCTAGCAGATGTAAACAGTAAATAACACGTCTTTATGAAAATGAATGTGATGAGAAAGCATCCCCGGGGAGCCTGATGATTCATCGGGGATGTTTTTGTTTTCTCGGCACATTGCGACATGTTTCGACATATTTAGCCTTTTATGACGTATTTTGACATTTTACGGTTAAAGTTGGTGCAGAAAGGACGTGTAAAAAGTGACCACTTACGATATGACCAACTTTGCCGCCAACGTCAGCGACCTGCTGCGCCCGCTGGGGATCACCCGCAACATGCGGGCTTACCGCATCTTGCAAGATGCCCTCTCCTTGATCTGTGAGCAGGAAGACAGGCTGGAAGCCGCGCAGAAAGACGTGTACGAGCCACTGGCTGAGAAGTATCACTGCTACTGGACAGCGATCCAAAGCGTCATTCGCAGGGCAGCACAGACCGCGTGGAGCACAAACTCAGAGTATGTGCAGCGGCTGGCGGGCTATCCGCTGACCGGTACGCCGTCGGCGGTGCAGTTCCTTGAGATGCTGTACAACGCACTGGTGAGAGGGTAAGGAAAACGGCTGCTGTGGAGCAAAAGCAAAGTCCGGTGGCACCATATGAACCATCAGGCTTTTATGTTGGCGACCGCGTAGGCAACTGGCGAAGTCTCGCGCGGTCTGTAACGTTTTTCCGAATCTCTTGCAATGGAAAATCCCCCGCAGTTTTCACGAAACTACGAGGGATTTTCTTGGCGGAGTAGGAGGGATTTGAACCCTCGCGCCGTTGTTTAGACGACCTACGCCCTTAGCAGGGGCGCCTCTTCGACCTCTTGAGTACTACTCCAGAGCAAAGTGCATTACACTTATTCAATAAAAATGGCGGAGAGAGTGGGATTCGAACCCACGGTGCGTTGCCGCACGGCAGTTTTCAAGACTGCTTCCTTAAACCACTCGGACATCTCTCCTTGTGGACACTCGCCTTACGCCGTGTCGAATGCCTATTTAATTTACCAGATTTGTGCCCGTCTGTCAAGCCTTTGCCGCAAATTTTTCTCCCCAGCCGGAAATGCCCAAATTTGCCACAACCTTTCTGGGTCAAAGTTTGGAAAAGCCCTTTACAGAAACATCTTTTTGTTGTATAATAAACACAACAAAAACCCATCCAGAGGTGTAAAAGGAGAATTACCATGTCGTTTTCAGAGCTTTTGAAGCAGTGCCGCAAAAAGCAGGGCATCAGCCAGGCTGAGCTGGCTTCCAAACTGGGTGTGACCCAGCAGGCTGTCGGCAAATGGGAAAGCGGCAAATCCTCTCCCGACCCCGGCACGGTGGCCCGCATTGCAGAACTGCTGAACACCACGGCAGACTATCTGCTGGGCCTGTACCGCCCGGTGAGCAATGTTTCTGCCCCGGAGGAGCGCTTTTTCGGCAGCTATTCCGAGAGCCTGATCCCGGTCATCGGCACGGTGAAGGCGGGCTACGGCGCGCTGGCCTTTGAGGAAGACTACGGCCAGGAGTACGCCCGCGTGAAGGACCCGGCCAACTACTTCTACCTCGTGGTGCGCGGCGACAGCATGGAGCCCCGCATCCAGGACGGCGACCTGGCCCTGGTGC
>ERZ1034880.213-NODE-213-length-19723-cov-20.488001_pt1 | contig 19723 bp, 16 predicted proteins | sample MGYA00520630_ERZ1034880 | MGnify/ENA primary metagenome ERZ1034880 (study PRJEB33766, sample SAMN09781725) | gut metagenome | biome: gut microbiome | host: Homo sapiens | place: Madagascar | study: EMG produced TPA metagenomics assembly of the PRJNA485056 data...
AGGTAAAGGCTGCAGGTGGTCTTGCCATCATCGGTACAGAACGTCATGAGAGCCGCCGTGTAGACCGTCAGCTCCGTGGTCGTGCCGGCCGTCAGGGTGACCCAGGTTCTTCTGTATTCTATGTATCATTGGAGGATAAGCTGATGCGTCTCTTCGCTTCTGAGCGTATCGCCAAGGTAATGGACCGTCTCGGTTTCGAGGATGGCGAGCGTATCGAGAGCCCAATGATCAGCAAGAGCATCGAGCGTGCTCAGCGCAAGGTTGAGGAAAACAACTTCGGTATCCGTAAACACCTCTTGGAGTATGATGACGTGATGAACCGTCAGCGTACCGTTATCTACGAGAAGCGTCGCCACGCCCTCATGGGTGAGCGTATCGGTATGGATATTGCCAACATCATCTGGGACCGCGTATTGAACATCGTCAACAACAACGACTTCTTCGGTGCCAAGGAAGAGTTCCTGAAAGTTCTCGCTATGGAGATTCCATTCAACGAGGATGAGTATGAGAACGGCAGACGTGAGGATTTGGCAGAGCGTGCTTTCCAGGAAGCAATGGCTACATTCAAGCGTAAGACAGACCGCATCCAGGCTACAGCTATGCCTATCATCAAGCAGGTATACGAAAACCAGGGTGCTATGTACGAGCGCATCATGGTGCCTATCACAGACGGCAAGCGCATGTACAATATTCCTTGCAACCTCAAGGAGGCATACGAGAGCGAGGCTAAGAACGTAGTGAAGGAGTTTGAGAAGAGCGTTGTTCTCCAGATTATCGATGACGACTGGAAGGAGAACCTCCGCAAGCTCGACGAACTGAAGCACTCTGTACAGAATGCAAGCTACGAGCAGAAGGATCCTCTCCTCATCTTCAAGTTGGAGAGTGCCAAGGTTTGGGATGCCATGATCAATGACATGTACGACCGTATTGCAAGTATCCTGATGCGTGGTCAGATTCCAGTAATGGAGCAAGAGCAGCCAGTTCAGGAGGCAGCTCCTGAGCAGCACACTCAGCAGAACTATGTAGAGAGCAAGGTTGATTTGGATGCAGAGCGTGAGGCCCAGGAGGCAGCTGCTAACCAGGATACCCGAGAGGGCGCACAGGTAAACCGCACTCCTTACCGTGCAGAGCACATGCCACGTCCTAACGACCCATGTCCATGCGGAAGTGGCAAGAAGTTTAAGAACTGCCACGGCAGAAACCTGTAATCACAGAAAATGATGATGCTCTTATATATATATATATATAATAAGGTATAAGAACATTCATCATCAGAAATAATGATAAGAATACCTAGATTTGATGATACTCTCATCATTTCTAGGTATTTTTGTTATAAAACTACATCATTGCTACCAAGTTGCAAATAATTATTAGTATTTTTGCAGTCGAAAAGAAAAAAAGAGCTGACCATGAGGTCATGCCCCAAAGAAAAGAACAAGATTAAAACAAGGAAAGATATATGAAATTATCAGAACTTAAAACAGGTGAAAGTGGAGTCATCGTCAAGGTATCCGGTCATGGTGGCTTCCGCAAGAGAGTCATCGAAATGGGATTCATCAAGGGCAAGAAGGTAGATGTGCTCCTTAACGCCCCACTCCAGGACCCAGTGAAATACAAGATTATGGGTTACGAGGTGTCACTCCGCCACAGCGAAGCCGACCATATCGAGGTGGTTTCCATTGATGAAGCCAAGAACGATGCAAAACTCAGCAAGGCGGAAGAAGAAGACCGCCAGCAGGTAATTGACTCAAAAGTAATAGATTCCAACGATAGCGACGAGCAGGCGCTCGGCGACAAGATGCTCGTAGCTGAAAGAAAAGACAATGCCAGCAACGAGGCTTTGGCTGAGCAGGAAGCTGAACGACTCCACCGCGTCATCAATGTGGCACTGGTAGGTAACCCAAACTGCGGTAAGACTTCCCTCTTCAACTTTGCTTCGGGTGCTCACGAACGTGTTGGAAATTATAGTGGTGTAACCGTGGATGCCAAGGTGGGCGAAGCCGATTTTAACGGCTACCACTTCAATCTGGTAGATTTACCGGGCACCTATTCGCTTTCAGCCTATTCTCCAGAAGAACTCTATGTGCGCAAGCAGCTCATCGAGCATACGCCGGATATCGTCATCAACGTCATCGACACCAGCAACCTGGAGCGCAACCTCTATCTCACCACACAGTTGATAGACATGCACATCCGCATGGTCTGCGCCCTCAATATGTTTGATGAAACCGAGAAGCGCGGCGATAACATCGACTACGACAAACTGGGCGAACTCTTCGGCATCTCGATGGTTCCTACCGTCTTCACCAATGGCCGAGGCGTGGATAAGCTCTTCGAGACCATTATCGAACTCTACGAAGGCAAGGAAGATTCCAGCGCCCACTATCGCCATATCCACATCAACCACGGACATGAGATAGAGCACGGCATCGAACATATCCAGAAGTATCTGAAGGTAGATGATTCCATCCGCCAGCGCTACTCCACCCGTTACCTCTCCATCAAGTTGCTGGAGAACGACAAGCACGCCGAGGAATACGTAAGTCATCTGAAATCGGCCAAGGAAATCTTCGCAGCCCGTGATGAGGCTGCCAAGCGCGTGAAAGAAGAGACCCAGGAGGATAGCGAAACCGCCATCATGGATGCCAAATACGGTTTTATTCATGGCGCATTGCAGGAAGCAGGCTATGAACCGGGCAAGGCAAAGGATACCTATCAGGTAACCCACCTCATCGACAGCATCCTGACCAATAAATATGTAGGATTCCCTATCTTCGTTCTCCTGCTGTTCATCATGTTCTCAGCCACCTTCGTGTTGGGCGAGATTCCTAAGGGATGGATTGAGGACGGCGTGGCCTGGCTGGGCGAGTTCATCAGCAATACGATGCCGGACGGACCTGTAAAGGATATGCTGGTAGATGGTGTGATTGGTGGTGTAGGTGCCGTGATTGTCTTCCTGCCACAGATTCTGATTCTGTATTTCTTCATCTCTTATATGGAGGATTCGGGATATATGGCTCGTGCAGCCTTCATCATGGATAAACTGATGCACAAGATGGGCCTGCATGGCAAATCATTCATCCCGCTGATTATGGGATTCGGATGTAACGTACCTGCGGTGATGGCAACGAGAACCATCGAGAGTCACCGTTCCCGTCTGATAACGATGCTGATATTGCCATTGATGAGCTGTTCAGCTCGTCTGCCAATCTACATCATGGTCATCGGAACGTTCTTTGCCATCCAATACCGTTCACTCATCATGGTTTCGCTATATCTCATCGGCATCTTCCTAGCCGTGATATTGAGCCGCATCTTTGCCAGTTTCGTGGTGAAGGGCGAAGATACCCCATTCGTAATGGAGCTGCCTCCTTACCGCTTCCCTACCTGGAAGGCGATAGGCCGCCATACCTGGGAGAAGGGTAAGCAGTACTTGAAGAAGATGGGTGGCATCATCCTCGTTGCAAGTATCATCGTCTGGGCTTTGGGCTATTTCCCTCATAATGAAGAACTTGACAACCAGGCTCAGCAGGAACAGAGCTATATCGGCAGAATCGGTAAGACAATAGAGCCTATCTTTACCCCACAGGGTTTCGACTGGAAACTGGATGTGGGCTTGGTATCCGGTGTAGGTGCCAAGGAGATTGTAGCCTCAACGATGGGTGTGCTCTACAGCAACAACGACAGTTTCTCTGACGATCAGGATTACAACGATGAAGACGGAAAATATGAGGTTTTGAAGAAGCAGATGACTTCTGATTTGAAGAAGACCTACGGTTACAGCGATGCCGAGGCAGCAGCGAAGGCAACGCTCACCGCCTACTGTTTCCTCCTCTTCGTATTACTCTACTTCCCTTGCATCGCCACCATTGCCGCCATCAAGGGCGAGACGGGCAGTTGGAAATGGGCAGGCTTTGCCGCCGGCTACACCACGCTCCTGGCATGGGTAGTATCAGCCCTGGTCTTCCAGATAGGAAGTTTGTTTATCTAATCAAGGTGTCTGCTTTAAGAAAACAAACAAAGAGAGCGCACAACACCTGAACGACAGCCGCACAACAGCTGAGCGACGCTTGCACAACACCTGTTGTGCAAGCGCACATCAGCTGTTGTGCGGCTTACTATATAATATATCCAGAAGACTAATTCTATATATCTGAAAGACTTCAAGTAACTGTTCGGAAGACTTTAGTCATATACTAGAACGTTATCAGTCATATACCTGAACGACATCAATCATATCATTAGAAGACATCAACCGTTTCCTTATTCAAGATAATCTCTTTCCTACCTTTGCGGCAACAAATGCTATCATCAGACCCAGGCAGGCTGCGATGCTGATAGCAATGCGGAGACCGGTAGCCTCAGCAAGCCATCCGATAACCGGAGGTCCTACAAGAAAACCGAAGAAGCTGATGCTCGAAACGATGGTAATAGCGATGCTCGCCTTGATGGTTCCCAGTTTTCCGGCGATACTGTAACAGATAGGAACCGATGAAGAGATGCCGAAACCTACCAGCAGGAAGCCCAAAGTGGCAGGAATGAGATAAGGCAAGGCAGCAGCCAGCCACAAACCAGCCAATATCAAACCACCACAAATCTTCAAAACCCTAGCTGGGCCGTATTTCGTAACAAACCCATCGGCAAGGAATCTACCCAGAGTCATCGCTCCCATGCCAGCCACATAGCCCGCACGGATAAAAGCCTCATCGGGTTTTACTACTGATGAGAAATATACACCACTCCAATCATAAACGGTACCTTCACAGAACATGCCGGCAAATCCCATCAGTCCCAAGAGGAACAGAATCGGGTCGATGTTTTTGAAAGAGAACTTCGGAACATCCTCCTCTTCTGCTTTCGCCATGGCATCATTAACAAGAAAGCGGAAACCGACAGCAATGATGAAAATACTCAGAGCCAGAATAGTTCCAAAGTGGACATCTATCGGGAGTAAAGTATTGGCAAAGATGGCACCGATGATACCACCGGAGAATCCACCCAAACTCCACAGACCATGAAACGACGACATGATGTTGCGTCCATACATCTTCTCTACCAGACATGCCTGCGTATTGGTGGCAATGTTCATCAGATTTGCCATCATTCCGAAAGCAATAAGACTCAAAATCAGATGAAAAACCGTAGTACTGCTACCGATGCAGAAAAGAACCAGAACATAGAGCAACTCAGAGAGAACCAGCATCTTCTTGCTGCCAAATCTACTCACCAGGATACCCGAGAAAGCCATCATCAGAAGTTGGCCGATAGGAATGGCAAAGAGCACAGTTCCCAACTGTCCGTTGCTCAGATGCAACATCTGTTTTACATCCGGAATACGGCTTGCCCAACTGGCAAACACTACTCCCGGAACAAAATAATAAGCCGCAACCGCCACTCGCTTGCGCGCCAAATCACTTAAATTACTCAAATTACTCAAACTGACTGTCATCCTTAATAATATACCTATTATAAATACTCATTTCTATTAGCGGCTGCAAAATTACAAAAAAAAACAGAAAAAGACTGATATTTGAACAATAAATGTTGCGCCGTTTGAGATTTTTGCTGTACCTTTGCACTCAGAAAAAGAATTAAAAACAAACTAGCAATGAAGAAACAAACAATGATTACCCTGGCACTCGCCTTGACTTTGGCGATGCCAACCATGCCCGCCTTCGCCCAAAAGGCGATGAGCAAGAAAGAAATCGCCGAAAAAGAAAAGGCTTTCAAGAACCTTCAGCATCCCTGGAAGGGAAAGAAGGTGGCTTACTTCGGTGACTCCATCACCGACCCTAACATCAAGGCATCGAAGGTGAAATACTGGGGATTCCTGCAGGAGTGGCTCGGCATCACTCCATACGTTTATGGCGTGAGCGGCAGACAGTGGAACGACATTCCCCGACAGGCAGACCAACTACAGAAGGAACATGGTGATGATTTCGATGCCATCCTCATCTTTATGGGTACCAACGATTACAACAACGGTGTGCCTATAGGCGAATGGTATACAGAAACTTTCGACAGTGTGAGAGTAGCCCGCCACAAGCCAAGCGAAATGGTACAGCGCCGCCACCGCCACTTCTGTATGGACAAGAATACATTAAAAGGTCGCATCAACATCGCCATGTCGAAGCTGAAGCAGATGTATCCTACCAAGCAAATCGTGGTGATGACTCCTGTGCATCGTGCCCTCTTTGCCAGTGGTGACAAGAACATCCAGCCAGATGAGATGTACGAGAATGCGCGTGGCATCTTCTTCGATGAATACGTGAAGGCGATTAAGGAAACAGGCAATGTCTGGGCGGTTCCGGTCATCGACCTCAACTCCCTTTCGGGTCTCTTTCCTCTTTACGATGCTGGTGCCCAGATGTTCAACAAGCCGGATACCGACCGTCTTCATCCTAATGATGCCGGCCACTCCCGCATGGCTAAGACCATCATGCAGCAGCTATCTGCATTGCCTTGCGACTTCTAGAAATCCACATCATTTTCTGCCCGCGTACTTGAGCATCTATACCCACGTACAGTAATCAATGCCCCGCTTCTCACACTCTCCTCGCAGGGCGGCGAGAAAGTAGCTGCGCTCGCTGCCCCAACCACGAACCTTGCGCTCGTGATCCACGGGCTGCTTCAAACGCTCATCGCTGTAAGCGGCAAAACGGGCAGCATACTCTGAAATTCTTGACTCGGCATAACCTGCATCAACAGTTGATGACTTGGCATTAGCTGCCTTAATTGTTGATGACTCGGCATTAACTGCCATTACATTCTCATTGTTCTTTAAATCTGAATTTGGATTCATAAAGATAATTATTTTAAGTTGTTAAACACTTACACATTCTTTTACCACCGTGGTTATCTCTATGCGAAACTCGGTTGGTGTGCCGCAACTGGGCAACTCTTAATGCTTGATTTCGAGTACAAAAGTACATCATTATTCTGAAACCACCAAATTTTTTCGGGATTATTTTTCCTGCTTTTTTCCTTCTTCTAAAGAAGAAGATTTTTCGGGGTAGCAGATAGTAAGGAAGAGAAATCCTTTAATGGTTAAACTTTCCTATATTTGCATTATAATAGTATTATAATAATAAAATTATAATTACCTTTGTAAATTGACAATCAGAAAGATACAAACAATTGAAATATAAAAAACAAAGAAAAATATGATACAGCAAGTAGAATTTTCATTGCGCCCGCTTCCTCGCGGCTTTCATCTCGTAACCAATGAGGTGATGAGGAACTTGCCGGCGCTGCCTAAGACGGGGATACTGAATCTCTTCGTAAGACATACCAGTTGCGGATTGTCGCTGAACGAGAACTTCGACCCTGATGTGAGACATGATTTAAAGGGTATCTTCGAAAGACTGGTTCCGGATGGCGACCCAAGATACCTGCACCAGGATGAAGGACCTACAGATATGTCGGCGCATGCCAAATCGAGCATGGTAGGCGTATCGCTCACCATTCCTATTACCAACGGCAGACTGAACCTCGGTACCTGGCAGGGAATCTACCTTTGTGAATTCAGAGAGGGAGGCGGAAGCCGGCACCTCATCGCAACGATTATCGGGGAATAAATAACAGAGCTTTCGCAAGTGGGGAAGTTAAGGGAAGTCAGAGGGAAGTTAGAGGGAAGTTAAGGGACAAATGTCCTAAGTTTAAGCTAGAAGACTATTGTCTCTTAACTTCCCGAACGACCGTAGGGAGTGATAAATTCTTTAACTTCTTTAACTTCTGAACTTGCGAAACTTGAATATTTTACTGAGACAACTTTCAGATTCCAAGAATCCTTAATGACCTTAATGACCAATGACCTTAATGACCACTTTCATCTTCTATTTCTTCTTCCATCTCCAGTTCTTCTTTCTTTCCGAAGTTAGGATCTATCTTCAGAAAGGCGGTAACCAGGAAGGTGATGATGCAGCAGCCCATGACGATGATGAAGAACATGCGGTAACCCACCATATCCTTCAGATATCCCGAAACCATGCCCGGCAACATCAATCCGAGATAGGAGATGCCCGTACAGATGGAATAATGGGAGGTCTTGAACTTGCCCTGACTGTAGAACAGCATGTAGAGGGTAAGAACCGTGAAGCCCAAACCGTAACCCAACTGCTCTATGAAAAGACAGCTGGAAACCACGATGAGGTTGCTGTTGAGCGAATAGCTCAGATAGATGTAAACCACATCGGGCAAGGTAATGGCGCAAACCAGCGGCCAGAGCCATTTCTTCATTCCGTCTCTACTCACCAGGATGCCACCGATGATGCCACCCAGCAACAGTCCGATGAGACCCACCGTGCCGTTGGCAAAACCATATTCCTGAGGCGACAAGCCCAGTCCGCCCTGCGAATTAGGACGAAGGATAAAAGTCTTGGTCATGGTGTTCAGAAGCGCCTCTGGGAATCGGTAGAAAAGGAGGAAGAGCATCACACAGATGGTTTCTCCAACCCCGAACTTCACGAAGAAGGTGCGGAACATATTCTTCAGTTCATGAGCCACTTCGCCCACCGTTCTGTCGGTCTGCACATCCTCCTTCGGGCGCGGCATGAAGCGGCTGTGGTAGAGCCACAAACCGATGAAGATGCCTGCCAGTCCGTAGAAGATAAGCGCCCACGAGAAGCGTATCTGGTTGCGGAAGACAACCTGAAGTACACCAGCCAGCATCACCAGAAAACCATTTACAAAGATGATGGCGAGGCGGTAGAAGGTATTTCGCAAGCCTACAAACTTAGTCTGCGTATGTTCATCCAGCTCAATCATGTAGAAACCATCTGCCGAAATGTCGTGGGTGGCACTACAGAAGGCGATGAGGAAGAAGAAGCACATCGTGGCCTGGAACCAGAAGGCGGTAGGCAGCGAGAAGGCGATGCCGGCAAGGGCAGCTCCGATGAGAGCCTGCATGGTGAGCACCCACCAGCGCTTAGTCTTCAGCAAATCTATGAACGGACTCCACAAAGGCTTGATGACCCAGGGAAGGGCGAGCCATCCGGTATAGAGACCCACCTCAGCATCGGTCAGCCCCAACTGCATGTACATCACCACAGAGAGGGCGGTTACGATGACGTTGGGGAGTCCTTCGGCAAAATAGAGGGTCGGAATCCATGCCCATGGACTCCGACTGTTTTTCTTTGTTACCATTTTACATCACTATTTATAAAGTTTCTTGATTTCAGCACCCTGATAGTAGTGCAGCAGGATGGCATCATAATGATAACCCTGCTCGCCCATCACGGCAGCACCAATCTGGCAGAGGCCTACTCCGTGCCCCCAACCGGCTCCGATGAGTTCGAAACGCTGAGGCACTCCCTGTTCATCCTTATCATATTTATCCACCACGAAGGCTGAACTCAGCAGATGACTGTCGCTCAGCGTACGGCGGATTTCGAGTTCCTTACCGATGGTAAAGGTCTTCTCGGTGCCGATAATCTGGAGTTTACTGATTCTTCCACTCTTTCCGCGCTCCACGGCCTTCATGTCCAGGATGGCACCCAGGTTCATCTTCAGTTTGTCGGCGATGAGCTGCTGCAATTTCTCCTGGCTGAGCGTTTCCTTCCAGCGGTAGAAGTTGACGGTTTCCTGATCATAGTCGTTGAGCACCTCGGAGAGGATTTTCTTATCCTGCGTGTTGCAGAAAGCAGGCGGATTGAAGCGGATCCATTTCTCTGCCTCTTCCTCATTGGTCAGATTTGGCAATGTATGTTCCACCCCAAGGGCGATGTCGCGAACCGCCGTTAGATAAGTCTTCGGTGTGTCCTCCCAGCAATACTGGAATTCCTCGGTTATTCCGCCGCAGCATTTCGAGAATCTTGCATCGCAGATTTCTTCGCCGTCCATCAGAATCTGACCCTTGGTCTGGCGGATGGCTTCGGCTACATGAGGCGAAGTTTCTTTGGTGATGCCCTGGTAGCGCTGGCAGTGGTCGTCGGCACAGACATCAAAGAGGGTATGGTCTTCGCGGTCGTACCAGCGGATGAGTGTATCTTCCTTCCTGGTGAAGGAGAAGAAGTTGTTGCCGCTCTCAGCCACCTCTCTGCGCTTCTGCATCTGTGCCAGAAGCCATGAACGGGAGATGACGGCGTGCGCCTTCAGGAGTTCGAGACTCGAAGTGGCACTCATCTCACTGCTGATGACACTCTCCAGATATTTTTCTACAGGCAACTCATTGATTGCCACAATCTTATCCGATTCTACCACAAAGCGGAGCGTGCCCAGGAAGGTTTGGGTTTCCTTGCGCTCCCAGTGGAAGTTGACACCGATGGTTACGTCGCTCAGCGAGAACGAGGCGTCGGCACTCTGCGGATGGAAGGTGAGCTTGCTGTACTGGTTGCCGTTCCAGAGCACACCGCCCTCAGAGAATTCTACCACCTGTTCGCCCAGCACCTTTTCGCCCTTGGCAAGATAAGGTTTGTTGAGCGAGAAATGAATCTTCTGCGCACTCACGATGCCCACCGTTACGTCGGGCTGCTTACCATTATTATATAAGGTGGAAGAGGCTTCGGCTGCATCCTCGGCATCCTTAGATGCCTTCAGTTTGGCTATGATGACGTTCATCTTGTCTTCCGAAACGCCACACTCCTGCAGCAGCGAGAGTGCCTTCTCCTCGGTCAGCTTGCGGAAATCTTCCTCACGAGGGGTAATGATGAGTCCGCTCATGTCCAAGGCTCCCGGCGAAACTATAAACTGGGCGCAGCCTTCGGCAAAATAGGCTTCCGGACGGTGCTTTTCTCTCGGAATGACCACGCTGATGAATTCCTCGCCCTTGCGCCAGGAGATGATGTTCATCATCGGTTCGGTTTCGTCGCCACGCTGAGGCATTGCCTTGTAGAGACGGTGGAAGAGGGCTTCATCGCTCTCGGCACTCTTCGAGATGATGACGAAGGCGGGAACGAGGAAGTCACGAACCACTGCGATTTTCTCCTCATCATTGAGAGAGATGACGTCGGTCAGGTTGCGGGAGAGGCGCTGCCAGTTGGTCTGAAGAGGAAGGATGCCGTTGGTTCCTGCCTGGAAATGAAGATGGTCTGGAGCCGAAGCACCACACTTCGGACCGTTGTAGAACACCATCAGGTCGCTGTGCAGACTGATGAAGCGGTGCATCTCGCCGTAGTTCTTGTAGATGAGCTGAGGCTGGTGCTTGCGTGCCGGAATGGTGAAGTGGACTGGCAGAATCGGGAACGGATTTACCAGGAGATGGAATTTCTCATCTATCTGCTTCGACATCTGTTCCTTAGGACGGTTCTTGTCGCAAAGGAAGCAAGGGCGCTCGCCCAGGGTTTTCTTATCTATCTTGGCGCCCGTACTTACGATGCGGGCTGGGTTCCACTGCAGTTTCAGCTGGTCGGAGAGCTGGCGGGTTTCTACGTGCTTGAGGTCGCGGAAGCGGTGGCGGGCATCTGCCCACACCTCCAGCTGGCGGTTGAAGAAACGTGAGATGCTGCTGTCTTCCATGATGTCGGCCTTGCCCAGCAGCATGTGCTGGCGTGCCTTCAGTTCCATGGTGCGCAGACGGTCCTTATACAGGTTGTTGGCGTTCACCTTCTCCACGCTGAGGGCTGCATCACTGTTGCCTCCCCAGCGGCGGCAGAGGTAGAGTTCGTCGTAGATTCTGCCGATACGGTAACGGCGCGAGAATGCCAGTCCCAGCGCATAATCCTCACCATACGAGGTGTTAGGAAACTGGATCTGTCTGACCAGCGGAGTGAAGAAGGCGCGCGGAGCACCCAATCCGTTGATACGCAGCGCATTGTTACATCCGTTTTCTTCGGTCCATTCCTTGTGGTCTATCAGTCCCGGTGGCAGGGTGTTGAGGTTGAAGTCGCACATGCGGTACGAGCCGATAATCATGGCAGCCTTCTGCTTGTAGAAGGCATCTACTATCTTCTGGAGTGTCTTTGGCGAAGAATAGAGGTCGTCGCTGTCAAGCTGGACGGCAAACTTTCCGCAGAATCTGCTGTGGATGGCTTCGTTCCAGCAACCGCCTATTCCCAGGTCGGTTCTCTCCGGAACAATCTGTATCAGGTTGTCAGCTTTAAGTTCATCCAGTATTTCGCCAGTGCGGTCGGTAGAATGGTTGTTCACCACGATGACGTTGAACTTGAAGTTTGCTTTCTGTTCCAGGGCACTCTTCACGGCATCAGCCACGGTCTTTTCGCGGTTGAAGACGGGGATGATGACAGATGCCTCGTATTCAAACTCCTGCTCACCGAAGTCGGGCTGGCGGTAGAAGGTGGTGTCTATCAGGGCGCCCACCTTGCTCAGGTGCTGGGTGCATGCCTTTTCCATCTCTATCTGCACCTCGCGGTTGCGCGGGTTCACATAGTCAAACTGCTTCTCGCCACTCTTACGGGTGTCGAGTTCGGCTTCTGAATAGAGGAATTCGTTGAGATGGAAGATTTCGCCCACGCGGCTCAGATAGAGACGGAGGTCGTAGAGGGCGGCAAACTGATACTCTTCGCGGTCGGACTGGGCGATGTAGTCGGCCAGCGCCTGTGCCTTGATGCACCAGAGGCTTCCGAAGTCGAAGTCATCTCGCAAGGAACCTGACTGGTAGTCAATTACCGGATGTTTCTCCATCTTGCCTTCCACCATCTTGTAGTGGTCGGCGTAAACCATGACGGCATCCGTATCATCAGCCACTCTGAGGAATCGCTCCAGCGTGTTGTTCCCCCATCCTATGGTGGTGTGGCGGGTACAGATCATCACGTAGTCGGCATCTGTATTTTCAGCGATGCTGACAAGGGTGTTACTGCTTTCCAGCCGGTCGGTAATGACAAACGTGCATCCTTCCGGCACCTGATGATGAGCGGCAAAATCAGCACTCACCAGGAAGTGGATATGCTGTACAGTCTTGTACTCATGAAGCACCGACAAGGCATTCTGCGCATCGCCGATGTATTCGCAAGGCAAGAAAAGGTCTATTTTTTCTCTCATTTTCTTACGTTATTTTTGTTCATTTCAGCCCTTTTCGGGGGGCTAAATCTGTGTTTTTTATCTTTATTTTATCTTATTATATTAAAATATGTGGCAAAGATACTAATTTTTCGCCAAAAAACACTATCTTTGCAGTATGAATAATGAAAAAAAATATCTTTTGGGCCTTACACTTGGCGAATTGAAGCAGGTGGCAAAGGACTTAGGCATGCCCGCCTTCACCGGTGGACAGATGGCGAAGTGGCTCTATGAGCAGCATGTGAAGAGCATTGATGAGATGACCAATATCTCGAAGGCGAACCGTGCCAAACTCGCTGCCGAATACGAAATAGGATGCTTCGGATATTCCGATGCACAACATTCGGTGGATGGTACCATCAAGTACCTCTTCCCTACCCGAAGCGGCAAATTTGTCGAGACGGTTTACATACCCGACAAGGACCGCGCCACGCTGTGCGTTTCTTCGCAGGTGGGATGCAAGATGAACTGCCTGTTCTGCCAGACCGGCAAGCAGGGGTTTGAGGGCAGTTTGCCTGCCGGCGACATTCTGAACCAGATTTACTCGCTGCCTGAGGTGGATAAGCTTACCAACATCGTGTTCATGGGTCAGGGCGAGCCGATGGATAATCTCGACAATGTGCTGCGCGCCACGGAGATTCTCACTGCCGACTACGGCTGGGCATGGAGTCCGAAGCGCATCACGGTAAGTTCGGTGGGCGTAAAGAACAAGCTGAAGCGGTTCCTGGAAGAGAGCGACTGCCATGTGGCCATCAGCATGCATGACCCTATCCCTTCAGAGCGCGCCGAACTGATGCCTGCCGAAAGGGGTATGGGCATTGAGCAGGTGGTAGAGCTGCTGAGAAACTATGATTTCTCTCATCAGCGCCGCCTGAGTTTCGAGTACATCGTCTTTAAGGGCGTAAATGACAGCATGCAGCATGCCAAGGCCATCATCAAACTGGTGAAGGGACTTGACTGCCGCTTCAACCTGATCCGTTTCCACCAGATTCCAGACATCCCTCTGCAGGGTGTGGATGATGAGAAGATGGAGCAGTTCCGTGATTACCTTACCCAGCATGGTGTCTTCACCACCATCCGTGCCAGCCGCGGCCAGGACATCTACGCCGCCTGCGGTCTGCTCAGCACCTCGAAGAAAATCGGAGAAATCCGTGAACACGAGGATGAAGAGAAGATGAAGAAGTAAGGAAAGGAGGGGAAAGGATGGATATGTTTACATTTACAATGGTTACAGGTTGCATCATCTCATTATGTATATTGGGATGGTTATACACAAAACCTGGTCAGAAATGGCTTGATGGATTTAAATAGAAATTATGGATACATTCACATTTTCATTAATGATTTTTGCCATTGCTGCAGTAACCCTCGTCTGTTGGCTATACACGAAATCAGGTAAAAAGTGGTTAGAAAAGCAATAGGTTGTTAAAACAAAACGACTATGGGACAAAAAGACGATAAAGAAAGAGAAAAGACAAGAAGAGTAGAAACAGCGAAGTTGTGTTACAACATATGCCACTCTATAATAACAATAACAGTATTAGGAAACGCTGCACCCCTCTTCGGAATCGGAGACAAAGAGCTTTCCATTAGTTTGTTGTTTTTTGGAATACTTGCCGCTTCTATATTTTTTATCATAGGATTTACAATTTTAAAGAAATAAAATTATGGATTCATTAGTATTAACAATGGCAAGCCTAGCTTTTATAGGTTTATGCATATTGGTTTTCCTCTATACTCCAAGAGGAAAGAAGTTTTTAGAAAACATGTAACAACATGTATTATAAAATACTTTTAACGGCAATTTGCCTGGTGCTGACGTTTCTGGCAAGCTGCAGCCCGGGAGGAGGAAGAAACGGAAAACTGCCCAAGAGCACAGGACAGCCTTACGAAGTGGTGCTTGAGGGAGATACCGACAGCATCGTTACGAAGATACTGACGGAAGAGGTGCCTGCCCTGCCCCAACCCGAACCGCTCTGCCGGCTCATCCAGGTTAAAAAGGGAAAGACCCACGGCAGCTACCTGCTCGTAAGAACCCGCATCGTGGTGAACATCCCGGCAGCGGAATTCTCAGTCGGGCTGAGCCGCAACGAGAATGCTTCGCCGCAGACCGTCATCCGCATCTCTGCCCGCTCGCCGCAGCAACTCAGAGAGAAACTCAACCCCGAGAAACTGCGCCAACTCGTAGATGAGGCAGAACTGGAGCACCTCGCCTCCATCATCTCCACCAATCCGAGCAAGCAGAACCGCGAGATGCAGCAGCTGGTAAAGAAGAACTTCGGCATCAGCATGAACATCCCTGCCGAAATGCAGGCAAGCAAGAAGGCGAAGAACTTCATCTGGATTTCAAACAACGCCAGCTCGGGCATGAAGAACCTCATCCTCATGAAAGTGAAGGGTGAAGAACGAAGAACAGGAAAAGTGAAGAGTGAAGAACGAAGAGTGAAAAATTCAGATGCTTTTTCACCTCAAGAGAAGCAGCAGACTGACAGCATGCTCCGAACCAACATGCCCGGCGAAACCGACAGTATGTATATGATGATTCCCGTCCTTTCAGAAAGAGGACTCTGGGAAATGAAGGGCGACGCCATGGGAGGACCCTACGTGATGAGGCGCATCTGCCCCGGAAAGGGGAAGGATGAAATCATCATCATCGGCTTCGTATATGCGCCCGAAATGAAAAAGAAAATATTAATCAAGCAGCTAGAAGCTGCGATTTCTACTATAAAATATAAACGATAAATGGACAGCAAAAAGATTAGAGTGGCCATCACTCACGGAGATACCAACGGTATCGGATACGAACTCATTTTTAAGGCATTCAGTGAGCCAGAGATGTTGGAGTATTGTACCCCTATCATCTACGGTTCACCTAAAGTGGCAGCTTATTACCGCAAGGCGATGAATCTGCCTGCCCAGTTCTCCATCATACAGAAAGCAGAAGATGCGGAAGACGGAAGAATCAACCTCCTGCCGGCTGTAGACGAGGAGGTGAAGGTTGACATGGGCATGCCTACCCTGGAATCGGGAGCAGCAGCCCTCAAGGCTCTTGACCGCGCCATGACCGACTACCGCGACGAGCTCTTCGACGTGCTCGTTACCGCACCGGTAAGCCAGCTGAACGCCCAGATTGAGGGCTTCCAGTTCAAGGGTCACAAGGAATACATTGAAACCTGCCTGGGCGAAGGAGCCAAGGGCCTTTCCATCCTCTGCGGCAGAGACCTCCGCATCGCCTCAGTAACCGGAAAAACTCCACTCAAGGACGTGCCGGCAGCCATCACCCAGGAACTCATCATCGAGAAGGTGAAGCAGATGCACACATCCCTGAAGCGCGACTTCATGATTACCAACCCGCGCATCGCCGTGCTCGCCCTGAACCCTAGCAACAACGGCGAGGAGAGCTGCGGAACGGAGGAAGCTGAAATCATCATCCCAGCCATTGACCAGCTTGCCGAGCAGAAAATACAGGCCTTCGGTCCTTACCCAGCCGACGAATTCTTCGGCAACGGATATTTCGTAGAGTTCGACGGCATCATGGCCATGTATCATGATCAGGCCACTACCCCGTTCCATTCGCTCTACACCGAGGATGGCGTGCTCTTTACAGCCGGTATGCCACTCGTGCACACCGCCGCCGACACCACTCCTTGCTACAGCATCACGGGCTGCAACGAGGCCGACGCAACCTCCTTCCGCCACGCCATCTGCCTGGCGCTGGATGCCTTCTGCAACCGCGAAGACTATGATGAAGCCTACGAGAATCCACTGCCTAAACTCTACCACGAGAAGCGTGACGAGAGCGAGAAGGTAAGATTCTCCATCCCTAAGAAAAAGGATAAATAGAAAGGCATCTTATCCTGGAAAGCGAAAGACGCCTTATCCCCCGAGAAAAGTGGGATAAAGAAAGATTCGGGAGGGCAGATGAGCCCCAAAACAGCAAATCTGCCCTGTAATCAGACCTCCCGAACGTTAAAATAAAGAAAAAATGCTGATAATTCAGAAAAAATGAGTAATTTTGGCAGCTAAATGGATACTTCCGAACTACAAAAGATAAAACAACGCTACAATATCGTCGGTAACAGCGACGGATTGAACCATGCGCTCGACGTTGCCCTACAGGTAGCGCCGACCGATCTTTCCGTGCTCATCATCGGCGAGAGCGGTGTGGGTAAGGAAATCATTCCAAGGGTGATTCACGACAATTCGCCACGCCGCAGAGAGAAATATTTCGCCATCAACTGTGGAAGCATTCCGGAGGGAACCATTGACAGCGAACTCTTCGGACACGAGAAGGGATCCTTCACCGGAGCCATTGGCGAGAGCGAGGGATACTTCGGCATTGCCAACAAGGGCACCATCTTCCTCGACGAGGTGGGCGAACTCCCGATACAGACGCAGGCAAGACTGCTGCGCGTGCTCGAAACGGGAGAATACATCCGCGTGGGCGGTACGGAGATAAGAAAAACGGATGTCCGCATCGTGGCAGCCACCAACGTAAACATGCGCAAGGCTGTGAGCGAAGGCCGATTCCGCGAGGACCTCTACTACCGCCTCAACACCATCCCTATACAGATGCCTGCATTGAGGGAGCGAGGCAACGACATTCTCCTGCTCTTCCGCCTCTTCGCCATGCAGATGGCCGAAAAATACCGTCTGCCTAAGATTTCACTCTCAGATGAGGCTAAGCAGATTATGCTGAAATACAAGTGGCCGGGAAATGTGAGACAGCTCAAGAACATCACCGAACAGATGTCGGTACTGAGCCGGGAAAGAGAAATCGACGCACAGACCCTCACCCAGTTTATTCCGAGAGATGAGGAGTCTACACAGCTCGCCACCATACAGAAGGATGGCAACGACGACCACAGCTACGCCAGCGAGCGCGAACTGCTCTACAAGATTCTCTACGAACTGAGGGGCAACGTGAGCGACCTGAGACGAGAGATGAACAGCCTGCGCAAGCAGCTCGACGAGGCTCGCCAGCTGGGCGGCACCAGCGGATATGTTTCGCCGGTTCAGCCGAGCACCCAGGTAGCTCCGGTATCAGCCGTAACTCCGGTTTCAGCGGTTCCGTCCGTATCATCCGTCTCACCGGTATCATCGGTTTCACCGGTTCCGTCGGTACCTCCAATTACCGACCTCGACGAGCTCCAGCACATCCGTCAGGAAATGGCTGCAGGAGGCATAAGGGGCACTTACAAACCCGAAGCCGAGGATGCCGAGATTGAGGAGATTAAGGAAGAAAACGAGAATCTGAACCTCAGCGACCTGAGCAAGCAGATGATAGAAAAGGCGCTGGAGAGAAACAACGGAAACCGCAAGAAAGCGGCTGAAGAACTGGGAATCTCCGACAGAACCCTGTACAGAAAGATTAACAAATATAAGTTATGAAGCATTTACGCGCGTACCTATATATAATAGGACTCACTCTCATGGTGGCGGTCATGGCTGCATGCTCCGTGAGCTACAAGTTCAACGGTGCCAGCATCGACTACACCAAAACCAAGACCATACAGATTGCCGACTTCCCTATCAGAAGTTCGTATGTGTGGGGTCCGATGGGTCCGATGTTCAACAACGAAATCAAGGACAAGTTTGCCAGCAACACCCAGCTCGTACAGGTGTCGCGCAACGGCGACCTGAAGATAGAGGGCGAAATCACCCAATATTCTCAGCGAAACAAGTCGGTAAGCGCCGAGGGATACTCTGCCCAAACCGAGCTCAGCATCACCGTAAACGTGCGCTTTACCAACACCAAGAACCATGCCGAGGACTTCGAAAAGCAGTTTACATCTGCCAAGACCTACGACACCACCCAGAGCCTTGCCTCGGTACAGGAAGAACTGGTAACCCAGATTATCAAAGACCTGGTAGACCAGATATTCAACGCTACGGTGGCTAACTGGTAAAAGAAAGATAAAAAGTTAATAGTTAAAAGTTAAATTAGTGGAACTAAGCAGATTGATACAACACCCAGAGGAAATGAACCGAGAGACGCTCTACGACTTGCGCGCCCTCTTGGCCCTATATCCGTATTATCAGACGGCACGTCTGCTGATGTTGAAGAATCTGTACCTGCTTCACGACCCGAGTTTCGACGAAGAACTGCGCCGGGCAGCCATCTACATCACCGACCGGAAAATCATCTTCGAGATGGTAGAGGCAGCCCATTATCAGATAAAACCCGACCCGTCAGAGGTGGATCTCAACCAGCTGAAGGAATCGGAAAGAAAGGAAACGGGAGCAGATAAACACGGCGACCGCACCAGCGACCTCATCGACCACTTCCTGGGATCCATTCCGATGGATGCCGAAGAGGAAGAGAAGAAGAAGGAGAAGCGCAAGCCTACACCTGCCGATGCGGCAGTAGACTATGTGGCGTATCTCATGGAAACAGAAGACCAGCAGGAGCCGGAAGATACTTCGCGCACCATGAGCCTCATCGACGACTTTATGGAGGATGGCGGTTTCAAGCTGCCTAAAATCCAGCAGGACGAAGATTACAAACCGGAATTTACGCCCGAACTTCAGACCGATTCAGGCAAGGACGGCGAAGAGGAAAACAGCGGCGTATTTACCGAAACCCTCGCCCGCATCTACATCAAGCAGGGCAGGTATCAGAGGGCTTACGACATCATCAGCCGACTGCATCAGCAGCGTCCTGACAAGAACGGATATTATGTTGACCAGCTCAGATTCCTGGAGAAACTGATGCTGAACAGCAAGAAGAAATCTCCGGAGAAAAAGAAATAAATAAGAATAATAA
>ERZ1034880.218-NODE-218-length-19651-cov-3.769698_pt1 | contig 19651 bp, 40 predicted proteins | sample MGYA00520630_ERZ1034880 | MGnify/ENA primary metagenome ERZ1034880 (study PRJEB33766, sample SAMN09781725) | gut metagenome | biome: gut microbiome | host: Homo sapiens | place: Madagascar | study: EMG produced TPA metagenomics assembly of the PRJNA485056 data set...
TTGGAACAACGGGTATGAATACGGATGCAATACGAGCCGTTTCGATGTGCTGTATGGAGCTTATGTAAAAGAATTTATTACAAAAGATGAATATGATGAACTGACAAAAGATTAAAGGCGGGAGCCGTGGAGAAATCTGCGGCTCTTACTTTTTACTTAGACGCGAAAAATACAGGATGCTTTATGGAAGACAGAGGGCTTTTATTGAAAGGAGAAATTACTATGATGAAAGCAATCAAGAACTTTATGAACAAGCAGTGGACTTGGGGAACTTACTTCAAGCTGTGCGGCGTTGTATACGGACTGTATGTTGCAGTCATCGGTGCATTTGTGGCATGGGAGAAGTGGCAGGAACACAAGGAACTGAAGAAAATTCAGAAAGCAAATCAGGAAGAATACGAATTCTAAAACGATTCGCCCTCTGCCTTTTATTTTTTTATTTTTGAGCCACTGAAAGGAGATTCAAAATGGAGGACATTATGCACATTCAATCCGGGTTTTTGCGCAGACTGATTTCGGCTGCAGTAGGGAAAGCAATCAAAAAGCAGGGAATTGACGCCGCTGTTCAGCTGAACGACCTTCGGGTAAACTACACAGACAAAACCAAAAAGGTCAGGGTACACTTGGATATTGACGCCGAGATGACACAGGAAGCACTGGTTGATATTTTGAGTAAGGCCGGAGTGCTGTGAAAGGAACAGATTATGAAACTGAACCAAAAGATATTTTCCTACCTTGGGAAGCATGGGGCGACCATTCTGTCCATTGCGGCGGCGGCTGGCGTTGTGCTGACCGCTGTTGAGACCGCAAAGGCGACCACGAAGGCACAGAGCCTGATCGACATGAACAAAGCTGAGCCGATGACAAAGAAAGAAATCGTCAAGGACTGCTGGAAGTTCTACATCCCGGCGGCAGTTGTTGGTGCAGGCACTATTGCGTGCATTCTGGGTTCAAATGGTCTGAACAAAAAGACGCAGGCGGAGCTGATGGCGGCCTATGTCGCTGTCCAGCAGACCTACAGCAACTATAGCAAGAAGGTTGCCGAGCAGGTAGGCGAAGAAATGGAGCATGAGATTCACCGGAAAGTCGAGGAAGTTCCGCTTGACAAAAACAACGATGCGGTAAAGCTCTTTTATGAGCCGTACACAAAAAGATATTTCAATGCAACCATGGCACAGGTTTACGAAGCTGCCTACATGCTGAACAAGAAGCTGGCTCTGGACGGTGGTGTATCACTCGAAGCGTGGTGTGAGCTGCTTGGGCTCGATTACCGACCGGACCCGGAATCGCGCGGTTGGTGCATTGATCAGATGGTAGAAGATTGGGAATACTGCTGGCTGGATGTGGAATGCGACGAACAGAAAACCGATGACGGCTTGACAGTATACTATTTCAGTCCGTGGGCAGATCCGGTGAAAGACTGGGAAAATTATGATCCGAGTCAGACGGTTCCGTTCTGACGCGAAAAATTCAATCGCCATTATGAAGGAGGTGAGACAAATGAGTAAGAAATCGAATATTTGGAAGATTCTTGGCATGGCAGGAATGATATTTGGCTTTCTCGGCACAATGATGCAGGGATATGCTGAAGATAAGGAACTGGATGCCAAAATCAACGAAGCGGTTGACAAGAAACTCGCCGAGAGCAACAAGACTGAGGGGCAGTGATGCCTCTCTTTCTTTTTGATATTTGGCGATAACGCGAAAAAATCTCTCTGCATTATGGAAGAAATCCACAAATTGAAAGGAGATTTTATTATGTACGAATACGATAAGGACTTCTGGAGAGCAATCGACGAACTGACATGGAATCAGGTGAAACGGTGCGCAAAAATGGTGGTCGATACTCTGATCGGAGTGATGATTACGATTGGCGTGCAGCCGGTTCGACTGTATGAGTACGTTCGGTATCGTTGGTCGCATCGAGACGAAGTGAAAATCGAATGCGAGGCAAATGAACGCTTCGAACATTTGAAGGTTAGTGGACACATCTGATAGACGAGAGTCGTGGCAAAAAGCTGCGGCTCTTTTCTTTTATATTTTCTGGAGGTATGAAAAATGAAACTCAAAGCACTGGCAAATGCGCTCTTGGTGGGTGCGAAAAAGCACAGCCCGGAGATCCTTATTGGTTTGGGCATCACAGGAGCGGCATCTTCTGTGATATTTGCAGTCAAGGCGACCCCGAAAGCAATGATCCTGCTCGACCAGAAAAAGCAGGAACTGGGTGTCGAGAAGCTGGAGGCGAAGGAAATTATCAAAACGGCAGCACCGGTTTATATTCCGACTGCTGTCAGTTTTGGCGTGAGCGTGGCATGCATCATTGGTGCCAGCAGCGTGAATGCACGCAGGAATGCCGCATTGACTGCCGCTTACACCCTGAGCGAGAGCACACTGCGCACATACCGGGACAAGGTGTTGGAGACTGTTGGCGAGGACAAGGAACGCGAGATCCGGCAAGCAGTCGCCATTGAACAGCAGCAGAAGACGCCGGAGACGCAGACTCTCGTTGTAAATGGCTCTGCAGGTCAGTTGAAATGCTTTGACTCCCTGAGCGGAAGATATTTTGCCGCTACGAAGAACCAGGTCGAAAAAGCGGTCAATGACTTCAACCGTCAGCTGCGGGATGACATGCGGATGAGTCTGAATGAATGGTACGACATGATCGGTCTTGACCAGAACAAGCTTGGCGACATGCTCGGCTGGGATATCGACCGCGGTTACATCGAGACCTGCTATGCTTCCCGTCTGGACGAAGAAGGCATGCCGTGCCTCGTCGTGAATTATGTGGAGCCTCCGCACTACATTGGCGTGTGAGACGCGAAAAATTCACCCTGCTTTATGGAACCAAGAAGGTTCACATTAAGAACAAATCTTGAAAGGAGATTTTATTATGGACGAAATGAACAACATGAACGAGGTTACTACCGAGGAGACTTCTAATGAGATGGCTCCCGTGGTTACGGAGAACAATGAGGTGAAACCTGAGGAGAATAACTCTGGTATCAACACCTGGGCGGGCGTTGCCGCTGCTGTTGGTGTGTTGACGATCGGCGCAATTGGCGCCGGCATCGCAAAACACAAGGCAAAGGCAAAAGCTGAGCCCAAGGTTGAGAAGGAGAAGAAACCGAAGAAGCACTTCAAGCTCCGCAAGCCGTGGGAGATCACGGAAGACGAACCGGATGTGATTGACGCAGAGTTCAATGACGTTACGGAAGAACCTGAAAAGGAAGAAAACTAATGTGAAAGGTTCAGGCGAGAGCCGTGGAGAAATCTGCGGCTCTTACCTTTTTATTTTGAAGGGAGAACCCCAATGGCCGAAATTAAATTGCCCACAAACTCGATCACTTCCGGCAATGCGGAAAAGCACGAAAAGAAGTTTGAAAAAGTGACCACCGGCAAGGTCGTGACCAAGGAGAAAAATGATATTCAGAAGGTGGCCTCCATGTTCATCGCTGAAGACCTGAAGACCGTGCGCGATCATATTGTCAAGGATGTGGCGGTGCCGAAACTGCGGGACTTCTTTGCCGACCTGATGATCGCGACCGTCAACATGATATTTCATGGCGACGATCATCCGCGCAATAACTACAGCAACTACGCCCAGCCGAGCAGAGTGTCATACAATCGGTATTCTGATAACCGGAATTCCAACACGAATCGTCCGGTAGTAGCACAGATCAACTATCAGGATATTATTTTCTCGTCCCGTGGTGACGCAGATGAAGTGCTTGGACAGATGAACGATGCCGTGGCAACGTATGGCAGCGTATCCGTGGCTGACTTCTATGATCTGGTGGGCATGACCTCGAACTACACGGATAACAAATATGGCTGGTACGACTTGCGTACTGCATACATCCAGGGCGTTAGCGGCGGGTATGTCATCCGCCTGCCGAAGCCTGTTGCTCTGAACAACTGAGAAAGGAAAGATATTTATGAAAATGAACGAATTTATGGCAAATGCTACCCGTTTTGCTGCAAAGACAAAATTCAAAATCAGCAAGCACAGCCCTGAGATTCTGATGGTATGCGGTGCTGTTGGTGCTGTGACAAGTGCTGTCATGGCCTGCAAGGCAACTCTGAAGGTCAATGATATTCTGGCTGCTCATCAGTCCAGTGTTGCAACCATTCACGATGTGCGGGATGGCAAGGCTGCAATCAAAGAAGACGCTGAGTACACCGAAGAAGATGCCAAGAAGGACCTGACCACCGTTTATGTGCAGACTGGCGTGAAGCTCGTGAAGCTGTATGCGCCGGCGGTTATTCTGGGCACACTGTCCCTCGGCTGCATGGTTGGCTCAAACCACATTCTGCAGAAGCGCAATGCGGCTCTGACTGCAGCTTATGTTACGCTGGACAAGGCGTTCAATGAGTACAAAGGCCGGGTGTCGGAACGCTTTGGCGAGCGCGTGCAGCATGAGATCGAGCATGGCGTGAAGGCTGTCGAGGTGGAATCCAAGGTCGTCAACGAAGATGGCACTGAAGAAATCGTCAAATCCTATGAAGATGAGACCGATGGAGTGCACTCTCCGTATGATCTGCTGTTCGATGAGATGGTTGACAATTGGGAGCCTGACGCTCAGATCAACAAGAACTTCCTGAGCATGGTTCAGACCCACGCGAACAACCAGCTGCGCACTCGTGGCTATCTGTTCCTGAATGAAGTCTACCGCATGATCGGCAAGTACAACAATGGCCAGCAGATCTACAATCCGCAGGGTCAGATCGTTGGCTGGCTCTATGACCCGAACAACGAGTCTTTGTCCAACTGCGTGAAGTTTGGCCTGGACAAGATGCAGGGCGACCGCTCCGTTGTGCTGCACTTCAACGTTGATGGCCCTATCATTGACAAGATCTGATTGATATTTTGGGAGGATTCGCTATGACCAGATTCGTAAGAACTTTGTCTTATGTGTTCGCTGCCATGGCCGGAGTCTGCTTCGTCTCTGGTCTGGCTGTCCTTTCTGAGTGAGGGATATTTGTATGAGCAGTTTGGAAAACATGTTCCTGTTTCTGGACTACCTGACCGATACCCAGCGAAAAAGACATATTGTTGGCGGCGTCCTGATGAGTGTGTCTCTCTTTTTCGGAGGACTCGCATTCACTATGATGACCGTCAAAGAAGGAGATTCCAATGAAAAACTGGATTCGTGATATTTTACTTGTTGGCGCTGGCTTTGCGGCTGGCGCTTATTTCATGCATGTGCGGATGCGCGGGGAATATCAGAAGTTTGCTGATGCCCAGATCGAAGACGTCCGTGAGCATTACAAGAAAAAAGAGCAGACCATTGATGAGCAGGTCAAAGCAGAAGCTCAGAAGCAGGCTGTTGATCTGATTTCAGGTCCGTATCGTCAGGAAAGTGACCCGGAAAAGCCTGACAAAGCGCCCTTTGAGCCTATCGAGATCATCGAACCGGATGAATTCGGCTGTGATGACGACTACGAGACCAGTTTTCTGACCCTGTATGCAGATGGTGTGCTGGCATACGACAGCGACGGCAGCAAGGTGGATGATGTCGAAGCAGTTGTCAGCCAGAAGGCACTGGATTGCATCGGAAAGTTCATGCCCGACGGTATCCATGTCCGCAACCATACCTATCGCAAGGACTTTGAGGTGGTAAAGGCGCTCCAGAATTACGCAGATGTGTACCCGGAGCGGGGAGAGGAGGACTATGACGATTGACGAGATGAAAGCCGACATCGAAAAGAGATATTTCGAGTGGCTTTACGAGCTGGTTTGTGGAAAGTGGGAACCGAGAAATCTCTCTTTTCGCAGACTGCTGACCTTTCTGTATGACACACAGTTCGTCCCGGACAATGAGATGGACTGCAACCGCGCTGTAGATGGGGAAAATCTGCGGGGGCGTTTTGCTGCTGAATGCAATGATATTCCCGGAGCTATCCCGGAAAACAACGTGTCTGTGACTTTTCAAGGCAAGCCTTGCAATATGCTCGAAATGATGGTGGCGCTGGCTCTGCGCTGCGAAGAAACTATCATGGAAGATGCAGATATTGGCAACCGGACTGGGCAGTGGTTCTGGAGCATGATCGTCAGTCTCGGTCTGGCTTCCATGGATGACAACCGATTCCATCAGAGCAGGGCAGAGTTCGTGATCGAGCGCTTCCGCCGCAGAGACTATCAGCCGAATGGGGCCGGTGGCCTGTTCACGTTGCAGAACCCAAAAGAAGACATGCGTACGCTGGATATTTGGTATCAGATGATGGCGTACCTGAATGAAAATGATATTTGAGGAGGATTTTGTTATGGAAACCAATATTTACTATCAGCTCGCCCAGACCGAATGTGTGCTCGACCGTTACAAGGCAAAGCTGTTCAAGAAGAACCTGCTGCTGGCCGGGATGGCCGTGTTCGTTTACATGTCAGCGAAGGCTCTGACCGTTGCAACCAAGAAGGTTGTCGAGGTTCAGAAGGAACGCGACGAACTGGCCGAGAAGCACGACAAAGTCCTGTACGAACTGAACCAGATGAAGAAGACCAACGATTGATATTTACCTCGAAGAAAGGAGGAAATTGATTGCCAATGATTGATTTCCTTTTCATTGCCCGCAGGACGGGTAAACACGGGGTGATTGAGATCTATCCCAAACTTATCATCAAGCATTCCAAGGACTTGATGATTCGCGGCGGGGACTTTTACGCAATTTGGCTAGAAGAACGCGGTCTCTGGTCTACGGACGAACAGGACGCGCTTCAGCTCATTGACCGGGAGTTGGACAATTATGCAGAGACCCATAAGGCAGACTTTGACAACTATCGGGTGCTGCACATGTGGGATGCAGAGTCTGGCATGATTGATATTTGGCACCGGTATTGCCAGCGTCAGATGCGGGATTCATTCGTTATGCTTGACGAGAAATTGATATTTTCCAACACCGAGGTGAAGAAGGAAGACTACGCATCGAAGTGCCTTCCGTATCCGCTGGAGCAGGGAAGCATCAAAGCATGGGATGAGCTGATGAGCGTTCTGTATGCGCCGGATGAGCGGATGAAGATCGAGTGGGCCATCGGGGCCATCGTGAACGGGGATTCAAAGAAAATTCAGAAGTTCATGGTGATGTACGGCGCACCCGGCACTGGTAAATCCACGGTCATCAACATCATTCAAAAACTGTTCGCTGGATATTATTCGGCCTTTGATGCAAAGGTGTTGGGTTCATCCTCAAATGCATTTGCGCTGGAAGCCTTCAAAGCGAACCCTTTGATTGCAATTCAGCATGATGGTGACTTGTCCCGCATCGAAGATAACACCCGCATCAACTCGCTGGTCTCTCATGAGTCCATGACAGTCAACGAGAAGTTCAAGTCTGCCTATGAGAACCGCTTCAAGTGCTTCCTCATCCTTGGTACGAACAATCCGGTGCGTATCACCAATGCGAAATCGGGTATTGTCCGGCGTCTAATTGACGTGGAGCCGACCGGTAATAAGGTGCCTGCCAAGAAGTACGAAGAACTGACCTCGCAGATCGACTTCGAACTGGGTGCCATTGCGTGGTACTGCCGCAATGTCTACGAGAATAACAAACATGCCTATGACGATTACATTCCCATCCGCATGCTGAGTGCTTCCAACGACATGTACAACTTCATGGAGGACAGTTATTACGTCTTCAAGAAGGAAGACGGCGTGTCATTGCAGGTTGCATGGGAGATGTACAAAAATTTCTGCACCAGCACGAATGTTCCGTACATGAGTTCCCGGCGGGTGTTCAAAGAAGAACTGATGAACTACTTCCGCGATTACAAGGAGCGCGTCAACACGGACAGCGGTGAACGCATCCGCAGCTACTACAGTGGTTTCAAAACGGAAAAGTTTGAGAAGAAATCAGACTTTGGTGTGCCTGTTGCTGAAAAGCCGGCATCTTGGATTGATTTTAAGGTGCAACATTCGGTTCTGGATGATATTTGTAGCGACTGTCCTGCGCAATATGCCAAAGAAAATGGCACGCCCACAGACTATTGGGAGAATGTACATACCAAGCTGTCCGACCTCGACACCAGCAGACTGCACTATGTCAAGGTTCCTGAGAATCACATCGTCATTGACTTTGATATTCCAGGAGAGGATGGCAAAAAGTCCTTTGAACAGAACCTTGAAGCGGCGAGCAAGTGGCCGAGAACCTATGCAGAGCTGAGCAAGTCTGGCGCAGGAATCCACCTGCATTATATTTACTCCGGCGATGCATCGAAGCTCAGCAGACTCTATGACGAGCACATCGAGGTCAAAGTCTTTACCGGTAAGAGTTCACTCCGGAGAAAGCTCTCAAAATGCAATGATATTCCGGTAGCGCCCATCAGCTCCGGTTTACCAATGAAGGGAGAAAAAATGGTTAGCACTGATCGTGTCCAGAGCGAAAAAGGACTGCGTATCATGATTATGCGCAATCTGAACAAAGAAATCCATCCCTATACCAAACCGTCCATCGACTTCATCTACAAAATCCTTGAGGATGCCTACAACAGTGACCTCACCTATGATGTGGATGATATGCGCAATGCGATTCTCGGTTTTGCCGCATCCAGTACGAATCAGGCAGACGCTTGCCTGAAAATCGTATCTAAGATGCACTTCAAGTCCAAAGAGCCTACCGTAGCAGTAACTTATGAAGCACCAATCGTGTTCTTTGACTGCGAGGTCTTTCCAAACTTGCTTCTGGTTAACTGGAAGTTCCAGAGCAAGCCGGACAAGGAGGAACCAACAGTCTACCGACTCATCAACCCGAGTGCTGACGACATTGCAAAGCTTTCGCAGTATCGCCTGATCGGTTTCAATAACCGTAAATACGATAACCATATTCTCTATGCCCGTATGATCGGGTGGTCCGTCGAGGCAATTTACAACCTGTCTCAGCAGATCATCAACGAACATACGGGCTTTTTCGGTGAGGCTTACAACTTCTCTTACACTGATATTTACGACTTCAGCGCCAAGAAGCAGAGCCTGAAGAAGTTTGAGATTGAGCTCGGCATCCACCATCAGGAGCTTGGGCTGCCTTGGGATCAGCCTGTGCCGGAGGAGAAATGGGAAGAAGTTGCCCGGTATTGCGACAACGATGTTCTGGCGACAGAAGCGGTCTTCAATGCTCGGCAGGCAGACTTCGTTGCCCGGGAAATTCTGGCAGATGTGGCAGGTATGACGGTCAATGACACGACTAACAGTCTGACCACTCGTATCATCTTCGGTAAAGAGAAGCATCCGAGACTGGTTTACACCGACCTTGCAACAGGCGAATCGGATGATCTGGTCGAGGTGGAGCCTGATATTCTCACCAAGAATAACTATCTCAATGCCTTTCCGGGATACAAGTGGGTCAAGGGCGATGATGGCCGGATGCACAATATGTTCCGTGGTACGGATCTGGGCCTTGGCGGTTACGTCTATGCTGAACCCGGCATGTACTGGAATGTGGCTCTGCTGGACGTGGCTTCTCTGCATCCGCACTCTGCTGTCGCCCTTAACTACTTTGGTGAGTACACCAAGAACTTCAATGACTTGATGGATGTTCGTATCTATGTCAAGCACAAGGAGTATGACAAGGCCAAGAAGCTGTTTAACGGCAAACTGGCCAAGTATTTGGACGACCCCAAGCAGGCTAAGGCATTGTCCCAGGCACTGAAAATCGCCATCAACTCCGTGTACGGTCTGACCAGCGCGACCTTCGATAACCCGTTCCGCAATCCTAAAAATGGCAACAACATTGTGGCCCTGCGTGGTGCTCTGTTTATGCGTACTTTGCAGGATGAGGTTCAGCAACGCGGATTTAGGGTGGCTCACATCAAGACCGATTCAATCAAGATTCCAGATGCAACGCCTGAAATCATTGACTTCTGCATGAAGTTTGCCGAGAAATACGGCTACACCTTCGAGCATGAGGCCACCTACGAGAAGATGTGCCTTGTGAACGATGCAGTGTACATCGCCAGATATTTGGATGCAGACCAGTGTCAGGCACAGTACGGTTATGTGCCGGAAAAGAACGAGGAGCACAGCAGGGAATGGACGGCCACGGGCACCCAGTTCCAGATTCCGTATGTGTTCAAGACTCTGTTCTCGCATGAACCGGTGGTGTTTGCAGACCTTTGCCAGACGAAGACAGTTTCCAAGGGTGCTATCTATCTGGATAAGAACGAAGACCTGCCCGAAGGCGAGCACAATTATATTTTCGTCGGTCGCGTCGGTTCATTCTGTCCCATCAAACCCGGATGTGGTGGTGCTGTACTGCTGCGCGAGTCTGGCATTAATGATGTTGGCGAGAAAACTTATGCAGCAGTTGGCGGTTCCAAGGGTTACCGCTGGCTCGAAAGCGAGATGGTTCATGAGCTTCAGATGGAGAAGGACATCGACCGTTCGTACTTTGACAAGATGGTTGACGACGCAGCTGACGCCATTGCGAAATACGGCGACTTTGAATGGTTTGTGGCAGACGATGCCGGTGAACCGCCTTGGCAGAAACCCGACATGCCCTGGAATGATATTCAGGACGAAGCAGTAAGAAATTTTGAGGTGAGATAAATGATGGACCCCATTGTAAGAGCAATGCACGAGCAGTTTTACATCGACATGAATCGCAAATTAGGGCTTCCGCAGACCGATTATTGTTGTCAGTCCACGGAGCGTGCCAAGAAGAATGATATTGTACAGTTCGGCATGTGTCGTGTCTGCATCCGCAAAGTCATCTTCAATGACCCGGCAACTATTGTCCTGTGGTCGGATGGCAGCAAGACCGTTGTGAAGTGTGGCCCTGAAGACAGCTACGATATGGAGAAGGGCCTTGCCATGGCTATCGTAAAGAAGATGGCCGGCAATGATAACCGGTTCCATAAGGTTTTCAAGCAGTACCCCAAGAAGAAAAAGAAGGAGCCTGGTTCTGTTGGCGCAATTAGTGACATGATGGCCGGTCTGAATCAGGCTGCGGCAATCACAACCAAGACCGTGCATGAGCTTGCCCATATGGCGGCCAGCAAAGCCGAGCGGGGTGAATGAGCGTGAAGTGCCCCTTTCATAAATATGAGAGTAAATATTCGTCGCATGAAAAAGGTCAGTTCATGGATTGTTATGAGGAAAACTGCATGGCATACCGCCCAAAGAAAGAGCTGGCCGGTGGAGTGACACTCGAGGCTGGCTGTCGGCTCGTTGACGAATATGTTGAGCACTCTACGCCGTTCAATAACTACAACACATTATAAATAAGGTAAGGAGATAGATATTTTATGTACCAGAAGCGTCAGAAAGTCAATATTGACGATACCCGTTTTATTTACCAGACCAATTTCTCGGGTGACCCTGCCCGTGACCGTTTCGGCTCTGACAAGCGCCGTGTCAACATTGTGATCCCGACCGTTACACAGGCCATGGACATGAAGGCGATGGGCATCAACGTCAAGGAGACCCACCCGAACCCTAATTACACCTATGATGAGCCGTTTGTGCCGACCTACTATGTTCCGGTCACGGTCAATGTGGACTCCAAGTGGCCGCCGCATGTTTACTGGATCACATTGCAGGGCAAGCGCCTGCTGTGCACGCCGGAGACCATCGGCCAGCTGGACTTCATCCGCGTCAAGAATGTCTGCTGTCAGGCAAATCTCGTCGAGAAGCGCAACGCTCCCGGCGAGTACACCCTGTACGCAGATGTGATGTATGTGGAGCAGGCCCCTGACAACGACCCGTATGCAGAACGCTATGCCCAGGTGGCCGAGCCTGATTATCCGAACGATATGCCGTACTAAGGAGGAGAACATGAAGAAACTGTTTATCAGTGTTCCTATGCGTAATCGCACGGAATACGCCATTAAAGCATCCATGGAGCAGATGCATCGGATTGCAGAAGCCGTCTTTGGTGAAGAACTGGAGGTCATTCCGACTTATTTTGAGGACGATCCTCCTGAGAATAGCAACCAGGCTCTCTGGTATCTCGGTGAGAGCATCAAGAAGATGTCGGAAGCAAACTACTTTATCGGCATCTACGACGAGGACCAGAGCTATCGCGGCTGCATCATCGAAAACCGCACGGCGAAAAGCTACGGCATTCCGTCCTATATCGTGAACATCAGCTTCATTGCACCGGATGTCATCGAACAGAAGCGCATTGATAAACGTGTAGCAAACCTCGAAATTTATTAAATGATATTTCCGAGTGCCGAGGTCAGTCCTCGGTTGAATGTCCAGCCGGTGAGTGCCCACGTCGCAAATGGCGTTCTCAGAGGAAACGGCTCGGTTTTATATTTTGGACGCGAAATATTCGACCTCTATTACGGAGGTGATTGATATGACGATTGTTTTAATACATGTCATGACGGTTGATAAGTACATCGGAACGGAATTGTTTTCCGACATACGCGATGCGCGCAAATTCAAAGAGGAGATGCGCCATAAGTATGGTGAGAAATATAAATTCCGAGAGATGGTGAGAAACTTGAATGACAATTATGACGATCACATATTGAACTTGTATTAAGCGAGAGAGCTGTAGAGAAATCTATGGCTCTTTTATTTTGGGTCAGTAGCTTAGCTAGGTTTAAAGCCGGCAGCTCATAACTGCTTGATCGCGGGTTCAAATCCTGCCTGACCCACCATGGCAAAATGCCAGATAATTAAGAGAAAAGGAGCGTTCTTATGACGGTTTATCAAGCACTTTCAGAAACTCAACGTCGGATTATTTACGATGGTATGAAAGATAGGAACAAAACGATTGACGAGGAACTCGAAGATCTTGACACGATTGCTGAACTCACGTTGCTGAAAATGAAATATACACCTGCCAACGCGAAAAATACTTGATGCTTTATGGAAGGACTAAATGTCGTCCAGAAAGGAAAGATAATTATGGCAAAGAGAATCAAAAGGAACTATGACAGAGGGTATGTCGATGCAAGTGATAAGATTCGCGTGTTTATCGAATCTCGGGCAAAGGTTATGTTTGTAGAACATGACTATAAGTCGAGTGAAATTGCACGCGCTGCTTATCGACAGGCAATCGATCGTGTCCGTTGCAGGTCGATGGTTCGCGTGATCGTGTCAAAAGGCGAACTTTTCTTGATTCGGAAGGATATTTAAGGCAAAGCGAGGAGCTGCAGAGAAATCTGTGGCTCTTTTCTTTTTGCGGAGGTGTTGTTTATGACATGCAGGTATCGTATCTGGAAGATTTTCGAGTATCAGGGCAAAGAGATATTTGCATACACTCTGCCTGATGAATCTCCGGAAGAAGAGGAAGCAACGATCAGGCTGCTTGCGTATGAACGGCGCTGCCAGCTCAGCTCTATTCACGTGCATAAGGAAATGAGGCGAACATATTGTCAGGAGTAAAACTCTACGACTACCAGCTAGATGCAGTCAACCGGATGAAAAACGGCTGCATTCTGTGCGGTGGCGTGGGCAGTGGTAAAAGTCGGACGGGTCTGGCGTACTACTACATCAAAAATGGAGGACAGGTCAACACCAAACGCTATGTAAAGATGCATGACCCTCCGCAGGATTTGTACATCATCACGACGGCACGCAAGCGAGACACCCTTGAGTGGGAAGAAGAAATGATTCCTTTCATGATGACAACAGACGAAACTGTGCGGATGTACAAGCACAAGGTCGTGGTGGATTCCTGGAACAATGTTCACAAGTATATTGGAGCGAAAGACGCCTTCTTTATATTTGACGAACAGCGTGTTGTGGGAGATGGTCAATGGGTCAAGTCATTTCTGAAAATCACGAAGGAAAATGACTGGATTTTGCTCAGTGCTACGCCCGGCGACTGCTGGACGGACTACATCCCGGTATTCGTTGCAAATGGGTTCTATAAGAATCGAACTCAGTTCAAAAACGAACATATAATCTACTCGCGATTCTCGAAGTTCCCGAAAATTGACCGATACATCAATACGACTCGGCTTGTGAGACTGCGCGACAGGATTCTTGTGGATATGGACTTCAAGCGGCCAACGACGCCACATCATGAGACTGTCTATGTTGATTTTGACCGTGCAAAGTATAAGGAAATCCATAAGTCTCGCTGGAATCCTTATGAGAATCGGCCAATTGAAACGGCAAGCGAGTTCTGTTATCTGTTGCGGAAACTCGTAAACACTGACCCGAGCAGACAGCAAGAGGTGCTTGATATTTGCATGACCCATCCGAGAGTCATCATCTTCTACAACTTCGACTACGAGCTGGATATTCTCATGAACCTGCCCTATGACGCAGGCGTGGAAGTAGCTCAGTGGAACGGTCATAAGCATCAGCCGATTCCTGAAGGTAAGCAGTGGGTCTATCTTGTGCAGTATAACGCTGGCGCAGAAGGTTGGAACTGCATCAAAACCGACACCATTATATTTTACTCTCAGAATTACTCCTATAAGGTCATGGAGCAGGCATCTGGGCGTATTGACAGGCTGAACACACCTTACAAGGATCTCTGGTTCTATCATTTGAAGTCACGGGCAGGTATTGATTTGGCAATTGGGCGAGCCTTGAACGACAAAAAGAAATTCAATGAACGAAAATTTTATGGAGAGTGATATTTATGGCCTATGAGAATTGCCCCGGTTATATGAAGAATGGACGGTGCAAAGGAAATAATCGGGCGTGCCGTGTTACAAAGGAAGCAATTGAAAGCTGGTTTGACGAAACGCTTAAGACAATTGATTTGCTCGACGTATGCCCGAATCAGTCTTTATTTGGCAATAGCTATTTCAGGATCACGGATAAAGATATCGACGCATTAAAGTCTGGAAAAGTGCTGTTTATAAGAGATGAATATGGGGTTTTCCTGAAATATGAAGGAGGGCAGACCGATGTGTAACCCGTCGAAGAAGACAATTAAGCGGATTGTAAGGATGCTGGAAAACAGATGCAAAACGGTCAAGAAGTTTGAGCCGACTCGTCAGAACTCTACGACGGCCAACTATATGACGAAGGAGCCGACCGAACCGGGATTTCAGGGAGTTCTTCAGATTCGCGGACTGGGGCAATTCATCGGTGTAGAGCTTACGAAGAAGCGGGAAGATACTTATACATACGGCTGGTTCTACATTCGCTCGCCGGAGCAGATTTGGGGGATTTTGAAATGACAGATGAAGAAATGCTCGATGCTTATGTAGCGATGATTGCTGGATATGTCAAGACTGACAAGATGGCAGCTGCCATTATGGAACGTTCCGATACGGATGATGAATTTCGTACATTTCTGGCAGCACTTTACAAGGCGCTCGAACTACAGCGAAAAATTGCAAAGGAGAAAAAGGAAAGTGATTAAGGATTCTGGAGATCGCACCGAATTTGAAACCGGTGCTAAGCGCGATATGCACGCAGGGAAGGGGAGAATGGATCTTCTGCCCTGGTATGGCATCATGGAGGTCAGCAAGCACTGCGAAGAAGGCGCACTGAAGTACGGCGAGCATAATGTGGATAAGGGCATCCCTCTGCATTCGCTGCTGGACAGTGCTTCTCGGCATTTGGCAAAGTACATGGTTGGCATGGACGATGAGGACCACCTGCGCGCTGCCTGCTGGAACCTGCTCTGGGCTTTGAACCAGCGTCAGACGCATCCGGAGTTGGATGATAGGTTTCTTAGTAAAGTGAAATCGGAAAACTCGGAAGATAGCGGTATTGTTCATGAAAAACTTATTTCTGTTGTTTGTAATAACTGCGGTGCACATTTTGGAATCCCGGTCAGCAGATGGGATGAGATGAGACAGGCCGACACGCATATGTATGACTGGACAGTTATGACTTGTCCGTGCTGCAGAAATAACGCCGTTGTTAAAGAGGTGAAATCCGATGAATGACTGGATGCGCGAAGTGGACTATGCGACCTACTGCCCGAAGTGCAAGAACTTCAAGGTGTTGGAAACTGACGAGCCTTGCAACGAGTGCCTGACGGAGTGTGCACGAGAGGGCAGCAAGAAACCTGTGAAGTTTGAGGAGAAGGCGCGAAAATAACAGGCTCCTTTATGAGGTAAACTCATATTTGAAAGGAGATACTTATTATGAAAAAAGCGTGGAAAATTGGTATTAGCACTATTGCTGGTATTGTTGGGGCGTGTGTGTTGATTCGTATTCACAATGCAGAGGTTCGCAAAGTATATTACGAACGCTATGGAAAAGGATATGATGAAGGATATGCACTTGGACTTTATCAAGGGAAGTTGATGGGTGCCAATGACCTGTATATGAATGCTCATAATGGGAGCGAATATTTCAATAATTATATGATTGAAGCTAGGAAAGAATTTGTTGAGACAAATACAAAACTCAATAAATAAGAGAACTGGGCCGTGGAGAAATCTGCGGCTCTTTATTTTTATCATCGAAGGAGATGCTTGTATGCAACGCCTGAACATTAAATGCTGCCATTGTGGGGACTATACCCCATTTATCACAGAGGAGAACATTGAAGTTATTCCTCAAGTTAATCTCACAAGAGCCGATATGGATATTTTGGACGATATCGCGGACACATTGGCGGAATGCGGTTACTCGGGTATGTGTGGTTTCTTACACCGGGTTCAGAGCGAAGTGACCAAAATCGTAGAGTATCAGGAGGAACGGTGAACGCTAAATGATATTTGCGGAAGAGGATTTGAAGTCTTTGAATGCTATTGCTGGACTATTGGCTTCATTCGGGTGTGATAGTCAAGATGGCTGTGTGCTTTATATTCAGCATAAAATCGCAAAGACCATGGAGGCTGACGAAAGGAAATGCAGAAATGAGAAATATGTCAAAGAAAACCTGGAAACTCCGGGTTTGGAATTACATGACTGAGATGCAGAAGCTGGATATTCTGTTGACACATGCTAAGGTTCCGCATACTTATGGACGTCGTTGGCCTGAGATGGACAGACCGGATAATCCTGGCTATCTTCCCGGCGGAAAGCATGACGGTGGTGAGCAGATCGTTGTTTACGACGCTGGCGGAAACCGTATCTGGGACGGTGTATGGGGCTGGGGTTCCTATGGCTTCGAGCAGGGGCTTATCGAGGTGATGGGTACGCAACTACTTGGCCATGATGACATTGAGGGCTGGCTCACGGCTCGTCAGGTTACAAAGATGTGGAGGCGCGGAAATGCTGCGAAAAATCGTTGAGTATGTCAAAAAGATATTCCGCATGGAGCCGATTCCGACGACGGTCAATACCCTGCGGGAAGCTTTGCAGGCATTGGAAGTGGCTCGGAACCACTTTGAGAACTGCGACCCGGAATTTGTGGATGCAGCCATTTTTGAGCTGAACGCTGCGGAGTGCCGGGTGGATGCTGTGAGGAGGTGTGTGGGGTGAAGACGTTTTATTATCCGACTTACAAGTGCCGATTTTGCGAGAGTGAATTTAACGATGGGCATCCCTACTGTAATCCCGAAGATGCGAAGAACGATCTGGCCGGTCTGATGGCGTTCCGCCCAATTCATCATTGCGATGGTGGTCATATTGGCATCGGATATTTCACAGGTCTCGAAAGGGTTGATAAGGATGAATGATGTTTGGGATAAGATTGGCACATTCTTTGGACATGTGCTGGCTTTGACCATGGTTATCTGTGCGTGGCTGATTATCATTACAGTTACGCTGAAGGTAATTTGGTTCACACTATTTCGGATTTTGCTGTGAGGTGAGAAGCATGAGAAAGTACACCTTTATATTTTCCTGCACAGACAACGGCGGTGGGCATCAGACCTTTGAAGTCAGAGCGACCGACAAGCAGGAGGCTATCCGTAAAGGCATGAAAACTGCAAAGAAGTTCGCTTGCGGAGATATCTGCGGCGATTGGGAGTGCAAGTTGAAGAAGGATGTGAGCAAATAAAAAATCCTCCATCAGAAATGAATCCGACAGAGGAACACGAAATATTCTTGATGCTTTATGAGATAATTAGTCTCAAAATTATATTTTGGAGGTATGAAATATGAAGATTACTAAGGAAGAAGCTAATGTACTTTGGATGACCATTGGTAAGGTCGTAGCAGGAACTGTCCTTATGGGAGCGGGTTTTGTAACTGCAGTCAAAGGGGCATTGACCTGGGGATCTGTGGGAATGGCCCTCGGAATGTACGATGCTGCGCCTGAAGAATATCAGAAAATCGCTGACAAGATTAAAGAAGGCTAATTACAGTACGGAGTCGTAGAGAAATCTGCGGCTCTTTACTTTCGGGATATGCGTGAAAGATTACTCTGGGACATCCCAGTGGCAAAAGCCGCCTGTATCTGAGTAAGACCTGCCTTTAATAAATCCAGGGCAACTGCATTGCGCTGAGATTTCGACATATTTGCAGGAACATCAATGACGGTGGTGATTCTTGCACCATGCTTTGTCACAACTTGGATTACAGTTCGTCCAGCGGTTCCTACAACTTGTGCAATTTTGGCCCCCGTCTTCTTGTTGGTACCCAAGGTAGCAGAAACGATGTTCCCGATGCTATTGAAATTAACTAAATTGTTGGGCATAGTAATTCTCCTTACTTCTTTTTCAAAACATTAGATACGGTAGCTTGGGAAATGTTCAAAATCGCAGCGATTTCCTGCTGAGTATGTTTGTTTTGGCTCAGATCCTTGATAACTTCGTTCCTCTGAGCGACAGAAGTTATTTTAGGGAGAAGTTCAGCCGCCTGAATTACAACGCCGGACTTGGTGACAGTTTTGAATAGCACGCTGCCATCATCAAAAACAGCTCTTGCAACTTTGGCGCCGGTTCGTTTGTTTTCGTTAAAGGCGAGCGAGAGAAGATTTGCAGTCTTTTTTCCGGCCTTGTCCCAGTCAAGAGATGTGAAGACCTTCATCAGGTTGGAACTCATGTTATCCCTCCTAAAATATTAGATTGATAACAGTATATTATTAAACTGATATTTTGTCAAGCGCTTTTCGAAAGGAAATACACGAAATGTCTATGAATCTTTTGAATACATTCAGCACAAAGGATTTCAAAAATATTGGAAAGAAGTCGGCTGATCTTGTTGAATTGGCTTTCAAGTTCAATCCTACGTCGGACACCAAATTCGCTAGGGCAGTCTTTGAAGACGGTTCGGTCCTAGTGAAGCAAGTGTCGGAAGATGCCACAAATAAAAAAGTGATGCATTTTCCTAAAATTACATCTATTCCACAGAGAACTGAAATCATTAAAGAACTCAATACAAAATACACACAGCAGGATATCGCGGCTATCTTAGATATTTCTCAGGCGACGGTGTCTGCCGCACTTCACATTGTAAATAGAAAGGAAATCTAACTATGAAAATCGTTGAACCTAAGTACGAAATCCTCACCGAAATCTCTGAGGGAGGCATTAAGGAGCTGCAGCAAATCGAGCGGGTGGCCCGCGTCTGTTATAAGAGCGAGGACAAGATCACGCCAGACGGTGCGTCGGCGAAGAAGCTGGTGGGATTTCTGGTGAAGCAGGAGCATGAGGCTATGCTGGAGCATTCTCAGCTGAGCGTGCTCTTTACCTGTGACCGTGGCGTGGCCAATGAGCTGGTGCGGCACCGCATTGCTTCGTTTGCGCAGGAGAGCACCCGGTACTGCAACTATGCGGGGGAGAAGTTTGGCGGGGAGCTAAGCTTTATTCGGCCGTATTATATTGATGTGACCGACACTGACAAGAAATGTGAAAGCGCAGAATATACGCCTGGCAGCACTTGGCTTGATTCCTGCGAAT
>ERZ1034880.221-NODE-221-length-19553-cov-9.868089_pt1 | contig 19553 bp, 34 predicted proteins | sample MGYA00520630_ERZ1034880 | MGnify/ENA primary metagenome ERZ1034880 (study PRJEB33766, sample SAMN09781725) | gut metagenome | biome: gut microbiome | host: Homo sapiens | place: Madagascar | study: EMG produced TPA metagenomics assembly of the PRJNA485056 data set...
ATATTATAATATATATAGCTCTATAACGTTGTATATTGAGTTATAACGGATTATTTTATCAACAGGTCTTTTATTATACATTGAGCAATAAAAATAAATTTATGCTTGCATTAATGGTTTATATGTGCTATTGTAAATGGCAGATAAGCAAATACATTTACGATTTTTAAACAAAGGACGATATAAAAAACTGAAAAGCATTTACGGAACTTCCGGCACTGATCGCAGCTGCTGGGTGCGTTCTTCGATTGCTGACCGGTTTATTATCGTCCTTTTTATTTTGCTAAATTAACAGATTAACGTTGTAAAGTGAGGTGATACAGTGAAAGATAATACTATCAAAACAGAGAAGGAAACAGAAGTATATTTGAGTAATATTAATATATATGCTGATGAATATATTAATACAGTGTTATGTGTATCACCTGATAATGAGAATTACAGAAAAGAAGTAGCTGATAGTTTTGTCGATATGATATTTTATATTGCTGATCACATACAGAAACCTAGTAACGATGATATAGAGTTATTAGATCATATGTTTAGCGTATTTGTGAGATTGTGTAGTAAGTATCATGTATTGCCAACTCTGGAAGTATTTAGTTTTCTGGTAGGAATTGAACGCAGAACCTTTACAGATTGGGCGAACGGGCGGACGAGAACCGGCACAGCTCATTCCGACACGGTGAAAAAATGGTTCGATATTTGCAAAAACTGCACGCTTAATAGACTGCACAACCAGCCCGGAACGAACGCAAATCTAATCTTCGTCGCGAAAGCTGCATACGGCATGGCAGAGACGGCACCAGTTCCAGCAGGGCAACAAAACGGCATCCCGCAACAGTCAGCGCAGCAGATCGCGGACCGGTACAAGGACGCGCTGGAGCTTCCGGAGATGGAGCGACCGAAGCTGTAAAACACGAAAGTAGCAAAGACACAATATATTGTATCTGACAAGGCGGAAACACAATATATAGTCTGTTACAATGTATAAATAGGGTGTACTTAAAATGTACAATGAACAGCGCGAGAAAATTTGTGCAATATGACGAACGAAAAGCGGCGTTAACATCCTCTGGCTACTGCCGAAGGCCGAACAACAACAGCGTGATCCGGTGCAGCGGCTCCCATGGGGCGGTGGGCTGACCGGATAGCGTGCGGGGAAGACGGGGACCCCCTTGGAGGGAAAGCCACCAGGAGCCGGGTGAGTCCCCAAAGCAAATGAAATAACAAAAAGGCCCTTTTCACATGGCAGAGATAGTGATTGCAACACGACAAGCCGTAAGCCTTAACGGTTTCTCTGCCAACACAAAATAAGGCAATACCAAGAAAGGCAGGTATGAAGAATGAATGAAATGATGCAGAATTTGGTAATAAGAATTGCAATGATACTATTGATTATGCACAGTAAAAGATTGTGATTGACGAATCGGGTGCAGCTCCTGATTTCTCCGCTGCGGAGAGTTTAAATATGAGCAGAATAAACTTTAGCTGCAATTTCATCCCAGACAGTGAGAGACAATTAGGGCAATAAAAAAAGAGAACCATTACGGTTCCCTTTTGAGATCATCAGTGGTCAGTTTGATTGATACATCTGGTTTTGGCTCAATTATCAATTGACATTCCAAAAAATCAAGAATCTGAATTAGTTCATCTGCGGATATGCTTCCTCTTGAAAATTTATTTGCAAGTGATTGCGGGAGCATCCCAAGGTGCTGAGCTAATTGAACACTGGTTATTTTTTTCATCTTCATTATTTGCTTTATCTTATCAGAAACCATATAAATACCTCCTATTAACATTATCATAATCAAAAACGTTTCAATAGTCAATAAAAAATACTCATAAATGTGTATGAACTACTTGCGAATATAATCAATTAGATGTATAATTGACTTATAAATAAACGGGAGGGATTATACATGAAAATTGGATATGCAAGAGTATCGACAGTAGAGCAGAACGAAGCGAGACAGATGGAGGCATTGAGAGAAGAAGGCGTCGATAAAATTTATATGGATAAGAAGTCCGGCAAGGATTTCAACCGTCCTGAGTACCAGAAGATGATTGCTTCCCTTCAAAAAGGCGACGTACTGGTGATCCATTCCATTGATCGACTTGGAAGGAATTACGAAGAAATTATAGCTGAGTGGAGAAAAATTACAAAAGAGATTGAAGCAGATATCGTTGTTCAGGACATGCCATTACTTAACACCACGCAAAACAAAGATTTGACCGGGACTCTGATTGCTGATATTGTATTGCAGCTTCTTTCATACGTAGCTCAGAGAGAGCGTGAAAATATTCGTCAGAGACAGAAAGAAGGAATTGCGATCGCAAAAGCTCAAGGGAAATATAAAGGACGAGCAAAAAAAGAGGTAGACAAAGAACTCTTCGAGAAAACAAAGCAAAGATGGCAGGCTGGGGAAATTACCAAAGTTCAGTTTGCCGAAATCATGGGAGTGTCAAGAGGAACACTATATAAAATGTTGGGAGGGGAACAGTAATGATAGACTTTACAAATAAGTGTGTTATCACAGAAAGCGATGTTGAATCAGCGAAGCTTCTTAAGATGGCAATTTCTCAAGGCTTTGCACTTCCGAAAGGCGAAAAAGTAATGGAATCATGCAGATTTTTCCGTTTTATCGGAAGTCCGTATAAAAGCGTGATTGCGCTGTCAGCAGTAACACAGGAAATGTATGATCGAGCTATATTATATTCTCATTTATTCGGGAATGAGTTGGAAGAATTGATGAAAATTTCTGATTTGGCTGCTAGGTGGTGCCGTACATATGGATACAATCATCTCAGTGTATACGCTAATGAAGAAACTGATATATACACTGGGCGCGGGATTGCTAAAAACAAAGATGGTGCGGTTCAAGATGTGAAAATCAAATTAAATAAGCCACGTAAAATAACGGTAGCTGAGCTTGAAGAAAAGCTAGGTTATCCAGTGGAAATAGTAAGTTGAGGATACATCCTATGAAAAAGAATAATCCACAAGGCGAATCCATTCGCATCCGGTTGCCGTACCAATTGGAGCAAAGACTTATAGCTGAAAAGAACCGAACCGGCAAAAGCGTGTCACAGATCACCCGTGAAGCCTTGACACAATATTTTCGGAAAAGGTAGGTAAAAGACGATGCTTGAAAAATTTTTTAAAAAACAAAAAAGGTCTTCTGAATGCCATCCGCTTGAAAAGCCTTTAGCTCATGATCGAACGTACGAATATCATCACAAGAAAGCTGTTCTGGAGGACGGAAGACTGTATGATACGGAATTGGCGAAAAAGGTTTTTACGGACGAAGCAAGTTTGGAATATATCGCACTCGGAAGAGCAACGCAAAGAGCTTACTTCTTGACTCCGAATGGGAATTGGTTTTCCGCTAAAGAAGAAGTTGAAACTGAAAGCAGAATCACTGATGTCGGCGAATATCGTATACAGGTCACAAAAACCATTTACACATACAGTGATCTTCGGATAGAGCAAAAATGTAAGGTTAAAGACCTGATTGGAAGAAATGCCTATGAATTGTATAGAGAATATTTTGGAGAGGTAGAAGAAGCATGACAGTATATTATATTCATCCTGTGGATTGGGATGGAAAGTTGGATCTTGCAATTGCTGTTGGATCTAATCATCAGCCAAAACACCAAGAACACATGGTCAAAGTTCAAGGCGAACAAGTTGAATACAGCAAAGATTTTGGAAGAACTTGGAGCAAAATCGAGCCAAGTGTTACAGACATTGAAACGAAGTCAGAAAAGAAAGAGAGCACATTCCTTCCGGATGAACCGATTGATGTAGTGGCAATGCTTGTTAATGAAAAAATCGCAACAAAAAGCAATAAATTTGGAGCACTTTATCCGGTTCTTGAAAAAACTGAAGTTTTGGAAATTCCAAAATACGATCCGGTTCAACTCCGAGAAATCGCAGAGCACCTTCTGGTGTACTGTAACGCACAGGAAAGGGGATACGAAAATGTCTGTTGTGAAGATTGTAAATCCGACTCCGTATGACTGGATGGGGACGCAGTGCTTTATTGATGGACATAATGTACCGAGGGTAAAATCGGTTGATTTTCATGTTGCGGTCGATGAAGTACCGACGTTTAACTTTGAAATGATGGGCGCACCGGATATTGAAATGGAATGTCTGGCACAGATTAGTGTTAGCTCTCAATCAATTACTGATGCAATTTCAGTTTTAAGGCACGAACTGCTTCAACATGGAGAAATATACCAAGGCTTCAAATCAAGCCTGAAATCGGCTCTGGAAATCTATTCTACATGCGGGCTTCCGTTTGAGCCTGAAGAAGAGACAGCAGAAAAGATTCTTGATTTCATGATTGGAGAAAAACGATGAGGACGATATTTATGATAATCGCACTTGCAATCAACATCCTGATGTTCGCTTCGGCAAGTTTTGAGATCGTGAAAAATAACAACAAAGATAAATGGGAATCTGCCGCTTGTTCGATGATTCTTATTGGAACCGGAATAAGCGTGATTTTATTTTTAACATCCCTGTGAGGTGAAATAAATGTTACTGGCATTTCCAATGGTTTTACTTCCGTTGATATTGGTAGAGCGGATTAAAATAATAAAAGCAAAGGTACAGTCCTCACCGTATGGACTTGGAGGAAGGTTCATCACGGACAGGACGAGGCATGAAATCCCTAGATAGCCTGTATCAGTACGGATTTATAATAATGAAATAGATATCCAAAACCAAATTTCCTCCAAATGAGTTACGACTGATACAGGCGTTCCAGGAAAAACATAAATATAGCAATGGTGTTTTTAAAGTATATCACGTGCGGCAGGGTTGAGCGACTGCCGCAACATAGCGCATTGGCGAAGTGGTAACGCACCGGACTTTGACTCCGACATGCGTGGGTTCGAATCCCACATGCGCCGCTCTGCATTGAGTTTATATCTTTTTCTTAGTGCAGATTGGATTTTCTTTTTCCTTTTTTTAACGAAATACCCTTTAACCACCTATCGCAACGGCGATGACTAAAGGAACAGTCAAACGTTCCGGGTGGTTTTAACCTTTGTTGCGGCTGGTGGTCAAGAACTGCAACAGTAGTAAAAAGACAGATATCACATCGACCCTGTATCTTTTTACTACTCAGGAAGCTTAGCTCAGTTGGTTAGAGCAACCGGCTCATAACCGGTCGGTCTTGGGTTCGAACCCCAGAGCTTCCATTTCTCCCAAAGCTGTCCATCCGTTTTGTGGATAGAAAAAACTGCCGAATGTGTGTATGTGGGTTGTTTTTCAAAAGGTACGTAACGGCGTAGCCGGAGTGAAAAGACAACTTCCCGTTCGGTTCTGTCTCTGAGTTGAATATGTCGCCAATGAGTGCACGTTGACGACAGGGAGTTTTCAAGAGACTTTTCAGGAATAATCCTCCGAAACAACTCCGTGGGACTGGCACGGATGAAAACAGTCTAGTGGAAAGCATAACACGATAAACCTATTGCTAACCCGGTACAATCCGGGTTATTCGGAATGTGCAAGTAACTGGGAACGGCCTGGTCGTAGACTAGGTCTTGATGGTTCGAATCCATCCGTTCCGCTTGTCTGGAGCCTGAAAGTTTGGCGTGGGAATAGCGCAGGGCAGCGCATGGGAATGTAATTCCGAGTTCCGGACATGTTTGCTGCCTATCGGATTGTAAAGTGGTCTCCCTTAAAGTAGGCAATAAGTGAACGTGCTGAAATGGTTCTTCCAGATATGTACATCGCAGGATAGAGAAGAGGAATCTCGCAAGGCTCATATCCTTGAGAACGGCGGTTCAAATCCGCCTCCTGCAATTAATCCGTCTATCGTTCAGCGGATTAAAGCAAATTCTCAATATACCTTCTTTCTATGAATGTGGAACTCAACCCAATTGCTCTTTCGTTAGAACAATTGACCGTGACAGGCGGCACGGAATGTAGCTCAGTGGTAGAGCACACTGCAAATGTGAGGTCGCAGGTTCGATTCCTGCCTTTCCGATTCCGGTAAATTGCCATTACCGGAAAGCATTTCCAAAATGCTCAAATTTACCTTCTGATTGGTTCCGGTGGTTCACGTTGGGTGACGATGCGTGGTTCAAGTCCACCCGCCGGACTTTTTATTTTATAGAAAAAGTTTACTTGGTGATAGCTGTGAATGTTGGGAGGGTATAGGAAATGAGAAAACAGGTGATACTCTATATCGCGGTCGATTATAAAGACGCAGATTATTTTCTAACAGAACTATTTGATAAAATATATAACATAACATCAATAATACAGTTCAATAAGAAAACACTTATTTTAGAAACGGAAACATGCATTGTAGGGGCTTTCATTATTAATTCACCTCATAGAACAAAAACACTTCGTGGTGCTGCCGGTTATTTTTTGCAAAGCGACAAACCGTTTGAAATGCGAATAAGTAGAATTGATGAATTATATAATTCTTTGCACTATAGAGATTTATGGCTTAAAAGTGACGCGAAAGAAATTACAAAAGAACAGTTTATCAAAATATTACTGTACGGATATTACTGTACGGAGATATAAAATGAAAATTTTCGGTAAAGAAATCAAAGATGAATGTTCCAAGTGCGGAAATATCCTTGAATGCGAATTGTTCCGCCAGGGGCATGGAATAAAACAGGAACGTGAAAACATAGCAAAGATGATCGAATGCCAGATGAAGCATAGGGAGGAAAGAGAGAAATGAACGAACTGAAGGTATTAAATGAGCAGGAAGTGTTAGGAAAACAGTTTAGAGTTTACGGAACATCGGAGGAACCGTTATTTGTGGCCAATGATGTAGCTGATTGGATTGAACATAGTAATGTGACGGAAATGCTCAGAGGAATTGATGATGATGAAAAGCTGGTCTCAACAATCCTTAGGGCAGGTCAGAACAGATAAATGAATATGCTTACCGAGAACGGACTCTATGAAGTCTTGATGCAATCCAGAAAGCCGATCGCAAAGCAGTTCAAGAAAGAAGTCAAAGAGATTCTGAAGACTATCCGTAAGCATGGCATATATGCTACGGACAATGTGATTGATAACATCCCAAACAATCCAGATTTTGGTATCGAACTTCTGACAAAACTCAAAGAGGAACGTGCTGCAAGGGTAGAAGCTGAGAGAAAAAATGCTATCCTGATGCACGTCAACAAAACATACACCATTACTGAAATTGCCAAAGAATTGGGACTGAAATCAGCGATGCAGCTAAACCGAATTCTGGCTGAGAAGAAAATTCAGTATCAGGTGAACGGTACGTGGGTGATGTTCTCAAAGTACAGTGACTGCGGATATGAAGAAATCAAGCAAGAAGTATTGGATTCTGGAAAAGTAATCTATCACAGGCAAATTACGCAGATTGGACGAGAATTCATATTGAATTTGTTTAGACAGATAGCATAAGAAAGGCAGGTATTGGATGATTAAGAGCTTTTACAATCTCTGGCTAAAGCATAAGACAAAGAATCTTACATGGATTCCGTTGTTTGTAATGACTTTTGACTGGCAAAAATTTCAGAAAGAGGGAAAAGAAGGAAGTTGCATAATGCACACGATACATCCGTATATTGCAAAAGACCCAATCTTAAAAGAAAAACTCAGCGAATGTGTGGATTATATCCGCGATAACTACGACATGGAAATATTTACCAAGATTTGAAGGAGGTAATTATGAAAATTGAGGATATGGCAAATTGGACGGTAGATCAGCTGAAGAAAGAAGTTGTCCGACTGTCTGAAGAATGTGAGAAAAAACAGCATGAACTTTTGGATTTACAAGAACACCAGATTGAGTTGGAAAGAGATTTTGACGACATGGTGATGTATGGAGAGCCTGAACCAATTAACGATGCACAACCAGATAAAAAGGAGATAGATTTTACTGCAAGCTTAAAAATGTATGAAAATCAGCACCAATCTGATTGCATCACAATCAATCAGCTTCAGACTGCATTGGACGTACTTATCGACCGGTATGCAAATTTGAGAAAGATTCATGGGTTAAGTTGATATGGAAGAATTTGAAACGCTAGACGGGATAATTAAAATCAAAGAAATAATTCCATTGAACACATGGGAGTTTCCAATTGCAACAAGCGTAAGAATCAAAACAATCAAAAAAGTATTGAAGAAAGAAATACCAGTGAAAGGAATCATACATATTATATTTAGACACAGATCTTTTTTTGATAGTGCTTTTGCAACACAGCAATCAAACGAACAATGGCTTGTTAACATTTTACAATGTGAATATGGGTGCAACAAAATAGTGTCCGAAAAAATAATATTGGAAAAGCCATTCTATGATACGTCTCAGAATAAAATGTTGATTTATGGAATCCAGGTAAGAGGCGAATATATTGTATCCAATAACTATTTAAAAATGCACGAAATTCACAAAATACGCAGAATTGCTGGTCGAAAAGGAGTAAAAGCAAAATGAGCATTAAATCAGCATTTGAAGCAGAAGGAATAGACTTCTCTCAGGCAATGAACCCACCGGAGCAATGGGACGGGCTAGCATTAATAAAAAATATCAACGACAAAAACTACGCGTGCTGTCCTTTCTGTCAGAAGAAAGCACTTTTGATTAGTCCAGATACCAAAATTCAGCATCTTAAATTGAAGTGCAAGGGCAGCAACTGCAAGAAAGAGTTTGAAGTGAATGTATGAAGACTTGTTATGATTGTGCGTGCTCAAAGATTGAAATTAATGGAAATCACAGGTTTCTTGTTTGCGGGATTTTTGCAAAGCATTTTTGCGTTCCATTCTCGTTCCCAACGCCAGATATATGTAGTGAATTTCAAAAACGAAGCGGATTTTCTGCATTAGAAGTACTCGCTCCTGAGGAAAAAAAGAAATACTTCGAAATATATCAGAAATTACCCTCATACAATCCAGATGTGAGTCCAGAAGAATTTTTCAAAGGCATGGATAGTGGACTTTTAGGGATTTATTGAAATTTGCAGAAAGTTAGGTGATTGAATGAAGCTCCCAGAATTTGAAAAATGTAAATGTTGTAAAATACGTAAACTTAATAACGGAGATATTCGTTTATGCTGTGAACCACTATTTTTAGAATACACGCATACTACATGTGAAAAAAGAAGAACAAAGCACCCAGAACAGTGCAAAGAAATATTTGACAAAATTGAAAACGACAAAGTATATGCAGAAGAATACACTTGTATTCCAATAACAATTATGAAACCATATGAATCAACAACATCTTCGCTTCTTGTTATGGTAGAACAAGAAACAGAATATGCCAGCTTTGTAGCTGATGTAATTGGTAGATTAGACTATGACGAAACACTTATGGTGAAAGTAGGAGAAAGTGAGATTCCATTTAAGGTAATCCACATTGGAATCTCCGATAATATTTTTCCAATACGCTTTAAACTTATGGCGAAACAGGTTGGAACATTTTCAACTGGAAGATGGGGAAAGATATTGAGAGGTATTTTGAATGAAAATAAGTCTTAAACGGATTAAATGTATTCTGACAGGTGGTTGTAAATTCCGGGATGCAGCTATTTCAGAGTGTAATGATAAAGAAAAGACCTGTACCATTACGGAAACTTGCTGTAAATGTGGAAAAAAGTACACTGCCGTATTTACTTACAAACAGTTAGGAATTCCTGACTAAAGGGGGTGTAATTATGGGAAGATATTGTCTTGTAATTTATATTTTTTCATTTCTGATATTACTTTTGACAACATGGCAAGATGTTGAAAAACATGGAATTTTATATTGGGGATCTATAATCATATTTGCAATAGTCCCAACATCTACTGGAATAATGTTAGCATATTTTATAGGCGCAATAGGCCTGTTGCTGATTACAATGATTACAGATACTTCTCCGATATGGTAAAAAATAAATAAATAAACAGTCAGAGAGCCACATGAGAGCCAGACTAAATCCTAAAAGAAAGGAGGTCTGGCTCTATTTTTATGCAGAAATTTACAGAAGGCTCATTTGAGTGGTATCGGGCAATCTTAAATCAAATCATCGGCGGAGATATGTCCGTTTACCAGAATCAGAAAGATTGCCTTGATCTGCTGTTAAACATGAACATTGATTTACCGTTTGCGGAGAATCCAGAAGCACAGCAAATGGCAATAAAAGTAAGCAAGTATGCTCATAATGTAGCTGCAAGGCAAGCTGCACGGACTGGAAGCGGTAATTTTGACGATATCTACTGGCAGTATTTGTTGCTGGAAGCCCCATGGCTGTTTGAAAGTTATCTGTATTACATGGAAAAGAACAGGCAGCCACGAAGAAAATTCTATGAACCCAGGAAAAAGACATTAAATATTCTCGTACAGGATTTACAGGACTTAGAGGACGGAAAGATTGAGTTTCTTGGCGTGTCTATGCCACCCCGAACCGCAAAGTCAACCACCTGTATATTTTTCCTGTCCTGGATAATGGGAAAGCGACCGAACAGCCACAATGCTATGAGCGGTCACAGTGGAATCCTTGCCGATGGATTTTACGGAGAAATACAGAACCTTATTTCGACACCAGAATATACTTTCAATGAAATCTTTCCGTCCGCAACCCTCGAAAAGAAGTCGGCAGAGAAGAAAGAAATCAACCTTGGCGCACCAGACCGATTTTCAACATTGACTTGCCGTGGTATTGATGGAACATGGACAGGTTCTGTGGATATATCTTCAGATGGCTACTTATATGTCGATGACCTTGTGCGTGACAGAACAGAATCATTAAGCCCAACACGTCTGGAAAACCGGTATCAGGATTATCTGAATGTTCTGGTTGACCGTAAAAATGACGGAGCGAGAGAACTCATGGTCGGAACCCGATGGAATGTCATGGATCCTCTTGGAAGAGTGGAGACTGAAAAGAAAAATAATCCACGGTACCGATTCAGAAAGATTCCGGCATTGAATGAAAATGGAGAATCTAACTTTGATTACGACTACGGAGTAGGATTTTCCACAAAATACTATGTGGATATGAAGTCAAGACTGGATGCTAACGAGTGGCGAGCTAAGTATCAGCAGAATCCATTTATCCGTGAAGGAATCCTGTTTCCGGAAGATGGGCTTCGGTACTACAACGGAACACTTCCGGAAGGTGACAGTCGTGTTGTTACTGCCTGCGACGTTGCATGGGGAGGCGGAGACAGTCTTTCAATGCCTATTGGACGAGAATACGAAAATGGAGATGTCTATATTTTTGACTGGGTATTCAACAAAGGGACAAAAGAAGTCACTCTCCCACTTGTTGTTGGGAAAATCATCGGAAATGAAATCCGGCAGATCAATTTCGAGGCAAATAACGGTGGTGATATGTACAAGATGTACGTAGACGAAAAACTCAAAGAACAGAAGTACAAATGCAGCTGTACATCCAGCCGTGCACCGGGAAATATGGAGAAAATGTCTAAGATTATCGCATATTCAGACGACATAAAAAGAAACTTTATTTTTCTGGATGAAGAACATCGGAGTAAAGAGTACCAGGCTGCTATGGACGAACTTACTTTCTTCGTTCAGCTCGGAAAAAACGTGCATGATGATGCACCGGACGGTCTTACTCAGCTTCAGATGTTTATAGAAAAAGGGAATGTAGGTACAGTGACAGCTATGCGCAATCCATTATGGGGAGGGAGAATGAGATGAACACACGACAATATCTTGAGCAAGTACAGGATTCTGATAGAAAAATACAGAACAAAATACAGGAAGAATACCGCTTAAGGCTTTTGGCAACCAGTATATCCTCTTTTTCAAATGGAGATAAAGTGCAGACCTCTGGCGGAAAAGACCGTGTTGGTGATGCCGTAACCAGAATTGTTGAATTGCAGCAGGAAATAGCATCTGATGTCAAGGAACTGGCAGAATTGCAAATGAAAGTTTCCGGAGATATCAATGACATGGAAAACTCCATGTACTCATCCTTACTTCATAAGAGATACATAGAATTTAAAAATCTGGTCACGGTCGCAGACGAGATGGGATATTCCGTACAGCATATCCGTTCCTGCCATGGAAAAGCCATTGAAGCTTTGCGGAAACAAAAGCATTTTGAAAGTTAATATGTTTTAATATGGAATCATATGTTCTATGTATAATATAATGTAACCTGTAAAACGAGCATCGGAGAGCAATCCGGTGCTTTTTTAATGCCCAAAAATGGGAGGTGTAGGCAGTGGGCAGAAATAAAATGAATTTCATTGACTTATGCCGGGGCGAGTTTGGCCGCAAAATTGCCTATACCGGTGTAAACCAGATTACAACAGCAAATGTCAGAAAAGTTATTTCTGATACAATCGGTACTCATAACCGGAATAGGGTATTGATTGACTATTTATACCGGTACTACAAAGGAGATCAGCCGATTCTCTATAGAGAAAAAGTGGTGCGACCGGAAATCAACAACCGTGTATGCGAGAACCATGCACTGGAAGTTGTCCGTTTCAAAGCATCACAGACATACGGCGAACCTATCCAGTATGTATGCAAGAAGAAAAAAGCTACAAAAAAAGCAAATGAGCAAGTAGATCTGTTCAATGACTATCTGGACGAAGCAAATGCAGAAGCTAGAAACATTGAACTAGGTACTTATCAAAGTGCTGTAGGAACCGCATACAAAGCGATTCTGAAAGAGGATGACTGGACAAAGGATAGTGAGTTACCGCCGTTTCGGATTTTTATACCGTATCCGGGGGATTGTTACATTGTTTATTCCCGGAAGACCGGAAAAGCGATGCTATCGGTTCAGATTCTTAAAGATGAGAACGAGCAGCAATATTATTTATGCTTTTCAGCAAAACAATATTTTGAGATTCAGAATGGACAGATTACGAAAACCGGCATCAACGGTTTTGGTGGCATCCCGGTAGTTGAGTACCCGAATAACCACGATCGTCTTTCTGATATCGAGATTGCGATAACCATGTTTGACACTATGAACAACATGCAGTCAAACAGGATGGATGGCGTAGAGCAGTTCGTGCAAGCTCTCATGAAGTTTAAAAACTGTGAGATTGATGAAAGCGAATTTCTGAAAATGATTAAGCTCGGCGCTATCTCTGTAAAGGATACTGGAAATGGCTGCCAGTCAGATGTTGACCTGATGACCGCCGAACTGAATCAAACAGAAAGTCAAGTTGCAAAAGACGATATCTACAGCAACATGCTTATTGTTGAAGGAATGCCGGACAGGCAACAGCAATCGTCTGGTGATACCGGTCAAGCTGTATATCTCAGAAATGGATGGGATTTTGCAGAGCGCAGAGCAAAACTGGATGAACCATTTATCCGGGAGGCTGAGAAAACAAGTGCCAGAATCATTCTGAATATCATCCGACAGACCACAAAGGATATTTCAATCTCAACAAGAGATTTTGATGTAAAGATAACCAGAAACCCGACAGATAACATGCTTGTCAAAGCACAGGCTCTTGACTATCTGTTTAAGAATAAAATTCATCCGCTGATTGCGCTGATTACCTGCGGACTTTTCAGTGATCCGCAAAAGGTATACGAGATGAGTTTGCCTTACTTGGGAACTGTATATCCCGAACTGGCAGACCCAGACGCAGAAATGCAAAAAGCACAACAATTGATTGATAAAAACGGTCAGAATTCGACTGAAATTGATTCAACGGTAAATTCTTCGGCTATCAATCAAAACTCGTAAATTCAATTATCAAAGGAACCAAGGAGCGACATCCAAGGTTCCTTTTTTAATACACAAAAATAATGCAACAGCCCGTGAGCGTAAATCGGGTGCAGGTCATGTGCGGAGCGAACCGTGTGAAAAAGTGTGATGGTCTGAAAGAAAGGAGATTTCTATGACAAGAGAACAGGCAAAACAGGTACTTATCGGCTTTGGAATCGAGGAACCGTCTGAAGAGCAGGTGACTAAATATCTTGATTCTGTTGAAGCAGAGACAAAGAAAGTAAAAGAGAAGAACACTTCTCTGAAAGAAAAAGCTGATAAAGCAGATGACCTTCAAAAGGAACTGGACGATTTGAAAGCCCAGAACATGTCGAAGACTGAGAGACAGGAAGCGGAGCGACAGAAGGAAAAAGCTGAAAACGAAAAGAGGATTTCCGACCTGGAAAAAGCACTTGCTGAATCCAACAGGAAAGCACTTTCCAGTGAGATTACATCTGCTTTCGCTAATGCGGGCCTTTCTACAGAAACGTATGCAAGCGCTATCAAAGCATTTGCGTCTATGCCGGCAGATAAGTCTGAAGACGTAATGAAAGAGGTCAAAACTTTTGTTAACGGAATTTCCGAGGCAAATAAAGCGGCTCTGGATAACGCAAAATCTGAATGGGAGAAAGCGGTTCTTAACGATACTCCGAATCCAGGTGGCGGAAATTCAGACAAGGGACAGAAAAAAGATGACAACGATAGTCCAGCGGCTAAGTACGCAAAAGCTTACTCAGCACGCATGAACCCCAAAACAGAACCGGCAGGCGACAATGCACCGGTTAATTTTTAAATAAGTAAAGGAGATTTAGATTATGGCTTTTATGAAAACAAAACAGTATGAGTCAACTCCCAACATTCTCGAATCCGAGGTTGGACTTGTACTGAAAACTTACACCGCAGACGCAACAAATGCAACGGCAGTAAATGATAAAAAAATCATCAAAGCTGGTTCCGTGTATCCGACAAATGGGACTGGTGCAAAAGGAATCGTATTTGAAGATGTTGATATGACAGATGATGCTAAAAGACCAATTTCCGTGATTGTAGCAGGACGTGTCCTTGAGAAGAGACTTCCGGTTACAGTCGACGAAACTGCAAAAACAGAGCTTACCGCGCAGGGAATTGTTTTTGTAACCACAACAGACCCAGTATTTTAAGGAGGTATAACCAATATGCCATACAATGTATTAGAAGCTATCCCAGCAGAAGAAAGATTAAATTTCGCTCAGAATTTTTCTGTAGCGAGACCTGGTATCCTCGATACCATTTTTCCGGATGTAAAGACACCGTTTTGGAAAGCCGAGTATTACAGACTTATGGCTGGACAACGACTGCCGGAGGTAGCATTTGTTCACGCTCTTGATACCGAGGCAGAAATTGGCTCCAGGCCGGGATTTGAGAAAGTGCTGACTGAAAAACTTTTTATCAAGAGGAAAATCAATCAGTCTGAGCGTCTCCAGGAAGCTATCGAAAACGGCGTTCCGGATAACGAAATTCTTACAAACTTTGTTTTTGATGATGCCACAAACCTGTTTGAGGGCGTTGTTGCCAGAGCGAATGTTATGAAAGGGCAATTCCTTGCTACCGGAACAGTAAAAATCAAAGAGAACAATGTTGATATGTCTATTAACTATGGCGTTCCGAGCTCTGCGAAGGTTACTCTTACCGATTGGTCTAAAGCAGATGCAGATATCATGGGCGATATTCAGAAAATGGTAACTGTAGCCGAGGATTCTGGATATGTAGTGACAAATGCAGTCACATCTCTGAAGATGATCAACTATATGAGAAACAACACAGCTATGCAGACAGCTGTTCTGGGAGCTGCGAATAAACGTCTCCTTACCAGACAGGAGCTTGCAAATCTGCTCATGCAGGAGTACGGAATCACCGTTGGTCGTTGCGATGAGAAATTCTGTTACAGAAAAGCAGACGGAACTCGGTCAACTGGAAGATACTTTAAGGAGGATGTATTTACTCTTTACGAAGCTGATGCAGGCGGTTCTTTCGGTACTGGACTTTGGGGACCAACACCGGAAGAGAATGAATACAGACAGTTCATCCAGGAAGAGAATCGTTCTTTTGTTACTCTTTCCATGTGGGCTACACAGGATCCGGTTGCCGTATGGACAAAAGCATCCGGTATGTTCATCCCGGTAGCACCGAAAGCCAACGGCGGTATCGTTATCGGTACAAAGGGGGAATAAGCGGGCATAGCCTTGATGAAAACAGCCAGTCACCGTCTGTAGCTAGTGTTACACACAAGTATACAGAAAGCGAGCTGTCCAGTATGACAGTGACTCAACTGAGACAACTCGCGAGTGACAATGGTTATGCCCTGACTTCCACAAACAAGGCTGGTATCATATCAGAGATTATAGCACAGCAAGGGTAGGTGAAATGGCATGGACGAACAGCTTACAAGCGATCTGACAACATATCTGGAAGATGATGACCAGACTGCAAGGAAGATTCCTTTAGCGGTCAAAAGAGCTATTCGGTCATTCCAGAAAAAACGCAATTATCCTGAGAGTTATACGGAAGAAAACATCAATAAAGATATGGATAAATGCTATGATTGCATTTTCGACTTAGCTCTTTATTTTCTTATAAAACAAGGAGTTGAGTTTGAATCATCTCATTCGGAAAATTCTGTAAATGCAGGATGGAACTCCGAAACAGAGATTTTTGTCAATCATGGCGTTTTTCCTTTTGCCAGAGGAATCTGACAGAAGAAGTAGGTTGAGAACGTGACGCATTTCCTCCCAGGCGTTGCTGGGGTGTTTCATTATGAGGTGGGAAGAAACACAAAAAATGTAATGGGAGCGAAGGAGAGTAGCGATGGGATGTGAACAGAATTGCTTTAACGAACACCGCTTAGAAGAATTGGAAAAAGTTGTTCACGAAATGAAAGAGAAGCACTCTAAACGTGACGGAATTTTTTTTGAACGTATCAATGCGCTTGAAACCAAAATTGTCCTTTACAACAATGATCTTGGGCACATAAAGGATACGGTGGATGAAATGAATGATAATTTAAAATCCCTCATGGAAGCCCCGGGGAAACGCTACGATACGATTGTTGTTTGCGTTATCACGGCCGTGATCGGGGCTATAGTAGGGTTTGTATTAAGCGGTATCTTTCCGGCATAATAAGCAATTCCACTTGTAAGGGAGGCGGTGGGATTATGAATTATACAGACTTTTCAGAAGATGAAAGAAAGTTTTATCTAAGCGAATCCGGGTTTGATTCCCGAGAAAAAGAATTTTTCCGGTTGAGAGTTTATGAGGAAAAGACGTTGTTTGAAGCAGCAGAGATTATGGGGTATAGTCCACGGACTATAGACCGTATAAATCGGAAAGTAAAAAAGAAAATTGCCAGAGTTGCCCCGATGTATGTTCGGGGCTTTTCTTTGCATTATGGCGAAAACGTGTCGAAATAGTGTCGTTTAAATAAAGAGTTCCTTCTTATATAATGTAAGCATAAGGAGAAATAATTATGCCTACATTGAAAAACCCTTATGAAGGATTATGGAAAAAGCATTTATCTATTGATGATATGAATGTGATTCTTGAAGTAAGGATGGGAGGAACAAATTATGGCAGTTTACTCATATTATCCACAACCGATAATGAACCCATACCAGCAAACTCCGGTACAACCGTATCAGGATCGGCTGGCACAATTACAGAATAGCTATCAACAGACAATGCCATATGCGAACCAGATACAGCAACCAATTCAACAGATACCGCAGATCCCTGTATTACAAGGACAGATGGTTGATGGAATCGATACTGTAAAGGCAAAAGATGTGGACATGTCTGGAAACCCTGTTTATTACCCGAAAACGGATGGTACAGAGATTTATAGAAAACAGTTGCAGGCAGATGGAAAAAGTCAAATTTTTGTTTACCGACTTATGAAACCAGAAAATGAGCAACAGCAATCCCAACAGGAACAAAACCAGGTTGACATTGAAGCAATGTTTAATCAGCTTCGGAACGATGTTTGTTCTGAGATTTCTGAAATAAAAGATTTGCTACCGACACAAATGTCGGTCACAAATGATTCTCCAAAAACACAGAATGGAGGTAAGCAGAGATGAGTTTCAATCCAAATGCCATGATGAAAATGCAATTTGAAAAAATGATTTCTCAGAGGTTCGGAAGTGTTGATAACATGATGAACGATATGAGTAAATTTGCAGGGAATAATCCAACATTGAAAAATGCTTTGGATTTATACAAAAAAGGTGATACAGATCAGTTGCATCAAATACAGCAAAATGTATTTAACGAAAAGCACTTATCACCAGATGGAATTATCCAGAAATTCCTTGGATTATAACACTTCCCCATGATTGGGTGATTTAAAATCGCTACAATTTGGGATGACAGCCGCGGATGTCTCCTATTGTAAATAATTTATAAATAAGGAGACTAAAAACATGATGAATGGTTCTAATTACAGTCTTAGCGACATTGCAGCTGCTACAGGCTCTAATAACCGTGCCAATGACATGTGGGGCGGCGATGGTTTTTCACTTATTTGGCTCGTACTGATCTTCGCAATCTTCGGATGGGGAGGTTTTGGCGGCTGGGGCGGTGGCTTCGGCGGAAATGGTGGAAATGGTGCTAATGGTGCAGGTTTCCAAGGATGGGCTACACGTTCAGATATTAGTGAGAGTTTTGCTCTTAACGATATCCAGAATGGTATCAGAGGTATTCAACAGGGCATCTGCGACAGCACATATGCACTCAATAATACCATGCAGAGCGGCTTTAACGGCATGAACGTTGGAATGCTTCAGGGATTCAATGGCGTTCAGCAGGCAATCAATGCTGATACTGTAGCCGGTATGCAGAATACCAATGCATTACAGTCTCAGTTAGCAAACTGCTGTTGCGAAACCAGGGAAGCTATCCAGGGCATCAATTACAACCTGGCTACCAACACTTGTGCTCTTCAGAACACAATGAACAACAACACCAGAGATCTTCTGGAAAATCAGAACAGCAACACAAGAGCAATCCTTGACTTCCTGACCAACGATAAGATTGCAACATTACAGGCAGAGAATTCTGATCTGAAACGTGCTGCTTCCCAGGATCGCCAGTCTGCATTGCTTACAACTGCAATGGCTTCTCAGACACAGCAGTTAATCAATGCAATCAATCCGGCAGCTATCCCGGCATACGTTGTTCCAAATCCGAACACCTACTACGGTGGATGCAACGGATACAACAACGGTTGCTGCTAAGTAACTCACCCTTAGAGGTTGACTAATTCTAAGAGGTGGGTTGCGGCTCACCTCTTATTTGATTGAGAGGTAGAAGTATGAGTTGTAAAAATGTTTGTAAGCTCTGTAATCATCTCGTGATAAGCCAAGCTGTTGCGTTTACTGATGGCAATCTTGTAATCACACTTCCGGCAGGCAGTTACAACAATGGAGAAAAATATTGCATTGTGATCGCACAGAGTATACCAGAAGCCACTACAATTAATGCTCCGGTGATGATTCAGATAGGAACGGGAACAACCATGTATCCATTACAGAATCGTTGCTGTGCACAGGTTACGGCTTGTGGCGTAAGAACCAGAACAAAGTACGCAACCAGAGTAGCTACGAGTGCAACTGGTGGAGCATTCAAGATGTTAGGAAACCCGGCTTGTAGTCCGAGTAACAATTTAACAGCAATTAATGGTACAGCCCCAACAACAGATACACCTGTTACACAGGCTGTTAGAAAGGGGGCACTGTAATGCATAAAGTTGCAATGGAAATGGGAAAATGGGCTATGGAAAAAGCCAAGGCATGTGGCTTCGA
>ERZ1034880.222-NODE-222-length-19401-cov-18.844102_pt1 | contig 19401 bp, 17 predicted proteins | sample MGYA00520630_ERZ1034880 | MGnify/ENA primary metagenome ERZ1034880 (study PRJEB33766, sample SAMN09781725) | gut metagenome | biome: gut microbiome | host: Homo sapiens | place: Madagascar | study: EMG produced TPA metagenomics assembly of the PRJNA485056 data...
GGGGGGGGCAAACCTTGCCGAAGACTCTCAGCAGATGTATCCAGAAGGATGGTGCCGGCCAAAGCCTAAAGATGGAGGAGTAGAATAATGGGAAATAAGAAAAGATATTCAGTTGGTATAAGTAAAGTCGGCGAAGGGGTCGATGCAGAACTTCCTGGCAACATGAAGTCACTCGGAACCATTCAGAAGGTTACCAAAGAGCTATGCGAGTGGCAAGGTCAGAACGATAAGCGAGCCTTCTTTCTGATAACTGCCAGCGAGAATGTTGATAATAATCTCGACCTGAACCTGTCAGTCAGCAGCGGTGGCGATGACAGGATGCTCGCCGTGATGATGCATGGAGCCATGAATGCCAGCGAGGACCTGCAGAAGGCTCTGCTCAGGGCTTGCAACTTGCAGGAGGAGACCGATATAGATAACGATAGTAACAAACAATTTAATTAAGCAGATTATGGGAAATCAGAATAAAAATGCTGCAGCTAAGGTTGCAGCCAACATCGAGGAAGAAAGAAAGCACCCTATCTTTGAGGAGTGCGAAGTGATGGTTGACGGCAAGCCGGCACGTGAACACATGCTCAGCATGAACGGCATGTATATCTCGGGCATTACCGATGAACAGCTCAAGGAGATGTTCGAGAAACTGGTCGAAGTGCTGTGGAACGAAAAAAGTAGTTTTCTAGTCTATCATGTAATAAAGTGACAAATAATTTAATTTAGTCAATTCTCTAACTAAGGATGGCTGCCCGTGAGGGTGGCCATTTTTTCTGGAGCATAAATTTGGTTTTTCAGAAAAAGTGGTGTATCTTTGCACCCGAGAATTAGTAACACATTAAAATATACAGCTTATGGGACTGATAACTTATATACAAGGCTACTCCGCCATTATAGCGGTAGTACTGATGCCTTTCCTGGTTAAGAGTAGAATTCCCGCCTACTGGGTACTCTACCTTCTATTCTGCACGATTCTTACACCCTTCATAGGGTATCCCCTATATCGGATCTGTATCCTCAAGAGATAGGGTGCAGTCCTTTGCCCTTTGTCTGTCTGTTACTATATTTGCATTACTAATTAGTAATGTATAAAGAATATGGTAACAGACAGTCTTGTTAAAAAGAAATTCGTTCACGAGACTCTTCAGGAAGGCATCCTGAAGATATACTCCACCCAGGAGAACGTGGTGCGCAATCATTACAAGCGCCGTACCGGCCGATTGCTCACCACGCTTTCTGCTCACTCGTTCGACAGCCAGATTTCGGGCGAGAACCGCACCATCTTCGTGCGCATCCTTCCTTATCTCCGTTTCCTCGATATGCAGTACCGGCAGCGAAACGACCGCGTCAGTAAGTTCAAGCGCAGGAACCTCGCGCTCTATAACCGCGTGGTCTGGGGTGTGCTGTATCACGAAACATTCCCTAAACTTCGTTATGGCTTCAACGACGAGGTACGGAACAGTATACGTCAGGAACTGGAACAATCACTCAACCCACAAAAATCATAATTATGGCAAATAAACATTTAACGGAAGACGAAATCCGATATACCGTAGATGTGAAGACTGCCGATGCGCAGAAAGCCATCTACACCCTGGAGCAGCAGAGCAAGAAACTGCGCTCAGAGAATAAGGCACGACTCAACCAGATGATCAGCCTGGAGGCAGCCGGAAGAAAAGAGTCGGAAACCTACAGGAACCTGAAGAAGCAGTACTCCGAGACCAGCAAAGAGATCCGCACGCTTACCGACCGTATAGGCGAGCAGACAAGCAAAATCGATATCCTGGATATGAGCATGGTGCAGCTGAAGAAGCAGCAGAAGAGCCTGCAGAAGGAACTGGATAATACCGTGCAGTCGCTCAATCCGGAGGCTTATGGCGTTTTGGAGCAACGCCTGAAAGATGTTTCCGGGCGCATCTCAGAACTGAAGCAGAACGCCAAGAGCTTTGGCGAGCTCGCGTCAGATGATACCGTGAATGGTGTGCTTCTGGGTAATATGCTGACCAAAGGTGCAGAACTCTTCGGCGAAAAAGTGAGAGAGTTTAAGGACTCCATCGCCGAGCTCATTAATGGCGGTCTCGAGATGGCAGAGCAGGCAGATGGTGTTACAAGGGCTTTCAATAACTTGAACCAGGAGGGACTGCTGGATAATCTGCGCAAGGCAACCAAGGGTACCGTGAATGACGTTCAGCTGATGACGGCTGCCGTACAGGCTAAGGACTTCCGCATTCCGCTGGAAGACCTGGGCAAGTATCTGGAGTTTGCCCAGCTGAAGGCCCAGCAGACAGGTCAGTCGGTAGACTACATGACCAACAGTATCGTGACCGGTCTCGGCCGCAAATCTCCTCTAATCCTCGATAACCTGGGTATCTCTGCGGCAGAAATCTCAGAGAAGACCAAGGAGACGGGCGACTTTATGAAGGCTGTGGCAGAGATTGTAGATACCCAGCTTGCCGAGGCAGGAGAGACCTATATCAGCGCAGCCGACCGTGCAGCCCAGAAAACGGTGGAGCTGGAGAACGCCCAGAAGGCGCTGGGAGATGAAATCCTTCCTATCAAGGAACAGTGGGATGATGCCTATGCAGACATGCAGCTGCATACCATCGACCTCATTTCCTGGTGTGTGAAGCATCAGGGCGTGGTGAAGACGCTCGGCATCTTGCTCACAGCCTTCACGGTTGTAGCGATTGCCACCAGCAACGCCATCAAGACGAATATCGTTGTAACCAAGGGTGCTGCCGCAGCACAGCAGGCATGGAATGTAATCTGCGCTACCGGGACCGGACTCATGAAACTGCTGCAGGCAGGTTTCCTCCTTCTTACAGGTAGGGTTACTCAGGCCAAGGCAGCATGGGTATCGATGAATGCCACCATGAAGGCAAGCGTCTTCGGTCTGATTGCTGCAGGAGTAGCTCTCCTCGCCATGAAACTCTGGGATATGAAGAAGGCAGCCGATGCATCAACGCTGGCGCAGAAGGCACTCAACAATATCAGGGCAGAGGCGCAGAAACAGGTGGTGGAGGAAAAACTGAAACTGGAGAACCTGATAAAGGTGGCGAAGGACGAGAAACTCTCCATGGACGAAAGATACAAGGCCGTGGACGCTCTCAACAAGATAGTTCCTCAATATAATGCTACCATCGACAAGACTACCAAGAAGTTCAAGGCATCGGATAAGGCTCTGAAGGCTTACATCAACAATCTGGTGAAACTCTATGAGGTACAGGGCGCTAAGAAGCAGATACAGAGTCTTGCAGAGCAGCGAGCTGAACTGGAGGTTAAACTTGCCGGCGCAAAGAAGAACCTTGCTGGTGCAAAATCAGCACAAGGTGTTTCTTATACCACATCATGGGGCGCAGTAGGTAATACCCAGAGCGATGCAGTCGGTCACTTCCAGTCGCAGGTCAATTCGATATCGAATAGTATCAAACAACTCGATACGCAGATTCATACCATTACAGGCGCCTTCGAAAAGGGTATCATGAATCAGGCCTTGAAGGAGTCGCCAGATCCGGAAGTTCCGGACAGCGGCATCGGAGGTGGTGGCGGTCATACCGGAACCGTAAATACTACTACCACCACACAGCCTAATCCTGACGATATCGCATCGAAGAAATTTTCTGAAAACCGACAGGCAGATATCGATGCAGCCAACCAGGACTATCAGCAGGACGTGAACAACTGGAACATGGCTCTCGCACAGAAGAAGGTGTCTCAAGAGAAGTACGACCTCGCCATGCAGGCTCTGAAGACCCAGCATACCGCCAACATCCTCGCCATCGAAACCTCGTATAGCGAGCAGTCGCAGAATATCGGAATTGCGGATGGCGCAAAGAAGAAATCACTCCAGGATAAACAGCAGGCGAACCTCCGGGCTGCAGAACAGGCTCATTTTGACCAGCAGGTGACAGTAGAACAGGCTTATCAGGATGCCCTGGCAAAGGTGATGGAGCAAGGGGAGACGCAGCAGGAACTGACCCTGGAACAGCAACGCGACCAGAAACTGGAAGTTCTGAAGGGATATTATCAGGCTGCGCTCAACATGGCCAAGCAGAACGGGGAAGATACTGCACAGCTGGAGAAGGCATATAAGGATATACAGACTCAGATAGAGACGGAGTATATTACGAAACAAAAAGAACTGCTTGACGAACAGGATGACAAGAAGAAACAGGCAAGGCAGGCTCTCGGTTTTGACCAGCAGAGTGAATACGACCGACAACTGCAGCAACTGAAGCAGGCACTCGACAACCAGTATATCACTCAGCAGGAATATGAACAGAAAGTGCAGCAGCTGAAGAAAGAGTCCTTCATGAAGCAGGCTGAGTACTATACAAACCTCTTCAGTAATGCCGTGGGTGCGCTGCAGAATGCCGAGATGGCGAACGTAGATGCAAAGTATGATGCAGAAATCAAGGCAGCCGAGGGCAATACGGCACTCCAGGAGAAACTGGAGAAGAAAAAAGCCAACGAGAAACTGAAGATACAGAAGAAGTATGCTGATGTGAACTTCGCCATGCAGGTAGCTCAGATTATCTCTAATACTGCAGTATCTATCATGAAGGCATACAGCGAGATGGGACCGATTGCCGGAAGTATTGCTGCAGCCCTGATGGGTGTGACCGGTGCGGCCCAGCTGGCCGTAGCGAATGCTGAGCGACAGAAGGTGAAGCGTATGACCCTCAACGGAACCGCCAGCGGAACCAGTTCTGCAGGCTCCCGTGTGGCAAGCGGACGCGAGAGCGGCGGACGCATCGATGTAGAGCGCGAACAGGATGGCAAACACTTCAACGCCGAGTATGCACCTGGTAAGCGCGGATATGTAGATCATCCTACCGTCATTGTGGGCGAGGGACCTAGAGGCAGAAGCAAGGAATGGGTGGCATCGAATGCTGCTCTCGAGAACCCTACCATCGCCCCGCTCATCAACCTGATGGATGCAGCCCAGCGTGCCGGACAGATAAGAACCTTCGATATGAGCAAGTATCTGATGGCCATGCAGGGCAGGGCGCTGGGTGGAAGCATCGCCCGCCAGTCTGCCCGGACCAGTCGGGAAATCGCTCCGGGAGGGGCAGATTTTTACGTCCGGACGCAGGAATCTGCGCATCGCGATGCAGGAAATGCTACGTCGGGACGCAATAATGACGAGCTCCTGGAGCTGCTCAGAGAGCTCCGGAGAGACGGAATTCGCTCGTTCGTTTCACTCTCGGATCTGGATGCCAAACAGGAACTGAGAAACCAGGCGAGAAAGTTTGCTAAAAAATAAAATCTTCTGAACATGAAAATAACAAATCTGGATAAAGGAAAGGCCTACCAGCTTGGCGAAGATGCCAAGCTGGAGGTAGAACGTACCAACCCGTTCTTCAACGATTACGGGGAAACAACCTCCCCGCTGGATATTCCGGCAAGCGATTACAACCGCATGATACTGAACTATCCCGATACCTTCGGGATGAGAGACAAGATGGTAGCTACGAACGTAAGTATCGAAGACGGCGAGTATTTCGCCCAATGCCGACAGATAGTTCTCTCGGCACAGCACAAGGGAAATATCTCCTCTTCATTCTATATCAACGACGGGTCCTTCTATTCGAAGATTCAGAACGTTAAGCTGAAGAGCATCTTCAAGGACGAGATGATACCGGGGTGCACAACCGTGGACGAGTGCATCGGGTTCTGCAGATCTCTCGTAGGTGGCGAGAACGAGAACTATGATATCTTCCCGGTTCTGCTTACCGATGACTCGGGCATGGACAAGGAATATACCTATAAGATACTGAACAAGCTGGGCAAGCTTCAGAAACTTCCTAAAGCCAACTACTGGAGATACAAGGAAGGTGGCGGCTACGAGTATGTGGCTGCCCCGGAAACATATGGAGTAGTTCTCTGCAACACAGGAGACAATACCTTCTGGAACATATATCCGGTTACGGAATATGTAAACGAGATGCCGATCAGTCTGGATAAGGGCTACTATATCTCCCCGTTCATCCGTGCCAACTACGTTCTCAAGCGGGTATTCAAGTACTTCGGTTATGACCTCAAGGAGAATTTCTTCACCAGGACGGAACCATTTAATAAGATGGTGTTGCTTAATAATGTGATAGACGTGATGGTGAACGGACATATCCGCATCGAGGATCTTCTTCCGGACGTGTCGGTATCAGATTTCCTCTCGGTTTTTCGGAAAAAGTTTCTCTGCGAGTTCGTATCAGACGAAGGAACCCATACTGCAGATATCATCTTCCTGAGAGATGTGGCAGATAGCGCGCCGGTTGCCGATCTCACCCGTCAGATGACCGAAGAACCTACCTTATCATATAAGGCTGCATCAGACTACAAGCGCGTGGTTCTGCGCGCGAAACACCAGGCAGATAGCGATGCAGAAGACAGCTATGACGATATCAAGGATATGGTAGCGAAGAACTCTGGCGCCTACTTCAGTAATGAAGAAGGCTGCTTCTACAAGGACGGATTTTCCGGCAACTATAAGGTGAAAACCAAAATAGGGGAGTGTTCCCAGAGTTACGATGCCGGTGAAGACGATATTGATACGCAAGACGTGGAGATACCGGAGATGATACCGGAAGTAAGAATGCTGCAGTATAAACAGGAAGCGGACGGAGAGACTATCACGAGAGATATGGGCAGATGGCTGTATATCGGAGATTACGCTACGCTCAACTCTTCGATGAAGGTAGCGACGGAAGACAATTCCGAAACCAGCGAAGATGCAGTCACAACTCCCGTCATGCTCGCCTTCCCATACATGGGAACCGATAACATGCCTTGCGGAACCGTGACGGCATACGATATTCATGTATCAGTTTCGGATAAATTCGGTACGCATCGGCCAGCAGATCCTACGCCCCGGAAACTGTTCGATTATTCTCTGGTATATAATGGCGAGGATGGTATCTACGAGAAGTTTTACCGGCAGTATGATCTCCTGCTCAGGAATTCACTCCAGGAACTCAAGGTAAAACTTCTCCTCTCCCAGTCGCAGAAGCAGAACCTGCCTTCTTATGCGAAGGTAGTAATCAGAGGCGTAAGTTTCTTCTTCAATAAACTGAAGTTTACCCTCGGAGGAAAGAGCGAACCGACGGAAAGCGAGCTCAGAACCATCGCCCTCACTACTCCTGTTAACGAGGCAGAGAGTCTGGAAACCGTGATGCCGGCTATGAACTGCGAATATGAGTGGCTCGGATTCGAAGAGACGGTAGAGGTATCTGAGGATGATTACAAGAATTCCGGAGATGACAAGGACCGCACATTCAAGATTATCTATCCTCCTCTTCCTTCAGCTGAGTATGTTGGCAAGAAGTATGGTCTGCAGAAATCTTTCGTGAGTCAGAAAACCCGACACGCAACGATGTTCCGTCACAGCAAATGGGTGTACCATTGCACGACTACCTGGTTGGAGTGTATCAAGACGTAAAGGCTTTCAGTCCTTTGCCATGTACCTGTATTATCTTAATTTTGTGATAAAAATAAAACAAGATTAAGATGATACAGGCTTTATTATATCCAGATGCTCTGAGCATAGTAGGCTCCATGAATGCCTTCGAGATATACTGCAGCTCGAAGACAGATGTGGTTTTCGCCCTACGGTATCAAGGCTCAAGCACAAACATCGTTCAGCATACCTATACGCCGAACGATAAAAACCGAGTTACGGTATCCGTCAAGGATATCATCCTTCCTCTGCTCAGTTTCGAGGTGAAGGACAGTAGTGAACCTTATATTCAGCCGAATATCATGAAAGCCTTTGTGGCAACGGTTTACGAGGTTGGCAGCGAAGACAGCAAGAAGGAATTTTCCTTCTCTGTGATACGTGCCGGAGTAGACCGGTTGGCAGATTCGGCAGCAAATTTTCTGAAAACCAATTTCCTCACCTGGCAGCCGCAGAGGAAGGGGGTGACCTATTACTCTCCGGAATTTCTCACTTACTATGCAGCTGAAGCTAGCGAGGTGAAGTGTAAGGCATATATACCGAACGAACACGGCTACGAAGAGAAGGTATTGACGCTGGCAAGCCTGGAGGCAGGAAAGGTATATACTGTTCCGGTGCAATACGCCATCATCGCCAAACTGTTAGGCGATGGCATTCTGCCACATGTTTACGAAATCTGGGTAGAGCAGGCTGGAGAGCGGGTTACCTACGTACAGCAATACTTTGCCGGTGGCATGAAGAGCGAGGAAGAAGAATGGTTCCTGTTCGAGAATTCGCTGGGAGGTGTAGACTGTTTCCGTGCTTACGGCAACAGCGAAAATACTGCAGAACATACACATAATGTGGCAGAGATAGAGGAAGACTCTGAAGAATACCGCGTAGATACCACCCGGAAATTCAAGAAGAATACCGGGTTCTTGGATAAGAAAGAGCGCCAATGGTTGCTCGATTTCTTCCCGTCTCTGGGCAAGTATGTTTACCATGGTAGCGCGCTCAGGAAGATAACCGTTATCGAGAGCGATGTGAACTACGAGGCGAAGGAACTGCCTTCAGACTATACCTTCACCTACAAATATTCAGATGCCCGTCCGTATCTGAATATTTCACGCTCGGAAGTAGGGAGCTTCAAGCAGCTGGATATCCAGCTGCCGGATCTGGGAAATTTTACTATCGCCCCGCGACTTGTTGAATGCCAAAGGCTGACGCTTAGTAGCGGGGCTCTCTTCCCGGTTCAGAACCCATACTCAGAAGAGTGGGGAGTAACTACGCTGGCAGCTATCTTCACCCAGCTGGTAGGGCAACTGTCCAGTTCTTATACTGGCGGAGGTGGCGTTGGCCATAGCCATAAGAATATCGATGTGCTGGACGCCCTGTCGGAATTCAACGGATACATTACCTATCTCGACAAGAAGATCAAGGCAGGATATGCCGATGAAACCGATGATTTTTCCGAAAATGGCAAGGCTAGCAAGAAGATACTCCGCAAGGATATCGAAGACACGGCAAGTGCTCTGGTCAAGTTTCTCGCAGGTGCACAGTTTGGTGGTTTTATTCCTGGAATACTTACAGGTTCGGGAGGACGTATCGATGAACGTGGAAACGCTGAATTCGAGAGCATTACGTCTCGCAGTTCCATCATAGCAAAGGAGCTTATCGTAAACCGCCAGACGGCAATGGAGAGTAACTTCGTGTTTACCGAAAGCGGACTTGTTGACTCTGTAGAAGAGAATCCGCCAGCTACTGAAGGCGACAATATCACCTATACTCTGCAGCTGCAGAAACGGTGGGAAGGCGATTTTACTGCCTTCAGGGAAAACGATGTCATCCTGGCATCTGTCAACGCTCTCGCTACTGGCGGCAAGTATTATGATATGTGGATGCGCGTCCTGTCTGTCAATACCGTCAAGAATAGCATCGAGGTAGTATGTTATCCGGATAATGAGGTGCCGAGTCGGAAGAATTATCCTCCTTGCGAGCTTGCCAGACTGATTCGCTGGGGTAATGCGGTAGAGGAAGACCGGCAGAGTTGCTGGTATATCTCATCCTCAGAGGGCTTACTCGTCTGGCTCGATCATGTTACTAAGCCTATCATCGACAAGAGCAATTATTCCCTGGCTATCGGCAAGCTTCCGGACGCGCTGCACTTCGTCTTCGCTAACTATCCTTTGGCCGACAAGCGCGATGGAGCCTTCTATGCTAAGTATCTGGCGGTCCAGACCATCATCCGTACCGATTATCAGGGCAACGTTAAGCAGGATGTTGTTGACCGCGGAAAATGGTCGCTCGATATCGCGAAGAGTGAGGAACCTTACAGGTGTATCGCTACTGAAGTACATGACGTATGGCACTACGGTTGCCGGTGGCGCTGTCTGGAAGATAAGACTCAGGCAGAGCCTAAATATGCCAGTACAGGCTGGGCGTTTGTTGAGGGCAACCCGGAATTCAAGGTCGAGATGACATCTGCTCAAGGATGGAGCTTTGATTGTGACGAAATATCTAAACTCAACGATGAAGGCCAATATAACGTTTTTACCACGCTTTCGTTCGAAGCTACTCTCTATAACCGGTCGGTTAGTGACTATGTTGAAGCAAAAAGAGTTATATGGACCAGAGATACCGGTAATGTGCAGGAAGATAACGCCTGGGCTATCGAGCATGCTGATGCAGGCTTTGCCGTTCCGATTACCTGGAAGGATCTCGGGGCCAACGCAGACGAGAGGTGGAGCTGCAAGTTTAAGGTCGAAGTGGAACTCCTGGAAGAGACGGTCCAGCCATCTCGCTCAAGAGTTGCCTATGCAGAATCTTCGATATTTGTGTAATCTTTAAATAATTTATTGATATGGTAATGATAATCGGTTCTAAAACCAGAAAGTTAAGTGTAAAATACACTCCGCTGGACGCGATCTGCGAGATTGTTCCTTACGGAGGAGTTCCTGACCGGCAGGCATATAATAGCCGTGATGGAGGCTGGAGCCCTAACTACAAGACCGGCGCTCACCTCTGTCTCTTTCCTCATTGTAATGCCATCAATCCGAATTCGGAGACGGTAAAGGCTTATGTGAATGACGAGCTGACTTCTGTCGCATGGTATGAGCTGGTATACAATTCAGCTTCGAAAAAGTACGTCCGTGGAACTCGGATTTCGACAGGAGATGATTATGAAGTCATCGGAGACTCTTCCGGCGGGCTGGTTAAGGGTATGCTTGTCGTTAAGAAGAATTCGTCCGTTAATGATCCTATCAGACTGGAATTCGAAGCATCGTATACCAATCCGCTATCGAAACAGGTAATCCGGTATCTCGGGCAGAAGACCGTCTTCTGTGATGATACGGAACGGCCTATTCCGGTGCTTCACGTGACCCCTATGGTATCTGTATGGAATCCGCTTACCGATGCGAAGAACGTTACATTCGAGGCTATGCTGACGGACGGAAAAACAGATGTGACAAACAGCAAGAATACTCGTTTCTTCTGGTATCGCAAGACCAATATTTTCGGCGAAACCTATTCTCTGGAATTGATTACGGGTTCCGCAGATAAGGATATCGATGTCGTATCTCTCCCTACAAAGACAGCGATTATTGATGGTAAGGAAGTGACGGTTTCAGGCAATAAGCTAACCATCGATCGAGATTTGATTGGCGATGCAGAATATTACGTATGCAAAGCTATGTATAGGGTTGACGGATTGAAGTCGAGCGATTCCCTGGGCGATACAGATCCGAGCGAAGAGTTTGCTGCCTTGAGAAAAATGCCGGCATACGATCCGTCTTATTCTGGAGTTGGCAATACAGACGATGAGAATCTGTCGTACATCAATCCGACGGCTCATCTCTTTGTAAAGAACACGGAGATAAATAACATAGAGGAATTCTTTAAAATCCGGTGGCACGTAAAGAATCCTGGTGATGCTGACTTTAAAGTCGTAGCGGAAGGTCTGAGTCCGCAGATACCATTCGTTAATGGCATGGCCCTTTATAATACGATGGAAGATCTGGGAGCGACTAAAATCTTCGTCGACGACAACGGCAATTATCTGGTTGATGAAGATGGAGCTATCATAGTAGGTAAGTAATTGTTTAATCTTTAATTTATAGAAGTATGATTTATTATATCAAGGTGACACCTGAGGTTGCAAAAAGATTCTGCAACCCGGTGCTGAGAAACAGAACAAAGGATGGAAATATCTTGCTCTGGATGGGCGACTTGAACCAGGTTCCTGGTGATACGCTCAAGGAACGGGCCAACTATGTGGGAGGCGCGCTTCTGACAACCAATCAGGCTAACGATGAATACTGGGGTTATACTGAAGACCTTGCTGGGTGTTACACTCCAGATTATTTCGGAGGGCAGAAAGATAACGATACACCAGACTCTGAGGCTACAGACAAAGGTTCTGAAGAAACTTCAGAGGATGACGAAGCAGACGGTAACAATAAAGAAAAGGAGGCTTAATTATGGGAAATAAAGCGCAGGCGGTAGGTTCCGTAGAATACACAAAACAGGGTGGAACCTACTTTATTAAGATGGTAAGTGATTTCGGCGATATCCGTCAGAAATACGCATCATACGATGTCAACAATAACGCGGCATCAGGCATAGTACCGGATTTCACAAACCCGGTACAACAGCCTACTATTGAGGCATACATAACGAACAGCAAGAAAGGTGCTGAAGTATATCCGAATAATGCTAAGTGGACAGCCAACGGTGTCGAACTTACATTCGGGGCAGACGGTATCTCTACACAGAATTTCTACGGAGAGACCGGACACTTCAAGTATATCGCTGCTGACGCGAAAAAGAAGACAAGAGCCGGACTTAAGATTCTCAAGAATCTTGTCGTTCCATTCAACGCAACTCCGGTACTTATCGAGTTCGTTGGAACCGTGGCAGATGGCAATAACTCTAAGAAGATACCAGGTTCTTACACCATTCCTGTCCTGGAGAGTACCTCGAATGGTATGATGGTTCGTATATCGGCAAGCAATGGAGGTATTCTTGACAAGGATCATGCAAGCATTAAACTGAAGGCTAACATCGATGATACCGGTGGAGCCATTATCAGTAACCCGACCTATACCTGGGAAGCAACAGGTGATTCCGGAGATTTCGAGGCTTTGGGTGTTGGGTATACCGGTAAGGAAATCACGGTAAATCTGACAGATGTAAGTAATGCGAGACTCTATAAGGTTACCGTAGCTGGCATCGGTTCAGATATCCAGAGAGTAGAGGACCACACAGACGAGCTCAGAGTGGTTCCTAATCCAACCCCGCCGGAGGAGGAAATCATAGAGGGTTCGAATAGTAATGTGACCTGGGCTCCGAGGATGTATCGCGGAGAGACCTTAATCAACTCGGGGGTTACGTTTGCGATGAAATTCTACAATCCGGCGGGTACTCCGATTAATGTCGCTACACCATTCTGCATTACAGAGGATGAGGTGGCGCAGAATGGAGGCGCAAATTATGTTATAACAGGTTTAATTCAGTAATAATGAATCATGATAGAAGTAGCATCATGTGTAGGCACGGTTAAATATATCAGAAGAGGTATCAGCGCAATTTCTTACGAGGTTGCGCTGGATACCAATTCTGTTACTGCGGATGGTGAAACTGGTAAATTTCTGACTACCAATTTAGGTAGATTCCGTTTCATCAAACATATTGGTGGTAATAGCAAGGAACAGAACGACGTATACGGTACTTTCGATTACCTGATGGTTTTCATTGGATATGATGGCAAGTGCCTGAAATATTCGGATGGAGGATATTACTACTCTACCAACGAGGGTACGGATAATATATACAGCTCGATGGAAGTTAACGACGTGGCAGAGAAAAAAGTAAAACTTATTAAGATATTCTGGTACGATGGTCCCGTTTACGCTGATGATAATCACAACTACATCGATAGCTTGTGTGAGAATCTGGGCGTTCCTGCCGAGAACATTCCGCTTGAAATACTCGCTTCTAATACCTTTACCGTTGTACGTGACGGAAAGAAAGGTGATCCTGGAGTAGCTGGAGCCCGAGGCAGCAGCGGACCAGTATGGCGGCAGCATGTAGGTTTCGTATCAGCTACAGCCGATGCACCTTATCAGTACTATACCGGCAGCAACGATGAAAGGTTTATCGATGTGGTACTCATAGATAAGGTATGGTATCGCTGCCTTCAGTCCTACCAGTCTACCGGTACAGATGATGCCCGCAACACCCCGACAAATGCCGAGTTTGCGAAGTATTGGACCTCTGCTGATATGTCTAATTTCACCTTCATCGCCACCCAGTTCCTCCTTGCAGATAATGCTAAGATTAACCTGTTTGGGTCGAATGAGATCAACCTGTATAACGATAATGAGAATGGAACGCTGTTCGCATCGTTCAGAGTTCCTAGCGGAAAATTGACTGACTTCGAAGGAGATAGGGGTGAGTATGTTCTATGGATAAGCGCCACCGATCCCCTGGATTCTTCGTTTTCCGTCAAGAAAGATGGTATTGCACATATAACCTGCTGTTATTTCGGAAAGCAGGCTCCTATTCTTGACGCAGAAGAGGGTATATATTATGGAGTAGAATATAACGACGGCTCAGAAAATAAAGATGATTATCACCCGTATGTAAGATCTGTGTGGCTTGATGATAGCGGTTGTACTTTCGGATTTTGTGCAGATAATGTTCTCTACGGACAAACCGGTTGGGGCGGGTATGTTAAAATGTGGCAAATGAATGGGTTCGATATCATAAACAACGATCACTCCCAGAAATATCCGAAATTAACCGAGGCTGCAATAGAAATACGTAAGAGCCTAGCTGGTTTGCCGGATAAGCTTCCTGCGTATGATTGCATCGGTATCAGTTTGACTTCAATCGGTAATAAAAGAGCCGATAGTATCGGTCTTGATATTTCTTCTTTCAACGGCCAGAACAGCATCGGTCTGAGAATCAGTGCTACGGGTGGTACAAAAAACAATCATGCCATACAGGTAACCTCTGGCGATATTGCCGGTCTTCGTCCGTATATCCGAGAAACCAGTATCAGTGCAACTCTCAGTATCTACGACCATACCGTCTACTGCACGAATAGTGGAGCTATCACATTAACCCTCCCTCGGTCTCCTATCAAGGGGCAGGAATACCTTATCATTCAGGGTAACGGCAAGGTTAATATCGAAGCCAGCCACGTATTCTTCGGAGAAGGTGCGAGTGGTAGTACTAAGACGTGGTGGTCTGGTACTAAAAATCAGTTTAGCTGGCTAATCTTTACGGGAAGTGTATGGGTAGTCCAGTATGTTATCAGATAATAAAAATTAAGTAAGAATATGAAACGAAATTTAGAGAATGTAGAGGTGTATACCTCAATCGACAAGTCATCTTGCCAGGTAGTGAATCTTCGCAAGAGCATTGCCAACCTCATCTATAACCAGGGTAATGGCCTAGGCTTAGAGGGTACAGCCCTCGCCACAAAGATGTGGAACGGCGATGCTAATACCGAGTATAACGAGCGAGAGGTAGAAATCATCCGCTCAGTAGTAGAGCGTTGCTGCGCCCCTTGCGTAATAGAGGCAGTAGAGCGCATCTTCGGAAACAAGGAAGAGAATAAGTAATTAATGTATTAATTCTAAATTATAAAAGTTATGGGAATCCAAACAAAAAAAATTAGTGCCTGGCTCAGCGCTAACGGCCAGGCTGTTACTAACGCAAGCAAAAACTCAATGATCGAGGCTATCAATGCCAACTCATTGCAGATGTATGACGGTGTATTTATCATGTTTCATCGCAAGAGTGATGGCTTTCCTCTGGCGGTTCCTGTCAGTGATTGGCCTTCACGTCAGTCAGCCGGCGAAATCGCTGATGGCGTATTACTCGTAGAGGGTGGCAAGCACGTTGTTATCGCTCCTACCGAGGCAAGCAATGGTCTTCCATGGAGCTCTAAGCCAACCAAGGTGACAAATTCTGACGGAAGCTTCTCAAGCAAGGGCGATGGTGTTCAGATAAGCGGTGTAACCACAACAGGTGACAGATTGACCGCATTTGCCGACTTCACCGGTAAGGCGAACACAGCAGCCATCATCAAGGCGAGCACAACAACGAATATCACCAACACAGCAGATTATGCTCCTGGCTTCTGCAACAAGTATGCGCGCGCCAACGCTAACAACAAAGGCCTGCTCGCAGGCTCATGGTGGCTGCCATCTCTCGCGGAACTTGCCTTGATTTGGGCAAACTTCGATAAGGTAAACTATGCCCTGTCTAAGATTACTGGTGCTACTCCGTTACAGAAGACCTGGTACTGGTCTAGCACCCAGGCCTCGGCTGATCGCGCTTGGTACTTGAATCTGAGCGATGGCGGCATGCTCACCTACTATAAGTTCAACCAGCTCAGAGTTCGCCCGGTGTCAGCATTTTTACAGTAGTTAGTAATTAGTCCTTCAATACTCCCGCGCCTTTAAGGGCGCGGGGAAGCAAGTATTCAATCAAGTTGTAGTTAAATTCTCAAGCAAGAAAGGTATTCAGTAATGTCAGCGAAGATTGCAAGCAAGACAAGAGTCTACAGAGATATGAAAAAGTTTCTGAACGAAGTGATTTACATCATAAAGGATTTTCCTAAAGAGCAGCGGTATGTGGTTGGAGACAGAATCGAACGCACAGCAATCGATTCTCTTCATATTATCGCAAGAGTCTACATGGGAAGAGATCTAGAGGCGAGAATCGCCGATATGGTCGAACTGCAATCTAACCTGGAATTACTGAATACTCTGATTGAGATAGCTGGAGAACATCAGTGGATAAAAGGCAAGGGTAAGTTAGCTAACTTACTCCTGCTAATGGATAGCATAGGACGGCAAAGTACAGCATGGAAGGGTTCGCTTATCAAAGCCTTAAAAAGGTCAGAGAGTGAACGTAGTCAGAGCTAGGGAGGTAAGTTCAAACTAGGAGAACTGTCTTCTTGATAAATGGGCCACAACCATCATACATGGTAAAGAATAAGATATGTGGCGTTAACCCAGAACTCGGCTGATAACGCTTGGAACTTGAATCTGAGCGATGGCAACATGAACACCAACTATAAGTTCAACCAGAACAGAGTTCGCCCGGTGTCAGCATTAATTAGGAAGACGTATTCATATAAAATAAGAAAATAAAAGTGATAGATTTCGAAACGATTCTAGAAGCATATTTTGACTGCCGGAAAAGAAAACGGAGCACAGTCGGCGCTACGGAGTTCGAGCTTAATTACGTTCACAATCTCGTTGAACTGATGAATGAAGTTAACTCGCGTCAGTATAGGATCGGTAAGTCTATCTGCTTTGTCGTCCGCTATCCTCGTTATCGCGAAGTGTTCGCAGGCGATTTCCGAGACCGCATTATCCATCACTATATCGCGCTGAGACTCGAACCGCTTTTTGAGCAGATATTCTGCGACAGAACGTATAACTGCCGCAAAGGTAAAGGTCAGCTTGCTGGCGTTACTCAACTGGCGGAAGACATACGCGAAGAGAGCGGGAATTACACCCAGGATGCCTACGTGATGAAGGTTGATCTGAAGGGATTCTTTATGAGTATCATCAAATCGAAGTTGGCGAAGATGATAGATGATTTTATTGTCGAGCGCTACGAAGGAGATGATAAGGAAGACCTCAGATGGTTATGCAACCTCGTCATCATGCACCGGCCGGAACTTAACTGCGAGCGGAGAAGTCCTCTGTGGATGTGGAACTTTATCCCGAAGGAGAAGTCGCTGTTTACAAACGGCGAAGACAGAGATATCGCTATCGGTAATCTGTTCGCTCAGCTGTTTGCCAATTTTCTGCTTAATGTTATCGACTGGAAGATTGATGCGGTGTGCGTAAAACACGACAGGTATGTGGATGATATATCTTTCGTAAGCAAGGATAAGGCGAAGCTGCTATCCATTATTCCTATGTTGAGGGAAGAACTCGGAAAGCTCGGGTTGAGACTCAACGAGAAGAAAACCTACATTCAGCATTATTCTAAGGGAGTTAAGTTTACCGGAGCCATCATAAAACCTGGCAGAATATATGTAGCCAATCACACCGTCAATAGTTTTGTGCTGGCAGTAGGAAGGCTAGGTAAAGCTGCAGAAAATGGAGTGATAGATGATATGGTCAAGGAAATAGCTTCAGTCAACTCGTATCTCGGTATCATGTCGCATTACAACGAATATGCGACTAAGAGGAGAATTATGTCTCAACTACCGTCAGAGTTCTACGAATACTGCTATATCGAAGGACATTACGAGGTGGTGAAGCTAAAATATAAATATACAGAAAAGGCGGTTTATATGAATATCGCTAAAAATATAATAAATAAGAGAGATGAAACGTATACAGAAGAACATTCCTACAGAGCAGGAAATAAGCTCGCTTCTTGATAAGGGCTACGAGCTTGAGATATATATCATCGATGGGTGTATACACGTAGAGTGTTATCCAGGTAATTCTGTAGGAAAGTAGGATTGTAGGAGAAGAAATCTCCTACAATCATTATATTAAAATACACCTTCGTAGTCGATAAGTGCGCTGTTCGCTTCTTTGCAATCCTGAGGCGTATATATATTGGTAATATCGACAGACGAATGCCTTGCCTGGTCTCTGACAGACAGAAGGTCTGTTTTAGATTTTATCATATTAGTAATACCAGTATCTTTGAGACTATAAAACTTATACGAGGCATTCAGATTTAATGCTTTTCTGACGTTTTTGTCCCAATATAGCGAGAAGACTCTAGCCTTCAGTACTTCTAATCCTGGTCGAAAATTATTACCGAAAATATAGTAATTCTGAGGTCTGGAGAATATACCCAACTCTTTCATCAGCTCGATAACGTGGTTCGGAATGGTAATAACGGCGTCTCGACCGTTTTTAGTGTTAGCTCCGCTTAGAGAGAGCGTCTTTTTCTTTACCGATACATCTCTGATTCGCAGGCTGCACATTTCTCCAGGACGAACGAACAGATAATGAAGGAAATAGCATGCAAGCAGGAAGTGCTTGTTTTCTTTCTCAAGGTAGGATTTAATCTGTCGCAGAACATCGTTAGGAATGACATCTCTATTTTTATGTTTGAGTCTCGTTGTGACATTAATTCCGTCAGTCGGATTTTTCGTAACGTATCCTCTCTCAACGAGATAGCTGGAGAATGACTTCAGCCAGCCTATATAATTATTTCTTGTTCGTATTCCATTGTTTCTTCCGACCAGCACGTAATCCAGAAACTTGCTGATTAGAGTTTTATTGAACTGATATATATAGGTGATATGTTCGTCGCCACTTAGCCACTTCTGTAGAAAGTCTAATTTGCCTGCATAGTTATGCAGAGTGTTTGGCTTTAATCCACCTTCTTTTACCATTTTAACTAGATACGCTCTGTATTTATCGCATACATCTGCAAATAGTGTATACTCTTCCCGGTTAGATTCTTCGATCCATGGGTTCCACCCCTCAAGAAGTTTCTGAGTAATACGCTTAATGAGTGCTTCACCGTACACACGCTGATTACGCTTACCCTTTATATGCCCGAGCATAATCTTCTTTAGGCGTAATTTCCCGTAACAAGGGTCGAAAGCTTTAAAGGAAACATAGCATTCAGAGGCCTGATGCAATTTTGGAGTAGTCCATCCAATAATCTCCTGGATGTTCTCTTTGTTTTTACAAACATAATTTTTTTTGGTCATTTCTCTAATTTTCTTCGTGAAATGCCCTAGTTAATATTATTATACCTTATTATATATATAACGCACCAATCAAAGATATATTTCATGAATCCGTCGTTTTTATGTTTTTGCATTACTATAGTCAAACAAAACAATAATGCCGCCTACATGTGTAGTTCTTTATACCTTCACCGATTTTTCGCCGACCAAGTTAGTTTTATTTTGTTCTTATTTCTTAATTATCAAATAGTTATGCTGTTTTTAGAAAAAAATAACCGATTTT
>ERZ1034880.230-NODE-230-length-18739-cov-5.177317_pt1 | contig 18739 bp, 13 predicted proteins | sample MGYA00520630_ERZ1034880 | MGnify/ENA primary metagenome ERZ1034880 (study PRJEB33766, sample SAMN09781725) | gut metagenome | biome: gut microbiome | host: Homo sapiens | place: Madagascar | study: EMG produced TPA metagenomics assembly of the PRJNA485056 data set...
CTCCGAATTCTTGACCGCTCGGTTGTGAACCTGGATCTTGACGTTCTCGGAATCAACGAAAATGTGCTTGAAAAAATCCGCGAAATGATTTCGCGCCCGAACGGAATCTTCATCGTGACGGGCCCGACCGGTTCCGGAAAAACCACAACACTCTATTCCGCGCTGAAAGAAATCAACAAAGTCGAAGACAAGATTCTCACCGCCGAAGACCCGGTGGAATACGACCTTGAGGGCATCATCCAGCTTCCGATCAACGAAGCAGTCGGCATGACCTTCGACCGTGCGCTGCGCGCGTTCCTCCGACAGGACCCCGATGTGATCATGCTCGGAGAGATCCGCGATATTGAATCCGGCCAGATGGCTGTTCAGGCCGCGCTGACAGGACACCTTGTGTTCTCAACGCTGCACACGAACGACGCCGCCGGTGCGGTGACGCGATTTGTCGATATGGGCGTGGAACCGTTCCTTATCACCTCGGCGCTGATCGGCATTCTGGCGCAGCGTCTTCTGCGCCGTGTCTGCCCGAAATGTAAAACGGCATTCCGTCCATCGGATTCGGATCTCCGTCTTCTTGAACTTGAGCGTGCCGATGTCGGCGACAACATGTTCTATTACGGCAAAGGCTGTCCGTATTGCAACAACACGGGTTACAAGGGACGTAAAGCTCTCACGGAGCTTCTCGTGATGAATCCGAAGATCAACGATCTGATTTTAGCGAACGCCCCGACGATTGCGATCCGCGAGAAAGCCCGGGAACTCGGCATGACGACCATGCGCGAAGACGGCGTCCGTGCGATTCTCAACGGAGAAACCACCATGGAAGAGGTGCTGAAATACACCTGAGAATTCCAGCTCAGCCCACAAAAAAAGCACGGTCGCGCAACCGTGCTTTTTTGTGCAGTAATTTTCCTTTGGCTCAATATGCCGAGTCGGGAAAATAGAACTTGGAGGCGTTCGTTTTGTCCACAATTTCCGAGGGAATGACAACACGCTTTTCCGTCGTCAGCGGCTGCTTGCGCGCGCCGGCTACGGCATAATCCACTCCGACGGCAATCATCCGCGGAGGATATGTCACCGTCAGGGGAACAACAGGATCGCCGTCAAGAATGCGCTTCACAATCTGCTTGCTTCCGCCGCCGCCGACAATCAGTTTGATGTCGCTGCGTTTCGACTCCTGCCAGGCTTTCAAAGCACCGAGAAGAACATCGTCGTCGCCGACCCATACGGCGTCAATCTTCGGATACTTCTGAAGGTAATTCTCCATCAGCTTCAAGCCTTTCTCCGTGTCCCAGTACGCAGACTGCGATTCCAGGATCTTCATTCCCGGATGCTTCGCAATCTCCGCTTTGAAGGCATTCACACGATCCGAATTCACGGGACACGGAATGCCCTCCATCACAAGAATGTCGCCTTTGCCGTTCAGCTGTTTCACAAGTGCGCCCGCAGCGGCTTTGCCGAATCCGGCATTGTCTCCGGCGACCGTGACATTCTGCACATCTTTTGTCAGTCCGCGGTCAACAACAACCAGGTATTTCCCCTGTTTCGACGCCTTCGTGCAAATGCTCGTCAGCGGTCCCGGCTCCTGCGGAAGAACAACAAGAGCATCCACTTTCTGAACCAGAAGATTCTCGATTTTGTCAACCTGTTCCGCCGCATCCTTCGCAGTCGAAATGATGACGCGGACATTCGGATCCTTCTTTTCCCAGGACTTCTTCGCCTGTTCCGCCCACCAGACGATTCCGCCCGTCCAGCCGTGGTCGGCGGCGGGAATCGAAACGCCGATTTTAATTGTGTTTGCATTGCTCTTCGCTTCTCCGCAGCCCGTGCTGAAGAGAAGTCCGGCCGCCGCGCAAAGGGCGGCTGCGACAAATTTCAATTTCATATTCAATCCTTTCGGTTAAATGGTCAGACCGGCTCTTTTTTCCGCTTCGTACTGATAGCCGTTCGTGTAGCGGTTCGCATTTGCGCAACCCGTATCGCGGCGTTCCCATTCGTTCTGCAGGAAATTCACCGCGGCGGAAGGCCACGCGCAGACGTCCGGAGTTTCGAGTCCAAGCAGCATTCCGTGGTCGCCGTGCGGATAAATATGAAGTTCGCACGGACGCTTTGCCGCGTTCATGGCTTCGGCAAAGACGATGCTGTTGTGGTAATCAACCAGCTGGTCGGTGACGGTCGCCCAGACAAACGCCGGAGGCGCCTTGCTCAGGTCGTGCTTTTCGAGTGAACAGAGTTTCAGCAGCTCTGGATCTTCGCCCGTGAGATTCCGGTAGGTCCCGACATGGCTCCATGGCTCAAAGACGAGCACTCCGTAGCAGAGGATCATGCCGTCAGCGTCGCCGCGCTCTCTGTCGATGCTGTCGCCGTTGTCCGCATTTACAAGATCCGTCAAAACGCCCAGCGAGCCCGCGAGATGCCCGCCGGCGGAGAATCCGCAGCTGGCGATACGGTCGGGAATGACGTTCCATTTTTCCGCATTGGCGCGGATGATGCGCATTGCGCGGATTGCATCCTGCTGCGGAGCGGGCCAGCGGTTCGGGGCAACGCGGTAATCAAGCACGAATGCATGGAGCCCGAGCTGATTGAACGCCTTTGCAATCGGAATTCCTTCGGTGTTGCGGCAGACTCCGCCGTAGGCTCCGCCGGGAATGACGAGCACCGCCGCGCGCGGCTCCGTCCCGGGCAGAAGGAACGGAGTAATCGAAGACGGTACAGCTTCGCAGTCGCTCCACAAATAAATTTTATCCGGCATTTGAAAATCTCCTTTATAATGATAAAAAGGTAATATGGCATATCCCGGGTGATTTTCAAGAGAAAACATCATTTTATCCGTCAGAATTCAGCGGAAAAATCAAAAAAATGCAAAGATTGCCAATTTGCAATCTTTCTGCCATATTCCGACAATAATCGCAATGTAAAGTAATGCGTCATACAGACAATGTGTTTTTTGTTTTGCATTGTTTGATTTTACGGGCAGCCGCGGCTTCGTTTTCTAACAAACTCTCCTTGGGGAAGCGAAGCGCGGCATTTTTTTGCCCTTTGAACAGAAAAATCCGCGTCTCCGACTTGAAAAACTTTTTTTCCGCGTTATACTTTTCCTCAGGAAATTTCAACCGGAAAGGAGAATGCCTTATGAAACTTCAGAAAGTTCTCTCGGAAAAAAAGGAAACCCAGCGTCTTTACACCATTGAATCCGGCGCGACGCTCCGCACGGCGGCCAAAAAGATGATCAGTCTCAAAACCGATTATCTCATGGTCAAAGCCAAAGACCACACTCCCGCGGAATTCATCGGAATCCTGACGAAGGTGGATATCGTCCGCTCGCTCTGCATGGAAGAGTCGAATCCGGATACCGATACGGTCGATGATTTCATGACCCACCGCATGATCGTGGCCAATGTCAACGACGACGTCGAGTATCTCATGAACGTCATGGTCCGCCACAACATCAGCCATCTCCCGGTGATCGACGGCAAAAACATTGCGGGCGTCATCAGCCGCAACGATATTCTCGCCCAGCTCAATGTCGAGCGCGATATCGAACTGCAATGGCTCGCGGACTGCTCCGGAGCGTCTCCGAAACTCACCGTTTACTGAAACATAAAAGAAAGAGGGGGGAATTTTATGAATAAATTTATGGCAGCTTCGGCTCTTTTCGGCGGGATTTCACGCCGGATGTTCTTCTGGCGCGGAATCCTCGTGCTTCTGGCAGGTGTATTGATTGCACTCAATCCGGTGATTTCACTGGAACTCGCAGCCAAGATTCTCGGCGTGTTTTTCGCCCTGTTCGGGGGCTGGACCGTGCTCAGCGGCGCGGCGGGAACCGGACGGAGACTCTTCTGGGTCGCGTTCGGACTCGCCGTCGTGGTCTGGGGGCTGTTCATGGTGTTTCAGCCGTTCAAGGTCATCTTCCTCGTCGCATGGTTGATCGCTCTCTGGCTGATTGTCGGCGGAGTTACAGGACTCTGGAGCGCCGCGATGCTGCCGGTTCCCGCCAACTTCAAGATTCTGCCGGTCATTTCCGGATTCATCGGGCTCTTCATCGGCGTCGTCCTCTTCATCTGGCCGCTGACAAGCATGGCCGGGATGCTCTGGATCGCAGGACTCCTCCTCGTCATCCGCGGCGCAATGCTGATTGCGTTTTCGAGGATTCTCCCGGAGCCGCCGGAAGAGGGAAAACAGGACTGAATACGCACCGGATGCGCAGAAACCTCATGTTTTTTTAACTTTTCTCCATTCTCAGTCGGGGAAAAGCGTGCTATAATTAATGCAACGAAAACAAGGAGGTTTCCATGACACGCTATCCCGCATATCCGCTCATCACACACGATCCCTATTTCTCCATCTGGAGTTTCTCCGACAAACTCACGGAGACCTGGACTCATCACTGGACCGGAAACAACAACGACCTCTGCGGACTTCTCCGCATCGACGGCAAGACTTTCCGCTTCATGGGGCCGCGCCAGCAGTTTCCCCCGATGAACCAGGAGTCGGTCGAGGTCTTCCCGACCCGCACCGTCTACACCTTCGCGGAAGCGGGCATCCGCTTCCGTCTGACCTTTCTCACTCCCGCCCTTCCGTACAAACTCGACGTCATGGCGCGTCCCGTCACATACGTCTGCTACGATGTTGAATCCAGCGACGGCGCGGAACATGAACTCTCCGTCTATTTTGCCGCGACCGCCGACGCCTGCGTCAACGAAAACAGCGCGAAAGTCACATGGAGCCGTCTGCGCAAAAAAGACATGGATTTTCTCTCCATCGGCGCAGCCAATCAGGCGGTTCTTCAGAAGACCGGAGACGATCTCCGCATCGACTGGGGCTATCTTGCGTTTGCCGTTCCGAATGAATTCCATGCGGAAACCTGCTTTGCCGGAAACGTCATCGCCGCTCAGCGTTTCGCCGACACCGGACATCTTCCCGAGGAAGACGACTCCAGCTGCCCCGCTCCGCTCTACCGCGTCTGGAGCTCCGTCTGTGCCGCGATTCCGATGAAGGCCGTTCCCGGAACCTCAGCCTCCGCATGGTTCATGATCGGCTACAACGACCTTGATTCCGTCGAATTCCTGAAACGCCGTCTTTCCGGCTACTGGACTCTCTTTCAGCCCGATTTCTCCACGCTCCTCACCGTGGCAAAGGAAGAATACGCCGCCCTGCGCAAGGAATGCGAAGCTTTTGACGCTGAACTGCTTGCGGACGCCGAAGCGTTCGGCGGAGCCGATTACGCAAAGCTCCTCGCCGGAGCGTTCCGACAGTCGATCGCCGCGCACAAGCTCGTGGCGGACATCGACGGCACCCCGCTCTTCTTCTCCAAGGAGAATTTCTCGAACGGCTGTATCGCGACGGTCGACGTCACCTATCCCTCCGCTCCGCTCTATCTGCTCATGCAGCCGGCTCTGCTGAAGGGAATGCTCATCCCGATCCTCGACTATGCAAGCAGCTGCAAATGGCGTTTCCCGTTTGCCCCGCACGACCTCGGAACCTATCCGCTCGCAAACGGCCAGGTCTACGGCGGAGGAGAACGCACCGAAGAGAATCAGATGCCCGTGGAAGAGTGCGGAAACATGCTGATTCTCGCCGCGGCTCTCGCGAAATTCACAGACGATCTCTCCTTCCTCCGCAAGTACGAACCCGTGTTCCGCAAATGGGCGGAATACCTTGCGGACAAGGGGTACGATCCGGAAAACCAGCTCTGCACCGACGATTTCGCCGGTCACCTCGCGCACAACACGAACCTCTCGATCAAGGCGATTCTCGCGCTCGGCGGCTGGTCGATCGTCGCCAGTCTGCTCGGAAACAAGGAGGAAGCGGATCGCTATCGCGCTCTCGCACAGGAATCCGCGAACCGCTGGGTTGTCGACGCCGACGACGGCGAATGCTACCGTCTGGCGTTCGATCAGAAGGGAACCTGGAGCCAGAAGTACAACCTGGTCTGGGACCGTCTGCTCGGACTCAATCTCTTCCCCGCCTCAGTTGCGGAAAAAGAGATGGCGTTCTACCGCAAGGTCCAGAACGTCTACGGTCTTCCGCTCGACAGCCGCAAAACCTACACCAAGCTCGACTGGATTCTCTGGACAGCCACCCTCACGGGCAAGGACGAGGATTTCCGCGCGCTTCTCGCCCCCGCCGCCAAGTGGCTGGAGGAAGGCGCAACCCGCGTTCCCATGACCGACTGGTACGAGACGGTCGGCGACGGACGCAAAGTCGGCTTCCAGGCGCGTTCCGTGGTCGGAGGACTCTTTATCCGTCTGATGGCGGAAGAGAAGCTCCGCGCGAAATGGTACGCGAAGCGCAAGTAAGTTCCCGCATTGCGGCGGTCGTTTTTCCGGCCGCCGCTTTTTTTTATATTTTTCCATTCTTCCTATTGCCAAAACCGGAAAACGGATGTATACTTCAGACAGTATTGAAACAGCAATGAAAGAACTGGATTCCGGCAATGGCTACACCGAAATATGTACAGATTAAAGAATACCTGAAAAACGAGGCTCTGAAACCGGAAGCGGTCACCGCCCTGCCTTCCGTCCGCACCCTGATGAGACGCTTCAATGTTGCAATGGTCACGGTGAATCAGGCTCTTCTGGAATTGGAACACGAAAATGTGATCATCCGCCGTCAGGGACGCGGCATTGTCGCCGCCCGCAACCCCGCCGATGTAAAGTTTCCTCCGGAAGCACAGAAGACGGAAAACCTTCTCTTCGCATACCCTGATTATCCCTCGGAGCAGCTCTGGCGCACAGCCTTCATGCTCGAACAATATGCCAAGCGCAGCGGACTCTGCGCAGTTCCTTATAAAACCACACAGGCAACCACGCTTGAAATGATCGCAAAAGCCGCGCGCGACTGCCCGAACTGCCGTGCGCTGGTCATCATTCCAACAACAGACCGCTATTCCTTTGAAGAGCTGGAAATCCTGAGCAGACTGCCGTTCCCGGTCATCCTGATCGACGCCATAAACTTCTATGATGAAATGCCTTCAAATGTTTACCTTCTCTCCCATAATCCCGCAGAGGCGGGAGTCCTGCTTGCGGATACTCTGCTTGCGAACGGTCACTCGCGCGTCGCCTGCATCCGGAACGAACCGCTGAGCGACTACGGGCGGTTGAAACAGAACGCGCTGTTCAAACGCCTGCGCGCAAAACTCGGCAGAAAGGCGGAACTTTGCGCGTTTTCCGAAACGATTCATTCATGGGACAGTTCTCTGGAAGCCGCCCGGAAGATTACGGAAAAGAATCTGGACGTCATCCGCGAAAAGGAACTCACCGCGCTGGTCTACGAATCTTCCGCCGGAGCATTCGCCGCGCTTCCGCTCCTGACGGAATCCGGATTCCGGATCCCGGAACAGATCAGCATCATCGGCGAAGGTGAATCCACATGGTTTGAATTCAGCAATCCCCCGCTGACCGTTCTCCGGCCCGATTACGGCGAGCTCTGCCGCCGCGCCGCGGAAATTGCAAAAGGGGAACATCTCGACGAAAAAGTCTTTTACTGCCCGCAGGAAATCATTCTGAGGAAAAGCGTTGCCGGAATCAGTCCGGAATGAGCAAGGCGCTTTTCCCTTTATAGAAAAGAACCGTTGATTTTACGTTTGCTTTTTCATCTTCCAATGCTAGATTTACTGCTGCACATAAAATCAGAAAAAGGCAAACAAAATGAAACAAATTCTCTGCGGAGCGCTCTCGCTCCTCACGGCGACCGTATTCGCCGTCTGGCAGGATGACCATCTGCCGGAAATCTTCGCTCTCAATGCGGAAAAACTCCAGCCCGTCACACTCGCGCAAGACTGGACGTTCCGCGAAGGAATGCCTGAAGAGGGCTGGCAGAACACCCGGGCGGAAGGCAAAACCTTCCGTCTCAAAGACAGCAAAATCGACCTCGACGCCGTTGCGGGGAAAACCGGCGACCTGAAAAGTCATGCCGTGCTCTATTGCACCATCACCTCTCCCGCCGACGGCATTGCGGAAATCGGAATCGGCTGCGACTGGTACTTTGAAGCTTACGTCAACGGCACGCTCTGCGCCACCACCATGAAGGACGGCAACGGCGACAGCACCTACCAGCCCTCCAACCACCCGTTTTTCATTCCTGTGAAGCGCGGCGAGAACCTGCTTGCGATCCACACCGGACGCGGCTCCTACACCTGGAGTTTCGCATGCGCCAAAGTTCCCTTCCGGCTTCCCGATGTTCCGGAAATCGCGGTCGGTCCCTGGCTCGACAATCCCGGTTCCGGACGCATGACAGTTCGATTCACCTCTCTCGGCAACTGCGGAGCGGGTGTGGAATACCGCAGGAAAGGCTCAGAACCGTGGCAGACCGCCTGGGATGCCGTGGAAGAGCTGATTCAGCGCCGCAGTTTCCATACCGTTGAACTCGAAAACCTCACGCCCGGCGCGCAGTACGAATACCGCATCGTCATGCTGGATCCTGCAAAACCGAAAAACCTTGTCTATCCGCGGAAAGGCGAAATTTACACGTTCACCGCTCCGGATGAGAAAAAAGAGCGCTTCAGCTTCCTCTTCACCGCCGATCTGCAATTCGTTCCGGAAAAACAGAATGAAATTTTCCCTGCTCTGCTGAAAGCCGGCGGCGCGGAAACCTGCGACTTCATTCTCCTCGGCGGCGACATTGGCAGCAGTTTCTCCATCGATTCTCTGCTGAACACCGTCTGGAAGCTGAATGCGGAAAACGGAGGCTCCGCTCGTCCGCTCGTCTGGATCCGCGGCAATCATGAGTTTCTCGGCGACACGGAACGTTATATCGAATGCTGCGGCACTCCGGAGGGCAAGACCTACGGCTTCTTCCGCTTCGGCAGCACCGCGTTTCTGCGTCTTGACAGCTACGCGCTCGGAAACTGGAAATCGGACCGCGCGGAATACACGCTTCCCGCCGCCTTCGCCGCAAAACAGCAGGCGTTTGTGAAACAGGTCATGGATTCCCCCGCATGGAAGAATGCAAAACACCGGATTGTCCTTGCGCATTCCGCCCCGTTCTCCGTCGGAGGATTTGAAGAGAGCATCACCCGCATGACCGCTTCCATGATCGCGCCGTATTACCGCGGCCGCAAGTCCGACGCCCCGGTCGCCCTGATGCTTACCGGACACACGCACGCCTACACCCGCACCATTCCGGGCACGACGCAGGCCGCCGCGCTGCTTCCGCCGCAGACAAAAGCCCCGTGCGACGGCAAGAACTATCCGTTCCCGGTCGTTGCCGGACTTGGTCCCGAAGCGGAATCCCCGTTTGCCGCCTCAGTTTTCCGTGTTGACGTAGCCCCGGAGAAACTGACCGTCCAGTCCTTCCGTCCGGACGGCACATGTCTGGAAAAGTTTGAAATCATGAATGACGGTCAGGTAAAAGAGCTCCTCTCCCTGCCGCATTTCGATACGGTAAAGAAGTAATCGTTCCTGCGGAATCCGAAGCCCTTCCGACCGGGAGGGCTTTATCCCTGCAAAAACTTGACAAACGGAAAACCCGCTGTATAGTTTCAATAAAACAAGGAGCCGGACGATGAAAGAACTGACAAGCAGCGATTATTCTTTTCCCTCATTTATCGAGGGGAATTGTCTGTATGTGGATAAAACGGAATACATTTGGAAACTTGCGAATTTCTCCAAAGGTCTTTTTTTCCTCTCCCGTCCGCGCCGGTTCGGGAAATCGCTGACCATCTCCACCTTGAAAGCGTTCTTTGAAGGACGCAAAGAGCTGTTCAAAGGACTTGCCATTTACGATAAACCGCACGACTGGAAAAAATATCCGGTTCTGCACTTCAATTTCGGCGACTGTTCCGCAATCATGAACACACCGGAACGGCTTCAGGAATATCTCCTTGCGAAGATCAATCAGGCGGCGCGGCTTCTTGGAATCTCCCCCGAAGGAACCTATTCAGGACTCCGTTTTGCCTCCTTGCTTGAACTTCTCGCAGCCTCCGGCGAACAGGCGGTCATCCTGATCGATGAATATGACAAACCGATTCTGGACAATATTTCCAATCCGGACATCAAGGGAATTCAGCAGGTTCTGAAGGGCTTTTACAGCGTTCTGAAGACTTACAATGACAACATCCGTTTCCTCTTTGTTACCGGCGTCACCAAATTCTGCCATGTTTCGCTGTTCTCCGACCTGAACAATCTGACGGACATCACCATGCATCCGGATTATGCAACAATGTTCGGCTACACACAGGCAGAACTCGAACATTATTTCGGCGACCGTATCGAAGCAACCGCAAAACGCCTGAATCTGACGGAAGACAAACTCAAAAAGCAGCTCAAGGCATGGTATGACGGCTACTGTTTCGAAGAGAATTCCGAAAAAGTCTACAATCCCGTTTCCATCGCGAAATTCTTCGAGAACTACGGAAAATTCCAGAATTACTGGTTCGCAACCGGAACACCCTCATTCCTTGTGGAACTTGCTCAAAAAACGGATTTCAACTTCGAAGACGCCGTCTCCAAACCTGTTCCGGAAGTCACTTTCGATGCATTCGAAATTCCGAACATCGACCCGGTGACTCTGCTGCTGCAGACAGGATATCTGACCATCAAATCAACGGAAATCCGCTTCAACCGGCGCTATTACTGGCTCGATTTCCCGAATGAAGAAGTCGCGGAAGCCTTCAGCACGTATCTGCTGAACAGCTACGTCGGAAAAACTCAGCGTGAAGTCTCCAATTTTTCGGTTGACCTCGCAATGGCTTTTCTTCACAACGACCTCAAGCAGGCGCGCAAAGTTCTAGAGTCGTTCTTTGCAGGAATTCCGTATCCGGTTCATAAAAAGAGCGAAGCGACTTTTCAGACGATTTTCTACGCGATCTTCCGTCTGCTCGGCTTCAATATTGAAGCCGAATCCTGCACAAACGACAGACGCATCGACGCCGTTGTTCAAACCGAAAAACATATCTATCTGTTTGAATTCAAACTCGATCACGATAAATCCGCGCTCGCGCAAATCCGGAAGAAGGAATACTTCAAAAAATTCCTGTGTTCCGGAAAACCGGTTACTCTCATCGGCGTGACGTTCGATTCAGAAAAAGGACAGATCTCCAGCTGGAAATCAGAAAACGCAGTCCGCTGATCAGCTTTTCGGTTTCACTGGAATCTGAACCAGCAGAATACCGCAGAAGATCTCCGCACAGCCCAGCAGCTCCCGCGGAGAAAGACGCTCATTCAGAATCAGCCAGCCGCCGAGAACGGAGAATACCGACTCCAGACTCATCAGCAGAGAAGCCGTCACCGGATGCAGATATTTCTGCCCGACAATCTGGAGCGTGTAACCGATTCCGCTCGCGCCGATTCCGCAGTAAAGAACCGGAACCGCAGCCCGGTAAAGCTGAGGAAGATCCCACGTCTCGCGAAGCGCAAACGAGGCGAAAGCGCTGAGAACTCCGCATACGAAAAACTGTACGCACGCCATCCGGGTGCAGTCGGTTTTCGGTGCGAAATAATCGATCGCCAGAATGTGCAGCGCATACAGAACCGCACTCACGAAAAGAATAATGTCGCAGAGCTGAACGCCCTTTTCCGGAGAATTCAGAAGGTAGGAACCCGCCAGAGCCGCGGCAACGCCGCACCACAGGAGCTTCGATGTCTTCCGGTGAAAGAAAAGTCCCGCAACCGGAACCATCACGATATACAGCGCCGTCAGGAATCCGGCTTTTCCGGCCGTCGTGTAATGAATTCCGTACTGTTGGAGAAATGTCGCAAAAAACATGATTGTACCGCAGCTCAGTCCGCCAAGCAGAAGAGTTTTCCGCTCCGACCGGGTCTTGAGTCCGCCCCACATGGAAACAGGCTGTTTCCGGATCGAATCCAGAACCGCAAGAACCGGAATGAGAAACAGCGCGCCGAGGAAGGAACGTCCGGCGGTGAAAACGGCGGGCGGAAGCAAATCGCTTCCGTTTTTCTGAAAAGCAAACGCACTGCCCCAGATAAGCGCTGTGATCAGAAGCGCAAATTCCCCGCCGAGCTGTTTCCGGTTCATCGCGTCATTTCCCCGCAAGTCCCGCGGACCGGCTCAGCAGATCATCCAGCTGAACCAGTTCAAACTCCCGCGCGACTTCCGCCGCCGTGCGATCCGGAACACAGCTGTAGAGCAGAGAGACGCCAAGACGCGAATTCGTGTCGATCAGAATCTCCTTGCCGTACTTGCGGCGGATATCCGGAAACTTTTCGATATTCTCATCCTGATGCATGATGAAACGGTCGAGATTGATCCGCGCTCGCGCGATCCGGTTGTAGTAACAGCTCTCCGACAGTTCGCGACCGAGCGGGTCGATAATCGAACTGCATGCGTCTTTGACCGCGCCAGCAAAGAACGAACGGGCGCAGTACGCACGGGCAGCCTGAAGATGATCCCCGTGAAACATGCTCGAAAAACAGAGAATATCCGGCGAAAGCGCGCGGTACTGCTCCGCAAGAGCGTCAAAGTTGAGATCGTAGCAGATCATCCCGCCGAGTCTTCCGGCAGGCGTGTCAACCACGACCGCGCCGGATCCGGGCGAGATTCCCCTCTCCAGTTCACGCGGAGTCGGATACGCCTTCGCGTAATAGCCCGTAAACGCTCCGTCTGGTCCGATAAACACCTGCGCATTGAAAACTTTATCCTCGACCCGGAGTTTCACAGACCCGGCAACCGTGCAGCGGTTGCGAAGAGCAAAATCGCGGTACATGGTGAGCAGTTCGCCGGGTTCGTCAAAACTCTCCGCCTGCGCCATCGTCTGACCGAGACTCGACATGCCTTCGCAGGTAACAACAAGGTCGACTCCGGTTCCGTCGAGCCGTTTTTCAGCCTCGCGGAACTGACGGAACGCTTCGTCGCGTCCCTGGTCGCCACGCTCGCTGACATTGAAATGAATCGCGGCAACGTCAATGATTTTCGACATGTTCAAGCCTCCGGCGGCAGTGCCGCGATAAGTTCCAGCCGCTCTTCCGAATGAAACTGTATTTCTTCCGTTTTCGCGGGAATGAGAATCCTGTCATATGCGGATAATTTATAGCATTTTCCGTTGATTTCAAGTTCGCCTGAACCGTTTGTCACAATCAGGACGCGCAGTCCGCTCTGACGCAGCGAAGCGTCGCCGTGAACGAGCAGTTTCTCCGCGCGGAAACAAGGCGTATACCGTTTGTCGAACAGCGACCAGCGCTCCGCCGCGCCCTCAATGGGGAGCGGAAGCGGAACAGCGAACTGATCCCTGCGGATCGTCTCAACGGGACGCCGCTTGAAATCGAACATCGAAACGGCAAAATCAATTCCGCGGTTCATGAAACGCGCGCTTTCGGGGAGAACATAACCGCCGCGCTCGAATTCAATGCGCACGGCAAAGTCGGTCGGCTCCATCATTTCGATCATGAAAACGCCCTCGCCGATCGCATGAGGGAATCCGCCCGGGACATAAAAGGCGTCGCCCGGGCGCACGGGGATTTTCTCAAAGCACGCAAGCAGAGCCGCAATATCCTGCTCCGCAATCATCCGGCGTAACTCCTCCGGCGACGGCGGATTCTGGAAACCGAGATAGATATAGCCTTCGCACCCGGGGCGCACGCCGAGAATGTAATATCCTTCGCTCTTGCCGCACTCGGAATGCAGATATTTCCGCGCAAACGGAATTGACGGATGACACTGCAGGTGAAGACGGATTGAAGAATCCAGATATTTGAGCAGAAATCCGATCCGTTTCCCGAATTTTGCCAGATGCGCCGCACCGAGAATCTCCTCCGGGAAACGGTCGACAAGCTCCGTCAGCAAAAGTTCGCCGGATTCCGTGACAACTCTGGAGACTCCCTCCTCCACGGATTCCCGTCCGGCGTTCACCGCGCGCGTGGCGGAAAGAATCCAGTCTTCGGGGAAATGCGAATCGGCAGGAGCCGTGTTCCCGGAAATTGCGTCCAGTGTTGCCCCGCCGAGATACGTACGCCACACACGGTTCGGGGCGAGACGGTAGAAGTCCGCGCAGTTCATTTGATTTTCTCCATCCGCAGAATTGCATGACGTGCATTTGCGAGTTTGATTTTTCCGTTTTTCTGAACAAGCGTGCCGCGCCCGAAAATGAGTTCTGCGGAACGCTCCGTCTCAATGACGCATTCCGCCGCGCCTTCCGGATTTGCAACAAGGACATAATCGTATTCCGTCCCCGAAGCAAATACAGCCGGAACGTTCGATTCCATCGGGACAAAACCGCCGAGACGTTCCCAAAAGGCGTCAGCACAGAGACACCGTCCATGCAGGAAAAGTTCATTCCAGAGCGCGGAGGCGAAGTAGAAGAACGCGCCCTTTCCGCATTCCGTGCGCAGAAGAAGCGGAAGTCCGGAATCGCTTCGGAGAAGAACTTCCGTTTCGCCGGAAAGCATCTCAAGCTCCTGAATCTCAACCGGCTCTCCGCGGAAAGAATCCTGAAGATTATCCGTCTGCCGCGCATGGAAAAGAGACGAAAGCGGACCGCCGGGAATCTGTCCGTAAAGACGCGCCGAAGAGGAAATGTCGCCGCACGGCCAGTTCGCGGCAACCGTTCCGCCTTCCTCCATGAAACGCACAAGAGCATCCGCGAGCGGCTTGTCCAGCACAAGCTGATACGGCAGGAAGAGAAGCGAATATCCGGCGAGCTTTCCCTCCAGAACTTGTTCCGGCGTGACGACTGCGAGCGGGACACTGCGTTCCGCCGCGCTCATGGCGACGCCGAAGCGGGCTTGTGCGCACTGGGCGTCACCGATAATTCCGCGTATCCGGTTGTTGATCTCCTTCACTGCGAAGTTGCAGGAACGGTCATAGAGTACAGCGGCGCATTTTGCGGGCGTGAGATGTGCAAGATCGGGATGCGTTTCCAGCAGCCGGCTGAACTCCGCGACTGCCGCCGCGCGTTTGCTGTACGAACCGTCCGCAAGAACGAGTCCGCGTCCGCCGAGCTGGAATCCCGCCTTGAACGGCTCCCATTTCCAGTAGACCGTTCCAGCGTTACCCTCAAAAAGAGCTTCCAGATTCCAGTCGAGCAGTTCATCCGGAGCGACGCGTTCGGGAGTGAAAATTTCCGAGTAGCAGTGACTCTGCATTTCCGAAATCATGAAACTTCCGTTCCCGGCGGAGTACGCCCCGGCGAAAGTCAGACGCCGCAGCCACGGCTCATTGACCTTCAGGAGGCGTCCTCCCGTTTTCGGATAAAATGAAAGCCCGAAACAGTCAACCTGCCGCGCCAGCTTCCAGTCGTCGCTGCCGCGGTCGAATTCGCTCCAGACGGCGTTGCTCATGACGTTGTCCGCAATGACCGGATGGCACGGGTCTGCGGTGCGCACGGCCTCCGCCCATTCGTGCGCGATCGCGGCGAGGTTGTCCGTCCGGAACTCCTCCCAGTCGCAGCCGGGCACAATAGACGCCCATGTTACAGGGTCGAGACGAATCTGTCCGAACGCCGTATAGCTTTTCTTCCAGATCGTGTTGAGCGCGGCGACTGTACCGTATTTGCGTTCAAGCCAACGCTGGAATTCGCGGAGCGTGTATGCGTCATGCGATTTGAAATGTGTTTCGTTCCAGACGTCCCACGCAAGCAGAGCCGGATGATCCTTGAACTCCGCCGTAACTTCCGCAAAGAATGAATGCAGAATGCGCTTCACTTCGGGATGATTGTAATTGGTCTCGCCCAGTCCGTTCTGCATCCGCGCGGGCGTGCCGTCGGGATTGGTGACGGCATAATCATCTTTCCAGTCGCAATCGGGCAGATATTCGAGGTTTGAGACCTGTCCGGTCAATTCGACAATGACTTTGAGTCCGGTCTCTTCCGCGCAGTCGAGCAGAGCATGCTGAACCGCATAATCGCGTTTTCCGTTTTTGTAAAAACAGGGCGGCCAGATGACGGCGGTATTCAGACCAAGCTGTTTCATCGCCGCGCATTTTGCCGCAAGCCCGGAACGCGTTTCATCTTCCTCAAGCAGAAGAACTGCACCGTGAATGAATTCGTTTTTCATGCTTTCTCCAGTTCAAAAGAGTATTCGAGTGTTTCGCAGGGGTGAAAACGGTATACGCGAGCGGGCGTCTCCGCCGCGTAAACCGAAGGTTCGAGAATTGCATCCGTTTCACAGAACGGAACCGGACGGAACGCGGTCACGCATTTGAGATTTTCCGCCGGTCTGCTCAAATGAATCCGCAGTTCCGCCCCCTCCGGAGCCTCGCCCTCGAAACGGAACGAAAACTCCAGACGCTCCGGAAAACAGCGGATGAGGCTCCGGAAACGGTATGCGGTGACCGCCCGGTATTCCTTCGGTCGGCAGAAGTCGAAAAACTGCGTCACCGAGTTCCCATCAACCTGAAACGCCGGATCAAGATTGCGCGGAACCAGACGTGTTTCTCCGGGCAGGCAGAGCATCGGGAGGAACGGAACCGACGGTCCGGCATACGGCGCGGGAAGTGCGAAGCCGAAATAGGGAAGCGGCATGAACTTCGCGCTGACATCCACCTCCACATCGTTTTCACCCGTAATGCGGTTGTGCCAGAAAAACATGTTCTTCGTCAGCCGGTTTCCTGCGGGAAGAATGTAATGCGCGCCCGTTGTGCGGCAGTTTCCGCAGAAGACCGCGGGACCGGGCAGGTATTTCACATAATCCTCCGTCTCCGAAGGCAGCGGGACGGACGCGTGTTCCCCCGAGGCGAAACGAAGCGCCATCGCAAGACCGTACACGCCGTAGCCCTGCGCCTGAACGTGCGTGGTGTACTCATCCCATATTCCCGTGTCGAACGCCTTGTCGCGTCCGATTTTTCCATCCGTGCGGATTCCGGTTTTGAGAAAGAATTCAAACTGTTTCCGTGCGGCGGAATCGCCGTATGCGGTCAGCCCGCGCGTCTGCGCGAACTCCCAGAGAAAGATTTTTTTGACCTCCGCTTCGCCGCGCAGGGAGCGTCCCCATTTGGCGAACTCGCCGCGCGAATCAATCAGAGGAAGCGCGGATTCGCAGAAGTCGTGCAGAATGGAAAAAATCTGTTCATGATGCGGAGATTTCCAGTTGAATATCTCATCATAATGAAGGAGCAGACCGATGATTTCCGCGCTGTAGGCGTCGATCCGTTTGTCGCGGGAATCGCCGCGCCCGTCATCGTCGTTGAAAAAACCGTTGCCGAGATATCCGTCCAGCATGTAATTGATGCATGACTCCGGATTCACGCTCTGCGTTTTGCAGAAACCGTGCCGGATGCGGAGCAGGTCGATGACCGCCGCGGCGACACGGTAATTGCGGGAGGCTTCCAGAAGAAAACGCATGTCGATCTGACAGAGGAATTTTGTTATTTCGTTCAATTCCTCCGCTGAAAACAGTTCCCGGAAAGTTCCTTTTGTGAATTCAAAAGAGAGAAGCAGCGCAAACGTGGTCCACGCGCTCCTGACGTCGTCCACACGCACGCTTGCAAGAGTCCACCTCCGGCAGAGATCCCGCAGATCATGCTCGCCGACATTCCATCCCTCTTCGATTCCGCGCACCGCTCCGCCGAGCACAAGCCAGCCGGAATCCTTCGTGTCGATTTCTCCGTCGACGATCATGCGCCCGGCGGAATCCGTATGCTCCGCCGCGTAAACAAGCGCGCGGTCGAGCTCATGCAGATAAACGCTTCTGTTCATCCTGTCCTCCTGTTTGAGGAATACTTATACTCCGCAAAACAGGAAAGACAATGATGAAACGGATAAGAAATTTGTCAATTCAGACAATTTCACAATCAACGGTCAGCACGTCGCGCAGATTTCCTCCCGCCCGGACCGTGAACTTGCGAACCTCTTTCCGGAGTGTTCCGGAACGGTCGTAACGGTACAGCATTTCATCGGTCAGCGCAAACCGGAGCTCGCGGCTTTCACCCGGTTCCAGAAAAAGACGTTCGAAGTGACAGAGCTCGCACCACGGACGCTGCATCACATCGCCGTGCGCCGTCAGATAAAACTGCGCGACTTCTCCGCCAGCCCGGCTGCCTGTATTGCAGACCGTGACGCACACCTGCCGCCCCTCGACGATAAGACTGCTGTACTCAAATGTCGTATAAGAGAGTCCAAAACCGAACTCAAGTGCGGGAAACGCGGGAGAATCCAGGTAGAAACGGTTCCTGCGGTCCACGGCGGTGTTGTAATTCACCGGCAGCTGTCCCGTCGAATACGGAACGGAAACGGGAAGGCGTCCGGAAGGACTCACTCGTCCGGTCAGAATGTCGACAATGGCGCGTCCACCCGCTTCGCCTGGGTAAAATACGATCAGGACCGCATCCGCAAGTTCCAGAATCTCATCAACCTGCAGGGGGCGCCCCTCGATCAGAACGGCGATCAACGGCTTGCCTGTTTTTTTGAGCTCGCGCAGAAGCTCCAGCTGGACGCCGCAGAGATTGAGAGAGGCGCGGTCGGTTCCCTCGCCGCTCTCCTTTTCGGTGGATTCGGCAGTATCGCCCTCCGCCCCGATGACGGCTCCGGTGACCGGATCAACCGTCTCTTCCGCATCGTGCCAGCTCGAGCCGCCGAGCACGGCGATACAGCAGTCGGACTTTTCCGCCGCCGCAACAGCCGCCGCAAAGCCGATGCGGTTCATCGAACGGATCCGGCAGCCCTGTTCAAAACGGAGTTCGCAGCCGGACTCCGCCTTCAGCGCATCAAACACGGTCGTGATTGCCTCCCGACGCTGAAACGCCGTGTAATCGCCAAGCTGATTCATCGCATTCGCTGCATTGGGGCCGGTCAGAGCGATCCTGCGCGTCTTGAGCGGCAGGACTCCGTTGTTCTTCACCATCACGATAGACT
>ERZ1034880.233-NODE-233-length-18675-cov-5.532599_pt1 | contig 18675 bp, 46 predicted proteins | sample MGYA00520630_ERZ1034880 | MGnify/ENA primary metagenome ERZ1034880 (study PRJEB33766, sample SAMN09781725) | gut metagenome | biome: gut microbiome | host: Homo sapiens | place: Madagascar | study: EMG produced TPA metagenomics assembly of the PRJNA485056 data set...
GCCCGATCTCCGCCGCAAGCTGCTCCTGAAGCTTTTTCCGATCGCCGTCACGCATCGCGACTGTGCATTCCAGCAAAATCATTTTCTTTTTTCCTCCACGTCTTCCGGCGGACGGTTGAACGAGAATTCCTTGCGGTTCCCAACAAACTTGGGCTCCGTCCACCTAATCCCAGCGATTTTCATGCCGCATTGCGGGCATTTTTGTGGTCTGACGATTCGTTCTTCGAGTCCAAAGTCAAGGGTGTCTTCTGCGCCAAATGGAAAGATGTGCCGTCTTGCATCGTCGCTCACGCTGAATTCGTCGAAGACATAGTCGCATACCGGGCAAACGGGGCACGAGTCCAAGACTCCCTCGCTCTTGCTTCCTCGTTTTTTGATATTTTCTTCTGTTCTTCTCTGATTTTCTTCCGCCGCGTCGTTTTCCCGGATCTTCTGGTAATATTCCAGCAGCTTCTCCCCGGCATTTTTGAGCAGCACGGTATAGCAGTCCGGCACATCCTCCGGGAACCATCCTGCGATGGGGCCGCCGTTCAGCAGGCACTTGTCGCACTCGTCCGCCCTGCACGCCCCTATTGCCTGCATGATCTCCGCAAAGCTCATGTCCTTTTTGCCAAGCCGCAGCGCTTCCCGGCGCTTGTCTTTCTTACTCATCCCTGTGCCGCCTCCATTTCCTTGCGCTCCTGCATAAACCCGTGCATGAACAGCTCCAGCAGAGCAGCGGCGCGGTTGGTCAGATTTGTGAAATCCTTTTTGCTGATCTGCAGTTTGCCGGTCGTAACAATCTCAGTCTCCGGTCGACCAATAATCTGAATTGTCGGATTAGGCACCAGCGTTTTTGCACCGTCCGCCCCCACTTCGAATAGCGGCGGCGTGGACTGCTCCATGACGATGCGCGGCGGGTATTGCTCGCCGCGGAAGCTGGTATCCCATTGCTGTTTTTCGTAGTATGCGACAAAATTGTCTAGGTCGTGCGCAAACGCGCCCATGATTTCTGCCATTTTGATACTCCCTTCAAATCGTAATAACCTCCCGCCGCGACTGGCGGGTGAATTTGCGTTCCGGGCAGAAGCGGCATTCGGTGCAGCTCCAGGCGCCGCGGTAGTTGTTGCGCGTCGGGCAGAGTGGGTTGTAGCAGATCCCGGAGCCTGCCCGCTGCGGGCCGCGGCCGAATTTTTTCTTCTTCGGTTCGGCTTTTGGCTTTTTGGCTGGATCCCTCTTGGTGACGAGCGTGGCCGCGCGTTCTTTCCGGAAGCAGCCGCAGCTTTTTGCATGCCCGTTCCGGAGGTATTTTCCGTCCTTGCTGCAGACGGTCCCGCATTTACACCGGCAGATCCAGTGTGCCGTGTCTCCTTTTTTGCTGGTGTCCCGCCCGATGACGTGCAAATATCCAAAATCCATGCCCGTCAGATCGACTACGTGTGACATTTCCATTCTCCTTTCGTCAGGGGCCGGTTTCCCGGCCCCTATGCAGGGCGGACTTTCACCGCCTGCGCCTGCGCGTCCCCCTTTCGCCGCAGGCGAGCTGCCCTTGTCTGCTCAGGCAGCTTTATGAAGGAGGTAACACGATGCCGCCGGGCGATCCCAACACCCGGCGTGGGGTAACGTTGATGGTCCCTTCCGCGCGCACGTTCCACACGCGCTTTTTATCCCCGGCCCGCGGGCTTGAGGGTTCGCGGGCCGGGTGCAAAGCCGGGATGATCCTCCCGCAGCCGTCTCACGGCGGAGCGGCCGCGGCATAAGTCCAAAAAAATATGGTCCCCGGCGGATTGCTGGTCTTAGTCCTCGGGCTGGCTGATGTCCTTGTGCCGCAGCCCGTCGGCGTTCTCGGTCAGCGGCAGCGCCTGCCGCCGCGCGTGCTCATCCGGGTTCCAGCCTCACCGCGCGCAAAGATCCGGCGCGAGCTTTGCATACGGACATGCATTGCCCTGCTTCGGCAGCCCGCATGCCTCGCGCGGGCTGCTCTCGTTTTTTTCTGGCATGTTAGACCTCCTGGATCTCGATCCCGAATTTGGACCGCATGAATTTGCGGTTCCGCAGATATTCCTTGGTCCGCGTTGCGGTCGACTTCACGTCCTCGACGACGAGCTTGCCCCCGAAGCGATAGGAAAAGTCCGCCGTGTACCTGACCGCGCGGATCCGCTCCCCGGTCTCTGTCACATAAGATTCCTGCAGCGTGAACTGCTGCTGCAGGCGCAGATCGGAGATAATGCCAGCCCGGAGCATCACCATCAGCTCGTCGTACCGCCGCGCCTCCTTCTGACTGTCGAAGCGCAGCTCTCCGCGCTCGGCGGGCGTGCTGTGATACTTCGAGGCCTTCTTCGGCGCCGCGGCAGCCCCCGGCAGCTGTTGCCGTGCATAAAGCTCCCGCATCCTCGGCGGCATGTCCGCCATGCTCTCAACCCGCAGCCCGCTCATTCGGCAGCTCCGTCCATCTTCGCTCCGCAGTTTGGACAGGAATTCCTTTTCCAAAGTGCATCCTTTTTGAAAGCGTTCCGGCAGTCCGAGCATACGATTGCCGCTTTAGGAAAGCGAATCGTTTCCCCGCTCTGCGCGTCATATTCGTGCCAGTCCGATTCTTCCCATCGTGCATGGTGCACCTCCGCAACGTCGGCGGCGGGCTGGCGGATCAGAAGCGTTTTTACCCGCGGAGGCGTCCAGTACTGGTTCCTTGCGTTGTTTGCCTCAAAGTCTTTCAGCGCCTCGGTTCTGCTGATAAATTCTTCAGTCGCAACGTTTTCCATCATCGAACTCCTTCCAAGTGTGGTACAGTGCCCATGCCAGTGGGTCACGGATGAACGGCAGCTTTTTCGCTTCCGCATATTTTTTGTCGAGGATGCTCATGGCCTTCTTCCACGCGCGATCTCCAACGTGCAGTTCGGCGGGGAAACATACCCTTTCCAGTCTGTCGATGTCCCCGACGTGCAAGCGAGCAGTCCCGCGCTCGTCAAAGAGCGCGTAGACGTCCTTGTCTTTGATGTAGCCAATCATTTCAAAGTTCCCCCTCTGGCCCGCCAAACATCTCTATGATTTTTTTCATGACTTCATCGATTTCCGGCTTTCCATCATACAAATAACCTTCAAGGTCATAATCGGACAGTTCTTGGAGGTTCCAGTTGTTCTTTACTGCATAGTCGATCATGTCCTTGAGCAGCTTGTTCAAGTCCTCCATTGTGGATCGGTATTTGGAATACGATTCGCGCGCCGTTTGCAGTTTGTTCTTGACCGCTTCGAAAAGAACTTCATTTACAGATCTATACATATGGTATTCCTCCATTTGCAAGTATTTCTTTCATTCCATCCGGAAGAGCAAACGATCCAGGTATCAGATCGAGGATTTTTCTTCGCAGCAGCACTTCTGCCTCCCGCTTGGTCAACTGCTTCTCGCGCTGCTTAGGTGGCAGCTCCCCATTCTTGGCCGCAATGGCCGTAGGATTATGTTTGTGCTGGCCCATTTTTCTTTTCCTCTCTTTTACATTTCACGACTTCCCGTCGAGAACTTCTCTACATCATCAGCAGCATTTCGGATACCGGTCGTGACCTGTCCGATCTTTTCGCGTTTTTCTTCGTTACCAATGTTGTTCTTTCAAAAAATGGGCTTTCAACGGTTTCAGGGCACATGACGCCGACGTTATATGGAATTTCAAGCTTGACTTTCTCGTACACATCGGTCGGCATAACGTAGTAGTTGAAATCCCCGATCAGATTGTGACCGTTCTTCGAATGGAAGTCTTCGACGTCAGCTCTTCGAATCCGCATCCGGAACCATCACTGAGCGCGTCGACATCAGCTCCGTGACGTTCCAGCCACTCAGCCACCTTCCGGTTGAGCTCTGCAGCTTTGTAGGAATAATACGCGGTAAGCACCATCAACTCGAGGATATACTTCGGTATCTTCAATGTCTTCACTCCCTGTCAGCCCCTCTCACAGCATGAAGAAAAGTCTCCAAAGTATCGGATGCCTTTTGATCTTCTCATAAAGCATCAAAGCAGCTTCCGCATTCACATTTTCCCAATTTCCGATGTCTATGATGTATCCACCATCCGGGATTAAAAGCCGCTGCATCAAAATCGAAAAATCAAGTCCATCCAGCCATCCTTGAGATTTTGCCTTTTCAAGAATGTCGTTTATCCTGTCGATATTTCGTTCTTCCATTACTTGCCCTCCATTTCCTGCAAAGCCCGCTCGGCTTCGGCGCGCGTCAAAAATATGCTCTTCCCGATTGCATTTTTATCGAAAGCCGGGCCGCCTGCCGTCTCGTAGATGACCTCGCGCACCGTGTGCTCATACACCCTCACCCCGTCAGTCTCGTACACCTTGCACGGCAGGATGATGCACCGGCCTTCCTTGTCGGCCTCGGCAAGCTCTACAAGCCTGCTGATTGGCGTATTGTTGAGCGTTTCGAGATCAACCATGTGCTTTGCGGCCAGCGCAAGCTTAAATGTCGCAGAAGTTTCCTTCAAACGTTAGTCTTTCCATCGGCATCCTCCTTGTCCTCGAACTGCTTCAAATGTTCGCGCAGCTCCGCGCATACCCATGCTGCCTGATAGAGCAGAGCCAAAACGTGCTCGAACGATTCAACATCTTCCCAGAGCCATTCGGCCATCATCATCGAGAACGAATCATCCGAGATATCCAAGTCCACATACGGGCAGTTCCATCTGGTCAGATCCCGCGACAGGTCGAACAGTCTGATGTCTGCGCCGTTCTTCCCGTATCCGCGCACCCATACATCTTCGTCCTTGACGTAAAACAGGTTCAGCGCCATTTCAAGATTGTCTTTCGGTGTATCCGTTGTGAGTCTCATACCTTTTCTCCTTCCTCCACATACCGCCAGCTCTGCGGCGGGCGGGTGACCGGCTTGGGTTTTGCCTTGAGCGCTACCTCTACCTCATTTGGCACAGCGTAAAATTCCCGCAGTTCGCGCGGGGTGTCGTAAATCCTGAGGTTGGATATGTGCCATCCGTAGCCGATGCCCTTCAGGTATCGTGCGATTTCTTCTTGCGTTAAGCAAGCTTGCTGTTCCGCGTCATCTGGCGCGTGGTTTAACGGCGCAAGTTCGTAGACCCGGTCGCAGATAAACTCTCCGATAACCTTCCCGTTTCCAAGTGGGCAGTTCAGCGATTTCATCGAACCCGTTTCCAGATAATCACGCATAAGCCGCTCCTGAGAAATCGGGATGTTCAGATCTGGTCTGCCTTTCGTGCAGTAGATGTAGCATTTAAACGGCGTATCCATCTTCGGGCGCGTCTTGCGCACCTCAATGGTCTTCCGCCCTGCCATGATCTTCTGGCACCACCCCGGGCGAATGCTGATCAGTACAGCTTTACTCATGCTTGTCTCCTTTCAAAATTTCCTCCATCAATGCCTTAAAAATCGGGTATGCCTGCTGCGGCACTACGGCGTTCCCGAGGCATTTAAGTCTGTCCACCCTGGCGGGAATCCCATGAGCCACTCGACCCACATCGGGTTCAGCTGCCCACCAATCTGATCGTTGAGGTTGTTCGCGCGGGCCTTGTTTTCGTACCGTTTCCGCTGCCCTGTCCGGTAATCCCGCGCGCACGGTGTTGCAAGCATCTGATCCATTGCTACCGCCTGCGTCAGATTGCATTTGCCCGGATCCTTTTGCCGACTCGGAGGCACAGATTGCAACACGTCCTTGTACTCGTTCGCGCGCGGCGTCGGCCATAGCCTCACCGCTGACGGCAAGTCCAGGCTGCGTCGGCTGCCTGCTTTCTGCTGCGTGCTCCGCATCCGCTCCTTTGCGTAGTCCATCCTCGTCGGCGTCGGCCACATCTGCGAGGCCGGTGAAGAATACCCTTGATCGTCTGTGCCACGCTCCGACAGCCGCAGCTTCAAAATTAAACACGACGACGTGATAGCCTGCACGCTCCAGATCCTTGACCACCTGCCCGGCGGCAATCTTGATGATTCCAGGAACGTTCTCACCGACAACGCAACGCGGGCGTAGCTCGGTGATAACTCGGAGCATCTCCGGCCAGAGGTATCGATCATCCCCTTTGCCCTTTTGCTTTCCAGCCACGGAGAAGGGCTGGCATGGGAATCCGCCGGAAATAACGTCAACTGTTCGTAGGCCTGTCCGCTCATAAAAACTCTCCTTTGTCAGCGTCCGGACGTCGCGCCAGCGCGGCACGTCCGGCCAGTGCTTTTCCAGCACCTTCGTCGGGTAGTCTGCAAACTCACACTGCCCGACGGTCGTAAATCCGGCCCACTCGGCAGCCAGATCCAGCCCACCGATCCCGGAAAACAGGCTCAGATGCGTCAGCATTTTGTTTCCTTCGCCGTCGGCGTAAGCTTGGCCAGCATGATCTGCCCCAAATCCGCCACGTACACCAGCCGCCCGCGGCTGTACACCATCAGCTTGTCGCCCTGGATCTCCATCCGATTGGCCTCGATGTTCGTGATATCCTGGCAGGCGTCACACACGAACCTCATACCAGCGCCCCCGGCCGGGTGTCCGGCGTGTAGTGGAGCTTGGTTGCGCGGGCGTTCTGATGGTACTCCGGGCGGGTGAATTTATAGCCCCAGTGCTTGGCGGCGGTGAAAAGGGCCGCATAGCCGTCCTCGGCGCGGACGGTCACTTTCTGATCGCCATATGTAACGGAAAAGTGGTTCTGACCGGTATATCCGGCCTGTGCGATCACGGCGGGGCGCCGCGGCGCCCGCTCGCCGGGGGAATCGATACTATTTCGCAATGTGTTTGCGCCTCCTTATCTGGTTGTCGGCATGGACCATCTGCTTTCCCGCTGCAAGATCGGGCTGCAGGCTGTCCCTGTCGCGGTGGTTGACGTCGTAGATGTGGTTCCGGATGCTCTCGTAGAGCGTCCATGTGCAGCACCCGGCGCGGCATGTGCCGCTTCGGTCCGGGCAGCTTCGGCCGCAGGGCGGCGGGATGGGCCGCATGCGCGGCGCAAAATAATTCACTCCGCTTCCTCCTGTACGTGCTGCAGCCATGCCGCGAGCGTTTGCAGCGCCGACTCGCGCCGTAGAAGGTCTTCGACCGTGTCCCGGTCGACGCGCGGCATGCTCTGCAGGATCTCCCGGTCGTTGGCGCAGTCATCGGCAAAGGCCAGGACGGCGTCGATGATGTCGGCCAGCTGATCCGGCCGGAGCTCGACCGGGATCTTCGGTTCGTCCATCACAGGATCCCGTAGGTCGTCAGGCCCAGCGCGATCGCGCCGGTCGCGACGCAGGCGTCGGCCATCTCCGCATACCCGGCGATCACCGCCAGTACAAAGGCCGCGCCGCCCAGCCACACGCAGCAGGTCTTCGCCACCCGCCGCATGGCCTCCCGGTACCGCAGCTCCTCCAGCAGCCGCTCCTGCCGCTTCTGCGTCTCTTCCTCCGGCTCATACCCGAGCCGCTCTGCAAGATTGGTTCTCATGTTGTTTCCTCCTTCGTCTCCTGCATCCGCCTGACGAGCCGCGACAGACGGGCGTTTTGTGTAACGAGCTTCTGTGCGTCCAGGTCAAGCCCCTTGCGCTTCAGCCCGTTTATGATCTGCGCAGCCTGGCACTCACACACCAGCGCCGCCTCGATCAGATCATGCAGCTCCTGCGCATCCAGCGTCAGTGTGTAGGTCTTGACGTTCGCCATAATATCGACTCCTATGTACGCGCCTTGCGGCGCGTTTAATTGCTGGCCGCGGGCAGACGCCCTTCGGCTGCAGCCCGCTCGAGGATCTGCCACGCCACGCGGCGGGCGGCCTGCCGGTTGGCCTCCTTCTGCTCCGGCGTCAGGCGGCGCAGGTAGTTGTCGGCGATATACGCCGTGCAGTTTGGAAAATGATACTCGGCCACGATGTGCGGCTCTTCGTCCGCGATCGGGTCATACGGCTTTCTCATAGTTCAGCCTCCTTCCGGCGTTAGTTTTTCCAGATTTTGCAGCTTTACGCTTTTTACTCTTGTTCGGTCCCCCTCCCACGTGGTAAGATGTGGGCAGGTGGTGATTTTATGACAAATAAACAGTTCAAAATCTGCTTGGCGATCCACCGCAAGTGGCCGCTCAAAAAAATTCTCAAAAGGTTTTCTCTCAGTAGTGATTGGGAATTGCAGAACGAGCTTGACAGCCTCAAGCTTGATTCCCGCAGCACTCTAAATGACAACGACCCCGTTTTCCTCGATACCCGCTCACAGGCTGCTTTTGAGGAATTTCGGCGAGATCGGCGTTACCGGCGTATCCCGGTTTGGATCTCCATCATTTCCGTGGCCCTTACCATTTTCTCTGCGCTGATTGCGCTTGGCGCGCTCCAGCTCTCCAGCATCGAGATCTTTGGCCGTCCCCTCAGATTCCTAGAAGTAATCGGATTATTCCCACACTGAAAAGCACGAGCAGTAGCAGCATGAATATTGCCGCCACAACGGTCGAAACGACGCACGCAGCATCGAACACATCCCATGCGTCTATCCAGCACAGCCGGTCGCGCAGCCGTTCCCACCATTTCGCCCACTTGCTTTCCTGCTTTTCCGGGACTAGTACGGCTTTCGGCTCTTTTCCCGGCTCTGGCTGCGGGCTCTCGTTCTCGATTTTCTTTCTGAGATGGGCCTCGATAGCCGCGCAGTTGCTCTCATTGGCGCATCTGATTACCGTGTCTGCGTACGTCCCCGTTGGCGTGTTCATCTTCATTTTTTCTGCCGCTTCCTCGAACCGTGGGCAGTTCTGGCAGTAGTCCGCAACATCCACTTTGATCACGGTCTCTTCCTCCTTCTCTACGTCCTGATGGCCACGATCAGCGCGGCCAGCGCGACGATCATGTTGACCGCGAAATTCCACAGCGTTTCCCGTCTGCGCTCCCGCAGGTCTTCCCGCCGCCATTCTTCCAGACGGCATTCGAAGTCTTCCATGTTCATATCTGCTTGCTCCTATCCCGCCCGCGTGAAGGCGATGATGGCAACTGCCAGCGTCAGCAGCGATACGATCATCGAAGCGATCCCAATCACCAGCTGGACGGTTGCCCGACGCTTGCGCGTCCGTTCCCGGTCGCGCGCTTCTTCTTGCGCCCATCTGGTGAGCTTTTCTTCCTGCGTTTCCACGGCTCACGCCTCCTTCCGCTCGTCTTTCTTGCTCTCCTGCGCCAGCATCATGCCGTAGGCGATATCGCTCAAGCGCTGGAGCTGTTCGTCGGTCAGTCTGTCGGTTACCTTACCCAGGCTCTCGGCGCGCGTTTTTTCCTTTTCAGACATTGTTCTCACCTCGCGTTGTATTGCTAATTTCTCTCGACGTGATTATATTATATCACGACGTGATATTTGTCAAGCCCTTTTCTCAAAGAAATATTGACAACGCGATATTTTTGCGATATTATATAGTCGCAAGGAGGGAACACGATATGCAAGACCGTATTAAAGAGCTCCGGAAATCCCTAGGGCTTACCCAGAAAGACTTCGGCGAGAGACTCGGCGTACAAGCCAATACCATCACCAGCTATGAAAGCGGTGTCCGCACTCCCAACAACTCCATGATCCTTGCCATCTGCCGTGAATACGGCGTGAGCGAGACTTGGCTCCGCACTGGCGAGGGCGAGATGAAGCAAAAACTGACGAGGAATCAGGAGATCGCGGAGTTTATGGCTACCGTCATGCGTGATCCGGACGACGCGCCGCGCAAACGGTTTATCTCCATCGTCAGCAAGCTTGACATCGAAGAATGGCAGCTACTCGAGGCGATCGCAAAAAAATGGACCGAGGACGAATAACCGTCCCCGGTCCATTTTTTACTCTATGCGACCAGTCCGCGCAGGAAGCGCCAGACCAGATCGAGTTGTTCCGTCGTCGCAAGCCGCAGCATGCGGCGGATGTCCTGCAGGTAAAAACTTCGCGTCATTCTATCCGTTCCCCCATTCTTCCACAAAAAGACCGTTCATTTTTTGTTCATTTTCCCGGTTGTGCTTTCCTCGGCGGTGGCTTACAATATTTGTAGGTTCTCTTCCCTGACTCGCATGATTATATTAGAACATACGTTCGTTAATTACAATTATGAGAGTCTACAAAAATTTACATATCAAACTGGAGGTTTTGCCATGAGTGCTGCTCTTGAGAGTGCCCATCTTAATAGCATGGTGCGCGACCGTAAGGGTCATAGCCTACTCGCTTTTCCCAGCCGCTATGTCGTTCTTGACCTCGAAACGACCGGCCTTGACCCTCAGTATGACGATATCATCGAAGTCGCTGCAATCCGCATTGTCGACGGCGCAATAGAGGACTCTTTTTCATCCTTGGTCAATCCCGGATACTCTATCGACGAATTTATTGCTGAGCTCACCGGCATTACCGATGATATGCTTGCTCCTGCACCTTCTCTTGATTCTGTGCTTCCGGCATTCCTCTCGTTCATTGGCTCTGATGTTGTCGTTGGGCATAACGTTAATTTTGACATCAACTTTATCTATGATTCTTGTTCTGCTCTCTCACTCGAACCGTTTTCAAATGATTTCGTCGACACCATGCGCATAAGTCGTAAGCTTTTCCCAGAGGATCGTCATCACCGTCTTAAAGATCTTATCTGCAGATTTGGGATTAACGAATCTGTCGCGCATCGCGCCTTTTCTGATGTTGAGCAAACCGACAAGTGCTATCGTTACCTGCGCGACTATGTTTCCGAACACAGTATTTCTTTGGAACAGCACCACAAGCCGTGGAGGGCCGGGGATATTGTTCCGGAAACTGATCATTTTGACGAATCGTCTCCGATTTTCGGCAAGGTCTTCGTGTTCACCGGCACGCTGGATAAGATGCCGCGAAAAGCTGCCATGCAGCTGGTCGTAGACCGTGGCGGCGTATGTCTTGACGGTGTCCGGAAAGATGTCAATTACCTTGTTCTCGGTTCCAGCGATTATAGCAAAATCAAAGACGGGAAAAGCAACAAGCAAAAGGCTGCTGAGAAGCTTCGCCTTAAAGGAAACGACATTGAAATTATCAGCGAGAATGTTTTTTATGAAATGCTTGAGGCTTGATGCGTTGCATGTGTTGTCTACGACATACCGAGCCTGATGTACGCGCTCGGTTTTTGAGGTTCGCCCGCGCCGCTGGCCGAACAACGGCGCGGGCTTTTGCTTGCGCAGGCGACCGGGAGCCGTCTGTAACTTTAGGATAGCCTGTCCAATGTAGACTTGTAAAGATATGGTAGTTACTTTTTGCAGTCAGACGTCTTGCTTTTTTGGGGGGAATGACATGTTTTGAAGGAAAAATTATCTGATTTATGCCGTGAGCAGAAGCAGACGATCACTCCGCACAAAACAAACCAGGACGTCGCCGAAAATACCGACCTTTCCGTCGGCACCGTCTCCCAGTTCTTTCGCGGCGACATCAAAAATCCGTCCGTTTACACGGTCGGCCCGATCTGCCGGGAGATGGGCGTTTCTATGGATGAGTATTTTGGCATCCCGCCTGCCGAGCCTGCCGAGCCTGCCGAGCCTCCCGATGCCGAAAAACTCCGCGCCGAGAACGCGGCCCTTCGTGCGCAGCTTGCCCAGCAGCAGAAGTCCCTGCGCATGCACCGGCTTGTGACGCTCATCCTCTTGGGTATTCTTTTGCTGTGTGCCCTTGCGCTTTTGGTCGACGTCCTCAGTCCATCAATCGGCTGGATGCGCACATAAATAAAACCGCCCCGGCCGGCGCCGGAGCGGTATCCGTATAACCTTTTGCCCTTGTGGTGAGAATCTGCTTATGAAATTTACATCTACCTGGAAAATCGCCGACCCGCTCGCGCAATACATCATTTACCTGCGCAAGTCCCGGAAGGACATGGAGGCCGAAGCTCTCGGCCAGACCGACACGCTCAAGCGTCACCGGGCCGCGCTTTTGTCGCTGTCCGAAAGCCGTGGGCTGAACGTCGTGGAGATCTGCGAGGAAGTCGTTACCGGCGACTCCATTGCCGTCCGGCCGGAGGTGCAGAAGGTCCTGCAGCTTGTTGAAACCGGAAACTATTCCGGCGTGCTCGTGATGGAGGTCGAGCGCCTTGCGCGCGGCGACACCATCGACCAGGGCATTATTGCGCAAACGTTTAAGTATTCCAATACAAAGATCGTTACACCGAACAAAGTCTATGATCCAAACAACGAGATGGACGAGGAATACTTTGAGTTCGGCCTCTTTATGTCCCGGCGCGAGTACAACACCATCAAGCGCCGCCTGTCCCGCGGCAAGGAGGCGTCCTTGCGCGAGGGCAAATGGATCTCCGGCAAGACGCCCTTCGGCTGGGCGCGTGAGAAGCTGCCGAATGACAAGGGTTACAAGCTCGTCCCGCACCCGGAGCAGGCCCCCGTCCTGCAGCAGATCTACAACTGGTACACCGGCGATGGCTGCGCGCGCATCGGCGCGAAGGCGATCTCCACGCGGCTGAACAGCCTCGGCGTCCCGACCAGCTCCGGCAGCCTCTGGCGCGCGGACTCTGTGCTGGATATCCTGCGCAATCCGGCGAATGCTGGCTGGATCAAATCCGGTGGCCGACCGGAGACGAAGCGCATTGTCGACGGCGCTGTCGTCGTCAGTCGCCCCCGCACCCGGCAGGAGGATCTGAAGCTTTATAAAGGGCTGCACGACGGCCTGATCTCGCAGGAGCAGTATGACAAGGCCGTCGCTCTGAGCTATTCCAGCGCCAGCCCGCGCGGCAAGGGCGCATGGGGGACCGTGACGAGCCTCGCCGGTCTTGTCCGCTGCGACCAGTGCGGCCGCGTGATGGTGCGCCGTCCGTCGTCCGGCAACCGCCGCGATACGCTCCTTTGTCCCTCCTACGGCTGCACGACCGTCAGCGCGTGGTATGATGATGTGGAGGACGCCGTGCTGGATGCTCTGCGTGGCTGGCTGCGCGAGTTGGAGCTCGGTGAGGCCGCTGCGCCAGATGACACGCCCATGCGCACCGCGCTCGAGTCCTCGATCGCCGCCGACCGCAAGCAGCTTGCCAAACTGGAGGCGCAGGAGGCCCGCGCGTATGAGCTGGTCGAGACCGGCGTCTATACGCCGGAGATCTTCTTGCAGCGCTCGCAGGCGCTCGCCGCTGACAAGCAGGTCATCGTCGACCGCATCGAGGCTAGCCAGACCACGATCCATGAGCTGGCCCGTGCCAGACAGGCCCGCGCCCGTCTGGCCCCCGCCGTCCGCCGCGTCCTCGAGACCTACCCGCTCGCCGCATCCCCGCAGGAGAAAAACGCCCTCCTGAAAACTGTCCTGCAGAAAGTCCTCTACCATAAACAGACCAAATCCTACACCAAATCCGGCAGCGACATGCACGTCACCCTCTACCCCCTCGCGGATTGATGGTTATACATTTATTCGGTACGCATGAATGAATCCCATCTAAATATAGATTCTATAGCAAGCGAAAATCCCTCCTGGTGACAGGAGGGATTTCTTTATTTTGCGATATGCTCATAATACGCCATGAGCTTCTGTTCCGGCCCCGGGCCGTCCTTGTCGAGCAGGAACGCCTTTGCCAGAGCAGCGTAGAACTCCGGGCGGTTGAGGCCGAATTCTACCGCGACGGGGTAGTAATCCGAGTACATCATGTTCATGGTTACGCCCCACGCCCAGCGCGGGACCACAGGCGCCTGAATGCCCATGCTCTCGGCCACGGCCGTTGTCTGTTCCATCGTCCAGTGCGGGCCTGTCGTGCCGTCGGCGTTTTGCATGTTGGCTGCCCACTGCATCGCCGTTTCGCGATCAAATGTGGCCGCCTCCGGCTCGTCGTGGTGCCCGTGCAGCTTTTCGAGCCTGCAGATCGTCTTCGCGTACAGCCCGACTTCCTCTGCGCTGCCCAGCGTCACGGGTTTCTCCATGGCCTCCTGTAATTGCTTTTTCAGCTCTTCGATATACTGCTTCATGTCACGCCTCCTGAATATATCTGTAAAGCTTATCTACGTCTGTTACGTCAAACCGCATATCTTTGTCCTTGATCGAAAACAGCTTAATCTTTTTTCCGTCGATCTCATCCCGAGCGTATTTGTATAAACGATCGATGTCGACGTTTCCTTCCTCGTCGAGTGCCCCAGTCAGCTGCACGAAGAAATTGTCTTTCATTGCAAGCAGCCGCTCTTTCCCGCCGTCCTTTGCCATCCGCATAAGTATAGCCGCAGCCACACCAATACCTTCCGGTAGCCGTGGAATGAGCTCGCTATTCGCGAATCGCTCCAAGCCATTTAATGCCTGATCTATTGTCACTGTCATACAGATACCTCCGTTTGAAGATGGGGCGGCTTATGCCGCCCCTTGCATTTAGCCCTCGCTGGCCGTCGCTGTGCCGGTCGGAGCCGTCCAGCTGTTATACCGCTGCATCGGTTCCGGGCAGATGTTGGCAATGGGGATCACCGTCTTGGTCATGCCAGAGAGCGCAGCGATCTCGTTCTGCATGCAGGACAGGTTCGCCGTGGTCTGCGCGTTGATAACGCGCTGCTGGCAAAGCTGCTCTTCGATCGAGCGCATTCTGCCGTCCGTGTACTGGTACACCTCGAGAATTTTCTTGTCGGTGTAAGCGTTCGCGTCGCGCAGCTTCACTTCCGTCTCCAGCTCTGCGATTCGTGCGGACTGACCGGCTTCATACCGGCTGACATACCGGTTGTCACTGTCGCTGGCAGCCATAGCAGCCGCAGCAGCAGGATTCGCGCCGAATCCGCCGAGAATGCCGCCGAGACCGCCGTTCAGCACGCCAAGACCGGTGCCGATCGCACCGAGCGTCACGCCCAGATTGCCCTTGCCATTGCTTGCGTATTCCATAAAAAATCCCTCCGAAAATGTAGTAAACCGGCCGGTTTCTATGTTCAGTCTACCGCTTCCCCGATTCCCGAGGGGGACATCTGTGGGACACTTCCGGGACATTTCTGTCCCATTTGTGGGGACTTTTGTTTTTATTTTTTATAAAATATTTTGAAAGCCTCTTGACATATACGGTATTACAGTATATAATATAGCCATAGACACAAAGCAAAACAAACACGACAAAAAATCGGAGGATGGCAGACATGTTTAATATCGTTTCCGCGTGGGGAGCGCAGACAAATCCCCACTATGACCCGGACACTGCAAACAATGGCGGAGGTTACTGGCAGTTTTCCGGCGGTATCGTTGTCGACCTTAACGGCCAGCTTGTCACCGTTGAGGTCGACGACACGTCCTGCGGCGATTTTGGCAGCCGCGTGTATTTTTCCGTGACCGCTGACGGCTTCTGCTGGCGCTTTTCCGACGGCACAATGGACGATGCGTCCATTGACACCCCGGATGATGTCTTGAGCGTTCTGCGGTCAATCTCCGGCGTTCTGGGCGTGGACGCCGAAGCGCTGATTTCTGCCGCGTTGAATGCGGCGAACATCTGCGCGCGGGAGGTATGCTATGCCGACTGACACCCAGCGTCGCGCTCGCAACAAGTGGGATGCGGAAAATATGTCCGTGATTTCCTGCAAGCTAAAACGGGAGATCGCGGAAACCTTTAAGGCTACGGCGAAAGCCAACGGCACGACCCCGAATGAACTGATCCGCAAATGGATCGATGCGTATATGCGGCAAAACATGCCAGCAGAGCAACCTTCGGCCGAAAAAATATGATTTGAATGTAAAAGAGCCCGCCCGGAGCGTAATGCTCAGGGCGGGCTGCTTTGTGCCAGGCGGCGGGCAATGTTGTAGATGTGGGGCAGGCGGCGGGAGATGGTTTTGCGGTCGACGCCGATCTCGGCGGCCGCGTCCATCTGCGGGAGCCTGCGCACAATATAAAGCTTCACGATCTGCTGATCGATCTGATCCAGTATGCCCTCGTCAGTGACGCGCTCCCAGTCGCTGCGCGTGAGGTGTTCCAGCTCCTTCGGCAGAGCCAGTCGCGCAGTTATGCTTTCGTCACTCCCTTCGGCCCGCCGCCGGGCAGGGCTTACTTTTCCTTGTGATTCAGCACAGCGATATTGCCCTTGTTGCTCACTTCGAGATCCAGCGCGGCGGCGATATCGCGCACCTTGACGTAGTTCGTGCCGTCTTTCAGGATGCGTTCAACGGCGATTTCTTTACCGTCCACGATGATCTTGCTCTTTTCGACCACTTCTTTTTCCCCCTCTCCGTTCTTTCCATCTTCGAGTGCCATGACCGTATGGCCCTCGCTTACCAGTACGTCGCCGCGCAGGAGATTGGCGTCCGTCGTCAGATACTTGCTGCCGGTCAGCAGCACAAAATCTCCCGTTGCTGGCCAATCGTGCAGCATGCAGTATGTCGTGCAGCTGTTGCCCTGCCGACGGTAGAGCGCTTCGACCGACGCGCAGCCTGCAGCCACGGCGCAGAGCGTCATGAGGCCGGAGCAGTCCGTCTCCACGGGCTTTGTGATCTTGCTCACGTCCCATCCGACGGCTCTGGCGGCCTCATACGCCGTGTTCCGGTCGCTCATGTCGTAACCGATATTCCGGTTTTTAATCGCTGCCTCGCACGTCTGCGCGGCCCGCTCGGCCTTTTTGCGGTCCTTATAGCGCAGGACGCCGAGCCAGCGGCCATTGTACCAGCTGGAGATATTCAGCTCACGCCCGGTCTGGTTGCCGGGCTGCTGGTTCCAGCCGCCGGTCTCGCCGAGGCTGGCCTGTCCGATCTTGATACTCATGCCCGCTCACTCCCGTATAACTCGTGGTGCAGCTGCAGCACGGCGGCCTCGATCAGCTTATCGATTGTTTCCACATCAAATTGAATGCCCTTCTCGGCGAGGAAGTTCACGACATACGCCTTTTTCGCCGCGCCGTCCGTCGCGGTGTACAGCTGCTCCGCCGCCTTTACGCCGATCTCAACGTAAGTGCGGAGCGTTTGCAGCTTGTCTGCGTCGATCTTGGTTTTGATCCACGGGATCAAAAATGCCGAAACGAGCGCGCTGATGAGCGCGATCACTGCCGAGATGATTTGCGTGTAGTCCATATGTATGCTCCTTTCAATCTTTCAGCACGATCTCCGCGATGCGTGCTGCCGCTTCCGGGCCGTATTTCTCGGCCCATTTATCCATGTACTTCTGCGCGTACTTCGCGCGGTTCTCGTTTTTTGCCTTCCAGAGATAGAATCCGCTGGAAGCTGTTGTTTCAGCCAGCACCGCAAGCGTGATCTCCGTCAGGTCTGCGCCTGCCGCGCAGGCGATGATGAGTGCGAGGCTGACGAGCGCGCTGCAGATCAGCCACTTCTTGCTAAACTCCATTGTGCTCACACTGCTTCTCGAGCTGGTGCAAAAACTTTTTTACGTCGCCGTTTCCGCCCAGCTTGACGTATTTCTGCCCGGCGATCAGGCGCTCGGCCATTGGCATTTCTTCCGACATGATGGTCAGCCGGAGGATCGCCAGATACTGCTCGTCCTGATGCTCCTGCATTTTCCCTAGCTTTTTGTCGATCTCGGCTAGGTGCGCCTCCTGCGTCGTGGCCTTGCCGCGCTTTTTCTGTATTGCGCCGACGACGGCATTGACGACCGCCGTCAGCGCGGACGAGCCGAGCACGGCGCAGACGAGCGTAACGATGATGGTCTTGGTGTCCATGGTGTCTCCCTTCCGCGCGATCAGATCGGCACAAAGGCCGCGTCTGTCCACTTTGCCCTCGCTCCTGCCGCGCCCATCCAGACCTTGATCTCGCCGTTGTGCGTGTAGTAGGCGTTCTGGATGAGGGCCATTCTGGGTGCCCACGCGATCGGATTGTCAGCCGTGCCCTGTTTTACGTCCTGCTCGACGTACTCCTGCCGGACGAGAATGTCGTTGACGTAGATGTTCCGCCAGTCGTAGCCCAGCTTGTCCGATTGCGTCACGTCCTCCGTGATGCCGCCTGCGGCCTGCACGAGCTTGCCGTCGGTGATGGCCGATTTGATCTGCGTGAGCTTAGTTTCCGTCATAGGTTGCCTCCAGTTCTGCCAGCACGTCGCTGGCCGTTTTTTTGCCCATCTTGCAGGTGCAAGTGCCGTCTCTGTTATCGGTGATGGGGCCTGCGACGCAGTAGTCGGAATTGTCCCATTCCTGCACCTGCTCTGTGGTCTCGCCGGTGGGATTGCCGTCCGCGCCGTAGACCGGGACGGTATCGCGCTGGACGATGGACCAGCTCAGTCCGTCCACAAACAGCTGCACGGCCGCAGCATGGGTCATGGTCAGCGTGATGGACTTGGACTTCCGCCCGCCCCAGTCGCGATCCGCCATCCGCCCGGCAATGCTCGCCGGGTATTCGGTGTTGCTTGTCTTGAAGTATGTCATATGTTCCTCCAATCTACTGCTGCACGGCGTTATCCTGCAGCCACATTAAAAGTGCGCCTGTTGGCATCTCTGCGAATGTTACGGTCCGAAATGCCTGTTGTGTCCATTTACCGTAGTAAGCGTACCAACGTCCATCCGGGCCGTCGTCATAGATGATCTGTGCTGTGCTTCCAGCAAGGATAGCAAATGTTTTGAACCGCTTCCCATTCGACGTAAAGTCTATATTTTCTGTTATATCTGCCTGGATGAATGTTTCGTTGATTACCCATGTGAAACCGTCCGGCCCGAATCCAATCTCATACACCGTCCCATCGATCAGCGTTCGGCCCCCCCCCCCGATTTGGTATTTTGTGCCATTCACGAGGTCAGACCCGCCGCTGATGGCGTAGGACGTGCCATCCTTCAAAATGTGGTGTGTTGCCATGTGGTGCCTCCTTTATGCTGCCGGGCTGTAGGTGCCGTCGGGGTTTTGGATCACGGGGAAGGTGCCGGGG
>ERZ1034880.236-NODE-236-length-18491-cov-14.945107_pt1 | contig 18491 bp, 19 predicted proteins | sample MGYA00520630_ERZ1034880 | MGnify/ENA primary metagenome ERZ1034880 (study PRJEB33766, sample SAMN09781725) | gut metagenome | biome: gut microbiome | host: Homo sapiens | place: Madagascar | study: EMG produced TPA metagenomics assembly of the PRJNA485056 data...
AAGGCAGCGCGCTGCCGCTTTTTTTGTTTTAGGGAAAAATATATATAAATTTCTTCTATACTTAATATTTGTTATTGGTTAATTTTCAATAATTTGCTTAGATTGAATTATTTTTATATAATATTATGCCTTTTTAAAGGAGGTATATGAGAAAACTTATTAAGAAAAGCCAATTAAAAGATGATGCTAGATTGCTTTCAAATAAAATAGTCGAGTCGATTGAAACTTGCGCTGGCGTTATTGGCTTTTCTCCTAGTTCATCCTTTAAAAGGATTCTTGGTTCATTTGTCATTAATATATTTGATGGTGGATTGAATCTTCGTTATTATTATGATGGTAGGGTGATTATCTTATGTCATTTGATCATATCCTATCCAGTTTCTTTAAAAGCAGTTGGTGAAGTTGTGACTCAAAATATTAAATATTGGGTTAACTATTATGGCTTTGATTTGAAATCTCTTAATGTTGTTATTGAATCGATGGATTGATTAAACTATTTGTGGGGTAAAAAACAATATGGTTAAACTTGATGGAATTTTGTTAAAACAAATGATTATATCTGGATCTAATAATATCTTTAATTCTTATCCTGATATAGATGCTTTGAATGTCTTCCCAGTACCTGATGGTGACACTGGAACTAATATGAATTTGACTATGAGTTCTGGTGCTAAAGAAGTATCTACTACTGATGACAGCAATATATATAATGTTGCTAAAGCATTCAGCCGTGGATTGCTCTTAGGAGCTAGAGGAAACTCTGGAGTTATCTTATCTCAAATCTTCCGCGGATTTGCAGAAGGTTTGAAAGGTAAGGAAGAGGCTGATGCCGTCGATATTGCGGAAGCATTCATGGTGGGTAAGGAAGTTGCTTACAAGGCAGTTATGAAGCCTGTTGAAGGAACAATGCTTACTGTTGAAAGAGAAGCTGCCATGGTCCTTTATGAAAAAGCTGAAAGAGGCATGCCAATCGATGAAGCAATCGATATATTTTTATCCGAAGCTGAAGCTTCTTTGAAGAGAACACCTAATCTTTTACCTGTATTAAAGGAAGTTGGTGTTGTTGATAGTGGTGGAGCAGGTTTTTGCAAAGTTATTGAAGGATTCTCCAAGGCATTGCACAACGAAATTGTTCAAAGAAATATGCCTGATGTTGTTTCTACCCCTGTCAGTGAAAACAAAGAAGAATTTAATGCCTCAAATCCTGTTCAAGCCAAACTTGAGCATAAGGACTTTGGATATTGTACTGAATTTATTCTTCAACTTCCTGAAAATCCTCAAGAGAGTGGAAAACATAAGTTTGACGAACATCGTTTCCGTTCTGTTTTGAATAATTATGGTAATTCAATAGTAGCTGTAAGAGATGATGATTTGGTCAAAGTACATATTCACGCAAAGAAACCTGGAACAGTATTTAATTACGCTCAGCAATTTGGTGAATTTATTAAACTTAAAGTTGAATCCATGACTCAACAACATGAGCACATTATTGATTTGGCTAAGGAAGGAAAAGCAACTGCTCCTAAGCAAGAATATGAGGACAAGCCTGTTGAAGCAAATGACACTACACCTTTGAAAGAGTATGCTTCCGTCGCTGTCTGTGCCGGTGATGGAATTGCTGAATTGTTCCACACAGGAATTGGTGTAGATGGAATTGTCACTGGTGGTCAAACCATGAACCCATCTACCGCTGATATTACTGCTGCTGTTTTAAAAGTTCATGCAAAGAATGTCTTTGTATATCCTAATAATGGAAATATTGTAATGGCTGCTTCTAGTGCGGCTGATATCCTTGCTCCTAAGGGTATAAATGTAATAGTAGTTCCTACTAAGACAATTCCTGAAGGAATGATTGCGGCTATGATGTTCAATCCTTCCGTAAGTCCTGAATCTAATAAGACAGAGATGCTTGAAGCTATTTCTCAAGTTAAATCCGGAGAGGTTACTTATGCAGTGAGAGATACTACAATTGGTGGTGTTTCTGTCAAGAAGAATCAATTTATGGGAATGCATGGAAAATCCATAGCTGCTGTAGGTGATGACAAAATTGATGCACTCAATAAATTATTGGAATCTATGATGGATGATAATTCATCAATCATCACTGTTCTTTGTGGTGAAGATATCGATGAAGCAACACGTGGCTCAATCGAAGCTGACCTTCAAAAGAAATATGGAAGCCAAGCTGACATCGATGTCAAATATGGTGGTCAACCTGTCTATTCCTTCATCGTATCTGTAGAAGATTAATTTATTTAAACTCGGATTAAGTCCGAGTTTTTTTGTATTATTTTTTTGAAATAGATTTGAAATATGTTAAATTATTAAAAAGAGGGTTTGGTTTATGGCAAAGATAGATAATGAATTAGTCGACAAAATGAAACTTATGATAGGAGAGGATGATTCAATTCTTGTGGATGGTTCAGCCTTGATGGTAGAAGGAAGTATTGAATTCTTCAAGAACTTAATTATTGTGATGCCGAAGTTCAAAGATAAGACTTTGATAATTCCTATCGAAGGAGTAAATGCTGTCAATAAAGCTTTACAAGGCAGATTTAAAGCTAAGAAGGCAATGGCTAGTGATGTTATAAAAGAATGGCTTCAGGATGCAATTATTTATTCTCAAAAGCCTAAATCAAATTTGATATTTGTCGGTGAATCTACCGGTGCTTTTAGTGAGAAGACAGTTCTTAATCAAGTATCTTTCTTATGTGGAGATCATAATGTATTGCTTATTACTCAAGATCAAAAAATGACAATTCAGGCTAGAAAATTAAAAGATAAAAAATTGCATTGCTGTAAAATCATGCCTGATGGTAGACTTGGATTATATAGATTTGCTAACGACTAGAAAAATGAATAAAATATAATACGTGAATAAATTTGAATTATTAGAAAAACTTCAAGTTTCATCCGATATTGAAATTTTGGAGAAATTACCTAGCCGTTATATCGATTTATCACCGCTCAGCGATGATATTTTTTTGGGTGATGGAAGGATGATTAGAGGCTGTTATCAAATCTATGAGGTAAAGACTAATAGAGCACATGGAATCATTAGATTTGGTGCAAAGAACAGTGTGAATGGAATCTGTCATTCTTTTATTATTTATAATCAGATGTTTTATTTGAATAGAATTGCTACAGGAAAGACTTTATTTATTGTCGGCAGATATTCTGTTAGATTCAAATCTATAGTTGTCAGTGCTGTATATGAGTTATCTTCATGGTTTGTTCAATCAGAAATAAAGCCATTCTATCGTTTGCCTGGTGGAATTGGTCAATCTTATTTTATGAATGTCATAGATAATATATTGCATTCATCATTAATGCAGTATATAGGTAACAATGTTCCTGATGAGTTTGTTAAGAAATACAGATTGATTCCTAGAGGTCAAGCTTTTAAAATCGTGCACCAACCCGATGGTAAAAAACAGCTTCAAGAAGGATTGAGAACATTTAAATATGAAGAAGCTTTGGCTTATTGTATGAAGATGGAAGTCAATAAGAGGCTTAGATCGATTTATAAAAAAGGTGCTCATTTATCAATAGATAGGAATAAGATGAATGCTTTGGTTAAGAAGCTTCCATTTTCTTTGACCAAAGATCAAATTCAATGCACTAAAGAGATAATGGATGATATGGATTCATCTAATGTTATGTTTAGAATATTACAAGGCGATGTCGGAACAGGAAAGACTGCTGTAGCTTTATTGAGTCTTTTTGCAAATACGATTAGAGGTGGGCAGGGTGTCTTGTTTGCACCTACGACTTCCCTAGCTATCCAGCATTACAAAAACGCCTTATCTTTTTATTCTGGATTTAATGTTAAAGTTGGGTTATTAATCTCTAATATGAAGCAATCTCAAAAGAAGAAATTATTGGAAGAATTAGCTTGTGGAGATATAGATGTGTTGATTTCCACACAAGCCGGAATTGAAAAGGGTGTTACATTTAAGAAATTAACTTTATCAATCATAGATGAGCAGCAGCAATTCGGTGTCGATCAAAGAATGACCATGATGAAAAAAGGTGATTATGTCGATACTTTGATGATGTCTGCTACTCCTATTCCTCGAACTATGTCTAGAATCGTATTTGGCGATCTCGATATATCAGAATTAAAAGAATTTCCTAAAGGAATAACAAGACATGTTGATACTAAGGTTGTGAATAGCCAAAGCCAACTTATTTCCAAAGCTATAAATAGGGCTTTGGAAATAAAAAGACAAGTCTTTGTAGTCGTCCCTAGAATTGATGGTGATGAAGAAGATGAATCGAATAAATTATCAGCTAAAGAAGTATATGATGATTATGTGAAGGAATATGGTGAAGATAAAGTTCAACTGCTACATGGGCGAATGAAGAAGGATGATCAAAATGAAGTATTGAACAAGTTTAGAAATAATGAAAAACCTATATTGATTTCAACATCGATAATAGAAGTCGGGGTTGATGTACAGGAAGCTTGTCTAATGATAATTTATTCGGCAAATTATTTTGGATTATCAGCATTGCATCAATTGCGTGGAAGAGTCGGAAGAAATGGAAAGAATGGTCTCACTTTATTGGTCTATGATGGAGATGATGATCAAGCGATAGATAAATTGAATTATTTAGCTACGCATACAGATGGATTTGATATCAGCCAATACGATTTGAAGAGCAGAGGCGCTGGTGATTGGGCAGGTACTGATCAATCTGGACATGATGGTTTATCAGTAATCAATTTTGACAAGGATAGAAAAATATTCGAATGTGCTATGGAAGATGCTAAGGAAATATTAGATAATGCCAATTCGAATGAAGGATTTAATTTGTATAAGAAGAAAATAATACACGACGAGAATTTAGAAAAGATACTAGTCTAATAATGATTGCTGATAATAGAAGGCTAAAGCGATAGTTTTAGCGTCTGTAATTCTTCCATCCAAACACATTTTTATGAACTCTTTTGAATCTACAGTTATCAATTCAATGAATTCATCCTCATCCCTATGGATGTTTCCTTCTTTTAAATTTTTAGCAATGAAAAGTGTTATATCTTCAGTCGAATATGCACAGGCTGGATAGATTTCTCCTACTTTAATCAATTTAGATGCTTTAAGACCAGTCTCTTCTTCTAATTCTCTTTTAGCTGTGTCTTCTATGCTTTCACCATCATTTGCTTTTCCTGCCGGTACTTCAATGTATTCTTTGCTAATAGGATATCTATATTGTTTTTCTAAGATGATTTTTCCTTGATCTGTGATAGGTAGAATAGCAGCGGCTTTGCAATGAATAACGTATTCTCTAGTGGTTTTGTCATTGTTTGGACATAGAACTTCATCTTTGTATACTTTTAATAGTTTTCCATCAAATACTTTTGTGGATTTAATTTTTTCTTCTTTTAAGTTCATAATATGGTCTTGCTTCCTCATTTAAAGATTATAACCTTATTCTCATTCTTGAGTATTTGATATACTAAATACTGCTTGAAGGAGGTAGTTATAAATATGAAGATTGCAGTGGATATGATGGGTTCAGACCTCGGCCCAGTCGAATTGTCAAGTGGAGTTAAAACTTTTCTAGATAAAAAACAAGATGTGAATTTAGTGTTGTTTGGAGATGCTTCCAAGTTAGAAGATTTCAAAGATGATCCCCGTGTAGAAATTGTTAACACTACTGAAATTGTTCCGATGGAAGTATCTCCTTTAGAATTTTTGAGAATGAAAGATTCTTCTATGATTCAAGCTTTGAAAAGAGCTAATATGAATCAAGAAATCGAAGGTGTTGTATCAGCTGGGTCAACCGGTGGATTCGTCACAGGTGCCACATTGATTCTCAAAAATATACCGGGTGTTCCCAGAGCTGGATTGACGGGTCCTTTCCCAACTAAAGTAAAAGGAAAGAGAACTGTTGTTTTGGATATTGGTGCCTCTAACCATAACACTGGAGAGGAATTGGTTTGTTTTGCTAAACTTGGATATTTATACTCAAAACTAATTTTAGAAAATGAAAATCCTAGTGTCTATTTGCTCTCAAATGGAGTAGAGAAAGGAAAAGGTTTGGAGGAGACTACTAAAGCTGACGAGTTGCTCACCAATATGAACTTCCATGGCTATATGGGAAGATGTGAAGCAAGAGAAGTGTTGGATGGTGAACACGATGTCATAGTCACTACTGGATATCCGGGAAACATTTTGCTCAAGACTATTGAAGGAACAGCAAAGATGATGGGTTCTTTGTTGAAACAAGCATTTAAAAAGAATTTATCTACTAAGATGGGATATCTTTTAGCAAAAAGTGGAATCCAAGATATGATGAAGACTATGGATTCTAAAGAATTAGGTGGAGCCATGCTATTAGGTGTCAATAAAGTTGCAGTAAAAGCTCATGGCAATTCTAACGGATATGCTTTCTATAATGCTTTAAATGTGGCATATAAGATGATTTCATCTGGTCTTATTCCTGCAATTAAAAAGGAGATGGAAGATGAAAGATAAGCCTACGTTAGATACGACGACTCCTCTTCCTGAAAATCAGTCTCCAATCGATGGATCTTTTCCGGAACAAAAGCCTAGAAAATTCGATACTTTGCGCGAATTGATTCTTTCATTGGTTCCTGAGGCTAAGAGGATGAAATTATATGAAGAAGCTTTTACCCATTCTTCATATTCAAACGAGCATCGCGATAGTTCAAGTTATGAAAGATTGGAATTTTTAGGGGATGGTGTTTTAGATTTAGTTGTTGGTGATCTTGTTTTTAGAGCACATAAAAAATATACACCAGGCAAATTATCTAAATTAAGATCTTCTATTGTCGAAGGAAGAAATCTTACAGAGATTGCAATAAAGCTTGGATTTGCTCCATATGTAAAATTTTCCAATGGAGAGAAGAAAAATGCCCAATATCATGGACATATCTTTGAGGATGTCTTCGAGTCATTTATCGGTGCTATGTATTTGGACTTAGGGTATGACTATGCCTATGAATTTATTTCAAAGACGATGGCTGAGTATGTGAGTGGAGCAGAAACAGCAGGTGAAAGAGATTGGAAGAGTGATCTCTTGGAAGAAATCCAAAGTGAATTTAAGACTTTGGTTGAATTTGAAATAGTTAAAGAATCAGGAATTAATACTGATAAGACATTTGAAGCAGTTGCAAAAGTCAATGGAGTTATTTTAGGAACTGGAATTGGACATAACAAGAAGCAAGCTGAAACCCAAGCTGCTAAAGAAGCTTTGTTGTCCAGACAAAGGAGCAATTGATTATGGGACTTATAAATTGGTTAAAACAAAAAATATTTCATAAGAAGGATGAAGATAAAAAAGAAGGGAAGCCTGTAGAACCAGTTGTTGAGGAAAATCTCAAATCTGAAGAAGCAAAAGACAAAACTTCAGGTGAAAGTGTTGTCGAAAAAACTTTAGAAGGAAATAAGGTCGACGAGGAACCTATATATGAAGTTAAAAAAGAGGAAATAAAAGAAGAATCTCTTCAACCGGAAGTGGTAAAAGAAGAACAATCCGTAGAGCAATCAATCGAAGATAAAGTTGAAACTAAGGAAGAACTTGTAGTCGAGGAAAACACATTAGAGGAACCAGTTCAACCTGAGGTTAAAGAAGAACAAAAAATTGAAGAACAGCCAGTTGAAGAAAATAAAGTAGAAGATAATTCATCTACCAAAGATGAAGAAAAATATGAACCTTCAAAGGAAAATGAGCAGTCTAGTTTTGAAGAACCTGTAATTCAAAATAATACTGATGGAATTGAGAATAATGAATTTGAATATTCAAATCCTTTGTTGGATTTGGTACTTGAAGATAAACTTGAAAAGAAAGAATCTAAAGTAGAAGTAAATGATGAGCAACCAATCGAAGACAAAGCTGAAACTAAGGAAGAACCTATAGTCGAAAAAGAATTATCAGATGAACCTGTTCAACCTGAGATTAAAGAAGAGCAACATGCTGAAGAAAATAAGGCAGAAGAAAAAGAAAATGAAGAAGATGAAGATAAAGTAATAGAAGATAAAGAAGAGCAAACAAAAGAGGCTGAGCAAGTCAATTCTGCTGATGAACCAGTGATTGAAAAGAAAAATGATGAAGCTACAACCGAAAAAGTTGAAGTTGATCACGAAACTAAGATTTATAATTTGGGTTTAGCTAAATCTCGTGAAGGGTTTGGTGCAAGATTGAATTCTATCGCAAACAAATATAAAGAAGCTAATAGCGAGTATTTCGATGAATTGGAACGTTGCTTAATTGAGGCTGATGTCGGTGTTAATTTGACGATGTCAGTTTTAGATGAAACTGAAAAGATGGCAGCTTCTCAACACTTGGATAATCCCAAAGAAATCAATGATTTGTTAGTTGATAATTTGTTTATGAATTACGCTAAATCTGGTGATTCATTCCAAACTGAAATTAAATTTGATCCAGAGAATCCAACTGTTCTTTTAATGGTTGGCGTCAATGGAACAGGAAAGACTACAACAATTGCAAAATTAGCAAAGCATTATAAAGAACTTGGAAAGAAAGTTTTGTTGGTAGCTGCTGATACTTTCCGTGCTGGAGCAGTCCAACAATTATCTATTTGGGCTAATAGAATAGGTGTAGATATTTTTGAAAGAGGACAAGGTGCTGACCCCGCATCTGTTTGTTTTGATGCTGTAAAGAAAGCAATCAATGAAAAATATGATTTGGTGATGGTTGATACAGCCGGAAGACTTCATACTAAGGATTATTTGATGGCGGAGCTAGGAAAGGTAAACAGAGTCATTAAGAAGGTCCTTCCTGTGGCACCTCAAGAGATTTGGCTTGCTTTGGATGCAAACACAGGACAAAATGGAGTTCAACAAGCTAAAGTTTTTAAAGAAGTGACTCCTTTGACTGGTGTTGTGATAACCAAGATGGATGGCACATCTAAAGGTGGAATTATCTTAGCAATTCGTGATCAACTCGGTGTACCTGTTAGATTTATTGGATTAGGTGAACATGAGGATGATCTTCGTGAATTCGATTTGGATAGATACCTCTACGCCTTGTTAGTCGGGGAAGATGAGAATTTCGAGGAATAGATATGGAGTCGCTTGAAAACAATACATTGATAGCAACTCTATTATCCATTTATGGGAATCTTTTAGGAAAGGCTGAACTTAGAAGAGCAGAGAAACATTATTTTGATGATTTATCTATTGCAGAGATTGCACAAAATGAAAACACATCTAGAAATGCAGTATATTTATCTTTGAAATCAGCCAAGAAAAAGCTCGAATATTTTGATAAAGTATTAAACCTAAGAGAAAAAGAGAATAAGACTATTGAACTACTTGATAGAATAGACGAGATTGATGAAACTGGAAAGACTAAAGACTCTATAAATGAAATAAGGAGGATATGGACACATGGCATTTGAAAACTTAACTGATAAGCTATCGGGAATATTCAAAAAGTTAAAAGGTCAAGCCACATTAACTGAGAAGAATATGGACGATGCATTAAAAGAGGTGCGTATCGCCTTGCTCGATGCTGATGTAAACTATGACGTTGTCAATCAATTCATGGATGAGGTCAAGAGTGAAGCTATAGGTCAAAAGGTTTTGACTAAGCTGTCTCCTGGACAACAGCTTGTCAAGATTGTTCATGATAAGCTCGAAGCATTACTCGGTGGCGGTGACAACGATGTCACATTTAATTCTGGAAAGCCTACAGTCATAATGATGGTAGGTCTTCAAGGAACAGGTAAAACTACAACAGCTGGAAAGTTAGCAAATCTATATAAGACAAAGATGAAGAAGAAAGTTCTTCTCTGCGCCGATGATACGCAACGTCCTGCCGCTATAGACCAGTTGAAGACTTTAGCTGATTCAATCGAAGTAGACTGCTATATCGATAGAACAGGAACAAAGCCTCCTTTGATTGCTAAGGCAGCTTTTGATAAAGCTAGAAATGAGAAATATGATGTTTTGATTATCGATACAGCTGGTCGTCTTCAAATCGATGAACCTTTAATGGATGAACTTAAAGAAATTCAAAAGATAATACCTGTAGATGAGACTTTACTTTTGGTAGATGCTATGTCGGGTCAAGATGCCGTCAATGTCGCTACAACCTTTAATAAAGAAATTCCATTGACTGGTTTGGTCATGTCTAAACTCGATGGTGATGCTAGAGGCGGTGCTGCTCTCTCCATTAGAAAAATGACAGGAGTTCCTATCAAATATGCTGGTGTTGGAGAAAAGATAGAAGATTTAGAGAATTTCCACCCTGATAGAATGGCCGATAGAATTCTTGGAATGGGTGATGTTCTGACTTTGATTGAAGATATTCAAGCAAAGATAGATGAGAAACAAACAGAGAAGACTTCCAGACGTTTGATGAATGGTCAATTTGATTTGAACGATCTATTGTCTGTTATGAAACAAATGAAGAAGTTAGGCTCTCTTTCCAAAATTTTAGGAATGATTCCTGGAATGCCTAAAATATCACAAGAGCAAATGGATTTCATTCAAACTGAATTAAGAAATTATGAAATCATTATCAATTCCATGACTCCTCAAGAAAGAAAGAAGCCTGAAATTGTTAAAGCTTCTAGAAAATCTAGAATTGTAAAAGGCTGTGGATTATCCAATCAAGAAATAAATAGATTGTTAAATAGATATGATGCTATGAAGAAACAACTTCCTCAGATGAAAGGCATCATGCAAATGGGCCAGATGGCGAAGATGTTCAATCAAAATCCATCAGGAAGATAAACGATGATTAGCTAGAAAACATCTTTGTTTTCTAGCTTTTTTATAAAAAAAACCTTGATATTTTAAATCAATAGTGATATTTTCATTAAGCTTAAAAGAAAGGTGGTGATTACTTTGCCAAAGACAGTAGTAAGAGATGGCGAATCATTCGATGATGCAATGCGTCGCTTCAAGCGTAACGTCAACAAAGCTGGCGTCCTCGCAGATTACAAGCGTCATACAGCTTATCTCAAGAAGGCTCTTCGTCGTAAGATGAAGTCCCAACAGGCTCGCCGTCGTCACTAATCGCGGCTACCACCTAACCTCTAGTCATTGAACTAGAGGTTTTTATTTAAAAAAACACATCTTTCGATGTGTCACTTATTAGATTCTATTTTGATTTCTTTAAGAATCAGCAATTCTTCTTTGGTGAATTTTCTATGCGCTAACAAATCAGGTCTTTTTTCCAAAGTTAACTTAAGAGCCTGTTTAAGTCTCCATTTTCTTACTTTATCGTGATCACCATCGAATAAAATCTCAGGAATTTCTTTTCCATCATAGACTTTTGGATATGTGTACTGAGGATACTCTAAAAGTCCATCGCTGAAGCTTTCTTCTTCTGTTGATAACTCTGTTATCGCTCCTGGCAAAAGTCTCGTTATCGAATCGGACAAGACTAAAGATCCAATCTCTCCACCGGTCAAAATATAATCGCCTATTGAGATTTGCTCATCCACATAATCTTCGAATCTAGAATCAATTCCTTCATAATGACCGCAAACAATTGTTATATCATCGATGGATTTAGATAATCTGATAGCATCTTTTTGTGTATAAGTATGTCCTTTTGGTGACATCAAAATTTTATGTGTGTTCATAAGATTGTTTTTGTTTAGACAATCCATCAAAGGTTCTAGTCTCATTATGAGACCAGCTCCTCCTCCTGTGGGCCTATCGTCGACTCTATGATTCTTATCTAAGGAATAATCTCTTATATTTATAATCTTAAAATTAACAGCATTTTTTGATATAGCTCTTTTGATGATAGAAGAGTCCAAAAATCCATCGAAGAATGATGGGAATAGGGTCAATATTGTGATTGTCTTCATTTAAGAGCCTCTTCACCTAATTCAGTCAATTCGACTTTACCAGGTGTCAAGCTAGGCATCTTACAGAACACATCAGTTAAAAGAGGCATATAACGAGAGGTAGTATCAGACATGGTGATTACGAAGTAATCTCTAGTATTGATTTTTACTACATCCTTCACTGTTCCTACTTTTTCGCCTTTAGTATTTATGACATCTCTTCCAATTAATTCATCGATGTAAATTGTTCCCGGTAAGGCTTCGACATCAGCATAAATATCTTGATGAATAAATTGAAGTGAATCGTTGATGTCTTCAAATCCTTCGATAGAAACTATAGCTGTACGAAGACCGGGTTTGATTCTACACTCGGTGATTTTGTATTCTTTCCCCTTGATTTCAATTGAATTTCCTTCTTTGAATCTGATTTCAGGACAATCTGTGAATAAGACAACTTTTAAAGCTCCTCTCAATCCGAATGTGTTGACTACTTGTCCAATTAATTTACGTGCCATATTTAAACTCCTCAATGTTGATTATTATAATATGAATAACTTTTATAATACATAAGAAAAGCCACCTTTCGGTGGCAACCCTCGGAGATACAGCTCTTATTTGCTCCTGGAATTGGTATCAAATTTCAATGATATCTTTTTTCTTTGGGCTTTTGGAGAGACGTTGACGATAGCTCTTAATGAGTTTGATATTGCGCCGTCCCTACCGATGAGTTTTCCTATGTCACCGTTGTCACAAAGAATCAAATAAGACTGTGATTTCCTTTCATCTTGTGTCAATGTCACAGAGATGCTTTCGGGATGAGATACAAGAGGAATGCATAGCTTCTTTATATCTTCAGATAAATCAATCTTTTCTTCTTCCATGCTTTCCTCCTTTCAAGAATCTAATTACTTAGTTTTCTTAGCTTCAGCTTTTTGAGCCAAGAACTTTGCATAGACACCTTGCTTCTTCAAAAGTGTCTTTACAGAATCGGAAGGGATAGCTCCACGGAGCAACCACTTGATAGCGAGCTCTTCGTTGATGACCAATTGAGAGTTTTGTCTCTCGAGAGGATCATAATGTCCGAGATCGTCCAAAGATTCAGCGTGAGGTGTACGTCTTGAATCGGAAACAACAATACGATAATAGGGTGAGTTACGACGTCCTATACGTGCAAGTCTAATTTTGACCATAAGATAAGTTCTCCTTAAATGCTGTATTACTATAGTCTTGTTATTAATCTCTGTCAAGTGCTTTTGCTTTACAGCATAAAAATATTTTTGGGTTTTGCTTTGCTTTGACTTTTTGTTCTTGTTGAAATTAACTGTTGTCTTTAAAATAGCTTTGAAAGTTGAGATTGTGTAAAATGGAAAAACAAGAAAGAGAGCCTGTTTGGGTACCTATTCATAAATTGTTGGGAAAAGTTCCAGGTGGAAGAATTATAATTCCTTTGATTATAGGTTCTATCATAGTTACTATTTGTGATGCATGTGGAGTTAAAGATCCTTGGGGACAAGTCGGTTCACCATCACTCTATCTTTTCTCATCTAAAGGTATAACTATTGTTTTAGGTTTTATGTTGTTCTTTACTGGAACACAAATCGATGTTAGAAAGATGAAATCGATGTTAGGAAGAGGATTCCCGTTACTCGTTCTTAGACTAGGAATAGCTTATGGACTGTCGTATCTTTTCTTCTTTCTTACTAAAGATTATGACTATATGTGGATTGGAATATCGTTCGTAACATTTACATCTTGTCTTACATCTACGAATGCTGGAATGTTTATGGGTTTAGTAAATCCATATGGTGATGATGCTGATTATTCATATTTTGGATTGCTGTTGTTGACTGCTCTTCCAGCATTCCCAATGCTTTTGATTCAAGGAAGCACAAGTGGTGGAATTGATTATATGTCTATGATTTCAATTCTTCTTCCTATTTTGTTTGGAATGTTACTTGGAAATTTAGATCCAAGTATTAGAAAAGTATTCAAACACGGAAACGATGTCGTTATTCCATTTTTAGGATTCCAATTTGGATCTGCTATCAAGCTTGGAACAGCTGTTCAAATGATTCCTCAAGGATTGTTTTTAATCGTTTGTTGGTACATATTGGGTGTTCTTCCCAGCATGTTGATGGAAAGATATGTTTTGAAGAGACCAGGCTATATCTCTATGGGCTGCTCTGCCATGGCAGGTGTTGCATTATCTATTCCTGAACTTGTTTATGAAAGAAATATATTTCCTAACTTTGACTCAACAGCATTAGACAATTCTTTAGCTTCATTAGCTTTGGTTTTGGTTGTAACTTCTATTCTTTGCCCTATTCTTACAGAAAATAACAATAAGTATTATTACAAACATCATAAAGAGGTTTGTGAAAATAAATTTCCAAGTTTGTCTGACTATGTGGAGAAAATGCTCGATAGAGATATGATGAACTCAGAAATGAAGAGAATTAAGAAAGCTAAGAAATATTTGGCAATGTCAGATTATTCATTACTTTCTAAAGAGCAAAAGAAAGAATATAAAAACAATTTAAAGAAAGAACGTGTTGAATCTAGAAAAAAGACTAAGGAACTTCTTCTTTCCATGCCTAAAAAACAACGCTCTATATTCGTTAGACAAAGAAAGTTAGACAAAGAGGATGAACAGCTTTTTGAAGAAGAAGTTTACGCTTTTATGGCTAAGAAAAAGAATCAGTGTCTTACAATGACTGGTCTGTTGGAAGGTGAAGCTTTAATAGAGGCTTATGATAAGAATCCTTTGTTAGATAGTGAAAGAAAGAATTTAGTAAAGAGATTGAAGAAAGAAAATTCGCAATTGACTTTGATTTCTTATTCGAAACGTGAACTAGCTATTAGAGCTGTAGAATCTTACGATATAGCAAAAACCGAATATATAGAAAAATAATATTAAATCTTGAACAAATGAGTGAAAAAGTGGAGAGAGTAGGCATTTGCCCTTTTTCTACCCTTTTAAACTCGATAAAAAAGAAGTAGAATACAAGCGATTTTTGGAGGTGGCATATTATGAACGCATATCAATTTTCTACAATGAATGCCTTGATGTTGGGACATTTTGAATCAGTAGAAAAGGTAAAAGATGCCTTGGAGCATGGATTAGTTGGAATTGGTACCTATGAAGGGCTCAATGGTGAAGCGATAATAATTGATGGATGTGCATATAATGGCCTTCCTGGTGGTGAAATTAAGCAGATGGATGTTGAGACTGGAATGGCTTTTGGAATTGTAGCTCCAGTACAAATGATGGGAACAGTTTTCCAACAAAAATCTGTTTTGAATTTAGAAAGCCTTAAAGAGAGAGCTGATGAAGTTCGTAAAGCTGAATGTAAGTCTGATAATTTTATTTGTTTTGCTAGAATTGATGGTGTTTTTGATAGTGTTACTGTTCGTTCTTGTTATCAGCAAAATGAGCCTTATGCTCCCATGTATGAAGTTGCAAAAAGCCAAGTCGAAACAACTAGAAATGATGTCGAAGGAACACTTATAGGATTTTGGTTCCCTAAGTATATGGAGTCTATCAATCTACCAGGATGGCATTTCCACTTCATTTCTGCTGATAGAAAGACATTTGGTGGTCATTGCTTAGAATGTTCCCTTAAGAGTGGATTGATTGGTGGAAAAAAGATAACTGGTCTCGATTTAAGGTTGCCTGAGGATTCTTCCTTTGAAAAGATGGATTTCAATCAAGACTTAAGAGAAAAGACTGCTTCGGTAGAAGGAAAAAGCCAAAAATAAGAATATGAGTAAAAAATGCTGATTGCGAAGATCAGCATTTTTTGATTGAAATATAAATTCTTTTGAAATAAAAAATCCGAGGAATAATCCTCGGATAATTTGCTCTGAGATTACTTGGTCTCAGGTGCGGGTTCAGCTTTAGCTTCTGCAGGAGCTTCTGCTTTAGCAGCAGCTTCCTCAGCAGCCTTCTTTGCAGCCTCAGCCTTAGCAGCAGCTTCTTCAGCGGCCTTCTTAGAGATGGCACGTTGTTCTTCAAGAGCTTTCTTTTGCTCTTCGCCCATAAGAATCTGCTTGATTCTTGCACCTTTTCCGTGACGATTACGTAAGTAGTAAAGCTTCTTACGTCTCACCTTACCATGCTTGGCGACTTCGATGAAGACGACATCAGGTGAGTTGAGGAGAAAGGTACGCTCGACTCCGACTCCTGCGGATTCCTTACGAACTTTGAACGTCTTGGAGACACCTGCACCACGAATTGAGATGCAGACACCTTCGAAAACCTGTTGACGTTCCTTGTTGTTCTCACGAATTTTCACAGAGACACGGATAGTGTCACCAGTGTTGAAGTGGGGAAGATCCGGACGAATCTGAGTGGCTGTGATCTGTTGAACTAATTGTTTGTTCATGATCATTACCTCCTAGTAATGTCGCTGCCTTTTGGATGGGTTCACAGGGATTCTTAATCGCACCTGGCGGAGCCAGACAGCATGCGAAAGATATACTCTCGCGGAGAAAGAATATACTACATATTAGACCTAAAAAGCAAATGTTTTTTTCCGAATAAGAGAAATTAGCGTATAAAAGAAAAAAACTGATGAGCAAGAGGCCCATCAGTCAATCTTATCTCAAATAGTTCTCCCTAATAATCTTTATATCTTCCTCAGTGGTGCTTAATATTTGTTTGCAATAACCTATGATTCCACCATAAACTTCATCTATGGTGTCTAATGCTGATTTGAGCCAACACTCTCTTACTCCTGTAATTGCAACTAATCCTTCGAGAAGATTCTTATTAGAAAAGTTATTTTCTTCTAGGAATTTTCTTCTTTCATCTGCTTTAGCTTTGGTGTAAAGATTGGTCATCAAATAATCTTTCATAATGTCTTCTCTTTTGACACCGAGAACTTCTAAAATCAAAGCGGCCATGAATCCAGTTCTATCTTTTCCGTCCTTGCAATGGAACAAAAGTGAACCCTCTTTATTGTCACGACACAATTCTAAGAATTTCTTTTGACTTTCAATTGCTTCTTTATTAGTAAAGTAAGCGTGATTTGATTTTTGCATCGCTTTGTCGACGTCACCATCATCGCTCATAAAGTATATAAAGTCTATTAGACCATCGAGTCTTCCATCACTTAAATGATATTGAGTATGATGATCTACCATTTGTTTTTGATTATTGTTATGAAGAGATAATCTTATGAATTCACATCCAGGAATCACAACATCAGTATCTCTTTTAATTTCATCTTCACTTCTCAAATCTATATCCCATTTAGGATCGTAGTTATCTACTAAAAAATTGATATCATTTTTAGTTAATTCACTCAAAGAATCTGTTCGTATCAATCTATTGAAAACTATATGTTTTCCTTCAAAACCTTCGTATCCACCTAAATCTCTTGTATTAATAGTTCCTTCTAAATTTATTCTTTTGCTAAGTTCCATTTATTTTCTTTTCCTACCGGTTAGATATTTTAAGATTTGAAGAAAGAAAATACAAATGGGTTAAGAAATAACAAATAGATGAGCTAAAAAGAAATGGCTGTCTTTTCAGGCTCGATAGAAGTGATATTGTTCAATATTAAATTAGCATCGAGAATTCTTGATTTAACTTCTCTATATTTTCCGTTTACAGTAAATCCCATCTTGAATAATTTTTCCTCTGTAATAAAACTTACAACTTGATTTTTCAATTCCGAGGAGTATTGCATTAAATCTAACATCGATATTTCTACTTTTTGACCTTCTACTTCATAAGCATAGCAAATGTTTTTTAGCATGGTAGTAGGATTGAAAGGACCATCATCAATATATTTCAATCTAAAAGAAACAGAATATTCGTATTCACCAGTTTCTGGGTTCTTTTTCCCTCTCCAGCCTACTTTTTTAACACCATTGCTCGTCGCATTCTTTATCGAATATTTTGCATAAGCCTCACTATCAGATTCTTTCTTACCTAATTTGTTTCTAACTATTAAATGCATATTTTCTTCTAAGATGGGCCTCTGGTAGTAGGTGGCGAGAGTGAGATAGTCATAAGAATAAAATTGATCTCTCACCTCTTTATCTACTTCAATAGAACCTCCAGTTGTTTCTACTAATACGCTTGCTGTTTTTAAATCTTGCCCCACTGTAGTAATGAATGGATATGAATAAGTGAGTGTTAATTTTTCAACAAAGTCTAAAGTGATTGAAGCATTTATTTTCTCGTCGCTTTCTGCATATAAAGTGATTGTGATTTGTTTTAAGAAAGGTTTGTTGCATCCAATTTTCATACTTCCTACTTCATGACTGATAGTTAGAATACTAGAATCAGGAACTTCGCTTTGTCCTGTGTAGTTTATCTTATATAGAACTCTATCGGTAACATCTTCGCCAAATTTATAATTCACAGTTTCTTCCCCATATTTATAAAGAGAATCGCTTGCTGCTTTCTTCTGGATTCCAATAATACTTATTCCATTCTCTTCTTTGATCGACGAATCCATCGGAGAGTCGTCTTCATTATCATTTTTTGAGACATTATTGCTAATCCAATGATACTGGTTTTCAGTGACACCTACAACAGTTCCGATTAACGTGAAGCCTAGAACACCTGCTAGAATTCCTTTTGCAAGCTTATTTTTAAATAAGCCTTTTTTCTTCTCATCTTTTTTCTTTTCATGTTTTTAATCCTTTCTATAGATTTATTAGTGATGCTTACTCATCC
>ERZ1034880.240-NODE-240-length-18347-cov-5.051443_pt1 | contig 18347 bp, 6 predicted proteins | sample MGYA00520630_ERZ1034880 | MGnify/ENA primary metagenome ERZ1034880 (study PRJEB33766, sample SAMN09781725) | gut metagenome | biome: gut microbiome | host: Homo sapiens | place: Madagascar | study: EMG produced TPA metagenomics assembly of the PRJNA485056 data set...
GCCCAGGGGCTGTCCCACTTGACGTCGCCGTCGTTCTCGTCCCACGCTTTCCAGAGCGCGAAGTCGGCAACGGAATCTTTGGCGTATTCATCGGTGTTGATGCGCACGCCCGCACGCTGGTTCTCCATGTCGATTCTCGCAAGGCGTCCGTACGGACGGAACTTGGAGATGGAGAAGTAGATGCACTTGTCGGGAGCCTGGTACGCATACCCCTTGTCGATCAGGGTCTGAATGAGCTGAATCATTTCGGGAATGTGCGTGGTCGCTTCGGGGTAGACGGCGGCGCGTTCGATGCGCAGTTTGTCCAGATCCTCGAAGAAGGCTTTTTTGTAGACGGCGGTGAACTCGCGGAGCGGCACGTTTTTCGCGCGCGAATCGCGGATGGTCTTGTCGTCGACGTCGGTAAGGTTCATGACCTGCGTCACCTTGAAGCCGTGGTATTCGAGCGTGCGCTTGAGAACGTCTTCAAAGAGATAGGCGCGGAAATTGCCGATGTGCGCGAAGTTGTAGACTGTCGGTCCACAGGTGTACATTCCGACATTGGCGGGGTTGATCGGTTCGAAATCCTGAACACAGCGTCCAAGCGTATTGAAAAATTTCATTTTTACACCTCAGCGCAGAACTTTCTGGAGTTCTTTCTGGAACTCCATGATGTCGGTTTCCGTGGGTTTTCCGGAGTTGTTGGAGAGTCCGAGACGGTAATCCTGATCGAGGAACCAGTCAGCCGTCACGCCGGATGCGAATTTGACGGAACCGTGTACAAGGAAACCCGGTTTCGCGATGGGATTGACCTCAACAACCGTTTTCCCTGCAGCGGGAGCGGTCTCCGGCGCGGCTTCTCCGGCAGACAGAGCGGCAGGTGCTTCCGGCGGGGGCAGCTCCTCGTCGTCGCCCTCTTCCATTCCGGGAGCCGGAGCAGGTTCGGCCGGCGCGGCGGGAGCCGCAGGCTTGGCTTTCGGCTTGTCGAGCTTCTCCAGCTGCGAAACTTCAATTTCGGAAGCGAGGAGACGCAGCTCCATATACGTAATATGCGTTCCCTTCGCGGTCAGCGCATCCTGAATCTTGGAGAGAGAGAGGCCCTGCGCAATACCGTCTGCAATAAACGCTTTGATTTCCTGTTGTGTCATCGTAGAAATCTCCTTTCACCTTTACACTTGAAATGTAGCGTCAAAATCAATTTATGCAAGCGGGAAAACGGGAGATTTCAGATTTTTTTGCAGCAAAACCCGTTTTCCGCTTGAAAATCGTCTCTTCGTGGCTATATTGAATCCGCCCTCAAATACAATAAACAAGGAGACACAACATGAAATTCCCGCAAAAACGCCTGTTCCTCCCGCTGATTCTCGCCGCTTTTGCGCTGCCCGTCGCGGCGGCTGACTTCGCCCGTCCGCCGGTAAAAGACAGCAAGACTCCCCGGAAGCAGGAATACAAACTCAAGCAGAACTATCCCGCGCCCGCACCCGTTAATGCAAAAGCGCTCGCGACTTTCCCCCAGGACGGAACCCCGCGCAACATCATCTTCATCATCGGCGACGGCATGGGACAGGGCGCGCAGACGTTCGCTTCGATCCACGCGCACGGCGCACCCGACAAACTCGTCATGCAGCAGATGCCCGCCGCCGGACTCGCCCAGACTTTCTCCGCGAACAGCTCCGTCACCGACTCCGCCGCCAGCGGAACAGCCCTCTCCTCCGGATACAAAACCAACAACGCCATGATCGGCGTCAACCCCGAACTTAAAAAGTTCCGTTCCATTGCGGAAGCCGCAAAAGCGGACGGACGCGCAGTCGGCGTCATGACCTGCGACTCCCTCACAGGAGCCACTCCCGCCGCCTTCTACGCGCACGAAAAGCACCGCTACATGGGTCCTGAAATCGCCGCATGGACCGTCACCTGCAACTTCGACGTTCTCATCGGCAACGGCGACCGCAATTCCTTCCTCCCCAAAGAACTCAAGGGCAAACGCGCGGACGGACGCAACATCTGCGCCGAACTCACCGCGAAAGGCTATCTCGAAACTTCGAAAGAAGACGCCCTCGCCAAAGCTCCCGCTGACTCCAAAGTCTTCGGCTTCATGAACTTTCCGCTGGAAGACACAGCCTCGCTCGCCCGTGCAGCCGGACTTGTCTTCGAGCGTCTCAACGCCAACCCGAAAGGCTTCTTCGCCATGGTCGAGTGTGCATATCCCGACTGGGGCGGACACGGCAACAAGCCCGACTTCTCCGCAGGCGGCGTGCTCATGACCGACTTCCTGGTTCGTCAGGCGCTTGACTTCGCAATGAAGCACAAAGACACGCTCGTCGTTGTGACCGCCGACCACGAAACCGGCGGCATCTCCGTCTCCCCGAACCGCAACGATGCCAAGAACCCGCACATTTACTACAACGGCACAGGGCATTCCGGCGTCCCCGTTGCAGTGTTCGCGTTCGGTCCCGGCTCCGCGTTCTTCAACGGAGTCATCAACAACATCGACATTCCGCGTCATTTCTCGAAACTCTGGAATCTGAAGACCGGACTCGATTCCGAAATCAAGTAAGACGCGGACAAGGGGGACACCATGAGCAAAGATCTGCTGAAAACACTCGGTCTGCTTGACATCTTCTGCATTGCAACCGGAGCCATGATCAGTTCGGGCATCTTCATCCTGCCCGGCGTCGCATTCGAGAAGATGGGCCCCGCGATGATTCTCGGCTACCTCCTCGCCGGAATCTTCGCCTGCCTCGGTTCGCTCGCGACGATTGAACTTGCAACAGCCATGCCGCTTGCAGGCGGAATCTACTACTACACCGAACGCAGTCTCGGTCCGCTCGCCGGAACCATCTCCGGCCTGCTGAACTGGTCGGCGATCGCGCTCAAAAGTTCCTTTGCCATCTTCGGCATGGCGGAGCTGCTCTACCAGCTCTGGGGCGTCCCCCGCATCCCCAGCGGCATCGCAATGACAATCTTCTTCCTGCTCGTCAACCTGATCGGCACGAATGCGGCGGCATGGGCGCAGGACATCATGGTGTTCATCCTGCTCGCCGCAATGGGCGCGTTCATCGTCTGCGGAGCCCCCGCGGTCGACCCGGCGCACTTCACTCCGTTCTTTCTCGACGGCAAGGCGAATTTCGGTGAAGTGATTGCTCTCGCCGCATTCGTCTTCGTCGCATTCGGCGGACTGCTCGACGTGGCGAGCGTTTCAGAGGAGGTCAAGAATCCCGTCCGCAACATTCCCGCGGGAATGCTCCGCGGCATCATCACCGTGACCCTGATCTACGTCTGCGGACTCATCGTGACGGTCGGCGTCGTGCCTGGAAACGAACTTGCCGGCTCCCTCACCCCGCTCTCCGACGCAGCTGGACGCACCAGCCTCGGAAAAGCCGGATTCTGGATCATCACGCTCGGCGCGATGATGGCGTTCGTCACAACCGCAAACGCCGGAATCATGGCGGCCGCGCGGTTCCCGTTCGCGCTCAGCCGCGACAAGCTCATTCCCGCATTCTTCAGCCGGGTCTACGGACGCAAGCAGCTTCCCCTCCCCTCGCTTATCCTGACGGGCGCGGTGATGGCAGCCGCGCTCTTCCTCGACCTCGAACGCCTCGTCACCGTCGCCTCGACCGTCATCATGCTCTCGTTCATCCTGACAAACATCTCCGTCATCATTCTGCGCGAAAGCGGAATCCAGAACTACCGTCCGACCTTCCGGATGCCGCTCTACCCGGTTCTCCCGCTCATCAGCATCATCGCCTTCCTCATTCTGATTATCCAGATGGGCATCGGCGCAGTGCAGATCGCACTCGGGATCATTGTCGCCGCCGTCGTGCTCTACTTCCTCTTCGGACGAAAAGTGCAGCTCGAATACGCGCTCATGCATCTCGTCGCCCGCATTTCGAACTGCCGCATCAACACGGACGGGCTCGAAACGGAACTGCGCGACATTCTGCGCAGCCGCGACGGCATTGTCCAGGATGACTTCGACAAGCTCGTGGAGGAATCCTCCGTCATGGTGATCGAACACGCGGTGACCATGCCCGAACTCTTCGACATCGTCGCTCAGAAAATGGCTCCCCAGCTCGGCTGTCCGGCAAAAGAGCTGGATGAGAAACTGCTGATCCGCGAATCCGAATCCAGCACAGTTCTGAACCCGTTCGTCGCAATTCCGCATCTGACGGTCGAGGGACACTCACAGTTCCGCATGATGCTCGTGAAGTGCGCGGAGGGCGTCGAATTCGCCCCGGAAGCAAAACAGGTCCACGCGGTCATCTTCCTGTTCGGAAGCCCGGACCGCCGCAACTTCCACCTGCGTGCGCTGGCCGCAATCGCCCAGACGATTCAGGGACGCGCCTTCGAGCCCCGCTGGCGCAAGGCGCACACGCCGTCGCAGATCCAGGACGTCTTTCTTCTCGGCAAACGCCGCAGAGAAATTTGAAAAAAACCTTGAATTTTACGTTTTCCGGTGTATCTTTCCACTACAAAACCGAAAAGAGGTGTAACACATGTTTCAGATTATCGCCATCGCGTCCCTGAAAAAGGGCGAAGCCGAAAACTTCAAAAAACTCATTCCCGCCATCGTCAGCGCTTCGAAAGCGGACAAAGGCAACGTCAGCTATCAGTGCGACCAGGATGCCCTGAACCCTGACGTCTTCATCTTCCAGGAACGCTGGGAGAGCGACGCCGCGCTGGATGCTCATCTTGCCCAGCCGCACTTCAAAGAGTTCGCAACCGCGATCGAGCCGCTCGTCGCCGCTCCGCTCGCCATGCACAAAATCATGCTCTGAAAAAGTTCTCAGCCCCGCGTCTCAAAGGCTCTCCGCTTTTGAGACGCCTCTTTTATGACGATTTACGCACTCCGCAAACGCCCCGGAATCCCGCGGACGCAGATTCGGCAGAGCCATGTCTGAAGCCGGCATTCAAACCTTTGAAGCCCAGGAAGTTACCGTCAACGAACAGATCCCTCCGCCAACTGGATTCTCTCGTCGCCTGGAATTTGCGATGTGCAAAACGCACCGCAGGGGAAAATCCCTGCCCGCCTCTTTACATGCGCCGCGCCTGACGCGTCCCCCTCCTCCGCCATTGCCCGCACGGGAAAAATATTTTCCGTATTTTTCAAGAATGGATTTGATGTTTAGCACTTTCCATAGTATATTGCAGTGTGTTGCAAAAAGAAAAAAGAAGAAAGGCAAAATGGGTACCAAACTATGGACTTGTGCGTCTGATGGCAAAGAAACTCTGACAGGTGAACTGATAAAAGGAAAAGCGCTGCCGCGTGCGATCGCAATGTATCTTGCCGCACGGGACATCGCGCCGGAGCAGGTTGATATGTATTTCAACGCCGCTCTTTCCGATTTAAGCGACCCCTTCCGTTTTCCCGGAATGGAGACAGCCGTCAAACGCCTCTGGCAGGCGATCGTTGACCGCGAGCACATCCTCATTCATGGAGATTACGACACCGACGGCATCACAGCCACGGCACTTCTCTCCTGGATTCTGGAGCGCAACGGCGCGATTGTGACGAATTTTCTCCCGCACCGTTTCGACGACGGTTACGGCTTCACGCCCGAATCCCTTGCGAAAGCGCTCGAGGGCGCAGGCGGAACCTGCGGCGTCCTCGTGACCGTCGACTGCGGCATCAACAGCTGCGAAGCTGTGGAAGACGCCGCGCGGCGCGGAATCGATGTGATCATCACCGACCACCACGAGCCCGGCGACACGCTCCCGAAGGCAGTTGCAAACATCAACCCGAAGATTCATCCCGAACTCGCGGATATGCACAACCTCTCCGGTGTCGGTGTTGCGTTCAAACTCGGACACGCGTTCCTGAAATACGGACGCGAACACAACCTCGGCGGCTACATGACCGAACTCAAGGAAGTCCTTGATTACGTGGCGCTTGGAACCGTTGCGGACATCGTCCCCCTGCTCGGCGAAAACCGGATTCTCGTCAAGCACGGCATGGAAATGCTGAAACGCCAGCTCCGCCCCGGCGTGCGCGCCCTGATCGAAGTTGCCCGCATCTCCAGCAATTCGATCAAGCCGTCGGACATCACCTTCAAGCTTGCCCCGCGCATCAACGCGGCCGGACGTCTCGGCAACGCAATTTCCGCGCTCCAGCTCCTGACCGCTTCAAAAATCGTCGATGCCTATCACTACGCGGATATGCTCGAAGGATTCAACCAGAAGCGCCAGACGAAAGAGCAGGAGATTTTCAACGAGGCGAAACACTATGTGGAATCCGCTCCGGATTTCTCCAGCAGCTATTCGATCATTGCCGCCGGCGACGGCTGGCACCAGGGCGTCATCGGCATTGTGGCTTCCCGTTTTGCACGCGATTACAACCGTCCGGCAATCGTCCTGACCATCCAGGGCGATGAAGCGCACGGTTCCGGACGCAGTATCGGCGGCTTGAATCTGATCAAGGTTCTCTCGAAATGCTCGCACCTTCTGACGCGCTACGGCGGCCACCCGATGGCAGTCGGTCTCGGGCTCCGCAAGGAGGACATCCCCGAATTCAGCCGGGTCTTTGAGGAAACGGTCCGCTCGGAAATCACGCCGGAAGACTTGATTGACAGTGTCTCCTACGACGGCACGGTGAACTTGAGCGACCTCGGTCCCGACTTTTTCTCGTATTACGACAAACTTGGACCGTTTGGCCACGGCAATCCTCAGCCTTGTTACCGTCTGAATCATGTGGAAGTGATCCGCACGTTCCCGATCAAAGCGGGTCACACGAAAGGAATTCTGCGTGACAGCAGCGGCGACACAACGGACTTCATTGCCTTCAACATGATTCTGGATCCGCATACGACATGGGATGTTGTAGCGGTTCCGCAGATCAATGAATACTATGGAGAGCGCCGCCGCCAGCTTCAACTGGTGGATGCGCGTCCGTGTTCAGATTGAAAAAACTTTTTCCGGTCTCTTGAAAGACAGGAAAATTGCGCTATAGTATAGCTCCCTCGTTTTGAGGGACTATGCCCGGATGGCGGAATCGGTAGACGCAACAGACTTAAAATCTGTCGGGTAATCCGTGCGGGTTCGAGTCCCGCTCCGGGCACCACATTAATTTAGCCTCAAATTTTACGTTTTACACCATTTTCTTTAAAATGCGAATTGCTCCTATTTTGCCTTATTTTCACTAGTTATACATCGAATTGCCGGATAATTGTCGGCAAAAAATTTTTGAGTGTAAGCCAAGCCGAAATATTTTTCAGAAAATCTGCACTTTTCAGGAATTGCCGGATAAATTTTCCAGTTTTACTCCCCGTCCCACTCGCACTCGCCCAGACGCGCTTTCAACTTTTAAACTCCCGCGCCCCGCGCAGGCTCACTTGAAGCATCTCCTCAGCTTGTTCTTGATCGACTTCTCCCACTCGTCCCCCACCGCCATGACCATGTATCGCATGGCGTCCATCGCGTGATCGTCCAGCTTCCGCGGTTCCTCCTTCGCGTTCCGCTCCTCCGTCGCCGGAAGCCACGTGTACGAATCAATCTCCGAAAGCAGACGCTTGCACGACGGAAAAAAGAAAATCCGACGCTCCTTCAGCCTCTTCTGAACCTCCTGTATCCCAAGCTGAACATTCTTGTGCGCCGCTTCCGTCGGCACGCCGTTCTTGTTCAGCTCCGCCCGCTCCTCCGCGTCATGGTCCGCCACCGTCAGCAGATACCGCTCACCCGACGACAGACGCTTGATCGTCTCCGCGTGAACGCTCGTCAGAACCCCGCGCTCGTAAAGCTCACGGTAAATGTAAAGCCGCCCGTCATGATCCAGCGCCCCCCACAGACACACAAACGGATTCGTGTACCCGAAGTCGATCGCCCGCACCCGCGTCCAGTCCGCAGGAATCGCAAACGGCTTCACCACATGCACGATCTCATCAAAATCCGCATAAACCTGCCCCTCCGACGACACCCATTTTCCGTAAAGCATCCGCTGCTTCTGAGTCTCCGGAAGATTCTCCAGAATCTCAATCGTCTCCGCCGACAAGTTCTCCTTGTTGTCGTAAGCCGACCAGTGCACACGCTTCCACAGATGCGCCCCCGGCAGCGGCTCCTCCGTCTCCGGATCAACCTGCTTAACCCCCACCGAATAAAGCCAGTGCCGCGGCCCCCGCGGATTGCAGTCCAAAAGCAGTTTCGGAACCGCCTCGCGCCCCGCCGAATCGTAAACCCGCTGCGAAAGTCGCGTCACAACCTCGTTCATCGTCTGAAACGTCAGCTCCGTCGCCTCGTTCAGATAAATCGTGCAGTACTCCGTCCCTCGAATCCGTTCCACGCGCTCCGCGTTGTCCAGCCCCACCACCTGTATCTCCGACCCGTTCGCAAAGTAAATCTTCAGCTCGCTGTCAACCACATGAAACAACCGCCCCTTCATCTCCGGATGCTGTGAAATGTATTTTTTGATCGTATCGTTCCACACCGAATTTTTCGCGCGCACCCGATGCTTGCGCGCCACCAGCTGCTTCGCCCCCGGAAACTGAAACGCTCGCGCGAAAATATAGTCGATCAGCACCTTTGTCTTCCCCGACCGCGCCCCGCCGTCAAACAATATGTTCCGGTACGCGTTGTTCGTCAGCACATGCCGCCACGCATACTCCTGCTTCTCCGTATATTTCATACCCGCTCCTTGTTCCTCCTTCTCTCATTCGTCCGCCCCGTCCAACCCGTCCGACAAGTCCGCTTCCCTCCCGCGTGCCGGCGTCAGCCGCCGCGTTCGGCGCGTCAGCGCCTCTCTCCTCCTCATGCGGCTCCAGCCGCTTCAACAGCGCCCTCCGGCGCTCGCCTCTTTCGAGCCCGTCAGGGCGACACTTGCCGAGCCCGTCAGGGCGACACTTGCCGAGCCCGTCAGGGCGACACTTTCCCCCGCCCTCGCTCCATCTTCGGCGCAACCACCATCTTCTTCCGCAGTGACCTCAGCTGACGCGACGTGATCAGCGTCACTCCATGCGGACGGCTCCTCCGCACTCGCGCATTGTACGCCCGGATCATGTCCGCCAGCTCCGCAAAATCCGCCTGCGTCCGCTTCGGATTCAGATAGTACCTGCGCAGACGCGCGTAAATCTCCGTCCGCGCCTCCGAATACTCCCGCGCCGTCATCCGCTCCGACCACTGACGGTCCCGCTTCTCCGCAATCCCCGCCGGATTGAACCCGAACATCCGGATCAGACTTTGCCCCGCCGTCGATTTCAGCGGCTCGTTTCCATAGAATACCGGCTGGTTGTCCCGCGTTGTCACTCCCTCCTTGTATTCCCGATACGCCCGGATCGGAGCCGATAGCAAGGCAGGGGAAAGCGCCTCCGCTCCCTTCAGAACGTCCCCGCGCGCAAGACTCGCCGTCCCCTCCGCAACGTCCTTCACCGCCGAACCAGGAGCCCCGAACAAGTCCCAGATCGTCCGAGGAACGCTGTCTCGCGTGAACATCATCGACATCGAAGGCGCTATGTTGATCCCCGCCAGCCCGAGCACTCCGTACCGGCTGACTCGTCCCGCGTATCCCCCGAATTCGTCTTCCACCCACCGGTACAGCGCCTCTTCCGGGTCGTCCGGAGGCTCAATCCCGAACACCGCGCACACCGCTCGCACCGCCGCAGGCATCAGATTCCACGCAACCGTCGCCGTCGGTCCCGCAAGAATCATCGGAGAAAGAAGCATCCACGCAAATCCCTTCATGTCCCTCTGGTTGAATCCGATGTTGTAAAGCTCCTGCATGTAGTTGTGCCCGTACGGTTTGAACACGTAGAACGCCCGCAGCGCCTGCGCCCCGACCGACGTACCCCGCGCCCACGACGGCAGGTTCGTCTTCCCGTAAATCCCGTGCGCCTTGTCGCTCATCTCCTTCGCCTGCTTCAGATACGATTCCTTCTCCGCACCGCTCAGCTCCCCGCCTTTGTGCTGCGACACCAGCTGACGGTACGCCGCCGCAATCGTCACCGCACGGTTGAACCGCTCCGTCAACTCCATTCCGAGCATCATCTTCTCCGCAACCCACTTCCAGCCGTTCCCGAACCACGTCCGCAGAACTCCCGTCGCCTCCTGATTCACAAGCGACGTCTCCCAGCCGCGTCTCGAAATCTCGTTGAACAGCCAGAGCGTCTCCGTCGAAGGTCTCTTCCCCTTGCCGAAATCACGGAACGCACGGTACTGCGCATACTCCGCCGCAGCCCTCCCAAGTCCCTTCAGCGCCGAATGGAACGGAATCTTCCCTTCCGCATGAAACACCGCAGGAACGTTCGTCAGAAGCGTCGTCAAATTCACCACCGACGTCGAAATCCGCGAAAGATACTTCAGCGCCGCAATCCCGCGCACAAACCCGAACACGCGTTCGCTCGCCTCCTGATTCCGCAGCATCTCCTGAATGTAGCTCTTCGCGTCCTTGTACGCCTCCGGCTGCTTCGCCGAATCAATCCGCCGGCGGTCAACCTCCTTCTCGTACTCCTTGTGACACTTCGCCAGCTCCTTGTAGTACTCCGCCGATGAACTGTCCAGACCCTCCGGCATGTGCTCCTTCATGAACTCTTTCCATTTCAGGTCGCGTCCCGTGAACGCCTCCATCATCCGCCGCGCCATCAACCCCTTCGCCGAGCCCGACGCCGTCGCCGACGCCGACATCACCAGCGCCCGCAGCGGATCCTCTTCGTACCCGAGATAAACATCGCGTCCCCTCCGGTCGTCTCGACGGATCTTCTTCGATCGCGATCCGTGCGAATGAATCAGAACCGATACCTGCGACGCAAACGCTTTCCCGAACTCAAGCGCCGCCTGCATCTCCGCCGAACTCGAATTCAGATTCCCCAGAAGAACCTTGTCAACGTCGTATCCGCACTTCGGCGCCGGGAAGTGCCACTCCTTCATCTTCCGGTCGAAATATCCCCCGTTCGCAACAAACATCTTCCGCTGCGCCGCATCCGCAGACCCGCGCACAACAAAGTGACGCTCCGTCCCGCCCTTTTTCAGCGGATACTCCATCCACGTTCCGTGAAGCCCGAACCCGTCAAAATCCTTCTTCGCTTTCTCCGTGACCCGCTCCATCGCCGATGTGAAAATGTCGTTCATCCCCGCAAGCGCCATGTCCTCGAACACCGAATTCGAAGGCGTCGCAGTGTGACGGAACTCAATCTTGTACCCCTGCGCCTCCAGCGTCGCCGCCCGCGCCGCGCGCCCCGCAATCGTGTCGAATATCTCAAGACGCGGATTCTCCCCGTCCTTGTTCGCTTCGAGAATGTACTCCCCGTGACGGATTCGCGCCATGTAGTACCCCCTACGGTCGCCCATCTTCTGAAGCTCCGTGAAAATGTCCGTCAGCTCCTCCGAAATCGGAATGTCGTTCTCCTCGTACTCCTCCTTCAGCGCATCCGCCTTGTTCTTCAGCAGCGCGTAAACACGCGCGTTCATGACCCGGTACGCCAGCACCGCGTCCGCAAACGCCGCCGATTCCCCGTTCCGCTTCAGCATATCCGCCTCCGCTTCCCACGCCGTGTTCCATGCCGACGCCTCATTCTCAACCGTTCCGATCCCGTGACCGTTCGGGTCGACAACATCGAACCACCCCTTCTTCGTCTCGCTCGGACGCACCGAATACCCGCTCGCGTCAACGTCTCGCTGGAAGATGTACTTCGCAAACTTCGCGTACTCCGCCTTGCTCAGATTCTTCACCCGCAGAAGGTCCTGTTCGTTCTCTCCGAACACCTCCTCCTTCAGATGAAACACATCGTCCTCGTACCGCTGCCCGTAATCAAAAATCTTCTTGAACGCCGGAATCTTCTCACTGTAGTACATCACCGTCTGAAACAGCGTCGCAAACTTGCTGATGTCCGTCTTCCCGTTCGAATCCTTCATCCTGCTGTATTTCACCGCCCGCGAGAACCACTTCAGCCCCCGCGTCACCGCATCCGCAATCTCCGGCGACTGTATCGAAAGCGGAATATCCGGATTTTTTTCACCCCCGCTCTTGACTTTTTCACCGTTGCGGAGTATACTATATCCAGAGCCAAGCAAATCATTCAGCGGATCAAACTTCTCAAAGAAGTCCCTGAAATGTAATATCTGCTTAAGTGCAGCCCAAGCCGCACTCTTCTCCTCTGGAGAACGGTGTGACATGTCCCGGTATGACACCCTGTTCATATCGGGTTTTTTTATTTCAAAAACTTCAATGTCACGGGCTTCAATACTGTAAAGATGATTCGTCCCCGGTTGTTCTTTTACAGTGATTTTTACCCCGTAAAGTCCTCCGCGATACCTCATTCCCACATAGAAACGGTGCATCTGAAGAATGTTTCCCGTGTTTTTCCTGTCTTTATGGCACACTCCAAGCAAAGCTTTTTCAAAGAGTTTGTCCACGTTCAGCATTGCAATCGCATGAATATGCGGATTGTCTGATTTTTCAACAGCTTTCCCGCTTCGCATTTTTGTCGCAGAATGTTCGTCAACTCTTGCTGTCATTCCGGTTTTTGCATTCTTCACTTCGAATGCTTTCCCCTCATGGGTTCTGGAGTATTCACGGATGCGCCGCTTCAATGAATTTTCCGCCATTGAAGTCGTCAGTGCATGCGGGTGCTCAACTTGAACAATCTGAACTTCGGAATTCTCATCCGCCATCCAGTTCCGCGGATGCTTCACCTGTCCGCCCGCGTCCGACCCGTCCGAAATGTCCAGCTTCACATCCCCCGAATTCTCACGGAGCTTGTTCATCAGCTCCAGGTCCCCCGAAAGCTGTGTCTTCCGCAACAGAAGCGGAACCAGCTCACGGAACTGCGATTCGTTCAGCGACGCCTTCATCCGGCTTCCAAGTCGCGAAAAATCGCCCGTGATTGCCCGGATGTCCGCGTCAAGGTAAATGTTCCCGCCGGATCCCCGTTTCGAATCCACGGAAACCGCGTACCGCGAAAGCTCCAGCCCGAAATCTCCCGTCACGCGCGTCCGCCAGTTCCCCGCGTCCAGATACCGCTCAACCTCCTGAAGACTGTTCAGTTTCCGCCGCGGATCGTGCGTCAGACTCGACATCGAAAACTCCTGCGGAAGAACCACTCCCGTTTCCACTCGCCCGTCCGAAAGCGTGAACTTCACAATCCGTCCGTGTCCCTCCGACGCATCCACGCCGCGCAGAAGGTTCCCCGTGTAAACCTTCCGGTCCGTCTCGATGATCCGCGTCGATGATTCCGTGAAAATATCCTCCAGCCGGTCCGGAAGAATCTGCGCGGAAATCTGCTCTGCCTTCTTCCCGTACTGCGAAAACGGAATTGTCATCCGAAGCGGTGATTCCGTCAGAAACGAAAACTTGATGTTGCTCGCCGCACCCGGATTCCCTCGCGAAAACGCCACATACGAAAGCGTCCCCCGGTACGCCGTATCTCCGCCCTGAAGCAGCACCGGATACCCGATCAGATTCAGCGCCTCGCTTTCCGCCAGACGCAGATTCTTCAGCGCCTCCAGCTTCTGTTTGTTCAGCCCCGGCGCGTTGTCAGAATCCTTGAGCTTGTCCTCAAAGTACCGCGCCGCCGCGTCCCGCTGCTTCTTGAACTGATTCCGGATTTTCTCCCGCATCTCCATAATGTCGTTCGTCCCGAACTGTTTCTTCCGATCCGCCTCAAGCGCTTTCCGATCCGGAACCCTCCGGCGCTCCCGCGTGTGGAACGTCTTCAGCATCAGCGGCTTGTGGAACAGTCCCCCGTTCGCGTCCCCGCCCGCATATACCTCCGAACTCTTCTCCTCCGCGCGCCAGTCCTGCTCCGTGATCTCCAGATCGTATTCCCCGATCGCCTTCATCCGCGTCACAAGCTCGTCATACGCCGAATCCAGTTCCTCGTAAATCCGCGACTGCATCGCGTCCGGAAGCAGCGCCATCTTTCCCGTGAACGACCGCGCAAGGTCCTCCTTCGCTTTCACTTTCCCCGACGCGTTCACTTCCGGCGAAAGACCCACGCGCCCCGCCAGATTCAGATGCTCCGAAAGATACTCCGCAACAACCTGATCCCCGTACTTGTTCAGAATGTCCGACCCGCCGAAACTCATCGAACCCTTCGTATTCGCCGTCGTATTCGCCGAAAGCGACGCAAACTTCTTCTGCAGAATCGACGTCACCCGCCGTTCCGCCGTCAAATCCGTCGAAAGAAACGTGTACTCCGGCTTGTTCACCTGTCCCGAACGCAGAACGCGTCCCAGCATCTGCATCACAACATTGATGTCCAGATCCGCCTGAACTACAAACATGTGACGCTGCTTCTGATCCTTGAACCGCGCCGAAGAGTGAAGCGAAAGACCCGTCGAACCCGAACGGTTCAGAATCAGCGCGTCGAGCGCTCCACTGTTGAAGTCGTTCACCATCCGGTTCTTCTCGTGCGTGTCACGCTGCGCAAGAACCCCGTTTTCCCCGTTCGCATCGTAGTTGATGACACTCTGACGTCCCGTGATCTCCCCCACGCGCAACCCCGCCGCCGTCAGCTTCGCTTTCAGATAGTCGATCGGCGACGCCGGAAGATTCAAATTCAACCGTTCGATCCGCTCTTTGATCTCGTTGAACATCGCACGTTCCGCAGCGTTGAACACCAGCGGAACCTCCACGCTCTTCCCGTTCCGGTCCTCCATCCGCCCTGTCTGCATCTTCTCCAGCGCGTTCAGAAGAACGTCTTGGAACGTCACGTCGATCCGGCCCCCCGTCTTCAACCCGTGCTCGTCCGAATACTCCTTCAGAAACGTCTCCAGCGTGTTCGCAAGCGCAATCACCGGCTTCTGACCCGACTTGAATGACTTGATCGCTTCATCCGCCGCCGCATCCAGCTTCGTTGCAAACAGAAGCTGTGCAATGTAATTGTGAACCATGCTCGAAAAGTTGTTCGCGCGCATCGACTCGTCCGCCTTGCGCCCCGCACGCTTCTTCTCCTTCTTGAAACGCTCCGCTATGATGTCGCTGAACTGCACAATGTCCGCCATCACTCCAGCCACTTCGTCGTACTGACGCTTCACGTCCGCCGTCGTCCGGATCGCGTGCCCGATGTTCATCTTCACACCCGTAAAGTCGCGCTCGCGACGGATCAGCTGACCCGCCTGCGCAAGCCCCTGGCTGATGATCTGCTGAAGCGCAAGCCCCCCCTTCTTGATCACCTTCACCAGCTGATCCCCGTCAAATATCTTCCCAAGCTCGTTCCGCAGCGCAAACAGTATCATGTTGTCCGGACGCTTCGCATACGTCGCCGAAAGGAACATCGCCCCCTTCAGATTCTCATGTTTCAGCAGTCCCTGAAAATATGCGCCCGTATTCGATTCCGCGCCGGACGCGTTGTGCGCTTCGTCCAGCACAAGCATCGCGTTCCGCGTCGCAAGAAGATTCCGCAGAAACTTCTGCTGTTCTCCCTCCTTGTTCACCTGCGAATACGTAATGAAAACACAGTCGAATCCCTTCGGATTCCCCTCAAGCATCTTCGGAAAATACGCCTTCTGCGCATTCGGCGTCATTGCCTTCTTGACCACGTTGTTCTCTCGGTCCATCACGCTGCTGTCCGTGTCGTTCCCGATCAGAAACGGATTGAACTGCTCCCCGATGTCCAGTCCGTCAAAATACATGTCCGAAAACAGTTTCGGCTTCTCCGTCACGAAAATCGGCAGAATCCCGTGCCGCTTCGCATAGCGCATCACCGCCGCCGCCTGACGCCCCTTGCCGATCCCCGTCTGATCCCCGATGACAATCGAATCCCCGTTCCGGATGTTGTCGATCGCAAGCGCAATTCCGTCAATCTGCTCCGCCGCAAGACCCTTGTACATCTCCTCCAGCGTCGAATACCCGAGCTCCTCTTTCACAAACCCGTCCACGGACCCGTATCTCTTTTCCAGATTCACCAGTGCCGATTCCGATTCACTCCGCATGAACTTCGGAATCATCGTCCCCAGCGATTCCGCATGACTCTTCGGCTTGTACCGATTCTGCAATCCGTCTTCCGACGTCTCCGCTTCTTCCGCGTGCGCCCCCGCGCCGCTCTCTTTCTGCGTGCCGGCGTCAGCCGCCGCGTCCTGCGCGTCAGCGCCGCTCTCTTTCTGCGTGCGCGTCAGCGCCGCGTCCTGTGCCTCTCTGTCCGACCTGTCCGCTTCGTCCGACAAGTCCGTTCTTTCCGCATTCGTCCCCGGCGCGGAAGCGCCTCCGTTCTCTCCCTCATGCGGCGTCAGCCGCTCCACAGCGCCTCCGGCGCTCGCCTCTTTCGAGCGGCCATCAGCCGCGACACTTGCCGAGGCGCCCCGCGCCGACACTTTCGAGCGGCCGTCGGCCGCGACACTTGCCGAGGCGGCTTCGCCGCCGACACTCCTTACATCCTCTCCGCCACCAGCGTGTACAGATCGATGTCCTCCATCTCTTCCGGATCCATCTTCTCCAGCCAGTCCGGATGCTCCGCCGCCGTCCGAATCCCGTACCGCAGATCCGTGATCAGAAGCGCTTCGTCCGCCCAGTCCACCTGGTTCTCCCACCCCTCGTACGGAAGTTCCGGATGCTCCTCCTGAGCCAGCTCCATCACCCGCTTCACTTCGCCCGGACGGTTCTCCTCGATGTACTGACGGATCAGTTCCCCGATCAGCCACCGCAGTTTCCCCTCCATCTCTCGCTCCGTCTTCGGAATCTCTTCTCCCGGCCACATCGGAAGCCACACCTGATCCCGCGTTTTCTCGCAATCCAGTTTCAGCAGATACCCGTCGTTGATTAATTTCATCTTCAACTCCTTTCAGTCTCTCGTAAATAGAACTCCAGTCCGCCAATCTTTCAACCGGCGTTTCTGAAAATTTGTCCGAAAAATCGCTCTTTTCCTTCCGCCCGTTCAGAATGATCACACGAACCGGATACCCCGCTCCCTGTTTTTTGAAAAGCTCCCCCGACACCTCAAAGCTGTCCGCTATGTCGAAGTGATCGTAAAGATAATTCAGAAACGGCTTCTCGCTCTTGTTCACCTTCGACGTCAGCTTGTCCGCCGCCCCCAGAATCATCGCCGCACGGCCGTCCGGCGTCAGCGTCTTCAGCGCATTCAGCGCAATCAGATGCTCCAGCTTCCACAGAACCGTCCCTTCAAACTCCCTCTTCTCCTTCAAACGCCCGAACGGAGGATTCATGATCACCGCATCAGACTTCTCTTCCGGAATATACTCCGCCGCATCGTGCGACGTCACCGCAAACCCCGATTCCCGGAGCGCCGAAAGACGCCCCGTCTCAATCTCGTTCGCATGAACTTTCCCCGGCTCCGCCGTCAACACCAGCGCCCCGTTCCCCGCCGTCGGTTCATAAATCCGCTCCGCACCCCTCAGCACCGCCCGCCCAAGCATGTACGCAAGCGGAAGCGGCGTCGAATACGCCTGATTCTCAATGCTCGTCGACGTCCGCATGTTCAGAAGCGGCATGTCTTCATACATCCGGACAATCAGATTGTATTTCTCGCGCTCCGTCAGCGAATTGTCCGCCGCAATCTCCCGCGCACTCTGAACGCACGTGTATTCCAGAAGCTCCTCCGCCTCCTTCAGAGTCATCTTCTGATCCAGCGCAAAACGCTTCAGCAAATCCTTCTTCGCCGACGCATCCAGCCCCGGATTCCGCATCACAAGAACACAGTAATCGTCAATCGTATGAACTTCCCCCGCAAGCTCTTTCCGCGTTTTCGAAGAAATATTTTTCTCAGCACTTGCTTTTTCTTCTTCCGGTACTATAGTAGTCTCTATACCGGAAGAAAGAGCATGAAGGCCGGATGCCCCTTGAGCGTTTACGCTCTCGGTTACGAGGACTTGGCCGCCCTCTCTTCCGGCTCGTCTTTTGATCTGCTCTAGAGACTTTTCCTTTGCAAAGCGCCAGCCTACAATTTCATGCGCATCTTTTGTTTCTGAAATCTCGATTGTAACGAGAGAGTTTTTTCCTCCGACTTCCACTAAAACCCAATAATTCGGCTTGCTGGAAGGTTTGTCTTGAATGAAAATAGAACTTTCGTATAATGCCTTTTGAAGAATCTTTCGACTGATTTCCGGAGAAAGATCCGGATGATGATCGCGGTTCTTTTTCAGAATATTCTTCTTCAGCAATACCGGCTTGGCTTCTTTCCCGATTAGTTCGAGAGTCCGTTCCGGCAGAGATGGTAATTCAATACTGCGAAACGGTTGTGTAAAATCCGCGTCCGTTATATCACTGACTCTGCTTAGCCGGACAGTTTCTCCACGCCACGTTCCCGGCGCGTCAGCGCCTCTCTCCTCCTCATGCGGCGTCAGCCGCTCCACAGCGCCCCCGGCGCTCGCTTCTTTCGAGCGGCCATCGGCCGCGACACTTGCCGAGGCGCCCCGCGCCGACACTTTCGAGCCGCCATCGGCGGCGACACTTGCCGAGCCCGTTTCAACGGGCGACACTTCCGCCGCGCGAAGCG
>ERZ1034880.241-NODE-241-length-18272-cov-4.993193_pt1 | contig 18272 bp, 17 predicted proteins | sample MGYA00520630_ERZ1034880 | MGnify/ENA primary metagenome ERZ1034880 (study PRJEB33766, sample SAMN09781725) | gut metagenome | biome: gut microbiome | host: Homo sapiens | place: Madagascar | study: EMG produced TPA metagenomics assembly of the PRJNA485056 data set...
AATACAGCTTTTCCGTTTCTGCAAGCGCAAAAACAAAAAAAATGCAATCTTTACGGTTGACACCTCTGTTCCTCCGTAAAAAACAAGAGGAGATTCCATGAAACCACTGACTCTTTCCGCGTTCCGCAAAGCGGCTCAGGGCACTTACGGCAACATCAGCGCCATCGCCCGAAAGCTTGCCGTCCCGCGCTCTTCACTTTACGACTTCATCCGCGCCAATCCCGATGCAGGAGAACTGATAGTCTCCCTCCGGGAAGAATTCGACGACCTCGCCGAAGAGCAAATTCAGAAGCTGATTCTCGAAGGCGACCGTTCGCTTCTGCGCTTTTACGCCTCCACAAAACTCCGCGCCCGCGGCTACCGCAAGGAGGAAGACGCAGAAACCGCCCCGCCCGAAATCCGCATTCATCTCACCGGTGCTCCCGAAAAACCGCTTCTCGACGCATAAATCGAAAAAACAGCCGTTCCATATTTGCAATTTCCCGGCGAACCTGTTATATTAAATAAATTTACAACTCATTCGGGAGGTTCCGCCGGAAACGGCACTGTATGGACGGTTATTTATTTCTGATTCTGCAATTCATTCTGCTGATCGTGCTGATCGCAGGCTCCGCATTTTTCTCCAGCTGTGAAATGGCGCTCTTCTCTCTCGGACGCGCAAAAGTTGCGACTTACAAGGACGATCCCTCCCCCGCAAAACGGAGAATCTACTTTCTCCTGGACAACTACAACCGCACTCTCGTTTCCATCATTCTCTCGAATATGTTCGTCAACAGCTGCATCTCCATGCTGAACGACACGGTGATTCACAACACCGGACTGACCGGAGTCGCGGCGACCGTCGCCTCCGCGGTCATCGGCATTCTGATCCTGCTGCTGTTCGGCGAAATCACCCCTATGACCCTCGCATACGTCTACTGCGATCCCTGGTCGAAAATCGTCGCCGCCCCCGTCTGCCTCATGCGCACGATTCTCTTTCCGGTCGTCTGGTGCGCGGAAAAAATCTGCGACAAGATTCTTGACATTCTCGGACGCCGCAAGTCGGTCCCCCTCACCCACGAGGAGTTCGATTCCTACATCGACACCTGCACCCGCAACGGAGCGTTCACCGGAGCGGAAAAGGAACTGCTGAAGGAGACGCTTGACTTCTGCGCGCGTGAAGTCTCCGAAATCATGCTTCCCGTCAACTCGCTCGGATTCATCCGGAGCGACTCCTCCGCAAAGGAGATCCGGGAACTGCTCTTCAGCCGCAAATATCTGTACTCGCTCGTCGGAAACAAAAACATGGAAACGGCGTCGCAGCTGATGCCGTCGCGCGATTTCTTTGCGCTCCCGCCGGAACGCCGCGCCCGCTGGCTCTCCAGCGGAATTGTGCGTGAAGCCGTGTTCATTCCCGAACAGGCAACCGTCATTCACGCGTTGCGGACCCTGAACGCGAAAAAAATTGCCGCCGCTCTCGTCTCCGATGAATACGGCGTCACCGTCGGTCTCATCTCCCGCGCATGCATCTACGCCGCGCTGACCGGAAACGTCATCGGCGGCGAAAAGAGCCTGCCGACCGAACCGCTGATGTCAAAGCAGAACGTCTGGCTCTACGATGGTCTGACCCCGATCGAATGTATTATGGACGACACCGGCTGGCGTCCGGAGCGGGAATTTGAATCCGCCACGCTGAACGGAGTTTTCTGCGAACTCGCAGGGACCCTCCCCGCCAAAGACGATGAAGTGGAGTGTGACGGCTTCCGCATCCGCATTCTCGAGACACAGGGCAACCGCGCATCGAAAATTGAATTTTCACGCATTCAGAATGAAGCCGAAGGATCCGCCGATCCGCAGGAAGGAGCCATCGTATGCTGACAAGTCTTGCATTTCTTGTTTTCTTCATTCTCATGCAGGGCGTTTTCGCCGGACTCGAAACCGGCATGATCTCAATCCGCCGTCCGCGCATCGAACACGCGTATGAAAACGGAAGCCGCGCAGCGAAAATGATTCTCTTCTTCCTCGACAATCCGGGCGTGATGATTTCGACCAGTCTGCTCGGCGTGAACATCAGCGTTGTCTGCGCTTCGCTCGCGGCGAAGAAGTTCGCGGAAAGCGCCGGTCTCTCCTCCGCCGCCGGACTGCTCGCCATGACCTGCGTCCTGAGCGTATCCATGCTGATCTGCGAAATCATCCCGAAAAGCTACTTCCGCCAGGCACCCTGCATCCGCTGCGCAAAAATCATCTGGGTCCTCTACGGAACCTATCATATCCTCTACCTTCCGGTCCGTCTGTTCGACGCCTTCACCAGTTTTCTCAGCCGGAAGATTGCAAAGAAGAGCAATTCCGACGAAGCACGTTCCGCCCTGATGCGCGAGGATCTGAAGCTCTTTCTGCGCGAGAGTGAAAACGGCGGCGGCCTGCCCGCCGAAGCCGCCGCCCTGCTCGACAACGCCATCGGGTTCCACTCCGCCACCATCGCGGATATCGCAAAACCAACGGACCGCGTAATCGCCGTCTCCGCAACGCTCCCGGTTCGTGAAGCAATGGATCTCTGCCTCAAAAAACAGCTCTCGAAGTTCCCCGTTCGCGATGACCGGACCGGAAAATGGATCGGTGTATTCTCTGCCTATCATGCCATGTTCGCAATCCGCGAAGAGGAGTGGACGCGACGGACTGCGGCGGACTGCATGCTCCCCCTGACCGGCATTTCCGCCGCCACCCCGCTGGGAGAAGCGCTGAAACAGACCAAAGGTTCCGAATCCGCCATGTTCGCCGTTCTTGACAAAAACGGTGCGCAGAGCGGCATCTTCACCTCGTTCGACCTTGCGCGCAAACTTTTTGGTTGATTTTCTGCTATCCGCATTTGAATTTACCCCCGAATGCGTTTATCTTACCGGAATAACAGAAATCTAACAGGAGAACTCACATGTCCGTTGAAAGCGCCAGAGCATTCTGCATGAGACTGATGGCCGACGAAGAATTCCAGGCTAGCCTCGGCAAAGCCGAATCCGTCGATGCAATCAAAGAGATCATCAAAAAAGACAATTACGATTTCACTCAGCACGATCTTCTCAAGATCGTCAGTGAACTCACCGGAAAGAAAATGACCGCCGAAGAACTCGAACACGAAGTTGTCGGCTTCTACCGCGATGAAGTTGCGACTGGAAATCCGAAAGCCGTCGAAAACGTCACCGGCTGGTTCCGCAGCATCTGAGAACTCCGCTCATGAGAAAAATCCCCCAGGTCGTTTCGCCCGATGAAGCCGTCGCCGTCATCAAATCCGGCGACTCTCTCTACTTAAGCGGATTTGCCAATTCGCCCGAACTGCTCGTCGAGGCGCTCTGCCGCCGCGGCGACGCAGGCGAACTGCATGACGTCCGCATCGTCCAGCTCATGACCTTCGGGAAAGCTCCATACACCGAAGAACGCTATGCCGGGATCTTCATTCCCGATGCGTTCTTCGCCGGAGCCAACAACCGCAAAAGCATCCGGGAAGGCGTCAGCGACTACCTTCCCGTCGGACTCAGCGACACTCAGGCGCTCTACCGGTCCGGCGTCTTCAAATGCGATGTTGCGCTCATCAAAGTCACCAAACCCGATCAGCACGGCTACGTCTCACTCGGCGTTTCGGTCGACATTACGCTCGCAGCCGTCGAAATGGCGAAAACCGTCATTGCCGTCGTGGATGAACGCGCCCCCCGAACCCTCGGCGACGCCCTGATTCCGTACAGCAAAATTGACTACGCCGTCATGGACAATCACCCGCTTATGGAGATTGTCAATCCGCCACCGACCGAGCTGGATCTTGCAATCGGCCGCAACTGCGCGGAACTCATTGACAACGGAGCCTGTCTGCAGATGGGCATCGGCTCCATTCCGAACGCCATTCTCTCCTCGCTGAAGGATCATGTCAACCTCGGAATCCATACGGAAATGTTCTCCGACAACGTCATGCCGCTCGTCGAAGAGGGCGTCATCAACGGCGCCCGCAAACAGATCGACCGCGGCAAACTCGTTACCAGCTTCATGATGGGATCGCAGAAGTTCTATGATTTCATCGACAACAACCCGCTCGTTCTCATGAAGGATATCGGCTACACGAACGATCCCTTCATCATTGCCCAGAACGACAATGTGGTTGCCATCAACTCCGCGCTCGAAATTGATCTCACCGGACAGGTCTGCGCCGACTCGCTCGGACCCTATATGTATTCCGGCGTTGGAGGTCAGCTCGACTTCATCTACGGAGCGTCGCGCTCCAAAGGCGGAAAAGCGATCATCGCCATTGCATCGGAAACGGGAAAAGCGGAGAGTAAAATCGTCCCCTTCCTCAAACAGGGCGCCGGCATCGCCACGCCGCGCCACCTTGTGCACTATGTGGCGACCGAATACGGCGTTGTCAACCTGTACGGGAAAACGCTTCAGGAGCGCGCCGCGCTGCTCATCAGCATTGCGCATCCGCGCCACAGGGAAACGCTGGAACGCGCCGCGTTTGAACGCTTCGGCGCGGGATTCCTCCGCCGGCGCGCTGCGCTGAAATAAGACTCACTCCGAACACTCGGAAACAATATCAAAAAACTCCTCGCGCCCGACGGTGTCCAGCGTCTTGCCGCGGGCGGAAAGCTTTTCATTCACTTTGATTGCGGTTTCGGTCATGCGCTCATGCGTCTCCTCCGACCCGCCGACCAGCACAAAATTCTCCCCCTTCGTAATGCGTTTGTGCTCATCCGCGGAATCGAGACCGAGTCCGAACATCATGGATTGCGAATTCCGGTTCTGCATTATTGAAACTCCTCTGCTGCAATTTCAAAAAAAGCGGCTCTCTGTTTTTCGCAGAAGAGCCGCCGGATAAAAGACTTCAGTCTGGACGATCAGTAGCGGAACGGAGGCAGACCTCTCATTTCACGCTCGCGGATCGGCGAACCGTCCGGGTTGATCAGACGGCAGGTCAGGAAGATCAGAAGGTTGACCTTCGAGGAATCCTTCGACTTCGACTGGAAGAGACGTCCGACAAGCGGCAGACTGCCGAGAATCGGGTAACGGTCGTCGATGCCCGTCGTCTTGTCCGTGATAATGCCGCCGAGAACAATCGTCTCACCGTCGTAGCACTGCACCGAGGTGTTCACGGAGCGGACTTCGATGATCGGCATCTTCTGAATGTTCGTGTAGTAGTACGGGGATCCGTTGGATTCCGTGCTGAGCTCGTAACTGTAGTCAACCCAGTCGACGAACGTGCGGATGCTCGGGGTCATCGCAACCGAAATCGTGTAGTTGTCATCCACTCGCGGACGGACGCGCAGTTCGATACCGAGACGTTCCGCCTCGTCGAATTCCGGAACCGAAGGAGTCAGCAGCGGAACCGTGGTGTTGCCGGTCGAAAGAGTTCCGACTTCCGCATCGGACCACTCGTCCGGGAAGTAACGCTCGGTCACCATCGCGATGACGGCCTCGTAGCCGTTCATAGTCGTCAGACGCGGACAGGCCAGCATGTCGGAGGAATCCGCCTGGTCCAGAGCATTCATCGTCGCCTGGACTTTGTAGCCGTACTTGTTGTAGTGCGCGAAATTGAAGAGCTGATCCTGAACGGAATCTCTTCCGGTTGTCGTCACATCTCTCAGGCTTCTGACCACCTGCGAATTCTGATCGAAAGACATCGATTTGTTTCCGACCGGAGCCTTCGTGTAGTAGAATTCGGAGGGAAGCGATGATGCGCTGTCCTTGCCGTTCGTGAACGTCGAGGAGTACTTGTACCAGTTTCCGGCAGGCCTTGTTGAAGATGCCGTGGAGCTGGAGCTTGCGCGCTGGTAAATGTTGATCGGGTAATCCGGAAGCTGACCGTCTCCGGCAACGTAGTGCTGAAGATCGCCTTCCTTCACATATTCAACATTGGAGTTCTGTCTCGAGAACAGATACTGGAAACCGAGTTCTTCAAGGTCGTTCATGTGAACTTCCACAAACTTGGTCTGAATCAGAACCTGCGGGTCGACTGAGTTCAGAATCTTGAGGTGCTCCTCAACCTTCTGGAGATTCTCTGCCGTATTCGTCACGAACAGACGGCTGATGCCCGGATCGTAGACAATCTGCGCTCCCTCTTCCGCAAACGAGACCTGCGGGAAAAGCGAGAGCGGGTCAATCTTCAGCGAGGAGGAATCCCCGCTCTTCTCTTCCGCTGCTTTCGCGATGTGGCTGTCGACCACCTCTTTTTCAATCGGATAGATTCTCGTTTCCATCTGCTCAAGCGCAACTCCCGGCGGAGCGATGATCACCGCATAGGGTTCCACTTTCACCCGCAGGTTCGCGGTACGGCAGATGTAGTTGATCGCCTGTCCGAGAGAAATGGAATCCGCAGTCATGGAAATCTTGCGGCCGGATGCCTCTTCGGCATCTTCCGCATCTTCCGAGTTCGCGGTTTTCGCGGCTCCTTCCGTCGGCTCCGCTTCCGGAAGCAGGAAAATATTGATTCCCTTCTTCGCCGGATCCGTTTCCGAGGTATCGCCCTCTTTCGCCTTCTGGGTCAGATAGCGCAGGGCAACCGGAATTTCGACCTCTTCAAACTCAAGACGGTCGATGATGATATTCTTCAGTTTATCCTGAATGGAGGACTGACCGCCCTCTTTTTTAACAGGACCTTCCTCAGCCGCAGACTTTCCGGAGAAAGTGACCTTCGGCGGCAGCGGAGAGAGGAACTTCCATTCCGCTTCCGTCTTGTATTCCTCTTCCGTAAGAGCCTTGCGCGCTTTTGCACTCTTGAGAAGCTGGAGATTGACTCTGCGGATCGCATCGATCGCGGCGATATTGTAAGGATCAATCGCGATCACTTCTTCGTATTTGTCGCGAGCCTTGTCCCACTGCTTGTCGCGATAGAGGACATCGCCCTGGCGCAGCAGAACGTCGATGCTGTAAAGTCGCGCCGGCTGTCCGGGATCGACAACATCGGGAGAGACCTTCTTGGTGTATTCGACCGAAGCCGCCAGCTTGGAAATTCTAGCGATCATCTCTTCCATTTTATTCTTGGAAGCAGGCCAGATTTCCATAGCTTTCCTGCAAAGGTCAATTGCCTGTTCATACTGTTTTGCATCCGTGGAAGCCTGAGCATCGAAATAGAGCTTTTCCGCCCAGTAGTAGTAGCAGGCGGAAATGGCCTGACGGCAGTTTTCCGTCTTGCGGAGAACCGACGGGTTCTCAGGCAGTTTCTTCAGAATGGCGATGGTCTTGAGATAAAGATCAACAGCTTTCTGATAAGCTCCGGACTGATAAGCCTTTCCGGCTTCGCGGACAAACGCATCCGCCTTGGCCATTGTCTGTTCAGCGGTCAGTTCCGTTATATCAAAATCCAGGGCATACTTGGATGCTGCGGCGTTGTAGGTGGCCTGCAGGGAGACATCTTCACCCGGGGTTGCGCTGTCCGTTGCAGACTGAGCTTCAACAGACATCGAAACCGAGAACAGAAGCGCCGCAGCCACGCAGGCTTTGGGGAGATGAGCCTTTAACATTGTGTCCTCCGAATGGTTCATATAGTTTTTCATCGTTATCACCTGTTGAAGTCGAAGAGCCCGTTATCGGCATTCGTCTTGACCGGAACGCCGTCGAGATTCATGATGCGGGTTGTAACGAAAATCATCAGATTGCGCTTCGACTGGCGGTGCGCCTGCGTCGCAAAGAGACGACCGAGCAGCGGAACGTCACCCAGGAACGGGAACTTGTCATCCAGCTGTGAGGAAGAATCTTCCAGAATGCCGCCGAGAACAATCGTTTCGCCGTTGTAGACTTTCACGCGGGTATCGATTTCGCGGACTGCGAGTTCCGGCATTTTCATAGCCGCACGCTGCGAACGGGTGGAACCGATGATGATGTCGTACTGATATTCCGTCCATCCGACCAGATCCAGAATCTTCGGAGTCAGGGTCAGCTCAATCGTGTGATTGTTGGGGCTGACATACGGAGTAACCGAGAATGTCACACCGACCGATGTCGCATCTCCGAAATCCGGATACGGCGGCGTATAAAGGTAGGTGTTGTTCGAGGTGGTAACCTCAGGATCGTTCCAGGAATCCGGGAAGTACATCTGCTTGGCGAACTCGATCGTCGCATTCATTCCGGAAACGACGATCAGCTTCGGGGCGGAGAGAGTCTCGCCGCGGTCGCTCTGGTCAATTGCGTTGACGGTCAGGAAGACGTTGTAAGCGCCGTTCGGACCGAAGTTCGGCATGATGTTCAGGTTGTTGATGAGCGCCGCCGGGTTGCTTGAGGAATCGGTCGTTCCGATCGTGTCGGAACCTCCGTAATGACGGACCAGCGTTTCAAACATCTGGGCTCCGTCGAACGGAATCTTGCCCGTTTCGGAATTGGCGATACCGGTCATCCATTTCGGATTGCTGTTGTCGCGCGTCATAGTCCAGTCGAAACCGAGTTCTTCCAGGTCGGTAACGTTGATTTCGAGGAACTTCGCCTCAATCAGGACCAGCGGCGTTACAATGTCGATTTCGCGGAGAAGGTTCTCCATTGCGCGCAGATAATCCGGAGTGTTCTTGACCGTCAGACGGCCGGTACGTTCATCGTAAGAGATCATCGCGCCGGGCTCGAAACGGATGCCGCGGACCTCGAAGTATTTCTTCAGAGCTTCCAGAGAGGCTTTCGCATCCACCTGGTTGTCTGCTTTTTCGCCTTTGGCAATATCATCGAAGAAATCATCTTTGCTGGTGCTGGACGTTTCGCCGAGCTGAAGCGTTTTCTTATCGGATTTTTTGCTGTTGTCCGTCAGTTTCTGTCCGGTCAGACGGGCGTAGACGTCAGAGCGCATTTTGAAATAGCGCGTATCCATATCGTCGATTCCCTCGGAGGCGATACGCACCGCGTTATCCTCGACCTTGTATTTCAGCTTTGTGTACTGGCAGAGGTAACGGATGATTTCGCCGACCGGGATGTTGGTGAAGCTCAGGGAAACTTCCTGCATGTCCTTGTCGGAGGGAGAATAGACGATGATAACGCCCTTGCCTTCGGGATCGTGCATTTTACTCAGCTTGGTCAGAGCGCTCACGATTGTGGTAATGCTCTGATCGGAGAATTCAACACTCGGAATGACGATGGACTGGAGTTTCTCGTACATCTTCGCCTTGCCCTCATGAACGGCTTCCTGAGGTCCGCGTTCATCGACGAGCTGGTCGCCGCGCGGAAGGAACGAATTGTTCCACTTCCACTCGGATTCACTCCGGTGTTCAAGAATATCGTTCTCTCTGCGCAGTTCCGCAATGCGGTAAAGACGCTGGTAAACTTTCTTGAGATCATAGACCGCCTTTTCATTGTAGGGGTCGAGAATAAGCACACGCTCCAGCACATCACGCGCCTTCGCATACTGTTTGCTCTTGTAGAAAATAGCGGCTTCGCGCAGATAAACGGCAATCTGTTCCTTGCGGGAGGCGTTGTCGGGATCCAGAGTTTCAAGCGTGCTCTTCTCAACATAGTTGTTGGAGTTCAGCAGTTTTTCTCCCATCTTGATAATCTGCTCCGCGGCTTCCCGGGAGGTCGGAGATACTGAGCGGGCCTCGCGGGCGAGCTCAACCGCTTTCTTGGCCTTCTCGGAGGAAGCAGCGGTATCCTTCGCAGCATCGGAATAAGCATCATGAATCAGCGTTCTGGCAGGCATAATCAAGGACTGCCCCCAGCGGGCGCGGATATCCGCCTCCAAACTGCGGATATTTTTCCTTGTGTCAACCGCCATCGGAGCGTTTCCCCATTCAGGAGTCTGGGTTTCCTGCAGTGCAGCAGTGCAGACCTCAACAGCATCTTTAAAACGCCCAGCGTCTCTCAGTTCGACAGCCTTTCTTATTTGGGTGTCAACCCCATTGAGCCTGGCATCGCGCCTATCCGTTTCCCTGGCCTCGACGTCTGCGTAATCCGCAGCGTCCAGTCCCGGGAGGAACGCACAGGAGAGAACCAGAGATAACGCGAACTTCAGCGTCATGGCAGACGGTGCGTGAAAGCCGGCTTTCAACAGTCTTTTCATAGTATCTCTTCTCCAAATATGTTTTTATTCTGATTTTATCTGTTGTTTCCGAACGACGGCAGACCGGTTCGCGGCGGCATCGGGCGCTGCATGGGACGCTGCGGTCCATTGCGGCGCGGCATCATCTCCGGTCCGTTCTCAAACATGTTTTCCGGAATACCCGGCTCCTTGTGTTCGGTGCGCTTGATTTCAATGCGCTCACCCGTCGCAGTCTTGACCCGGACGACGTTGTTCACAACATCTTCCAGTTCCAGAACATCTTCGCCGCGGCGTTCATCGCCCAGCGTAAACTTGTCGCCGACATACTGCACAAACGTGTTGTTGTCGATCTCGAAGTAGAAGGTCACGCGCTGTCTCGGATTGACGATTTCGCCGTTGACCGTTTTGCCTTTGACTGTCGCGATCTGTCCGGAAATCGGAAGTCCGAGTTTCTCTTTCGTCTTCGGGTCATATTCGTGAATGAAGACGCGGGAAAGGTTGTCCGTCCGGTACATTTTTGCGTTGTATTTGAGCTCTTTCGCAATGCGGTCGATGATGTAGGTCTTCTCGCCGATCTTGAAAGTGTCGCCGATCTTCAGATCATTGTACTGTTTCTTTCTGCGCGGATTCCGCTTGTCAAGTTCTCTGTAATACGCGATGGAAACTCTCCAGTCCTTGACGTCCGCTTTGTCGTTCGGATAGGAGATCTGAGTGATCCACATGCCGAGCGGCTCTCTTTCAACGGTTTCGTAGAAGAGTTTCTTTGCATAGTTCGGACGGCTCTTCGGGTTCTTCAGGTCGGTTGAAGCCTTGAACTCTTCGATGTTGGAGAAACCGTCATTATCCAGATCCTGTTCCGCATCGGCGGGATTCTTCGGATCCAGTCCCCAGCGTTTTTCCACTTTATCGGGAATGCCGTCACCGTCCGAGTCCTCTTCACTGATGTTTCCGGGAGGAATCAGGACTTTGATTTTTTCACCGCAGAAGGAGCAGACTCCGGGCTTTTTCGCACGCATCTTCGGATAATCGGAAGGCGGGATCAGATGGGGTCCGTGCGGACAGCGGGTAAGAGCCTCCGCCTGGCAGAGGTCGTTGGATTCCGCCTTTGCCGGATTGCCGACCCAAACGGCTCTTTCCGAATTGAAAATCATCTTATGTGTAAGTTCCGGCTTGGAAAAATCCAGCTGACGGGGATACCCCGGCTTCGGAGGCTTGATGCCGAGCACGGCACCGATTTCAATATCCTTCGCCTGCAGAATCACGATGATCTGGAAAACAAGCAGGAGAATGAATATCAGCAGAAGAGCTGCCAGGATGAACTTCTCGTAATGTTTCTTCAACAGGTTCATATCAATTCCGCCTTTCTCTTAGTTCTTCTGCTCAATGCGCTGCAGCTGATTTCCCGTATGGAAAATCATGCGGACCGTCATGGTCACCTTGATACGGTTCTCTCCGCCGATCATCGGACGGCCGTAGGTCGCCGCCAGAATGTAGGCATCCGATTCCTTCAGTTCATATCCGAGAATCTGGAACTGCTCAATCAGAAGAATCAGCGGATTCTTCGTCTGTGCATCAATCAGATCTTCAACATTCGCTTCATCGACACGCTCCATCGCCATATCGCGGACCACATAGACAATGTCGTCCTCGTAGGCGTTCTGGAAGGTATTGATCAGCTTCCGGATCGTGTTCATTGAGGAGGAAACCTTCGGTTCGGCGCCGTCTTTCGCCTCTTCCTTAACGGAAGCGACTTCCAAAACGAGTTCATAATCATAATACTGGAAGTTGCCCTGCTTCACTCCCTGAAGCGTCGGGGTCTTTTCCGTAATGGAGATAAGCTTGAGCGGCCACTCTTCGTCTTTCTTCACACCGCCGGCTTCGCGCAGACGGCGGAAAATCTCTTCACGCAGCGACCACTGGAAGATGTAAAGAGGAATATCTTTCTGGGGCGGAGCAATCTCGACTGCGGCCATCTGTTTCTTGACATCTTCCTCGGATTCCGCGCCGGGAACGCTGCTTCTTTTGTTCAGCTCCGCAACAAAGTTGTTCTGCTGACCGACAAACTGAGTCTGCTCCATCGTGCGGGGAAGCCCCAGAGCAACAAGGACATACTTGTGAATGTTGTCATCGGTCACTTTTTCAGCGGTAATGGATTCCATTGCTTTGCGGAAATCCGCCAAGCCCTTCTTCACTTTTTCCGCATCGTATTTGCTCAGGAATTCCATGAGAAGCGGACGGTCGATCTCCTCGTTCGGGATAATCGCACGTTTCTCATTCGGAAGACCGTTGTAGTATTCCGCAAACGCTTTAATGAGAGCGGATTCGTTCATATAGTCGCGATAACGGAGCATCTCGGATTCGAGACGGTTCTTGTCTTTTCCGGAAAGAAAATCGGCAATCAGTTCATCGGAACCGGCGATTTCACGCTTGTGAAGATCCGGAAGTTCTTCGTAATACTTTGTGAAGCTCTCTTTCAGCGCATCATCGGAAATGCCGACGGCATTGGCAAGGAGCAGCAGAGGTTTGCGGTAGAACTGCCCGAACTTACGCTGAAGAAGGAACGCCTCCATTTCGACCTTGGCGGTATCAATGGTGATGTTCTTGTAGTTTTCCGTCAGCGGCGCAGGCGGTTTCCGGCGGTTCGCTTTTTCCAGAACGTCTTTATACTCCGCGATTTTCGAGTTGACTTCAGCGACCTGAGAGTGCTTCACGACCACGAGATAAATCAGGTAGAGAGAGACCAGCGCCGTCAAAGAGAGGACTGCAAGCAGGGGAATGTTTCTTACGGGGATTTTCATTTTACGCGTTCTCCATCCTTATCTCTTTATCGGGGTAACCAGTTCCGCTTCAATCCGGAACGAAGAAATGTTCGATCCGCTCGGAGCAAGCTTGAAGTTCTGAATCATGCGGTCGCCGTCAGCAATCGAGAAATGCTTGAAAAGACCGGTTTTCTCAAGACTCGCCTTGAAGTCATTGTAAATGCGGGCGGGATCTTTGTCTTTGGAACTCGTGCGGATATATCCGTTGAACTCAATCCACTTGTATTCCTGCTCCACAGCTTTCTGAGCTGCAGCTTCCCGGCGCGCACCGAAACCACCGCCGAAGCCGCCAAACCCGCCGAAGCCGCCGTCCTGCGGGGCTTCCACGACTTTCGATTTCTGGGCGGTTGTGGTCAGGCTGGAAATCGGATGTATTGAGGAGAACCAGATTTCCGGCGGAACAGCCGCCTGAACCTTGTTGAAAAGATCAGGCCAGAAATCGCGCTCTTTCAGCATGTCCAGCGTCTGCTGGAAATCGCCGACCGCACTGTTGAGTTTCCGGTAAGCGGAATCGACCTGCTTTGTCGCGAGTTCGGTTTTTCTGACTTCGCCGCTCGCGCGGATTTCGTCCTGATGAACCGTCGCATACTGTTTGGAGAAACTCCAGTAGGTCATGCCGAGACAGAGCAGAAGCGCGAATGCCGAAGCGTAGAAGTAGGGATCTTTCTGCTTTGCGATACGCTCTCTGCGGAGAGAATCCGGGACAAGAGAAACCTCAACCGGGCAGACGCCGACATTCCGGAGACCGAGACCGATCACTTCGGAATAGAGGTGAGCAAGTTCAGCAAGCGGTTCCTGAAGCGCTTCGGAAACAGAAACAATCTGGAAAGGATTGAGGTATTCCACAGGAAGCTTCAGCTTTTCTTCAAAGAAGCGCGGCATGTATTCCATCACGGAACTTCCGCCCGCAAGATAAAGCTTTTCCGGCTTGTTGCCCTTCTGATGAGCACGGTAAAGATTGATTGAACGGCTGATTTCGCCGTGCAGACGCGTCATCTGGTTGCGAACGATCTTGGAAACGATCGCGGCAACTTCGGAATCGGGATCCTCGTACGCACCGCCGAGAGCAACGAAACCGTGACGGCGCTTCAAGTCTTCCGCCTCCTTGAAGGAGATGCCGAATTCCTTGCTGATCTGCTGGGTAATGGAGTTGCCGGCAATCGGAATCGTGCGCTCAAACAGCTTGCCGTTATCGACAAACGAAAGAGTCGAGCAGTGTCCGCCGATATTCAGAATCATCTCGCAGGCGTTCTCCCCGACCATGTTTGCGCGGCAGGCGTTGTAACCGGCTGTCGGAGCGACTTCGATGTTGCCGATTTTTCTGCCGGATTCGCGAATCAGCTTGACTACGCTTTCCACCTCTTCGCTGCGGACATAAATGATCATGACGTCGATTTCCGTCGAATCCTCCGAAACACCGACGATCTGCGCATCCCAGACAGTCTTGTCCATCGGGAACGGCGAGTTCTGTTTTGCTTCAAATTCGATGATCTGGTTGATCTTGTTTTCGTCATCCGTCAGCGCGGGGAGTTTGACGAAGCGGATCAAAGCGCTCTGAGCGGAAAGCGAAACATTCACGAGTTTTGAAGTGAACTTGGTTTCTGCAAGAAGTTTTTTGAGAGCGATGAGCATCTCGACCGAGGTTTCCTGCGATTCGAGCGCGGCGGCGTCCGTGTAACCGAACTCCACGAAGTCGAAGTTCACAAGGTCCATCGTGCCTTCATGTGAATAGGCGAATTCCGCGGCTTTCAGGGTATCTGAGCCGATATCAACACAAAGAACAGTAGAATAACTTTTGCCCATAGGTCACTTCCCTTCCACGGTGTTTTTGGAAAGATCGAACGCATCCACTTCCACCAGATTCCAGGGAGTGCGGTCTTTCGGAAGGACCGCGGACGGCAGTTTCATGAAACCGACATTGGAGCTCATGATCCGCTGGAAGGCCCGGCCGGCATTCTTCATATTCTTCGGAGAATGAATGTAACGAGCCAGAAGAACCTGGTTCTTGTTCCGGAATTCCACCATGACGGGGAAAGACTGGGCAACGCTTCTGGTGAATTTGTTGAGTTCACAGTAGCGTCTGAAAATCTGCGTGGGAACCGCGAAGAAAACCTGATGAGTCTGTCCGTCTTCCGCAACGCTCCAGAGAACCTGGGTTCCGGAAAGGAGAACGCTGCCGCCGAATTCCTGCTTGGCAGGGGCGATGACATGAGCAGTAACAGAGAGATCGTCGAGCCAGCGCAGCTGTTTGCCGCGTCCGCCCTCATAACTGAGCACGGGGGTATAGGAAACCTGAAGCGTGAGCCATTTCGTTCCGGAAGAGGGCGAAACCTGTATACCGCCGGTCAGCGGGAGCGTAGGAGCTTCGAAAAAGTCCATCTTGCACGTTATACTTTTTTGATCTATCACCTGTCGATCCTGTGCGCAGACGGCAAAGGAAAGACCAAGTATCAGCATTCCAACGAACATCAGCTGATCTCTCAAGCGCATTTTTCAAACTCCTGTGTTTTAAGTTTCATCCGGTTCCGGTGCTTCCGGAAAGGCCTGCTGAAAAACTCTAATATGCATTTACGAAAAATGCAAGCGGATTTTTCAAAAAACAAGGCACAAACTGCAAAAAAAATGTTATTTTTTTGCTTCCGGAGCGTTTTTCTCGTTTTTTTTCGTTGCCGCGGGAGCTTTTTCCGCAACGACCGGAGCGGCTTTTGTCTCGACGACACTCAGTGCAGCGCTAGAGGCTGCAGCGGCAGAAACCTTCTGACGATGACCGGACACAGCCGCCAAAGCGAGAGTCACAACGAAGAAAACGGTAATGAGAACAACCGTCAAGCGGGAAAGATAGCCCATGGTCTGAGCGCCGAAGACGCCTTCGCCGACACCGCCGAACGCGGAACCGAAGCCGCCGCCTTTCGAAGGCTGCACCAACACCAGAGCGACCAGAAGAATTGCGATTAAAACTGCAACCGTGTAAAGAATTGCACTGACGATCACTGTCATTTTTCCATCCTGTTTTGTTGTTGAAACGGATTCAGGGTTCCCGCGGGAACCCATCCGTCTCGTTTGTTTCAAATTAAGCCGGAGCGGTTATAAAATAACCGTTTTTCCTATATTTTCAACCCCGGCTTTCTGTTTTTTTATAAAAGAAACTCTGGAAACCCGCGTCCGCACGCGGCGTTTCTCAATCGTGAATCGGCTTCAGACCAAGATCATCATCTTCGACGTCGATCAGAATGAGGCCGGTGAAGAAGTCCGCAATCGCAACGGGGTGAATGGAGACCTTCACGCCGAGAAGACAGGAAGCGCCGAGTTCCAGCGCCCAGTAGTCGCGGGCTTTTTCCTGATAAATGCGGTTGGAGGGCAGCGGGAAGTTCGTTCCCTGAATCCAGTAGCGTTCAATGTCGCCCCAGACAAGCGGACGGGCGAGGTCCATCGCGCTGCCGAAGAAGAACTGTCCCTCCGCGCCTTCCGTCACAGAGAAACCGTACTGACGGTTGTAGCCTTTGAGAGCGGAACCGTAAGATCCGACCTCGCCGCCGATCCCGAATGCACGGGTGACACGAGCTTCCGCGCCGATCACCGCTCCGCTTTTCAGCTCAATCGAAACAATGTCGAGAAGGTCCAGAAGACGGTTGGGAATGTACATCAGCAATTTTTTGCCGAAGGAATCCGAGTCCTCGCCGGAAGAGACGGAACTGTCTGCAGACAGCTCCTGCGCGGCAGGCTCTGCCTCAAGCTGATTTTCATCCGCCGAAACGCTGAAGAACGCAGCCGCGGCCATGAAGACGGAAAGCATCATCAATTTTCTCATAAGAACACCTTCTGGTTGTTTTTTGTTTTTTCAATATCTTTATGCAATATATATCCCCAAGAAGCAAAATGCAAAAAGAAATCCGGAGATTTTTCAGATTTTATGTTTTTTCTCCAGAAAATCCGCCGCAAGACGGACACATTCCGCACACGGAGTCCTGCATGTTCCCTTGATTTCGCGGCAGGTTTCCGCTCCGGCGGCTTCCCGGAACGCCGCGCGCAAGGCGGGACGATCCGCTTCATCCGCAAGCTGCATCGCCGCATAAAGAGCTCCGCAGAGACCTTCGGGGGCGCGTCCGCCGCCGCAGACGGAGAGTTCGGAAACAAAAGTGTCATCCGCATCAAACGCCTTTGCCACACACTGCGCACAATTTCCAAATTTCGGAACCGAAGTGAAGAGTTCAACCGCTCTGTCCGCATGGATGTTCATCGTAAAAAACTCCTTAGTTCTCAGCTGTGTTTTTCAAGGGAAAGAATAACTATACAGCGGATTTTCCAAAAAGCAATATCCGTTCAGAGCAATTTCTTATTTTTCCGTAAAAATAAAAATCATATTTTTCATTCCTTAGACCTTGAAATGCAACTGCATTACATTTATATTACGCCAGAAGCGCGGAATGTGTCCGCGCTTCAAGCAATAAAAAAACACAACAAAGTGGGGTAAACATGAAAAAATCTCTTCTTCTCGGCGGTGCAGTTGTTGCAGCGGCTCTCATGACCGGTTGCGCAGGCGTCACAACTCAGAACGGCGGCGTCACTCTTCTGGGCGGCGGCTTCTACAGCGATTCCGCGGCTAACGCGATTCTCCAGCCGATTCAGGAAAAGAGCTACACCGTTGTCAAGCGCGGCGTCAAAGCTGAAGCCAAGCTCCTCGGCATCTTTGCCGCAATCAACATGGGCGACGCTTCCTACGGAACCCTCAAGGCTCAGGCGCTCAGCGGTCTCAAGGCCGACGATCTGATCGATGTCAAGATGGACTACAAGCAGGAAACCATCCTCGGCATCAACAAGGTCACCGTCACCATGACCGGCACCGCCATCAAGTTCAAGTAATTCAGCTTGACCAGAGACCGGTTCGCGCTCAGCGCAGCCGGTCTTTTTTTCTGAACCACACGGGGAGACGGTCTTATGGAACAAAAAATTTTTCTCGTTCTGTCTTCGGTTCTAATCGCCGCAGTATTCCCAATCCAGGCGGAAGGCAATTACCCAAGGAAGATCTCCTGCGACTGGATCAACTTCGACACCTCCGTCAGTCTCTTTGACTGGTATTCTTCCCATTTCTCCTTGCACGATATTCTCAAATCCCGTATGCTCCGCGACAAAGACGAGAATTCTCCGGTCAACCAGTTCCGCGCCGCATTAGGGCTCAACAAACAGGGAAAAATCACGACTTCCGTTTCGATGTTCGCCAATCCCTATCCGTTCGAAAGCGCAATTCGCTTTTTCGGGGCAGTCAAGGGCTTCGGAGCTCAGACGCCGGCCGTTCCTTAACAGAAAACAGCAACCATCCAACAGGAGAGAATTATGAAAAAACTGCTCATTGGTCTGCTGGTTGCGGCTCCGGTCATAGCCGCACTCGCACAGCCGCCTCCACCGCCGCCGAGACATCATGGAGACAGCGGAGTCGCTCTGGCTGCGGAAATCGTCGGGCTTGTCGGGGACATTCTTGCCCCGCCTCCGCC
>ERZ1034880.246-NODE-246-length-18106-cov-6.749820_pt1 | contig 18106 bp, 10 predicted proteins | sample MGYA00520630_ERZ1034880 | MGnify/ENA primary metagenome ERZ1034880 (study PRJEB33766, sample SAMN09781725) | gut metagenome | biome: gut microbiome | host: Homo sapiens | place: Madagascar | study: EMG produced TPA metagenomics assembly of the PRJNA485056 data set...
TGAAAAGGATTCCCGACGGAAGCGTGGATTGCATTGTGTGCGATTTGCCGTATGAAGTTCTGAACAAAGGCAATGAAAAGGCACGATGGGATAACATTATCCCGATGGAGCCTCTATTCAATGAATACTGGCGAATAGCAAAAACTAACGCTCCTATTATTCTCTTCGGTCAAGGAATGTTTACGGCACAGCTAATGATGGCACAACCTGACACATGGCGATATAATCTAATTTGGCAAAAAGATCGACCTACAGGATTTCTCAATGCGAAGCGGATGCCTTTGCGGAGCCATGAGGATATTGCTGTGTTCTATCGTGCGCTACCTACATACAATCCGCAGATGAGACAAGGTTTCCCCACTCACTCACGAGGGCATAAACACGGAAAAGCAAAGGGTAATGTCTGTTATGGCAACTATAATATTGAGACCTGCTCAAAAGAAGCATCAACTGAGAAATATCCTATATCTGTATTGTTCTTCGACAAAGAAAAGAATCTTGATATGCACCCCACTCAAAAGCCCGTAGCTCTTATTCAGTACCTCATTCGCACTTACTCCAACGAGGGCGACACCATCTTAGACAACTGTATGGGTAGCGGCACCACCGCCATTGCAGCCATCCGCGAGAAGCGTAACTTCATCGGCTTTGAGCTCAACAAGGAGTATTACGACAAGGCTTGCAAGCGCATCAAGTTGGAGCAAGCGCAGCTCAAGCTGTTCTGATTCAGAAAAACTATATAAAGTGATTCTTATGGCAAAGATTGTCTATTTTGGCACGAATGGTAGTAGCGGTCATACAGCAATAGGTATTGACGCTAATCTGAAAAACGATGAATATAACAAGTGGTGTGAGTGTGACAACGACGGTTGGATAAATAAACTGTATAGCGAGCCAGAAAAGCGCACTCGTTATGTCCGTCATTACGATCTGATATATACAGCTTATTCTATTCCAACGTCGCTTGACGATCATCGCTTAGGTTCTCATACCAATTTGTTTTGGGAAGGCTATCATTCGGAGCAGGAGATGGAAGAGTTTATCAAAAAAAACAGTTTCTTGAAAAAACAGTTTGGAATGTAAAAGACTTGGATAATTCAAAATTGAGTAATTCCTAATCGGCTTGACGACAATTCAAAACTCAAAACTCAAAATTCGCATAGCGTATGATTTTATCAACAACCAAGGAGCTACGGCTCCACATTCCCAGCAACGCCATCGACGAGATAAGTTCTCTTCAAGGCATACTCGATAACAGCGAGAAAGATTTTCTGCGCGACAAGTTGGGCGACTCGCTCTACAACCGTTTGTGCGAGTATTATCAGACCGTTTCGCCCGACGACTTCTATATGGCAGTCTGTAACGGCGAGAACACTCAGCACCCCTGGATGCAACTCCTGCTTATGGCACAGCGCATGGTGACATACGATGCCATGTCGCGCTTCGTCTATACACAGGCCCTCTCTATCAACGGCACCGGCATCAACGTGGCTTCAAGCGACGATTACGGCACGGCATCCAAAGACCTCCTCGATAAGGGAGTGCAGGGCTATAAGCGCGAGGCAATGGTGTCGCTCAACCAAATGCTCGTGATGCTCGAAGGTTGGGCTAAGAAGATGGCTACACCCGCACCCATCGCCGATGCCAACTCCACCGAACCACCGACCACCGAGCCAAAGGACGAGGAGCACAAAGCCATTGAAGAGATAAGCCTATTGTGGCAGGAGAGCCAATACTATTACCTCCACCACGACCTCCTCATTGCCACATGTGCCGACCTTCAGCACTACCTCGACATCTACGAGAGCCGTGAGAAGTTCATCCGTCTTCTGCCCGACCTCCACTTCATTCAAGACGAATACATCAGTGAGGCTATTGGCGAAGACACGGTGCAGCGTCTGCTCCACACCGACGACCCTGCCGACAAGCCACTCCTTCGCAAGGTACGTCGTCTGATGGTGGCCCACCTCGAAGAGCGCACAACTATTCTCACTATTGACAAGGCACGCCGAGCCGCTGCCCACAACGAAGCCATCGCCCTACGCACCTCGGTGCTCCGGCTCATGGAAATGCGCAAGGCAGCGGACGTTGCCAACGCCACCCCAGACAAGCCCTCAACCAACACCACTGACTCAACAAGCAAAGGCTACGAGAACAATCAGCCAGACAGCAAGATTTTCGTATCGCCATTGCTGTACTAAAGTTATTCGTCGGCAAAACAAAAAATAACTATGGAAGAAATAATCCGCATTCTAACCCCTGCCCTCTCCGCTCGCATGCTCACCTCCGACCAGCGTGAAGCTTTCGAGCGTGGTCTTACTCTTCTCGAGCAGAATCCACGGGCAATGTCGTTCGTAAAGGAGAGCCGACGATTCCGCGACTACCATCGTCGTGTGCGTCAGCTCCTCACCTATCTGCAAACCATGCAGACCTCTCGCACGGAGATAAAGCGTCACGTCGGTCGTCCCACCCGTGAGGAACAGGCACTCTATGCCGAGCAGCAGAAGGAGAAGGCTCTTGAGGAAGCGCGTCGCTCGCTCTTCCCCGACTTGCAGCCCGATCTCACCTTGCAGCCTCTCACCTACGGCGGAATCGTGGCCAACCCCAACGGCGAGACCATTGCGTCCACCATGCCCAACCTCATGCAGCTCCGACCGTTCCTCTCCGAACGTCTGCAAGAGCAAGTCAACACCGTGCGCTCCTTGCGCAACGAGATGGCAGCAAAGGCAGAGCAAGCCAAGACCATGGCCGAAGCCAACGAGAAGGCTGGCCGACCTATCTACACCGAAGAAGAGATTGCCCTTCTCGCCACCCGTGCCGTAAAGATAGAAAGCGAAATCCTGCCTCGTATCTACATCAACGTTGACCGCGAAATAGGCGAGGCATACCTTCGCCTATCACCGCGCACCGGCGACCCCGAATACATCGTCCGAATAGAGAAAGCGTGCAACGTGCCACCACAGAACCTACGCGCTCAGTTCCGCCCTTTCTACGACAAGGCACTCTCCCGCGACCCTCTCTTCGCACAGTCGGTAGCCGACAAGATAGCCAACGACCGACCCGAGGTGAAAGCCGCCCGCGACGCAGCAGCCAAGCACAAAGCCGAAGCCGACGCTCTCATCAAGTACATCATGCGCAAGGACAAGCCATCGACCAAAGCCCGCGTAAAAGGCCTTACCGACCGCATCGCCCAACTCCGCAAAGACTACGCCGACATAGTGACCGAAGACGAACTGAAAGGATACGAGGCAATATTGGCAAAGACAAAGGAAGAAGTGGCTGTAAGTGAAAAGTGAAAAATCCAATAGCTAAGGATAATTCATAATTCAACAATTCAAAATCGCGAAGCGATAATTCAAAACTCAAAACTCAAAATTCCATCCATGACACAATTCGAGATATTAAAGAAGACTTGCACTCAAGCCTGCCACGACCGCCACGCTTGTGCCGAAGGCTATCGTGCCATGCTTGCCACCGAAAATATCAGTCAGCTCATGTCTGTGTGGCGTGCGAATTGGGAAGACCTCGTTGAGAGCAAATACGCCGACATCATCAACGAACTGCTTCCTGCTCTCTACCCCTCACTAAAGGAAGAAATGAACGCAGCTGGCATCTACGTCAACGAATGTCCGCAGACTGCCCCCGAGTACGTCCTTGTTATTGTTACCGACTATGACCACATCGTTGAGATAAACGACTACGCCAAGTGTTACGTCATTGGAAAGGCATGGGTTCGAGCATGGGACCACGCCCAGGTGTATAGCGAGAAGAACGATAGAGCTATCATAAATCTCTACGATTACTCCTATGGTCACGTCAGCAAGGGCCATACGGTAGCCTTAGGACACTCCCGCCTATGGACCTCCACCAATGCCTCGCTTAATGGCAGCGTTACTTGCGAAGCCCACGGTGGCGAGATCCGCGTCAGCAGCTATCTGAAGATCGAAGCCTACGGCGACACCAAGGTGTTTAGCAAAACCGACCGTAATATCACACTTTACGGCAATGCCAAATTTGTCGTATAACAACAAAGGCTGAGTAAGACCCATTAAAAAAACAACCAGCATGAACAGCAAACTATCCCTTCTTGCCGACGGCAATCCGCTCGCCATAAAAGAAGACACATCCATCAGCATAGAGTTGAAGAATCCTCTCTTCAACGACACCGAGATGTTCTCCTTACCCATAGAGCTGCCCATCGAAGGCAACCGACATGTCTTAAAGAACGTGGATGATGTCAGCAGCGACATCCGCCCCGTGAGCTACGAGCACACACATATGCAGATCATCGCCGAGGGTGTGCCTCTCGCTTCGGGTGCATCTATTATCCAGGAAGACGAACAACTGGAAGACTCACTCGCGCTCAACGTCGATGCAAGCACACAATCTTTTGCCGACCTCATAAGCGACCTCAAGTGCAACGAAGTGCCTATTCCTTCTAAATACAAAGACCAGCTCCTTATAGGCGAGAAGATCGACGATGTGAGCGTGAGCGTCAACTATAAGACCGAGGTAGAGATTAAATACCAGGGCAAGAAAGGCAACAAGAAATATGGTTCGGTGGGTGACGACTATACTACAGAGTCCACCTTTTCCCCTCAAGCCCTTGGTTTCTCTTATCCTGCCCAATGCAAAGAGACCGGCAACTTGCACGAAGCTGTATTGTTGAAGACCTATACTTATCCAAACGGCAATAGCGTTAAGATACCAGATGTGCAGACTTCTTACATCAACGTGAGTGACGCTTACCCTCAGAAACTTTTCTGCAACGCTCGTGTGTGTTATGCTCACCACGATTTGAACGACGACGGCACTACGTCCGACAAGATTGTACAGTATTCCACACAACGCAAGGGTGAAGACCCAAACAATAAAAATCGAGAACAGGAAATGTATGAAGACCGCGGACCTATATGGGTATTGGATGCCAATCGTCCACAATCGGGCATTTGTTTCTACATGCTCTTCTTTCTCGATTGTTTGTTTGAATATCTCGGCGTGCAGTTCGACAAGTCGGCATTGGAGAATATTGGCGACATGAAGCGTCTTTGTTTCTTCACTACGAAATGTGCCTACGACACAAAACCTCTTTACGCACGGTCGTACTACACAAAGGAAGACGAAGCCGTGAAAGCCGGACTGAAGCAGGAAGGTGATGTGAAGGAGGGTTTCTTTCAGAAGCAAGCCCATAGCGAGAAGGACGTAAAGAATCTTTTTGAAGACGTAAACAAATGGCTCGACTCTCGCGGTTGTGGCGGCACCTTGAAACTCGACAATCCGAAGGACAAGAATGTACAGGAGGTGAAGTATCGTAAGGTGACGTATAAGATTGTGGAGAAACCGCACAATGGACCTTTCTATAATGGAGGTGTATTCAAAGATACAGAGGTTGTTACCGTTGTTGATGATTGGGAAACCGTTACGGTAGGCAAGGATAATGTGGCGAGTATCACCTGCAAGAGCACCATCAAGTCGGCTCAGATGAGCGCAAGCATCTTCCGTATGTATGCCAACGAAAAGAACTTTCCCGACGAGTCTGTGTCGGACGTTATTGATTCTCTTGAGCAACAGTTTGGTATTAAGTTTCATTACGACTACGAGCAGAAAAAAGTCACGGCTTATCTCATTCGCGACGTATTCCGTAAGCAGAACCCTACGCCTCGCGATTTCCACGCCCAGGTGCTCAAAATGCTCCCCATCACGGAGAAGATAACTGGTGTTCGTGCCGGATATGCAGCCGAGAGCGAGGCTAAGGAGCAACGCGACAACGTGAAGAACCAGGTGAAGGACTTCAATACCGACTACGACTATATCGAATACCCTAAGAACTCTACCGTAACGAGTCTTACCTACAAGGACATCATTCATAAAGTCTATAACGGACAGATGAACGTGTTTGTTGACCTTCAAACTGGCAACAAGTATCGTGTAAAGATTGACAAGAATTTTACTGATGCAAGCAATATGGAGCCTCGCTTGTTTGAGGTGGCTGCTATGAAGGGTGTGGAGATAGGCGATTGTTCTACTCTTAACGAAGACTTCATTCAGGAGTTTAAGTCAAGCTTTGTTCCCGTAGGTATGGTGGATGCCAACTATCGTATGGCTCTATCGTCAAGCACGGGTAGTACTTGCGCTTCCGATAATCCTAAACAGCCCAACGAAGTGGGCAAGCAATATGATGGCTACGAGTTTGGTGAAGTAAATAGCTCTTACGCCAAAACTCAGATGGCAGCTCTCATTGACGAGGATATGGAGCATGAGTTTGTCAAGCAGTACGTCAAGAACACTATGTCGTCAATGGTAGCTGATTTCTACGTCACCGAAGAGCTTTGCTTGCGTGAGAGCTACGATCCGTCTTCCACCGACGATGGCAACTCGCCCCTTCAGTCATACGACTGGGGCTTGTCTATCGCTATTATGCGTGGTGGTGGTGTGGATTCCACTCACGAATCCTACGAATATAACTATGACGGATTCGGCAACTCAAAGTGGCGCACAAAAGCTGGCGACTATGCCCTTACAACCGACTCCATCGACCCCTACGGCAATGAGTATGATTACACCGGTGTAGACAATGAGGAACGTTTCTCACTGAAGCCTCGTGCTTGGGTGCAGCCCGAATGGGCAGACGCTCCGCTTGTGGTGAACACCCCGTCGGTCAAGAACCGTGGCTACGTAGACGTTTTCCTCGTCGATTACATCTATTTTCTCCTACATCGCAAGAAGTATTACGTCAAGTGCCTCGCCTCCGTAGCACAGGTAGCTGACATTCAGAATCACTGGAAAGAGTGGTGGAATATCGACGGCAAAAAATGCTTGATTGACAAAGTTAATACTACCGTATCAGCAAAGGTAGGAATAGGAGAAGTAGAGCTTGAAGTTTTCGCTATATAATATAAATGTAAGACACATGGCTTTAACTTCTATAAATTCTTTAAATTCTATAAATTCTAAATTCAATGGCAGCAAATCTTTTATTGGTTGACGGTTCAATATTCAACGGCAATCCTATAACATTCGCCGTTACTCCTCTTACGCTTGGTGGTACACCCTCGTTTCATCGTATGGTGTTTGAGGTGAAGTGTGGCGTGAGTGGCGGTAACTACGAGACAATACGTATGACCGAGCCAGTCTTGACAGAAAACGGCAAAGCCGTACAGATAGACATATCGTCTGCCCTACGTTCTTTCCGCGACTCCTACGAGTATTCGCCCGAACCTGGTGTAATGCCCGTAGTGAAGTTTAATGTGTCGGCATACGACGAGTATATGCTTAACGGCGAAGTGAAGAAGTCTGAGCCTGTTTCTTATCTTTCCGGTCTGAATCCTGGCATGAATGTAAGGCAGACTATCTTCGGAGGCTTTTCCGATTACGACCGCTTGACGGGAGGGCAGGATATGAAGGTAAGCCGACTAACACGCAAGCCTAACACAACACCTCAGTTGGTATGCGTAGGCGAGCAACTTATTTATACCGAGGATTATAGTCCAGCAGTAAGTCTTCCTACGCCCACTTGGGCAGCTCCCGAAGCCAAGGCTTTCAACATCGTTACTGAAGGCGCACAGACCGTAGGGGGACAGCAGCTCTACGCCCTACCTGCATCTGAAGCCACACGTCGCACAGAGTTTCGCTTCATCAACTCGTTCGGTGTGCTTGAGAGCATCAGCATACCCAAGAGTTATGCACAGGAAGTAGACATCAAAGCCACAAACTACATCGTGACACGCAAGGAAACCTTGCACTCCTTCTCTCGGTCGGCAGTACGCAAGCAGGGCAACAAGGAAGGTTGGAACTATATGACCGACCCGTTGGACGAAACATGGCTCGCTTGGTATCTTCACGAACTGCTAATGTCCGAACACGTATGGCTGAAGATTAACGGCAAGTTCCTGCCATGTACCATCGAGTCGGAAGAGACCATAAAGTATGCCGACGATACCAAGGACGATATATACAGCGTATCATTCACAGCACGACTCAATTTCTGTGGTAGCACAAAGATATAAGTCTTTTAGTTTTCATCTCTATATTTCTTACGACCTCAAGAGACACCATGCTCTTGGGGTCGTTTGCGTTAAGGTATGTCCGCATCATGCTAACGTTTTTCCCTAAATTCGCAATAGAAAATCAACATAATATATGACACAAGCGACAACCAAAGACTATTGGATTTCGCCTTCGGCATTGCATATTGAACTAAATGCCCTTGGCTATCCCGACTATATTCAGGCATCGTGTGTAAGCGGTGCCAAGATACTTGTGTACGTCAAGGATATTATCGGCTTCGATGCCGGACACAACTACCGACGCTGGTCTTTGCAGGCTGCTCCAACGGTATTCAATACCCACACCGAAAAATACGTTTATGTCGCCATTCCTCGCGATATGACGCTCACGGCTTCGGCATGGATAGTATTCCCGTCCGAACAGATAGACATCTACGGCAAGAATGAAAAAGAAGAGCAGATAGGCGACGAGAAGTACTACTACATATTTCTGCAAGGTATCATCACTTCGTCAGGCGATAATGGCACGGTGCAGCGCGATTGGAAGGAAGGCGGCAGAATTGTATATGGCTACTTGTCCTCAGACGAAGCAATCAGTGCTATACCTAACGAAAGCGAGTGGTATAACTATTCTTCGGTAGACGGTATCGTGACCTTCCTCAAGGACATCACTATGAAGGCAGGCACCAAATTCCGTCAACTCTTCGCCAATGCGATAACCATCATGTCCGGAGGTAAAATAGCCTTTGAGGACCAAGGTGAGGTGAATGGAGTGGCCATTGATTCAACTTCACTTGATTCTGTAGATAAAATTGTAACTCCTAACTATCTTGCGAGTCAGGCTTTGTCTAAAATTAATGACGATATTGCGCAGGGAATAATCCGCTTTATGCAAGGCTTGAAGCTGGGCAACGGTGTGAAAGGAATTGACGCTAATGGCAATGCGGTGCTGGGGGACGTGCAGATGGTGGATGCTGTACTGCGACGTATCGTGTCGCTTGGCTACAACGGGGCTACACAGCAGGGTTTCGGCATCGTTGACCGTGGCGACGGCAAGTTCAGGCTTGACATCAATGACCTTCAGGTGTGGGGCAAGGCTGTATTCCAGGAGCTGGAGGTGAGGAAGCTGTCGTATGCCGGGGGCAATGTGTACCTGAGCGGTTCGGGGAGCAAGATATTCAAAACCGAGGAGCTGTATGCCGAGGCTGGCAAGTTGAGGGGCTGGCGCTGCTGGCTGTTGGCTGACGACGGCACTACGGCGACGCAGAACATGTGGCGTGTAGGCGACCAGGCTCGCTGTCAGACGTTCGGACTGGCTAACAAGCAGAAGCCGACTCGCTCGTGGTGGCGACTGGTAACTGCCGTGAGTGAGGAGAATGTGGCGCTGACAGACGAGCTGGGCAACGAGCTGTATGACGGCAAGAAGTTCGCGTGGATTGAGATTGCGAAGGACAACTGCGAGCTGGGCAGCGACGTGCCCATGGCTGGCGACACAATAGTGCTTGACGGCAACCAGAACCCTAACGAGCGTGAGCGTCAGGGTGTCATGATTTTGGAGACTACTGGTGCGAACACGCCTCGCATCGTGGCGTATAAGGGTGTTGTGGGATATACGCATGAGGGCTGTGAGGTGTTTTATCTTTCGCCTCAGGGCAGTAGAATTGTATCTACGTCGTTCGAGTGGGTGTCGCCGACGGGTGACATTATCCATATTGTCAATTACAGAGGCGAGTGGCAGAGTGGCGTGAGCTACGGCTATTATGACCAGGTGAGCCACGGCAACGGTGTGTGGCTGTGTACTAACATCAACGGCAGCACTACGGAGCCTAAGGAGGGCAATGCCGACTGGCAGCTGGTGATGAAGGCAGAGAAGGGAGATAAGGGCGACGACGGTGTGGCTTATCAGGTGATGATAACGAGCGACACTGGCACGGTGATGATAAACGGATCGGGGAAAATGACGCTCAACGCTACGCTTCTGTGTAACGGCGAAGACATCAGTGACACTGTTGGCAACAGTGCATGGTTATGGTGGCGAAAGTCGGCTGACGCTGAAGACGATGCTGTATGGAATAGGCTGCATGAGAGCGTTGGGCGCTCGTGTCTTATCACACGTGATGATGTGGACAGACAGGCGCAATTCGGGTGTCGTGTGTACATATCAGACACGAAGAGTATTAATAGTAAATAATATAACTTTAATTCAAAAATAAGATTATGGCAAAAGTATTGGCTAATGGTCAGATTACTATCGTTGACCTCAATGACGGCAAGGCCGTGCAGTGTTTCACTCAGTGCTCTAAGGGCGAGACTCAGATTTACACCCCCGACACGGGTGTGTACACTCCTAACTATTCGGCAAGTAGCCCTAACGTTATTACTGCCCGTGTCTACGTGACGGGCAGTGCTACAGACCAGGCTCCGACCTCGGCTTGTACGGGATGGTCGTGGAAGGTGGATGGTGCGGCAGCAACCCCGGTAAGCGGCAAGTCGTATCAGCTTAGCCTCACAAGCAACATCGCCAAGAACGGCAGCGTGAAGAACATCGAATGGTCGTGCAAATACACTGACCCAGAGACTAAGGCTACGACTACGTGCATCGGCTACAAGACCATTTCGCTGGCGAAGAGTGGCGGTGCGCTCCAGACTGTGCAGATTGAGACTCCCGACGGCAACACGTTCGACTCGACCAACAACACGAAGCAGCTGCGTGCCGTGGCGAAGTTCTTCCGTGGCAACGTGCAGGACACTTCTCTGACTTCTATGACTTGGGAGGTGCTGAATATCAGTGCCGGCACATGGAGTGCTGTGGCTTCGGGCAGCGTGAGCACTTCGGGTGGCGTGAGCACTCTGAACGTGAGTGCCAATGACGTGCTTAACTTCCAGACCTTCCGCTGTACTGTCAAGGATGGTGGTGATACCGCCAGCGCTATCGTCACGTTCTTCGATGCGAGCGACCCATACGTTGTGGAGGTGTACTCGCTGACGGGCGACAAGATTGTGAACGGTGCCCAGTCTACCGAGCTTTTCGCCCGTGTGTGGAAAGACGGCAAGGTGGTGGAGGATGGTGCTACGGTGAAGGCTGACAGCGACCATGCTTCAAGCTTCACGTACAAGTGGACGAAGTACAATGCCAGCGGTGTTGCTACCAACTGGAACGGTACGTCAAGTCCAGTAAGTGCTTCGACCAAGCCTTACGTCACTGTGGCTAACGCTGACGTGAGCGGCAGAGGTACATTTACTTGTGAGGTGTCTAAATAAGGGCACCTCACCCTTATTTTTTCTGTAAACTAAAAGATGAAAGTGTATGGCAACATTATTGGCGAGGGGTCAGATAACGATAGCGGCGATAAGGGATGGTAAGGATGGTGCGCAGGGCGAAAAGGGCGAGAAGGGCGACGCAGGCTTCAATTTTGCTAATGGCAAGTCGATGTTCAAAGATTTGCTGTTTGATGATGGGTATAATGGTTGTAGTGTTTACAACAATCTTGCTAACGGCAACGTTAAGTTAAGCATCGTTTCTAAATCGTCAGACAATCCTTATAGTATCGCTAATAAAGAGCTTAAAATAGAGACTACGGGGGCTGCTACGCCTGGTCATGGCGGTTTAGTGCAGAGATTTATGTCACGGGCGAACGCTGTGTTCGTACGCCGTGTTATTGCAAAAATCCCTAAAGGTTACACATTGAATAATGCAGAAAACGCAATGGGTACTAAATTTGTGTCGAAATGGTTGACCCCTAAAGTTGGCACTGGTGTCTTTACAGAATACATGTATATGTATCAGTGTGGTGCGAGTGGGTCTTTTTCCTCTGGAGGTTTTATGTATCTGTATGGTGGTGCAACTGCCACCGCCGACAAACCAGTGGTGTGGTATATAGCATCATGTGAGACTTATGATATGACTGCTGGCAGCTCTGCACAGATAAAGTCTACTGAGGTGATGTATGCTACATCTACTTCGGGCACTTCTGCTCCAACGAGTGGTTGGCAGAAGAATATCCCTACTGTTGCATCGGGTTCGTTCTTGTGGTCAAGGTTTACGGTTACATATATGGATGGCAGTAATGCTGTGTCATATAACGTGAGCAAGATGGGTGACAGTGGCCCTCAAGGAGCGACTGGCGCTGCTGGCAAGGATGCTGTGTCGGCTTCGTTTTCGCCTGCTGCTCTGACTTTCTCGGCTAAGACTGATGGCAACGGCAATGCTATGGCTGACACGACGAGTGGAAATACAGCCACAATCACGATGCTTGAGGGCAGCAGTAAGGTGACGGGTACTTACTCTATCACTTCGACTGTGGGTTGCACGGCTACAATATCGGGCAGCACTGTGACGGTGAAGAACGTGGCTCATGACAATATTGACGGCAGGGCTATCAGCAGAACTTCAGCAAACGTGACGGTGAAGTGCGTGTATAACGGCAAGACGTGCTATGTGGATCTGCCTATCAGCGTGAGCGTGAGCGCTGTGTGGGGCGGTCTGGTGACTTCGCAAAAGGGGCTGGAGTCGAAGTACAATGAGGTGAGCAACAAGTATAATGCCCTGCCGCTGAAGACTACAAACGAACTTACGCAGTATACTTCGTCCATCAAGCAGACGGCAAGAAATATATCCCTAAAAGTAGGCGAAACCGTAGTGGGTAGACACAATCTGCTGACGGGTAGTGCTTTTGAGCGAAAGACTGACTTCTGGCTAGGCAACGATTCATACATGCCCTATATCTCTGTGCTTAACAACTATAAGGGTTATAATTCAGCTGTGATAGAAGGTAAAAGCGGAACTAATCGTGGTGTTGACTTTATTCGTGTTAAGGTAAACGCAGCGAGAAAGAATGTCGTTAGTGCAATGCTAAAATGCAGCGGAACGGTAAGCGATGGAGACTTTAATGCGTACATCTTACAACGCGACGGCAGTATGGCCGACTTAAACAAGAACCTTTTTATACCGTTATCGGCAGCTAAGAACATGATAGCTAACGAATGGATGCTTGCTGCCGAGACATTGACCCTTGACGCTAACACAGCGTACATAGATTGCGTTTTCCTCTATTACGGCACAAAGACAGCCTATATAGCATGTCCGCAGATAGCCGAAGGCGAGGAATATTCGGGATATACACTCTCGGAACAAGACAGAGGGTACATAGGCGGAAACTTGTTAATCAACACCGATACCCTTGTTAAGCCAGACACCTTATCTATATACAACTCTGACCCTCTTGTTGTAGACAGTACGCATACATCCTTGTTGCAAGAAGGTGATGCGAACAAGTATGGCAGCTATGCTACATTGTATACCGACGCGACATCTGCCGAAGTAAACACAATACGGTGGAACTTGAAGGGAATGAACCTGATTAAACAGGGACAGATGTATATGCTGTCTTTTGTTGCTAAGGGCACTGGTAAGGTCTGTGCATTTCTTTATAATGACGGCACACCTCTTGTATCTACTGAGGCAAGCGGATTTACATCGAGCAATCAAAGTTCGGACGGAAATGCGTTAATAACGTTAACATCATCATGGCAACGATATTTCGTGTTTTGGCGAGTTGTAGGCGACAAGTTGCCTATATACGTATTGTTCCGCGCCATGAAAGGTAGCAAACTGTATCTCTCGCAACCAAAATTGGAATATGGTGCTACAGTAACTGAGTGGCGTGCCGAGAAGACAGACTATGTAGAGGACAAGTCGATAGCTGGCAGTCTGCTTGATGCGGGCATTGATATCAATAGCAAAGAAATAATGCTCACTGCAGACAAGACGACCTTCAGGACTACCAAAGGCACTAAGGTAGCTATGTTCGACGAGGACGGACTGAACGCTCAACTTGTTAGGGCGCAGCGACTTCAAACCAAAGGTAAGAACGGAATAGAGGTAAGAATAGAGGATGGCATGGTGCAAATCTTCGGCGCAGCGGGTGTGGCTAATATCCGCTTCGGTCTTGACGATAATGGATATGCCACACTTGGCTATTACGACAACCACGGCAACCTGCTGTACGACCTTGGTCCGAAGGGAATTGCTAAACTTGACGTGTCAGATTCTACCATGACTCGTACCGCCTTTATCGATATTGACGCGGCTGGACTTGTATCTCCTTACACGGAGAAGAAGGATGGCTATTTGTGGATAACAGCCGATAATAACAACAAATTCTTTGGCTTACAAGGTAAGCCTAACGTCTATGTAAGAGTGAACCTTGGCGTAACGAAGAGTGTAGAGTTGTATCAATATCGTGCTCCTCGCTTAAATGGTGACGTAATAGAAGACACCAAATATGGACTGAATAAGGCACAGACGGAGAAGGCAGATGGATGTTACTTTACGAGTAACCAGATACAAGTTGATCTCAGCGGCAACTTTACCAATCTCGCCAAAGGCACTTATCTACCTTGGGATGCACAGACACGAGACAATACGAAATTCAGACCGATTGGTGTTAAGTCAGTACCTAAGTTGTCGGTTGGCGGTTTTATGGCGCTTAGTACATCAGCTTTAGCAAGTACGTCGCAGCTAAAGGTTCTTAGCACTGTATATGGTGGTGGCATGCATGTGTTTCCTGATAACGGATTTGGCAATGTGGAAATAGATTAAAAAGTTGGACTTTATAAAACAAATAAAACTATGGCAGAAAAAACAGAGAAAAGGATTAAGGTGCTGCTTACACCGGCTGGCTCGGAATGGGTGGCGGATAAGGAGTACAAGAGGCTTGACTACATCTCGGACGGTAAAGCCGTGTGGGTGAGCGTTAAGGTGGACGCTACGACGGGCAAGAACGTGGGGCATCCGCTTACGGACACTGCGTGGTGGAACAAGTGCATCGACCTTAGCGAGGCGGAGAGCCTTGCTGGCGAGGCGACTGCTGCAGCTAACGCTGCCGCGACTGCCGCCAACAATGCGGCTCAGGCGGCCATGGATGCCAAGACGGCGGCGGAGGCGGCTGTTTCCGAGGCAAACAAGGCTACGGAGGCTGCCAATACCGCGACTTCGGCGGCACAGGCTGCCACTGCTGCGGCAAATGACGCTACCGCTGCTGCCGAGAAGGTGAACGCTGTGCTTGGTGACGACAACGTACTGAAGGTGACGGACAGAACTGGAGTCGAGAAATCTTTGGAGCTGATGTCGCAGGCTGCGGCAACAGAGATGGCGAAGAAGGTGGAGCAGAACACTGCGGACATAGCCGAACTGAAGGAGGGTGTGAAGGACTATTATGTAGGTGAGAACGACGAGGTGACGGGCGACCCTCGCTTCAAGAACTGCAAGGGCAACAAGGAGTTCTTGGGTGAATGGCATCCGTTCGTTATCGACCATACCGACAACACTGGCGAGGCTACACACCCTGTAGGTCAGTTGATGGACAACAATCACTTCCGCTTTGTGTCGGGTGCGTTTGCGCCTACTGTTGGTATCACAGAGGAAATGCGTGCTGCGTGTGATGTACAACTCTATACCGATGCCGAGCACACCACCCCATTGACACTGAAAAATGGTGTTGTCGTTACTGATAAGGCTGGCGCACATCCTTACGATGCGACAGAGGTGTACAACTCGCTTGGTTTGGTAGACTTGTACGACGGCGAGGGTAACAAGGTGCGTCAGTTGTTGCCTTGGGAGACTACCGAGACAAAGTATTCGGTAATGATAGGCCGTTACGATACTCTCTACCCAGTAGACCGTCAGACTGGCGAGAGCGGCAAGGTATTGTCGGGTATATTCAAGCGTCAGGTGCGCTATGACGGCATTAATACGGGCAAATACCCGCTGTTGGGCACGGCTCTGGCTCCATGCCCAGTGACAACTGTAGGCAACAAAACGCGCAACTTCTTCTACGCCTATGCCGTGGGTGATACAAACACCACCAATGGACCAAGCGGAGCTGGTGAAAGTATGTGCTCGATGTACGTAAACGATGGCAGAACATATCCTCGTATATCGGATATTACTCAGGTGAGCAACATGCAAAAGGCACGTGCCAACAATGCTGACACCAACGCACCACTGCCCTTTGCCGAGGGTGGTTATCATGGTGTCAACACCTTTATACTGTGTATGGAACTGCTGTATGGCACAAAGTACTTGCACAACAATAATCTGTTCGGTTCGGGCATATCAATCAATGATGCTTGCAACTCGGAGAATACATGGCTCGGCAATGGCGGTGTGCGATGCAAGGAACAGGGAACGTCAGAATGGACATATCGCGGATTTGGCGATAGCACACCGTTTGGACATAACGAAAAGTTGGAAAAGAATACCTTTTCATGGTTCGTGAATTATTATCGCCCAAAGGAGCAGTGCATGGAGAGCCAGATGGCAGCATCGTGGGCAGCAGAGTTTGGAATTGCTGAGAACACCGAGTATGAGGCGTATGGCGCAACTTACAGATATAAGAACATAACGGGCGTAAAGGGCTTGAATGACGGTGTAATGAACTGTAAGGTGTATCGCAAGAAGATTGGCACTTGTAAGGGCTACAAAGACGCTAACACGCTTGCTACATACGACCTTGAGCTAAGTCTTAGAATGAGCCTCATGCACGGTATGAACGTCAGTGGTGATGTCTTCGCCTATTGGGGCGGTGGTTGTGAGATGGTGGGCACTAACAAGGTACAAACCGATGGCAACTACAACACCGAGCAGTTGACGAAGAACTATATAGACTTCTATCTCGAGCCCAACCAGTCGAAGTGGGTGAATGAATCTGCTGTCAGCAAGAACAATCTTGGCACATTCGGCTTCGAGGCGGTGTATGGTAAGATAGGTACTTTCGGCCCCCCTATTCTGTCGGATGGTTTCTGTAAGAATAGACTTGGGTATATCCCATACAAGATTGCCGATGGAGGAAATGTCAGTAGTTGGCAATGCTTCTACTCGTGGGCATTTCCATTCTGGAGTTCTACTCTCAACCAGCGCGTGCGCATAGCCGTCCGTTTGCGTGGCAGTGCGTACTATTCGGGGTGTTCCGCGCGGTCTCTCTATGCTATCGGCTCGGCTGCGTCTACGTACGTGGCTTATGGCGGTTCTGCCCAGTGTCGTATTGTGCAATAGGCGCAGCCGGGTGCAATCCAGTGCAACGCAGGGCACCCAGTGCAACCGGGGCCCATTTTGGAGTCGAGAGTTAGGAGTTAAGAATTAGGAGTTAGGAAAGATGGAAAAAGAAAAGATATTTCCTCAAAACCAGGACAAGCTCGGCATGAGGGCCGAAGCCTCTGAAGCCTGCATGAGAGGTGATGCCATCCTTATAGAGGATGGCTAAAGAGGTTGGTGTTCCCGAGCCGTCCGTTTGCGTGGCAATGCGAACAATTCGAAATGTTCCGCGCGGTATCTCAATGCTAACAACTCGGCTGCGAATACGAACGTGAATAATGGCGGTTCTGCCCAACGTCGGGCATCATAAAAGATGCAGAACTAAGAACACGGGAGCACCACTCTCGCTCAGGAGAAGCAGAGAATATCAAAGACAAGGGATGTGAGCGTAGCACGATGGCTGTACGTGATGCAGCGGACGTGACCGAGAGACATTCTGACGGACAGACAGTTCCGTCAACTTTTTAGCCCGACACTGATTATTAACAGCGGAGCAATCCGCACAAAACATATTATTAACGTGCATAGACCCAACTACATACCTTTTGTTGCTGACGACTTCAAGAGAGCCGTTGAAAGTGCCGCTAAGGGCAGAAAGAAACGACCGGAAGTAAAGGAGGCATTGAAGGATGTAGACGGGCTATGCGCAAGTATTAAACAACGTCTCAAAGATGGAAGTTGGCGTAAAGACATCGAGTATCGTAAGCTGACCAAGGTGAACAACAACAAGAAGGTGAGGCACATCGACGCTCCTACATTTAGAACGTTGGTGTACGAGCACTTGCTGAAGAACAAGCTGGAACCGATATATCGTAGACGTGACCCACTGGTGTCGCTCAACTGCAAAGAAGGTTGTGGTATAACTCCATCGGCTAAGCATAAGGAACTGAAAAGCAACTATGTGTTGCCAAGAGTGAAGCACCTGTTTTACGACATACGCGAAACGAACTGGATTGTGACAGCCGACCAACGACAATGCTATATGCACGTGAAGCCGAGCGTGTTC
>ERZ1034880.248-NODE-248-length-18097-cov-4.476388_pt1 | contig 18097 bp, 11 predicted proteins | sample MGYA00520630_ERZ1034880 | MGnify/ENA primary metagenome ERZ1034880 (study PRJEB33766, sample SAMN09781725) | gut metagenome | biome: gut microbiome | host: Homo sapiens | place: Madagascar | study: EMG produced TPA metagenomics assembly of the PRJNA485056 data set...
GGTCGCGCAGAGCGCTGCGTTTGTCGGCCGGCAGAAGTTCCGCATGGACTTCATGAATGCCGAGTGTGTTCGCCACCCGGTTCGCCGTCGCCTTGCGGTCGCCGGAGAGCAGGGCGGAGCGGATGCCTTCGTCATGCAGGCGCTTCAGGGCGTCTTCCGCTTCCTCTTTCAGCGTATCGTCGAGCAGGAAGCAGCCGGACGGTTTGCCGTTGACCGCGATATAGACGCAATTGAGGTCGGATTTCTGTTCGGGGAGGGCGATGCCGCGCGAATCGAAGAGCTTCCGGTTTCCCGCCAGGACCTCCGCTCCGTTGACCGTTCCGCGCAATCCCATGCCGGGCAGTTCTTCGACGTCGCTCGCCTGCGGCACATCCGCAAGGTCAGCACCGGAACGCGCAATCGCCTGAGCCGCGGGATGATTCGATTTCGATTCCAGCGCAACCGCCATTGCTCTCCATGAGGGATCCGCGCCGGGGAACGTTTCGGCCGACTGAACCGAAAGTTCTCCTTTGGTCAGCGTTCCCGTCTTGTCGAATGCCACACAGTCGAGTTTCGAGACAACATCCAGATAGTTCGCTCCTTTGAAGAAGAGTCCGTATTTTGAAGCGAGCCCGATTCCACCAAAGTAGCCGAGCGGAACCGAGACAACCAGCGCGCACGGACACGAGATTACGAGGAAGATCAGCGCGCGTCCGAAGTAGACCGGGAAGCTGTAATCCTTCACGAACAGCGCCGGCACAACTGTAATCAGCACTGCAAGCCCGATTACGCACGGTGTGTAGATCGCCGCCGCTTTCGAGATGAAGCGCTGAACTTTCGATTTGCGTTCCGACGCCTCTTCAATGTTGTGCAGAATCTGCGCAGTTGAACTCTGTTCCCAGCTTGCCGAAACACGGAGTTCGCATTCGCGTCCGCCGTTGATCATTCCCGCATAAAGCTTTGCGCCCTGTTCCAGTTCGACCGGCAGGGATTCGCCCGTTACGGCGGAAGTGTTCATTACTGCGGAACCGGAAAGCAGCTCTCCGTCGAGCGGGACTTTTTCGCCCGGAGCGAGGGTTACGACATCGCCGGGCTGCGCCTCTTTGACGGACACGTTCATTTCTTTTCCGTTGCGGCGAACCCGGATTCTGGCTCCGCTCGTGTCGAGCATTTTGAGAACGGAGTCGCGGGCATGATCCACGGCGAGATCCTGGAAGAGCTCTCCGATGGAGTAGAAAAGAATCACCGCCGCGCCTTCCGCATATTCTCCGAGCCAGAATGCTCCGGCGGTCGCGACGATCATCAGTGTGAACTCATTGAAGAAATTCTTCTCTTTGCATTCCTCCCAGAGCTCCGGCAGGAGTTTCCACGCGGTCAGCAGCCAAGCGGCAAAGTATCCGCCGAACCGGACCGCTTTCGGAAGTTCAAGAAAACAGCCGGCCAGCATCAGCGCGAGGAAAAGAACCGAGGCGGTCAGAAGCGAACGGTCGGCGGTGAATTTCTGCAGGAAATCCCTGAGCAGTCCCGCTTCGCGCTCTTCGGCGGAAACGGAGCCGTGGTCACAGCAGTCTTTACAGCAGCAGCTCATTTCAACATTCTCCTTTCGGCATCTGTTCGGCGGAGTGCGTTTTGCAGAGGTCGAACAGCAGCTGGATGTGATAGTCGTTCAGCGAGTAATAGATTTCCTTGCCGTTCTTGCGGCATTTCACCAGACGCGCCAGGCGCAGTTCTTTCAGGTGATGCGAGACGGACGGCTGCGGAATCCGCATCATCGCGGTAATGTCGCAGACGCACATTTCCGCGAGCAGCAGCGCGTTGATGATTTTCAGCCGGGTCGGATCGGACAGCACCTTGAACAAGCCCGCCATTTCCGCGAGCAGCTCCGATGAGGTCAACCCGGCTTCCACCTCTTTTACGACATCGCCATGATGTGCGGAGCACTCCGGCGCGGCAATTTCTTTTTTCTTCGGCATATCGCCTCCTTGTTTTATTGACATATTAATATATATCAATATGTTTATTTATCAAGTTTACAGTGTTATTTTTCATAAACAGGTGATTTTCTTCATAAAATTTCTGTGATTTTAAAAGAATAACAGCTTGAATTTTTCATGCAGAACAGTATCGTAACAGCAGAACCCGTTGAAAAAAAGGAGACTTATCATGGGAAAATTCGGAAGTGGCGATACCAAATGGTTCGTCAAAGACAGATTCGGCATGTTCATTCACTGGGGACTCTACTCCATGCCCGCACGCCACGAGTGGATCCGCCACAATGAGCAGATCAGAGACGAAGATTATCAGAAGTATTTCGAGCGTTTCGATCCTGATCTTTTCGATCCGAAAGCATGGGCGAAAGCCGCGCGCGAAGCCGGAATGAAGTATTTCGTCATCACAACGAAACATCATGAAGGCTTCTGCATGTGGGATACGAAATACACCGATTACAAGGTCACAAACACCCCGGCCGGGCGCGACTTGCTCCGCGATGTCGTCGACGCGTTCCGTGCTGAGGGTATCCGCGTCGGTTTCTACTATTCCCTTCTCGACTGGCATCACCCGGACTATGTCCTCGACAACCGTCTCGGTCCCTACCGCAACATCAGCGATGAAGAGCGCAAAAAGAGAAACGAAGGACGCTGCATGAAGCGTTATGCCGAATACATGCGCAATCAGGTCCGCGAGCTTCTCACCAACTACGGAAAAATCGACATCCTCTGGTTCGATTTCTCCTATCCTTCAGAAGACGGCAATCCGGAACACGGCAAAGGACGCAACGAATGGGAATCCGAAGAGCTGGTCAAGATGATCCGCTCCCTTCAGCCGGATATCATCCTTGACAACCGGCTCGATCTTCCTGATGAAGGAGATATCCAGACCCCGGAGCAGTATACGCCGGATGAACCGCTCAAAGACAAGAACGGCAATCCGCTTGTCTGGGAGGGCTGTCAGACTTTCTCCGGTTCCTGGGGATATTTCCGTGATGAACAGACCTGGAAATCGCCGAAGCAGTGCATCGACATGCTCATCAACCATGTCAGCCGCAACGGCAACCTCCTGATGAACGTCGGTCCCACAAGCCGCGGTTATCTGGATGACCGTGCGATGAACTGCCTGAAAGCATATGCAGCCTGGATGCGTCTGCACAGCCGCGCGATCTACAACTGCGCCGCCGCTCCCGACGGAATCAAGCCTCCTCAGGATTGCCGTTACACGTACAACAAGGAGACGAACCGCCTCTACCTGCACCTGATGAACTGGCCGTTCAAGCACATACACCTGCCCGGACTTGCGGAAAAGGTCGCCTATGCCCAGCTTTTGAACGACGGCAGCGAAATCCGTTTCCGCGACCAGAAGGTGGAAGTCCACGGCGCACTCAACAGCAAGACGCCGGAAAATGCGCTTACGCTTGAACTTCCGGTCATAAAACCCGATGTTGAAGTCCCCGTCATTGAACTTTTCCTGAAGTGAAAAACGACCAATCTCTCCGGGAAAGACTTTCCGGAGAGATTTTTTTCTGCAACGACTTGATTCTCAGAAAAAACGGAGTATCTTATAGCGATTTAAAACAAGGATTTTTCATGAACCGTACAACATTCCGGCGGATTGGTCAGGCGTCGCTGATTCTGATGATTCCGTACATCATTCATGCGTCGCCGCATCTTGCCGGGCTGTTTTTCATCGGCGTCGTGACCGGGATCATGTGGTGCATGTTCGCTTTGGATTACCGCGGGGTCTGGTTCCGCAAGGACGACCAGGCAAAACCGCAGAAATTCAGCGAAACAGATCTGCCCGTGATGAAAATCATCGGGACGGAGCTGCAGAACCGCGTGAAGCCGTATGCTCTTTATACATGGGATCTTGTCCTTCGTCCGGTTCTGATGCCGGATGGAACGCGGCTGTTCAATATCCGCTTCGACTTCGTGCCGTCTGCGGACGGTTCGTTCGTGCTCGATCCGGAGTTTCCAGCCGTTCCGCTGAAACGCGGCGTTCCGCTGACGCTGAGCCTGCGGGCCGGGCTTCGCGGGGAGAACGTCTGCATTGCGGAACTGCAGGTGAACCGGAAGCGTCCGCTGTCGGGACCGGCGAACCGCAAGATTTCCCCGCTGAATCTGAAAAATTCAGATCCGGCGCTGAAGTTTATCGTTGACGGCATTGCGCCGTCGGTTCCTGCGGACTGCACATGGGGAATTGCGTTCCTGGAATATGTCCGGACGAAAACTCCGCATCTGCATGGCGGGCTGGAAATCGTTTCCGCGAAGGATGCAGCGTTCGGTTTTGCCGGCTCGGAGTTTCCGCTGAAAGCCGGGAAACCGCTTCAGCTTGAGTTTGATGTAGACACTCTTCTGACGGCTCTTTCGCATCCGCGGAAGGCCGGTTTCATGAAGAGACTGCTCAGTTTCGGCAGCTGATTTTTCCGTTGCCGCAACATCTAGATTCAAACTCTTAAAAAATCCTTTTTTTTCATCTTCCGCGTTTGAAATTCGGCCAATGGATGATATAGTACTCCCCAAGATGTAGCACTAAAGACAAGAACATACACAATATATAGGGGGTAGTCATGAAAATCGTAAAACGAAGCGGCGAGGAACAGGAATTTGATATTGAGAAGATCCGTTCCGCTGTCGCGAAAGCCAATCAGACCGTGCCGTTCAAGAATGCGCTGACGGCTCAGCAGATCAATGCAATCGCAGATCATGCAGCGGGAATCTGCGAAGCTCTCGACCGCTCTCTTTCCGTCGAAGAGATTCAGGACATTGTCGAAACCAGAATCATGCAGGAAGGCGCTTTCGAAGTCGCCAAGAAGTACATCACGTACCGTTACACCCGCAGTCTGGTGCGTCAGGCGAATACGACCGACAACAAGATCCTCACTCTCATCGAATGCAACAACGAAGAGGTCAAGCAGGAGAATTCCAACAAGAACCCGACCATCAACAGTGTTCAGCGCGACTACATGGCGGGCGAGGTCTCCAAGGACATTTCCACCCGCCTGCTCCTTCCCGAGGATGTCATTGACGCGCATGAAAAGGGCATCATCCATTTCCATGATATGGATTACTACGCCCAGCACATGCACAACTGCGACCTTGTCAACCTTGAGGACATGCTCCAGAACGGAACTGTGATTTCCGGAACCATGATCGAGAAGCCGCACAGCTTTTCCACTGCCTGCAACATCGCCACGCAGATCATCGCGCAGGTCGCCAGCAACCAGTACGGCGGACAGAGCATCTCTCTTACTCATCTCGCTCCGTTCGTCCAGATTTCCCGCGAGGCGATCCGCAAGAGCACGCTTGAAGAATTCAATATGGTCAAAGTCGCCGTTTCCGAAGACGACTTGAATGCAATTGTCGAAAAGAGACTGCACAACGAAATCGCCCGCGGTGTTCAGACCATTCAGTATCAGGTTGTCACGCTGATGACCACCAACGGGCAGGCTCCGTTTGTGACGGTCTTCATGTATCTCAACGAAGCCAAGAACGAACGCGAGAAAAAAGACCTTGCAATCATCATCGAAGAGGTTCTGAAGCAGCGCTATGTCGGCGTCAAAAACGAAGCGGGTGTCTACATCACCCCCGCGTTCCCGAAGCTGATCTATGTTCTGGAAGAAGACAACATCACGCCCGGAACGGAGTACTATTACCTCACCGAGCTCGCTGCCAAATGCACCGCGCGTCGCCTGGTTCCCGATTACATCAGCGAAAAGAAGATGAAGGAACTTAAAGAGGGCAACTGCTTCCCCGTTATGGGCTGCCGCTCCGCTCTCTCCCCGTGGCGCGATGCAAACGGCAATTACAAGTTCTACGGACGGTTCAATCAGGGCGTCGTCACAATCAACCTCGTGGACGTTGCGCTTTCCAGCGAAAAGGATATGGACCGCTTCTGGAAAATCTTCGATGAACGTCTCGCTCTCTGCTATAAGGCTTTGATGTGCAGACACAACCGTCTGAAAGGCACGCTCTCCGACGCCGCGCCGATTCTGTGGCAGTACGGCGCAATCGCGCGTCTGAAGAAAGGCGAAGTCATCGATCCGCTGCTCTACAACGGTTACTCCACGATCTCCCTGGGCTATGCGGGACTCTGCGAATGCGTGTACTACCTGACCGGAAAAAGTCACACGGATCCCGAAGCGACGCCGCTTGCTCTGAAGATCATGAAGCACATGAACGCCGCGTGCGAACGCTGGAAAAAAGAAACGACAATCGGGTTCGGCATTTACGGAACTCCATTGGAATCAACGACATACAAGTTCGCCAAGTGTCTGCAGAAACGCTTCGGCGTGGTTGCCGGAGTTACCGACAAAAACTACATTACGAACAGCTACCACGTCCATGTCACGGAAAAAATCGACGCGTTCTCCAAGCTGTCGTTTGAATCGCAGTTCCAGTCGCTCTCCACGGGCGGCGCGATCAGCTACGTTGAAGTTCCGAATATGCAGAACAACCTTGAGGCGGTTCTGCAGGTGATCCGCTTCATCTACAACAACATCATGTATGCGGAACTGAATACGAAGAGCGATTACTGCCAGGAGTGCGGTTTCGACGGCGAAATCCAGATTGTCAAGGATGACTCCGGCAAACTGATCTGGCGCTGCCCGAAGTGCGGCAACACCGACCAGAGCCGGATGAATGTCGCCCGCCGGACTTGCGGCTATATTGGTTCGCAGTTCTGGAATCAGGGAAGAACGCAGGAAATCCGCGACAGGGTTCTGCATCTCTGATAAAAAATGGAGGGTCTGATGAATTTCAGTGCAATCAAACCTACGGATATCGCAAACGGAAGAGGTGTTCGCGTCTCCCTGTTTGTCTCCGGCTGTACTCATCATTGTCCGGGCTGTTTCAATGCCTCCACATGGGATTTCAACGCCGGACAGCCCTTCACAGAGGAGACAGAGGAGCACATCCTCGGTCTCCTAAAGCCCGACTATATCAACGGTTTGTCGCTTCTCGGCGGCGAACCGTTCGAGCCGGTCAACCAGCGTGCTCTTCTGCCGCTGATCCGCGAATTCAAAGCCCGCTTTCCGGAGAAGGATATCTGGGCGTATTCCGGCTATGTCTATGACCGCGATCTGCTTCCCGGCGGACGCGCTTTCTGCGAAGTCACCGATGAGATTCTGGATTCTCTTGCGGTTCTGGTTGACGGGCCGTTCATCGAACGCCTGAAAGATATTTCCCTGAAATTCCGCGGATCTTCAAATCAGCGTCTGATTGATATGCCCGCAACCCGCCGCACGGGAAGCGTTGTTCCGCTTCCCTGACCCGGGGCGTTCGGTCATGCAATTCAAACCGAACGACTGACACGGTCCCTTTCTGTCTCTCGACGTTCAGAATCAAAATTCTGAACCTTGCGGCTTCGGACGTCATGCGCTGAAGTTTGCCCGCCGCAGGGAGTCCGCGGCCGGAGAGGACATCGCCCCGGCCGATATCGGCTATGCGCAAAAAGAGTGCGTGTGCGGAGAATTCGTCGGCGCACCCGCGTCACGGAACGCCATTCCGCCGACGGTTCTTCCGGAGAAAATATAACTACCATTGCCGCCAGTGGTTCGGGTCAAAGCGGTAAATAAGCCGGCTTGGAACTGGATAAAACAAAGTTTTCGCTTTTTCCGGAGATCCGTCCGTTATCCGGAATCCACCCGGGATTCCTCCGTTGTAGCGCAGATCGCGCACGCGGATGGCGACAACATTTTCCCCGTCCCACCGGATTGCGGAGGCGGGAACGGGATAGCGGCGGACGAGTTCCCAGTATTTCGGCACGGCTTCCGTCGTTTCGCCGATCAGCACGCCGTTGAACCAGGTGCGGTCCAGGTCGTCAATCGGTCCAGCTTCCACATAGAGCTGACGTCCCTTCCATTCCGGCGGAAGGGTAAAATGAATCCGGTAGAACGCATCGCCGTCATATGGTGCGGCAAAGCGCGGATTGTAATGCGGATTCTTCATGATGATTCCCTGCGTTTCCCAGTATGCGCCGATTTTGATTTTCCGCCAGCTTGAATCATCGAATTCCGGCTTCTGCCAGCCGAGGGCTTCGCCTTTGCTTTGCGGATCGATTGCAAACGGAACTGCGACGCCCGAAAAATCGGTGCGCGGAGCTGAAAGATCCGGAATGGAAAACGCATCCTGAGCGGAAACGCCGAGATTGGTCAGAAGAACGGAGAGAATACGCCGGGCTTTGACCACCGAAGAATTCTGCTGAAAGTCCTCCGGAAGAGCCGAAAGCGCGATGACGTTTCCTTCCGATTTGAGGATCTCTGCATTTCCGAAAGTCCGGAGCGTGCGGACCGGATTGAAGTAAAAATCCGAATTGCCGAGTCCGCGCTTCCATATTTCCGGGACTCCGCTCTTTGCCAGCCGGACCGGTTCCGTCTCAAGTCCGGAGTGCAGCAGTTTCGCCTGAGCCGCATCGGGTTTCAGCAGAAGAACAATTTTGCCGCGTCCGGCAAACGCACGGAGTTCCGGAACCGGAATCCGGGTTTCGGAATCGACAGCCAGAAGCTCGCAGTCCTCCGGAATCTTATCGGAAACCGTGAATGCAAAGCCGAGGGTTTCAAGCAGCTGCGCAGTTTTCGTCGATCCGGAGAAAACTGCATTCCTGCGCGGAAGCTTTTCCGGGTTCTCCAGGTAGTGGAACAGACGCGCTGCCAGTTCATCCGCCATCGGCTCAATGCCCTGTCGCTCCTCCAGATCAAGCATGCAGAAGAGAATGCGTCCGTCACCGACAAAGTTTTCCTGAAGAGCGGAACGGGAAAGGTCGGCGTCGCAGTCGAGCAGAACGCGGAAACGTCCCGAATCGGGTTTGTCCTGAACAAAAGTTGCAACCGTTCCCCGGCTGCCCCAGTGCATGAAACGCCCGTTCGCCGCAGAAGTTCCCGTCCGGGGATACGGCTCCGTCTTGTCCGGTTCGCCGCGCCACTGCGCAAATGCCTGAGCCGGAAGCCCTTGCAGAAGCGGATGTGCGAAGTCCTTCACAAAGACATTCCGAGTTCGCCGCTCTTCCAGATACGGCTTCATCGGAGAGTCGTTTTTCTGTGCAAAGACGAGGAGCGATGTCCCTGACCGGATTTGCTGTTCCAGTCCGTTCTTACGAGCTTCGCGCAGAAAAGTTTCATCCATCGAAAGCGCACCGACCACCACGGTATCCGTCTTTGCCGAAAGATCGCGGGTGAACGGAACGCCCAGCTTTTTCAACAGTCTTTCCGTTTTTCCGGCCGTGTCGTAAAGACGGACCGTTTTGGTGAAAAATCTCCGTTCCGGCGCGGGAAATGCGGTTAAACGGAATGTATCACGGGAGACGCTGTTCCCGCCTTCCGCCTGAAAACGGAGTTCGTATTCGCCCGGAGTATCCATGCGGAAGCGGAAGGGAACTTTCCGGATGCTCCCGGGAGGAAGACTTCCGTTCCACACGCCCTGCATGCAGATCTTTCCGGTTGCAGAATTTACAAGTTCCCATTTTGCCCGAATATCCAGAGCAGCCGGTGCATCATTGGAGAAAAGCATCTGTTTTTCTACGCTCTCGCCGACTCGGAAGTTGCGGGACTGTTCCGTGAAATGCGCCTGTTCTCCCCCGATATATGCGAGGAACGGTTTCTGAAGTTCCTGCATCGCATGGAAAACCGGACTGATACCCGGACGGGGCGACGAGCTTCCCCATTCCGGTTTGATACCCGGGCGCGTGACATCAACCGGATCCGCCGGAATGCGCTGGCGGAAGAAGCTGAAGTATTCATCCGCATCCTCAAACGGCCAGATTCCGGAAACACCGTACATCCGCCATGCGCGCAGACAGCGTGTCATATACATGCATTTCGTTTTGACTGCCGCAGGGTCAAGACGCGCAACCTCCGCTCCGTCGCGTTTCTCGGCCTCTCCCGTTGAAAGATTCCACTTGCGGTCATCGCTTTTCGGAGAAGAAAGCGCATAGACGGAGTCACCGAAATACCGTGCTGCCTGCTCATAATAGAGCTGCCGGAGATCATAGAAGGAGGTTTTGTCACCGGAGAGCGAATCGGTCCAGTTTGCAAAATTATTCCAGAAGGGGAGGGCGACCTCTTCAAGGACGAGCGGCTTGTTCCGGTGTTCTGCCCAGCGCAGCGGCCAGTCCGCCCATTCATCCGGCTGATTGTCAAAAGTCGGATACGGATTTGCGGTGATGATTGCGCCCGTGTTTGCGCCCATGCTCTGCATGACAAGACGTCCCGGATCAAGACGGCGCAGCATGTTTTCTTCAATAAGGGTTGCTGTTGTCAGATCGTTCGGTGCACTTTCCGAGCCGAGCAGTCCAGGGTTGATCCATTCCGGATTGTAGCAGAGCAGCGGGTTGATCGCCCAGATTACAATGGAGGGGTTGTTCCGGAATTTTGAAACGATTCCGCGGATGGCGCGTTCGTGTTCCAGCCGTGCATTCCGGAGTTTGCCCGAAAGATAAATCTCCGCCGGATAGCCGCTGTTGGAAACTCCGGGAAGGTAAACGCCGTTGCGGACAAGTTTCGGAAGCACTCCGCGCATGGCGACCAGGAGCCCGACTTCATCGGCGATCCGGACGACCCGGCGATCCGGCGATTCGTAAATAATGCCGTTGAAATTCATCTCTTTCCACAGTTTCAAATACGTGCGGATCGATTCCTCCGCATTTTCGTGTACGGAACCTGATTGCTGAAGAATTTGAGCCGGCGCGGAATTCCGTTCAGATAAAAATCAGCTCCGCGGATCGTCAGCTCGCGGAATCCGAAACGGTCTTCCAGACGGTCCAGAACTTTTCCGTTGCGGGAGACTGTGAAGACAAGCCGGAGAAGTTCCGGTTTTTCCGGCGACCAGAGAATGGGCTTTTCCCATTGCGAGAGAAGGGGGATACGAACCTTTTGCCCCGCCCCGACCGTTTTCCGGAGAGTCGGCAGATGCAGAACTTCCTTCTCTTTATGATAAACAGTCGCCCGGAAAACATAGTCTCCGCTTTTCTCCGTCCGGTTGGCAAACGACGCATCCGCCTGCAGCGTACCGTCCTTAACGGAAGAGACAATGCGCAAATCATCCAGCTGTTCCTCTTTGGGAATGACAAGGAGCGAAACGTCATCGGCCAATCCGGGACCGTTATGCCACCCGAACCACCAGTCGCCGCAGGCGGGATGTTTCCTGAATTCCTCGTACTTGCCGTGACTTTTATCAAACGGGAATCCGTTGTACTGAACAAAAATAGCGAGATCATTGGAAACGCCGGGCTTCAGATACGGGGTGATGTCAACGGTTCCCGATCCGATGACCGGATCGCCGGAAGGAATGCCGTTGACGAAGACGCGTGCTTCATCGGAAACCGCATCGAGCTGAAGCAGAATCTGCTTTTCTTTCCACGATTCCGGAATGTTCAGCGCGCGCCGGTACCAGCCCTGCGCAAAATTGGAAAGCGAAACGCCATTCTGCGCTTTTGCCCGCTTTTTCACAACATCAAGAACCGGGGTTCCGCTCTGCGTGTCCCATGTTCCCGGAACTGGAGCATAAAGAGTTTTCCCCTGCGGGATTTTTCCGGCGGAGGGCAGGGGACGCCCCGAACGGATCAGTTTTTGCGAATCCGACGCCGTGACTGGAGAGAACTGCCAGTAATTGTTCAGCGAAATCGTCGCGCGCAGGGCGGAACCGCTCCTGTATGCACGTTGCAAATCCCAGTTCACCCATGGCGGAAGCCGGTATTCCGATTCGGGAATCATCTTGAATGCCGATTCATCAAGCGTGACGGAATGCTTTTGGACAAGAGTTTCCCCTTCAACGGTTTCTTTTGAGTTCCAGTCCTCAACGGGACCGCCCTGTTCCCGGTCATCGAGCGCAATGGACGCCAGCTGAAAATCGGCACGGCGTTCATCGGGAGATTTCAGACGGCTCCCGACTGCGAGCTGGATATTCTGCAGTTTGTGCAGATCCGGAGCTCCGCCTTTGGCTTTGTCGTTCTGCGGTTTGAAATCCTTTGCGAGAAAGACGCGGCGCTGCCAGAAATCTGTGGAGGAAGAGATGGAGGCGCTCCCCTGCCAGCGGATTCCGTTCCAGCACCATTCACCTCCAGCAGAATCGGTCAGCAGAAGAACAAAATTGCCAGGCTCGCCATTCCCCTTGAAGGTCAGAACAATCCGGTCGAATCCGGCGTTCTGCGGAATTTTTGAAAACGAAATCCCGCGCAGAACGACGGCTCCGCTTAAAATTTTGTTCTGCGCCCCGAAACGTATGCGGACTGCATGTCTCTCATTTTCAACCGTTTTTTCCACGGAAACGTTTCCGTAATGTCCGGTTTTGTCTTTTCCCGCACGGAACAATTCATACGGTTCCGCATAAAGAGAAACGAGAGAGAGCAGAAGGAGGGAAAAAAGGATTCGTTTCATGCCGCACCTCAGTTTTCCGTTGTTTTGAATCCCCAGAAATCATTGTTGAGCGATGGCGGGATACCGTTGATGGAACGAGCTTCGCAATGACCGTCCACGAAGTTCGTGTTGAACCGTCCAGTGTGGCGGAACCCCATGTGTTCGATTGCGCTGTAACGGAATTCGCGGTCGCTCGTAATCGTTGAGTCATAGAAAACATCGCCGGTATAGGTTCGCAGCGAGGGACGCTTCGTAAAAAGAATCCGCCGGGAAGGAAGCTGCCAGAGACCGGTCAGCGAAGGATAGCGGTTCAATCCGTAATGCGCAATATCTTTTTTGTTCATATCGATGGACCCGCTGGAGGGACACGCGAAAATTCCGATCGGGATATACACCTTGTTGGAGCTGTCAAGATACTTCCGGTAGGAACATGGTGCGAAGGGCTGTCCGCTCTTGTAATACGGCATGAGGAAGTCCTGCCAGTGATAGGGCACAGTATCGACCTTGTCCTGGAATGCCGGACCGTATCCGTCGTTGGCTTCCGCATAAAGCAGTTCCAGCGTTCCGATCTGCTTGAGGTTCGAGGTGCAGTTGATTCCGCGCGCTTTCTCGCGTGCAGAATTCAGCGCCGGCAGAAGCATCCCCGCAAGGATTGCAATCACGGCAATCGTTACAAGGAGCTCTATGAGGGTAAATCTGCAGGATTTCCGCTTGAAATATGAAATGTTTCTTCCGGTTGAATGAGTTCCCATTGTGCAGGCTTCCTTTCGTTTTTATTCTGTTTTCACTGTTTGCTGTTTTCAAGATAGAATCCGGAGAACCCGGCAGGAATGACGAGGCGTCCGTTCAGCAGAGCCGCACGTCCGGCGGTTCCGGGATGAACATCGACTTTCCGGATCAGTTTCAGGTGTTCCGGTGAAGACGCATCAAATTCGGAAACAATGCCGTTTCTGGAATCCGAGAGAAAGAGTCTGTTTCCGCCGTCCCACATGGGCAGTCCCAGAATCGGGACATCTGCCCGGTATTCTTTTCGGAGTCCCTCTTTCCCGAAATCTTCAGGTGCAAGCAGATAATACCCGTTTTGTTTCGAGGGAATCAAAAAACGTTTTTTCAGGACGGTGATGCCGTCGAGCTGATGAAACTGGACGGACGGATTGTTTTCCAGCCGTTCCGCCATCGTCCCGTTCAGCTGATACCAGCTCAGCCCCATTCCGTGCACACTGATCGGAAGAACGCCGTTCAAGGTCTGTTCCGGGAAAGCATCGGTGTAAAGAATCCGCTTCTCCGCAAAATACTTTTTCAGCACCGGCTTTTCCGGATTGCTCAGATCGAAGAAGTTGACTCTTCCGGTTCCTCCGCTGACGGCCGCAATTTTTCCGTCTTCATAAAGATGAATGATCTGCATGGGGATCCAAGTGCGCAGAGAGCCGAGTTTTTTCAGCATTCCATCCGGAAGAATCCGGTAGGCGGTCAGCTCAAAACCGTTACCGGCGGAAACCAGAAGCGAGCCGGAAATATCAACATCGTAAATCCGGTTTCCCGTTATGCGCTGAATTTCCTTAAGTCCCTGCGGAGTGTTCTGAAAGACAAGCAGTCCGGCATCGGAAGCCGCCGCATAGACGGTGTTTCCGGAGACCCGCACGCGGCGAACCATTCCCCCGCATTCATAACGGGTGAAACCGGGAACCTCTTTTGCGCGGCTTTTCGTGCGAACCGCAAGTTTTCCGGTTTGCGGCGGTAGCGGACGGCTCTCCGGGATCTCCGCAACAAAGAGTCCGTTTTTCACCCCAGTAAGATAAACAACACCGTTTCCCGGAACAATTCCGCCGACACAATCCGCAGTTCCTGGCTTTTCTTCCGGCAGAACGGCACGTCCGGTTATGCGCGGATTCCGTTTGTCACTCACATCAACCAGAAAGAGTCCATTGTGCGTGTCCGCCGCGGCAAGAAGTGTTCCAGCCGGACGCGGCATCCAGAAATCACCGGAGAGCGCATAAAATTTCGGAAATTTGACTCCGCCGAGACGCACGGGGGAACGGGGATTGGAGATATCAAAGATCTCCAGACCATGTCCGGCGCCTTTCCGTTCTTTCAGGGAACCTTTTCTGGAATTGTGTCCGGTGGAGGCATAGAGGATATTGCCCTGAATATAGACGCCGTCTCCGAATCCGTCAAGTTCTATTTTGGAAAGCTGCTTCGGCTGAGCCGGGTCGGTCGCATCAAGGAGGAGTACGCTGGAATTTCCCCAGTCTCCGACAGCAAGGAGTCCGTTTGCGCAACAGGCGGATTGCGCCTCGAAGGTACGGTACAGATTGAGATGTTTCGGCTTTACCGGATCAGAGATGTCAAAAATCTGCACGCCGAAAACCCGGAGCGTGACAAACAGAACATCGCCGGAGGCCTCAATCCCGGTTGCGAGCTCCGCCGTGTCGAAATCGCTCGCGATTCGCGGCTTTTCCGGATTGCGGACGTCAAGAATCCATACTCCGCGATGCCGGGCTGTAAGATATGCGAATCCGCGATGTACGACAATCTGACGGCTCTCCCATTTCGGCAGTCCTTTCAGTTCACTGATTTTGCGCGGTTTTGCCGGAACGGATGTATCATAAATCTGCAGTTTGCCCTCTCCGGCAAGGTAGAGCAGTTTGCCGTCCCCGCAAAGAGCGGTTCCCCCGACGCTCCCTGGCACATGGGTGACCGCAATCCGGTTTTCCGCCATAGCGGAGACAACCAGAAACAGTGAAAACAACAGAGAAAAAATCTTCATGGCAACCTCCTGTTTTTTTCTTCCTGCAATATATTATACTGCATTTTCAGAAAAAAAACAGAGGCTTTTTCGCTGCAAAGTTTATGTTTTATCCGAAAAAGTTTACGTTTTAAACGCCCGTGCCGTCAAAAGAGGGAATGAAAGAATCGCTTGCGGATTCCTGATCCTGAACAAAGCCGTCCTCAATGCCGGATTCGAAAAGATGGTCTTCAACGCGTTTGTATTCATCATCAGTGACTTTGCGGTTGAGATCGGCGAATTCGGCTGCCCGCCCGTGCGGAATGTACTGCCGCATAAGACTGAACATAACCTCGCCCGGTTCAAACGTTTCCGCGACCCAGTCGATTACGCGGAGCGTGTTTTCCACATGGTTCGGCAGAAGCAGATGCCGGATGATGACTCCGCGCTGCATGAGTCCGGTCTCTTCATCAATTCGGTACGATCCCGTCTGACGGAGCATTTCGCGGACAGCGCGTTTCGCAGTTTTGAAGTAGTCCTTTGCGCTCGAAAAACGTTCAGCAAGAGCATCGTCGCTGTATTTGACATCCGGGAGATAAATCTGGAATTTGCCTTCGAATCTCTTCAGATTTTCAACGGATTCGTACCCGTTTGTATTGCAGACCACGGGGACGGGGAGGGGGACGTCCAGCGATTCCAGAACCGCATCGGAGAAATGCATCGGCGTCACCAGATTGATATTGTGCGCACCTTTTGCAATGAGCTCGCGGTAAATTTCCCGCAGCCGCTCCACGGTAACTTCCTTCCCCTGGCATTCACTGCTGATTTCGTAGTTCTGGCAGTAGACACAGCGCAGATTGCATCCGGAAAAGAAGACGGTTCCGGAACCTTTGGTTCCGCTGATGCAGGGTTCTTCCCAGAAATGCAGACCGGCGCGGGCGACGACCGGGCGGTTTCCCATTTTGCAGAAGCCTGCCCGACAGCTCCGGTCCACTCCGCATTCGCGGGCGCAGGAATGACATTCGTTCATGATAAATCTCCGTTTTTGTGCGGAAATATAGCATAAATTCCCGCACAGAGCAAATCATTTCGGCAAAAGTTTTTATTTCCCTTGAAAAAGTGGAAAAAACGGTTATGGTAACTCCACTCAAAAAGGATTCTTATGATGCGCAAACAACGCTCGCTTACACCGTTCATGAACGAGGAGTTCAATACAACCGAAGACAACCAGGATGTTGTCTACTGGATGCTGCTTTACGAAGCTGTTATGCCGGTCGTCTTCCCGGTCATCATCCCGTTTTCCCGCTGGAAGCGCAACGACTACTACATTCATCACTCTCCAAACCACGCCTGCGCGGAAATCGTGCTGGAAGGTTCCATGCGCTACATTCTGGATGATCAGCCCGTTACAGTTCATGCGAATGAAATGATTATTCTTCCCATCGGGCTTCCGAACCGCGTGGAGACCGGCCCCGACGGATTCAGCCGTAAAGTCGTTTTCGGGCTGCGCGGTTTTCTTGCCGAAATCATTCTTGCCTCGTTTTCGATTGAATGCGGCAAAGTCTACCAGCTGAAAGACGTCGGGAAAATTGTCCAGATGCTCTCCCGGCTTGTGGTCGTTTACCGGAAAGCCGATCCTGCGACTCTGAATGCCGTATCCGCCGCTGCATTTGAAATCCTGCTGGAAATCCGCGACCAGATTCACACGCAGAACGGTTCATCGGATGTGATTCAGCTCCTGCAGATGAATATTCACACGCCATGCTCCATTGCGGAATTTTCCAGAAAAATGAAACTGTCGCGCGAAAAGCTCAGCGGAATTTTTCAGAAACAGTTCAAACAGAGTCCGCAGCAGTACAAAACGCAGTTCCGCATGCGGACCGCCGAACAGCTGCTCCGGCAGACGGATCAGCCGGTCAAGGAAATCGCGTTTCAGCTCGGCTACCGTTCGCTTTCGCGCTTCGCGACCGCGTTTCGACAATACCACGGCTGCTCCCCGCGCGAATACCGCAAGCAGAAACTTTGATCAGGTAAAGGAGCTTTCCCCGTTTTCCGTTCCGTGCAGGAAATAAAAAGCGAGCATGGAGAAATGTTCCGGTTCGCCGCCTTCCTTCCGGACCGGACCGTGCGAAATCGAACCGTCGAAGAACAGCAGATCGCCTTGAGAGAGCCGGATTTTGTCCGCGCCGACTTGAAAGTGCAGAGTCCCGCTCAAAATATAGAGCAGCTGTTCCGCCTCCGATGTAACCGGATGCGTTTCGTGTCCGTCTCCGTCCGTGACCAGCATCAGCTGCATGCTGCTCGACTTGAGCGGGGTTTCAAAAATCATGCGGTAACTGAGCCCGTGTCCGGAATCGCGCTCAATCGGATAGCTCTCATCGGCGCGAATGCAGAGCCAGGGTTTCTTTTCAACGGCTCCGAGTCCTTCAAAGAGTCGTGCAAGATCAATATTCAGAGCCTTTGCGATCTCAAGCAGAACGGGGAGAGAGGGAAGGGCGCGGAAGTTTTCGATTTTCGAAAGCAATCCCGCCGTGAGCCCAGTCTGTTCCGCCAGCTGCTGAAGCGTTATTTTCTGTTTTTTCCGGGCGTCCCGAATCCGGCAGCCAAGAGTGATCAACTGTTCTCTCATAAGAATCCTTCGTTTTCCATAATATAATGCGCCTGACAAAAAAAACAAGATTTTTTTACTTTTATTCAAAAACTGGGTTGTTTTTTATTAATATGATATATTTTAAAAGAAAAATTGAAAAGGATGAAAAATGGCTATTGTTTATGCGGTTGCGTGTCTGCTCTGCAGTGCGGGGAATGACTTTATATTCAAACTCTTCGCCCGGAAAAAACGATCGCGCGGAATTTTTCTCGGCTCAGTCGGACTTGTCTGGTTTCTTGTGATGCTTGCAATGCTTCCGCTCCGGATGGAAAACTGGCAGACAACTCTTTTCTGGGGCTGTGCAAGCGGTTTTCTTTCGGTCTCTGCGAATATTCTTCTGATTGAAGCGATGGGAATGCAAAGCGCCGGCATCTGCTCGACGGTCTACCGTCTGAATCTGGTT
>ERZ1034880.255-NODE-255-length-17775-cov-16.275508_pt1 | contig 17775 bp, 32 predicted proteins | sample MGYA00520630_ERZ1034880 | MGnify/ENA primary metagenome ERZ1034880 (study PRJEB33766, sample SAMN09781725) | gut metagenome | biome: gut microbiome | host: Homo sapiens | place: Madagascar | study: EMG produced TPA metagenomics assembly of the PRJNA485056 data...
GAAGTAAACTGAGGAATGTGATGGAAAATAGACACGTAGTTATATAACTATATTGAAAGATGTGCAAGGTGAAAGTCCTTGTCATTCCGTTGAAGTTTCCAGCTTGAGAACTGGCTTCACTTTATAAATGCCTTCATGGTGGAATTGGTAGACACGTCAGACTTATTAAAACTTCAGCAATGAAGAATTTGAGTGCCTTATGAGAAATCATAAGAGTAGAATCTCCCTAATTAAACAAGTTAAAGTCAAATAATGGTAACTGTGCTAAGGAACGGCATTTGACCTCTTATAGTACAGTCTTTAATTTGCGACAGAAGCCTCGCTTATGGTGACATAGGTTTTGGTGATGACGAGCTAAATTGAACTGATATATTACCCAACGAAAGATAATGATAGGAGTAGCTACCTATTAAGTGGAGGAGGAAGGTTCATAAATGTGTAGAGACTATAGAGGAGATACCTAAGTTTAAGTACACGAAGTATAGTAAATTGTAGACTATCACCTAATTAATTAGGTATTACAATAAGAAGTGCGCACTACTTAAATAAGGTAATAAAATAGTCCAGACCACAAAGACTAAAAGGTGAGTAATAACAGGTTATATCGTTAAATATAACAGGCGAATGAAAGTAATTCGTAAAGCCTAACTCTTCTTGGAGAAATATACAAAAAGCCTAGAGCCAAAGAGTCTGCTTGTATAAAAGCAAGTGTGGTAGGAAAATCTGATGAGCAGAAATGCTTGTATGGGTTCGAGTCCCATTGGAGGTACGAAAGATTGAAGATACATGGTTCATATCATGCACTTCTCAGAAATGATGGAGGATAGTTTAATGAAAACATCAATCTTTTAACTAATTCATAAGCTTGATGAAAGCTAAAATTTAGATAAGCAACATATTGGATAAATTTGCGCAAAAATCTCCGTATGTTTCTTCTTTGTACTATATATAATCGATGCATGCTAAAGAAAATAGTACGGCACATTATAAGGGAAGATAATAAGCCTTGTAATGGCTATAGAATTAGTTTTTAATTGGCTGATAGTTCAATGGTTAGAACAATAGGCTGTTAATCTATGAATCAGAGTTCGATTCTCTGTCAGCCAGCAAATTTGTAAATAAAAATATCTTTTTCGTTACATATAAAATGGAATTAACTCATATTGCTTGTGAAAGTAGTATGAGTTTTAAATAAAGCTATATAGCAATACTAGTATAAAAGCATGTCCAGATGCTTAATCCCTGGAATAGGCTGTCTGACTGAATGGTATGGCAGTGCGTAGTAAACAGCGCAAAGTGTATACTAAACTTATCTGTTGTATATTTGAACAGAATTACGTGTAATTCGTAATGGAATGTGTAGCTCAATTGGATAGAGCACCAGATGTAATTTGGAGGTTGGCAGTTCGAATCTGTCCACATTTACTTTAGGGCTTGTAGCATAATTGGTGAATGCAATTGACTCATAATCAAGAGAGTAAGGGTTCAATCCCCTTTGAGCCCACTTAGCAACAACAAGGTATGAGTTTTATGTACATGTAAAACTCGGTTAGGAGTCTATTTTTTTAGACTCCTTTTTTTTCATGTCTAATCTAAAATTAAATAATATGGAAACAAGAAATATAACTGTCACTCTTGATAAGGCTAAAGAGTGGTTCAACAGTGAAAATGCAACACTCAAAGAGATTGCACTTCAAGCCTTTGACAAAGATGAATTGACATACAACTTCAAAAATATTAAATCTTTTGAAGATGCTTGTACTGCTCTTGGTATTAATTATGTTATTACTTCTCGTATTATTAATATGGTAGGTACAGTTAGTAAAGCTTCTATTGCTATGTCTAAGCTGAATATTATTAGAAAGGCACTCAACTTAGGTAAGAATTTACATCTTACAAAATCTCGAATTTATCATTATCCTTACAATCTATTTGTAACTGAGAGTTCTTCCTTCTGTAAAAGAGAAATTGCTAATGGTGAAATGGAGGTAATAGGTAAGATTAAAAGTGAGGGGACTTTATATAATGTTCTTGGTGGCAGTGCTACTAATGGTGTTAACACTGGATTAGGTAGCTTCAATCCTGATATTGGTGTTGGTTTTGCTACTAATACTCTTGGATTCATTGGTTGTGCATCTAAAGAAATAGCTCAACATCTTGGAAAGTACTTTGGTTTGCTTATCACTGAAGCCAAGTATGGTGACATGGTAGACTTTGAGATTGTAAAAGATAAATATCACAATTGTCAAGACTAAGCAATATGGAAATAAAGAGTAATCAATTAATTATTGACATTCCTGAAGGAATGGAGATAGATTTAGAAAGTAGTGATTTAGCTAATGGTATAGTAAAGTTTAAACCTAAAAATATTACTTATAATGATGTAGAGATTGCTTTAAATTTACCTAGTAATTTCACTTGTTTGGCTATACATAAAGATAATTCGATTAAGCTTTCAGCTATGTCAAATCTTATAAATATTGCTAAGTACTACAATAAAGATTGGGAGCCTAATTGGAATAGCCGTGAAGAGGCAAAGTATTATATTTATTACAATCACAAAGAGGATAGATATAAAGTAAACTCTACAGCTAGGATTAATTGGGGTGATGTCTATTTTAGATTTCGTGACAATGCCGAGCTTGTTATGGATAATCCTAATTTTAGACAAATTCTTGACGCAATTTATAAAGACTAAGTGTTATGGCAAAAATATCACTCAAAGACATAGAGTTTCGAGAAACTTGTCATTTAGCATATTCTGACGAATATATAACCTCTTATAAATCTGTAAACTGTGTTCCTACAATCTATATGAGTGAAAACACTCCTCGAAATGAAGTAGGATTAGTGTCAGGCAAAGCTATTCGCTATCTCAGAACAGAGCATAGTAAAGAGTGGTTAACAGAAGAAAAGTTTGAAGAAAAGTACTTTGATTGTTTTACTAAAAAAGAAGCAAAAGAAGGGTAGCTGCAACTACCCTCGAAACCTAAAGAGAAATTAGGTATTAGCCTTTAATCGGAATGACAAGACATTTCCCATTCTTAGGACGAATAACCTTTCCATCTTTACGTACCACGTAGGCACAAAAGATAACTCTCTCTTGGTTTGCTCCTGAAACTTTAACAATTATGTTAAAATAAAAATTAGAATTATGATAGACGATAAGAAAATAGAAGAAACTGCTATTAATAAATGTGGCTTTATTTCATCTGAATTTTATAGTGGTGCTAAATGGATGCAAGAAGAGTTCTTGAAAGACTTGTGGCATCCTGCAAGCGAGAAGCCTGTAATGAGTGAGCATGGTATGATACTTGTCGAGCTTAATGACATTACTTCTTGTAAATATTCTTTGTGGCGGAGCACTACAACCTATGAATGCCTTTGTAACAATAAAGGCTATATTCGCCGTTGGCTTTACCTTGATGATTTACTTTCACAGAAAGGAGGTGAGAAATGAACAGAAGAAAGCAGATAGAATCAATCAGAAATTGGTTGAAATCTTGTAGGGAAGAAGTAAGGATTGGCAAGAAGTTGTCAATAGATACTTTTAACCAAATTATTGATGAAGTTAATAATTTGGAGGTTGCAGAAAATGATGTGGTAGAATCTATGAATTCAGCATTCACAGTTAGCGATTTACTACACGTGTTAGTTGATTATGTTGATGATGGGATGGGTTATTTAGAAGTTTATTTTAATGACAAGCCTATAGGTAAAGTTTCACTTCGTACTATCAATCCACAAATGACAGGTACATTTGAACCATACCAAGAGTTTGTTTTATCAGAGAAATGAGGTATAAAATGAGTACATTATATTGGATTACTATTTTAGACAATTTAAAGAGTCTATGTATACTAACATGCGCACTAAGTTTAATACTCAGTGCTGCTTGCTTTCTTGTAAATTTATGTTATGCAGAAGAAATAAAAAAAGGTGACGCAACATTTAGTTATAAAAGCTTTAACAAATCTAAAAACTTGGCATATACAATATTAATTATTTCTACATTAGTAGTTATATTTATTCCTTCTGAGAATCAACTATACAAAATTTATGGTGTAGGAGGAACAATAGATTATTTAAAAGATAATCCAACAGCCAAAGAACTTCCTGATAAATGTATTAAAGCTTTAGATACTTGGGTAGATAATTTAAATAAAGAAGGAGATTAAAATGAAAGAGCTTAAAGTTGGAGAAAGAGTAACTATTACTCTTGAAGTAGTCAAACGTGGAGGGGGCTGCAATGGATGCTTCTTTAGTAAAGATTATTGTAGTGCATTTGATTTGGGATTGAATTGCACTCTTCCTGACGGCAAAAGTATAATCTTTAAAGAAGTAAAGGAGTAAAGCTATGAGCTATGAATCAAGAAGCAGATGTAAGGAAAGACAGATTACACCTTGTGGAATTTGTCCTTTGATGTTCAAGTGTCCTTATGATGAAGATAAGGATAAGTATAATCATCGTAAAAAAGTAAAGTGTATGGATAAGTTAGAATACATCCCAGGAGATTTGGGTACATATAATGGAAATATAGTAACTATAGAAAATAGTGATGGTTACTACGCAACCTACTATGATGAAGATGAATTTTTACAAGAAATCAATGTCAATGTAATTGAAGGTATTCCTCTCACTCCTAATATACTTTCAAAAAATAGCTTTAAAATAATTAGACAAGATGAAAGTGGTGCTCTTTATTCTAAAGAGGGTTTAGGTATTGATATTGTAGCTAGTTATGTACGTAACTGTTATGATATTTATATTGATGGTAATAAAATATTGAAAGACATAAAATACTGTCATCAACTTCAGCACTTTCTCTTTGGTCTTGGGCTTAATCATGAAATGGAGGTGTAGGTATGTTGTATGCTCTAAAATTTTTCGACATAGAAAGAAACCTCTGGTATTTAGACTGTGTACATCGAAGTAAGTCATTCTTAAAAAGACGTGAAACGAAATTCAAAAAACGAGGGATTTTTACAACTATTTCTAAATGGTATGGATTATAATAATTAACTACCTTCGGGCATAAATAAATAGAAGTATGCTTTGGAAAGTAAAATATTCAAATATTCTTGATGAAGAAGAGTTTATCTACTACCCTTACCTTGATGATATGGGACATGTTACTGACCCTTATCAGCTTTGGTATAATGAATTTAAAGCAGCAGGTAAGGATGTAGATACATATTTAGGCGCAGAAATTACGGAGTAACTAACCATCCGCAAGGATATAAATAGATAGTAATATGCCAACAGGATTTACAGCACCAATATATGATGGTGAAGATATAACGTTTGAGCAATTTGCAAATAGTTGCTTGCGTAACTTCGGTATTTACACAAGGTTTGAAGGAAAATATCCTAATCTTAGTAGATACGAAATTCCAGACAAGATATGTCCAAATGATTATTATAAAAAGAGATATGAAAAGGCAAAAGCAGAGTTCGAAAAGCATCTTGCAACACCTAAGACAAAAGAAGAACTTGAAGCGGAGTATATTATTTATGTCAATGGTGTAATCAAGGGTAATGAGGATAGAGTTAAAGAGAATGAAGCTCTCAAAAACAGATACAATGCAATGCTATCTAAAGTAAGAAGTTGGATTCCTCCTTCTGAAGACTACAAAGGTATCAAGGACTTTATGGAAAGTCAATTAATTAAAAGTTTAGATTTTGATTGCCGCCATGTTTATGTGGAGAATACCATCCCTAAAGATAAGTGGATTCAAGAACAAGCTAATCGCACTGATTTAATAGAGTCTATGAAGTATAATTTGGAGCATTACAATAAATCTGTAGTTGCTGCCGAAAAGGATACTCAGTGGCTCAAAACATTTTCAGAAAGCATAAAGAAAGTAACAGAGTAATTAACTGTCCTTATAGGACATAAATATAAGTAATGGAAGAAATTTCATTAGAAGACAAAGTTAGTAATACTTTGAAATGGCTTACAAACCAAATTGCGTGTATTCAAGTATACCATTGGGATGAAGAATATAAAAAGGAAACTCTCAATGATGCTTGGCAAAGAGTTCAAGAAAAATTTAAGAAAGACATTGATTGGAATGCTCTTACAGAAAGTCAGTGTAAGGCTTTGCATTTTGGAAGTTGGCAATCTGAAGAAGATATTGAGGAAGAAATTTCTTGTTTACAATCTGAATTAGACAAAGGACATCTTACAAAGGAGGAATTTGACAAGAAGGTTGCCAACGAGAAAAATACTCTTGGACTTCGTTTGATTCCGCTATATCTTTATCCTTCTTTACCAATTGGTATTACCCTAACGTCTATTGGTGGAGAAGAAAGAGTTTTTGATGGTAAAAACATTGACACAGACGTTAGATTCGGATGCATTGCATGGGGTATTAAGCCTAAGAAAGATTAACTAACCATTCTCTATGAGAATATAAAATAATTTGTAATATGACAGGAAATAATGAGTATTTAGCAAATGGACATTTCGGTTTTGGAAATGTTATTCAGTTTTTGAAAGAGGGAAAAGCTTGCCGTCGTAGTGGTTGGAATGGCAAGGGAATGTTTATCGTTAAGCAAGTTCCTGCACACATTGGAGGTGATATCATTCCTAAGATGCAGTCGCTCCCTCAGTCTGCTAAGAACATTCTGCTGAGTCGTGAGAATCCTCACATTGATTATACCAACCAAATGCTGATTATCAATCCTGATGGTCGTGCTGATTCTTGGGTTCCTTCTTCATCTGATGTATTTGCGGAAGATTGGGAAGTTGTAACTGAGTAACTAACTGCCCTCTCCATGTGACAGGTGGAGAAGGCTTTAATAAATAATATGGAAGATATTTTTTTATCAGAATTAAAATTAGAATATAGGAATGGTGTAGTATATTTTAACAACTTAAAGATTAATGCTTATACACCAGAAGGTATGCTATTAATAAGCAATCTTCTTAAAAAAGGACTATACGAAATTAGTAAAGAGTTGGAAAATATTTCAAACTCTAAGTAACTAATCATCTGCAAAGATATAAATAAAATATAAAATGGTAGCATTATTAACAATTTTAGGAACTATCTTTTTGATAGTTAGTGCAATATTTTGGTCAGCAACGCCAAAGTTAAGAACAGTAGATATTGTAATTGCATCAGTTGCAGCAATACTTATGACCTTATGCTATGTAGGTTCTGTGTTTGCACAATATATGATAGAATTTGCAAAATAACTAGCCACCCTTTCTTGTAAAAGGGAGAGGGTAAAAATAAGAGAATATGAAAACAAAATTACAGATGATAATTAAAATTTTAACCCGAAAGAAAGTTGTACTCTTGACCGAAGAATGTAAAGGAATACACCAAATGACGTTCTTAGGGTGTGACGTGATAGAAGCTAACAGAATTAAGAATCTGAAATACAATGACGCATAAGGAGGGGTCGTAATTTTTCATTTGAGACAATTTTTAAAGAATATACATTCGTTGATGATATTCCATTTGGAGTTAAGGAAGAATAGTTATGATACAAATGACAGAAATCCAATATTATTTTTGTGTTTTCATGATAGCATTTTGGTCTTTTTGCATTGGTTTTATAACAGGTGAAGCTAATGAAAAAAATAAAAAATAGTTATGAAGCAAGAATATATAATAGACAAAGAGCTGCGAGATATGTTAGTGTCTTGGTTTGAGAACATTGAGGAACTTAGTAGCAAGCTAACAAGTGGCAATGTATCTCACCAAGGAGCAACTATTAGAAACAAAGCTATAAGATGCTCTAAGTTCATTAAGAAGCATTGTAAAACTAAGGAGGAATAACTATGGCATGGGTAGCAGTAACAAAACAAGGAAGAGAATTTATCTCAATGTGTAAGCCAATAAGAGTAACAGATGAAGATAACTATTATGGTTGGAAAGATACATTTACTGAAATTTCTCTTTATAGTGGTAGCATTAAGAAGCTCATTGGAAGGGAATTGTCTTGGGACGATGAGCCTGTAGAACTTAAAGAAGAATAGTTATGGTTAAACCTTACAGAATCAAGCATAAGGCTAGCGGATTGTATTACCAGCCTGCAATCAATCATAGTAATCTTTCCAAGAAAGGCAAGGTGTATATGACAAATAACTCGCCATTGATGTTAAATAATAGCTATGATTATATAGCTATTAATGTTAGAAAAGGCACGAAGGTACATGATATTTTAGAAAAGGAAATACCCTTAAAAGGCGTAGAGCAATTCTATGGAAAAGCAGTTTGTTATCGTGTTCCAAAGAGTGAATTTGAAAAAGAAGAATTATAGCGTATGAAAACAGAAAATATTAAGTTCAAGGCAAAGTCGCTCAACTCAGGGACATGGGTTGTTGGTGATTTACTTCATCGTATTACAGATACTTGCATAGCTGTTAAGGATATGGATGATATTGTGTATTATCCAGTTGACCCATCTACAGTATGTCAGTTCACTGGTATGAAAGATTGCGAAGATAAAGAGGTTTGGGAAGGAGATATAATAGAGTTTGAAACAATTGACCTCTATAAAGGCATCATCAAAATAAAAGGAATAATCGAATATACAAACAGTGGTTTCTTTGCTGTAGTTGATGATATACCATATCCTTTAAATTCTAAGTGCATTAAAGTTGTTGGCAACAAATTCGATAAGGTGAAGTAGCGTATGGAAAGACAAATAACAATTAGTATATACGAGTATAATAAGCTCCTTGATATGCACACCATGAGAGAAGAACTTCCTGAAAAGATAGAAGTAAAGAAGATTTCTTCAAAATGGTGGGAATGGCTAAAACGAGCTTCATACTCACTCTTTCATTATAACAAGAATGCAGAACAGCAGAAACTCATCAAGCATTGCATTGAAGAAACTGCAAGTACCATATGAGAGCATCTCATAAATGGTTATTGGAGAGGAGATTTGTCTGAATACTTTAAAGATGACAATTTTGATGTGTCATTAAAAAGCTACAAAGCTGCTTCCTATTGTAATGTGATGCAATGGTTGAATAAAAAGAAGTAGTGTATGAGTTTTAAAGAAACCGTTTTAAATTACATAAAAACTCACGATGTTCCATGCCTTCTTAGAGGAGATATAGAAGATGGGTTACGAAAATGTATATCAGACAACGAGGTATATGAGTTAATTCTTAGAATACATCATAGGCTTAATATTGCAAACTGTCCCGAAAGAGGTATTCGTGGTCATATACCTATACGTTTTAAAGATGAATTAGCTAGTTATGATATTTTGACAATATTAAATAAAACAAAAAATAAGGAGAAATAACTATGGCAAAATACAAAGTAGGTGATATATTCATCAGTCATAAGGATGGAAAGGTATTGCAAGTGTGTGAAGGCAATAGTTGTATAGATTGCTGTTATAATAAGGCTCGCTTAAAAACTTGTTTAGGGGGTGTGTCTTGTTTGTTTTTAATAAGTATAAATACTTGTTTTAAGGAGCTTCCTTCGCTTCCACCAGGCACTAAGGTTAAGATGAGAGAAGATTTAAAAGAAGGAATAAGATACGGGCGACACACTTTTGTTGGCTGCATGGAGCAAAATAAAGAAGTTACAATTAGAGACTATGATGCTTCTCTCGAAGCTTATAGTGTAGCCGAAAATATTTTTTGTTACACTTTTGAAATGTTCGACCAAGTAATTAATGAACCAAAAACAAACAATATGGAAACAAAAGAAATTAAAATCAATATCCCTGAAGGTTATGAGATAGATGAAGAAAACTCAACCTTTGAGTGCATTAAACTCAAGCCTATCAAAAAAGAGCTTACTTATAAAGATGTGGCAGAAGAACTATTCTCTAAAAATCTGTTTACATCAGATATTCATGCCAGAATTTTTGAGGTAAGTTCATCTGGCTCACAACTTGATAAAAACAACTCTACTAACAAGAAGCAGCTTGAAAGACTCTTGGCTCTAAATCAGCTTCTGAATATTGCTGAGTACTACAATAAAAGGCATTTAAAAGAGGAAAAATTTATGTATTGTATTAGCCTCGAAGGAAGGAACTCTGAATACTTTGTACAAAGGTTTACAAGACCAAAAATTGAACGTGGTTTAATTCCAGAGTTCAACAGAGAAGAAGATGCTAGAGCTGTAATAAACAATCCAAACTTCAAGGAGATACTTGACTTAGTATATAAAGGCGATGAAAACTAGGTTAGCAAAGAAGTTATTCTATAAAGAAAGTGCTAAACAGCTTTTAAATGGAGGTTATGTTTATGCTTATATAAGTCCACGTATTGTAAGCCAGGTAGTAAGAAAGTTAGAAAAACTCACAAAGTTAAAACTTATATACTACTTATATAGTGAATTTGAGGAAGACTGCTTTGTGATAAGAAAAAAGATAACTAAGAAAGAACAAAATAAAACAATTATATTTGGAAATGTAACTGACTCATAATCAGAAGATTGGAGGTTCAAATCCTTCAAGGTTCACTATTATTATTTAAAAGGTTGAAATAAGTTAAACAGAGAGTAATGGCGATTGGCTATTGCTCCTCTGTTTTTCTCTATTCATTAAAATCAAATCAATATGACAGCAGAAGAACAAGCCACCTTAGACATCAAGGATGAACTAAGGAAAGAAAGTAAATGCTTCCTGGCATTTAGAAAGAAACTTAATCCTATCATGGATAAATTAGTGAAAAACTATACTAAATTTCAGGAGGAAAAGACCTATGGAAGCAATATTTAAAGTAGGTGACAATATAGTCACAAAATATCCTAATAGAGGTTTAGAAAAAGCAACAATAACCGAAATAGATGATAAAAACTATCATCTCAAAATTCCATGTGGCGTTGCTATCATTCCTATAGGAGCACAAGTAAATTATAAATTAGAAAATCAAGATTAATATGGAACAGCACCTTAAAACAAATGCACAGCTAATGGCAAGATGTACTTTCAACAAGACTACAGGTAAAGTAGTATTTGAAAACTTCATAAGCTACTACCCTACCCTAAAAAGAAAGAGACTCTTTAATTAAAAAGAACTATGGTGAGACAGAAAAGATATATCACATTCTATACTCTTCACAAAAGACATATTATCCCATCTATATATCAATATGGACTTATGTGTACCAGAAGTTGGGGGAAATGCTTGAAGTTAGGACTAAGGCATATTGTACATGGTCAAGCTCTCTTCTTTACTATTGAGAAGGTTAAGCCTAAGAAGATTTCACATTTCCATTAAGAAGAGATTAGATATAAATTTAGATAGTTTGTAGCAAGTCATATAATATGTAAATTTGTCATTGATTAAAGCAACAAATGATTGAAAATGTTAGCTTCTACCATCTGTGAAGACAGTAGAAGCATTTGGCTGATTAGCTCAACTGTATAGAGCAATGGTCTCCTACACCATAGGTTGAGGGTTAGAATCCCTCATCAGTCACAAGTTGTTAATAGTTATTAGTTATTAGTTAATTGTAGATAATACAGCGGTATTATAAATAATGTTTTGGTTTTAGTCATATATAATTGTAAAAATTAGACAAGTCTCCTTTGTTGTGATAACAAGGGAGACTTTTTAGTTTGTAATAGTCTGTATGTCGCTTGGATATACATATCACATAATTTAATTCTTTAAATAATGAACAGAACAAACAAAAAATGGACTGTTGAAGAAGAAAATAGACTTCTTCAGCAAGTGAGAACTTTCCCTCAAAACTTGACACAGTGCTTTCTCATTGTATCAGAAAGCATTGGTAGAACTCCTCAAGCAGTTGCTAATCATTGGTATACTGTAGTATCTAAAAAACCAAATTCTACCTGTTTCTTTACAGCATCACCAAAGCATGTTTCTCGTAATAGAAAAAATGGTGAAGGTGTAGAGAGCACTAGAAGCATCTGGCAGCGTTTAATGCAAATAATCCGTAATTTATAAGTCTTATGATTGCAGAGAAAAATATTAATAATCTTCTTTCTCGATGGAAAGATAGAATAAATACTAAATACACTGATGAATATCAATGTGCTCTTAAGGAGTGTATATATGACCTAATGATAACCCTCGATAAAATCAAGGAAGAAGAGGAAATAAATCTTATGGAGGCTATAGCTCATCTTCCTTCAAAAGAGACAGAGGATTATCTTATGAATCTTGAAGCTGATGAGGAACTTTCAAGAATGGATGCTCATGAGTCAGTGGCATAATCAGTTAATCATTTAAATAATGACAAGACAAGAAATTTATTCTGAATGTTTGACTAAACTAAAAAAGTCTAATTTTCTATTATTGGAGTTGGCAACAGGTTTTGGAAAAACAGCATTAGCAATTTCATTAGTAAATCATCTTATAGAAACTAAATATCAAGGGAAGCATACATCAATGCTTCTCTTGGTAGCAAAGATAGTACATAAGCAAACTTGGAAAGATGAGTTTAAGAAATGGGGAGGCATCAATGTTGATGACCTTACCATTGAGTGCTATGAGTCCTTGAAGAAGCATGAGTATGAATCTTTTGATTTTGTGGTGATGGATGAATGTCACCATCTTAATAGTGATAAGCGTCTGGATCTTTTTAATACTCTTACTTATGATAATGTCATTGGTCTTAGTGCTACTATTCCTAAGAAACTCAAGCAGTATTTTCAATATGAGTATCATGCAGAAGTAGTAACCTGTAGTATAGTTGATGCCATTGAAGATGAAGTTCTTCCTGAACCTCAGATTATTCTCTACCCTCTTCAGCTTGATAATGTTCATCCTACAGAATCTATAGAACTCAATCCTAAAGCAAAGGGAAAAATTCATTATGGCAACTATAATGAACTTTGGAAATACAAAAAGATGAAAGTCCATGCCATTATATCCTGCACTCCCAGGCAAAAAGTAAATGAATATAATTCTCTGATACTCTATGAAAAGAACAGATACAGAAGAACCAGACATGAATTTCTAAAGAATAAATGGCTTTTTGACTGTGGTGAGAGAATCAAGTACCTTGCTAATTTGAAGAATAATATTGTGCTATCTATTCTTCAAAGGTTAGAGAAAGAAAGAACCATCACTTTCTGTAAAACCATAGAGCAGGCAGAATGCTTAGGTCAGTATTGCATTCATTCAAAGAACAAAGATTCAGAAATAATCTATGATAACTTCAATGTCAAGAAGGTTAATCATATAGTATCTGTCAATGTTCTCAATGAAGGTGCTAACCTTGTAGATTGTAAGTATGCAATATTTGCCAATTATTCAGCTTCAGAATCTATAGGCCCACAAAGAATAGGTAGAAGTCTTCGTCATAAATCTCCTATTATCATCATGCCTTACTATGAAAATACAAGAGAGGAAGAGATAGTCCAGGAAATGATTAAAGATTTCAATAAGAAGTTTATTTCTACAATACACTCTATCCAAGAACTGTCAACTTTTCTTTCTGACCATAAATGATAATAAAAAAGTAGAGGAAATATAAGAGATTTACTATAATCCTTTGTATTTTCTTCTACTTTTGTTAACTTTGCCATAAAATATATTACTATGGCTAGAAATAAAACAAAGACCAGAAGATTTAGCTATACTAATCCCATAATGTCCCAAGGTTCTTACTATCCTACAGCAGAATGGAATATACAGAGTGATACTGGAGAAGTTAATCCTACTACAGTATTTGCTGATGCCAATGGCAGCTATTATACTTTAGATAATAATGGTTCTGCTATTCCTGTAATGCCTTTTCATAATTTAGATGAAGTTACAGTTACTGCACCAAAGAAACAGGATGTCTCAGCAAATGCTTTCAGTAGATATCTTACAATGAGTAATGATAACACTCAGGTGAATAATCTTCCTCATAGGGAATACAATACTCATTTGAAGGAAAATGCAGAAAAGGGTGCCAAGGAACATGCCTTATGGGAAAAGGAGCATCCTAACCTTACAGCATGGGGAGAGGTAGCAGGAGCTATACCATTTGGTGTAGCATCTATTCCATTGGTAGCAAGTACTGGTCAAACATTATTAGGTACAGCAGCAGGTCAAGCTGTTAAAAGTGGAGTGACTAAAGTATTATCTAATCCACTTGTAGAGTTAGCTAACAATGCTATTGGGCTTGGATTTGCAGGTAAAGGAGTGTATAATATATCACAAGGTAAATTCACTCCTGAAACTGCTATGGACTTTATAGGATTATATCCTGCTTCAAGGTCTCTCACAGGGTTAATTAAACCAAGAAATAAACCTTTTAGTTTTAAGCAAAACCCTATTGACATGCATATTCAAAGAATTAAAGCAAAAGGAGAATATGATCCATCAATTTTAAAGGAGTATAACTTATCAGAAGATTCTCCCAATAATACTTTACTTATACAAGACATTGCCCAAAAGAATGGTTGGACTTATGAATTTACAAAGGATTATTTGTTAAATTACTTAAATGATAGTGGTCATGCTGCTGCCATTATTGGTACAGGAAACATAATCAAGGATAATAAACTTGCTCATCCAAATGTCTATATATCACATGAAATGGATCATGCATTGCATGTCCCAGATGAACCATTGCCTAAAGGAACTCTGGTAAATCCTGACAATTATTTCGTGAAATATAATAATACAGAAGTATCTGCAAGAGGAAGTCAATTACATGATTATTTTGGTCATACGGGGACAGAGCCTTTAACTGTTGATAAATTACAATATGCGAAAGATAACTATGTTAAAGATACTGGAGTAGACAATAACATGACTGAGTTATTTCAAAGTGTTAAAGAATGGGAGCCTTTAGCAAAATGGATGACAAAGTATTCTACAGGTATTATACCGTTGGGTCTTATAAATAATAATCAATCAACAAAATAATAATAATGATTAATAAACCATCGCAAAAAGACTTAAATAAAATTGAAAGCATATTTCAGCACTTTCAAGACAAGTTTCCTAGCATTAGCAGTAAAGATTTATATGATAGAATTTACAAAGGTTATTGCTGGTTAGGCTCAGAAGGTTCAATAAATCTTCTTATTAGCATAGAAGCTTGGGATAAAGTTTTCTCAGGTGATGAAGATTACACTGTCTTCAAAGACTGGAAAGAATACTTAAAGTATGAAGGCAATGTTTCTAAACACCCAAAATTCATAGCTCAACAAGAGCTAAGTCAAAAGGACTCTTTAGTAAGTACATATACTTTATATAATTTTTTATATAACCTTTCCTTGGGAAGTAGGATAGCAATGGATTTAGGATATACACATTATAATATTAACTTGCATCCTAAAGAACTATATAAATTTTCTAAAGAAGAGCTAAAAGAGAAAATAAAATCTTTGAAAGCTCCTTGGTGGCATAATTCTTATGAGAAATTTCTAAAGAAAAATAGAATACTCCTACTGCTAACGTACCATTTTCCTTTTATAGGTAAAATCTACCTTAGATGGATATTAGCGAAAGCAAAGAAAAAAGAAAAGTAATTAAATTAAGAGCACAATCCTTCATTGGGTTGTGCTTTTTGCGTTTATAAAAGTATGAAACATGAAAATAACAATAGATACAGAAATACTGCAAAGGAGTAATCTCACCCTTGGTGAATTTCTTGTAATGTTGTTTGGATATTGTAATGTCAAGTACAAAGAAAACTTTGATAAACTTATTGAGAAAGGTATTATCTACAAAGACCTCTTTGACAAAGACTCTATGATATTATCCAATAACACAAAAAACTTAATAACAAGTATTCTCCTGAAATCTGATAATAGAATAAAAGAGAGTACTATAGATTTTACAGAGTTAGCCAAGAAGTTGCAAGACATCTTTCCCCAAGGATGTAGATCTGGTACAACATACTCATGGAGAGATAAAACAGAAACTATAGCTCAAAAGCTAAGAGCTTTAGTTGTAATACACCATTTCTCCTTCACAGAAGAAGAAGCCCTCAAAGCTACTAAGGAATATGTAGATTCTTTTAGTGGAGATAAAGAAAAAATGCAATTACTCAAATATTTTATTCTTAAAACACATAATGATAAAAGCATAGACTCCATGTTTATGACTATTATAGAAAATAACAGATAACATCAAACTTTAAATAATATGAAAATAGTATTAAATGAAACACAATGTTTGAAGAATAAGCTAACCTTACAGGAAGCACTTATTGCTACTGCAATAAGCTTAGGAGATTATAATGAAACCATAAACAATATGATTCTAAGAGGTATTGTCAATGATACTCACACAGAAGTTCTTTCTGATTGGAAAAGCATCATCAAGAAATTAAATTCAGATGAATCTAAGGGTACTACAAACCTTAGTGATGAAAGATTAGACTCCTTGGCTGTTAAGCTTCAGAATTGTTTTCCTAAGCAAAAAATGATATACCCAAATGGTATAGCATCTCCATTCTATTTCAGATGTAATAAAACAGAGATTAAGAATAAACTCAAGAAATTCCTTACTATCTATGGTGATGTTGCTGATGAGGATATTATTGATGCTACCAAGAGATATGTAGCTTCTTATGCACCTAAGGGTTATAGAGGCATGCGTCTATCAAAATACTTCATCATGAAAGATGACAGAAAGCTGATGGCTGATGATGAAGTACATGTAGAGGAAATCTCAGACTTGGCAACATTCCTGGAGAATAAGACAGAAGATACACCATCTGATATTGTAGATGGTGATGATTGGTTAATGAATAGTAGAAATTAAAAAAATACAGTTATGAGTATAAAGTAACATTTTCATTATGAGTTTAATTCAAAGAGTACTGGAAAATGCTAAAGAACGAAGAGAAAAAATACTTAGTGGAAAGGTTAATTGTATTCCATCTCCCTTTAAGACTTTCAGATATGACTTTCCTGGAGTAGAGTTAGGTACATATTATCTAGTGTCAGGTGGAGCAAAGAGCAGTAAGTCTAAGATAACAAACTTCCTGTTTCTGTTTAATAGTATTCTATATGCTTATTATCATCCTGAATTAGTCAGGTTAAAAGTTTTTTATGCTTTGTTAGAAGAGAAAGCAGAGAATATTACTGGTAAATTTATCTGCTATCTGTTGTATATACTCTCTGATAAGAGGATAAGAATTGATATAAAGACATTCAAATCTGTAGATGAAGATAGGATTCTCTCTCCTGAGATATTACAGTTATTAGGAACACTGGAGTATCAGTCTATACTTAGATTCTTTGAAGAACATGTAGTCTTTATTCCAGACAGAAATCCAACAGGAGTGTATCATACCTTAGAGAAATATGCAGAAGCAAATGGTACTATTCATAGGAAAAAGGTTGAAGGATATGAAAAGGAAATCTTTGATTATTATGAACCAAATGACCCTGATGAATATGTTCTTTGTATCATAGATCATATCTCTCTTATAAGTTGTGAAAGAGGTATGGACTTACGTAACTCTATCAAGAAACTATCTGAATATCTCAAGATTGTACGTAATAAGTATAACTACATTCCTGTGGTTGTACAACAGCAGAATAGTGAGAGTCTATCCCTTGAAGCATTTAAGGCTAATAAGATTAGACCTACACAGAAAGGATTGGCTGATAGTCAGGATCCAGGTAAGGATTGTGATGTCATGCTGGGTATTACTTCTCCATTCTCTTGGGAATTAAAGGAATATCTAAAGTATGACATAACTAAACTTAGAGGGTATAGCAAGTTCTTGGAAATTGTATTAGGCAGAGATGGAGAAAGTAATGCTATCTTAGGAATGTATTTTGATGGTGCCACAGGCTATTATGCTCCACTGCCAAAATATGATAATATCCCAGAGCTTAATAAAGTATATCAGTTAATT
>ERZ1034880.257-NODE-257-length-17688-cov-8.989055_pt1 | contig 17688 bp, 9 predicted proteins | sample MGYA00520630_ERZ1034880 | MGnify/ENA primary metagenome ERZ1034880 (study PRJEB33766, sample SAMN09781725) | gut metagenome | biome: gut microbiome | host: Homo sapiens | place: Madagascar | study: EMG produced TPA metagenomics assembly of the PRJNA485056 data set...
CACGCGCACCAACGTCATGGAGCGCAAGCTCAAGGACATCGACGCGCTGGAGGATGCCGACCAAGCCGATGAGATTTTGGGGCTCACATCCGCGGAGCTGCTCGCAGGCCAAAAAGACGAGGACTAGCTGCATCTGACGGCGGGGCGCCGGTGTAAACGCGGGTGCCCCGCTGCTTTTCGCATCGTGCTTGCCTGAAGTGCGCTTCAATGTGCAACAATGGCGTTTCGCCCTATCAGACGCGAAAGGAAGCCCATGTCTCAGAGAAGCACCAGTCCGCTCAAACGCTCCACCGTGCGCCGCACGCTGCAGCGTTTTTGGGACGTCACGCGCACGCAGCCGCTGATCGTCTTTCTCTCGGTGTTCTCGTCGGCGGGCTATATCTTTTTGCTCACGTTTGCCAACACCTACGTGATGGCCCTCATCGTCGACCGCGTCCAGGCCGGCCCCGTGGCGGGTGACCAGGTGTTTGAGGTCTTCGGCCCCTATATCCTAGCGCTCGTGCTCGTCAACTTGGCAGGCCAGATCCTCTCCAAGCTGCAGGACTACACCGTCTACAAGCTCGAGATTGCGGGCAACTATCACCTGGCGCGTCTGTGCTTCGACACGCTCTCCAACCAATCCATGACATTCCATACCAGCCGCTTTGGCGGATCGCTTGTGAGCCAGACAAGCCGTTTTATGAGCGGCTACACGGGCTTGGTCGACGTGACGGTGTATTCGCTTATCCCCACTATCACTTCGGTGGTCTGCACGGTGGCGGCGCTCGCCCCGGTGGTGCCCACATTTACCGTGATCCTGGTGGGCATTATGGTCATCTACATCGCGTTTGTCTGGCTTATGTACAAGCGCATCATGCCGCTTTCGGCCGCGACGTCCGCCGCGCAGAACAAGCTGTCGGGCGTGCTTTCCGACGCGGTCACGAACATTCTGGCCGTCAAGACCTGTGGGCGCGAGGACTTTGAGCGCGACCTGTTCGATACCGCCGACCGCGCCGCACGCGATGCCGAAACGGTTTCGATGCACGCCATGATGCAGCGCAACTTTACGACTTCGGGCCTTATCGTCATCACCATGGCCGTGGTGAGTGTGTTCGTGGCGGGCGGCAACGCGTGGTTTGGCATCTCGGCGGGCTCGCTCGTCATGATCTTTACCTACACCTATAACCTCACCATGCGCCTGAACTACGTGAGTTCCATGATGCAGCGTATCAACCGCGCTTTGGGCGATGCGGCCGAGATGACGCGCGTGCTGGACGAGCCACGCTTGGTGGCAGACGACCCGGATGCCCCCGAGCTCAAGGTGAGCGAGGGCGCGATTGATTTTGAGCACCTGAGCTTTGCGTACCGTGACGCTGCGGCGGGCGAGAACGTGTTCGATGACCTGACACTTCATGTGGCGGCGGGCCAGCGCGTGGGCCTGGTGGGCAAATCGGGCTCGGGTAAGACGACGCTCACCAAGCTGCTGCTGCGCCTGGACGATGTCCAGGGCGGCCGCGTGCTCGTGGACGGTCAGGATGTCTCGCGCTGCACGCAGCAGAGCCTGCGCCGCCAGGTTGCCTACGTGCCGCAGGAAGCGCTGCTGTTCCATCGCTCCATTCGCGAGAATATCGCCTACGGACGTCCCGACGCCACCGACGAGCAGATCCGCGAGGCGGCTCGCTTGGCTAATGCGACCGAGTTTATCGACCGCCTACCCAACGGCTTTGACACCATGGTGGGCGAGCGCGGCGTCAAGCTTTCGGGCGGCCAACGCCAGCGCGTGGCCATCGCCCGCGCCATCCTCACCGACGCGCCGATTCTGGTGCTCGACGAGGCGACCTCTGCCCTGGACAGCGAGTCCGAGGCGCTGGTGCAGGAGGCGCTCGAGAACTTGATGCGCGGGCGCACCTCCATCGTGGTGGCGCACCGCCTGTCAACCGTGGCGGCGCTCGACCGCATCGTGGTGCTGGCCGATGGCGAGATCGTGGAGGACGGAACGCACACGCAGCTTGTCGAGGCGGGCGGCGAGTACGCAAGCCTGTGGAGCCGCCAGACTGGCGCGTTCCTGGAGGCGTAAACGCCCTGGACGTGGGACAATCGTGGGTATGAGTTTGTTGAGCTGCTGAGCCAAGGAGTCGTTATGCCACGCGAGACCAATGCCGCCAAACGCGAGCGCGCCATCGAGGTGTGCGAGCGCCTCAACCGTCGCTATGGCCCGGTCGAGTGCTTTTTGGACCACGAGAATCCCTTTAGGCTACTCATCGCGGTGCTGCTCTCGGCGCAGACGACCGACGCGCAGGTCAACAAGGTGACGCCGCAACTGTTTGCCCAGTGGCCCACGCCCGAGGCCATGGCCGGGGCGAGCGTGGCCGATGTGGCCGATACCATTAAGTCGCTCGGCTTTTATAAGAGTAAGGCCAAGCACGCCGTGGAGGCCGCGCAGATGATCGTTGCCGATTACGGCGGCGAGGTGCCGGCCGACATGAAGGAGCTTGTCAAGCTGCCGGGCGTTGGGCGCAAGACGGCGAACATCGTACTCAACGTGGGGTTTGGCATCGTGGAGGGCATCGCGGTCGACACGCACGTCAACCGCATCGCGCACCGCCTGATGCTGAGCCCCAAGACGCACGCCAAAGAGCCGCTCAAGACCGAGCAGGATCTGCTCAAGGTTTTGCCGCACGAGTACTGGGAGTCGGTCAACCACCAGTGGATCACCTTTGGCCGCGAGATCTGCGACGCCCGCAAACCCAAGTGCGACGAGTGCCCGCTGGCAGACCTTTGCCCCAGCGTACGGGTGGACTAGGTTGCAAGGGTAGGGTGCCGCCGCTCTTGCGTATCTCCGGGCGGCACAAATCGGGCCGTGGCCGGGCCCACAGCGTTCGCTACGACTCCCGAAGCAAGAACTCTTCTGCCGGCACAACCGATGCGCCCTCGGTATCGTAGTGCTCGGAGCCGTGGTATACGACGGCTCGGTCCTTTGCGGGAATGCCAAGTTCGGAACCAACAGAGCGCAGATGTCGAGCGAATGAGTCGCGATAGGTAGCGCCCGATTTGATTTCGAACGCCTGTGGGCGAGCCGGCTCTGTTAGATCGATAAGGTCGATCTCTCGTTTGCTGTCGTCGCGATAAAAGACAAGCGTGGGCTCGATGCCTCTGTTGAGATATGCCTTCTGGCGTTCCGAGACAACGAGGTTTTCGAATATTTCCCCGCTTAGGGGGTGGTTCATGAGACTGCGCTCGTCGTGAATGCCAAGCAGGTGGCAGAGAAGTCCCGTGTCGTAGAAGTACAGTTTTGGCGCTTTGGTAAGCCGCTTGCGCATGTTTCCGGCATAAGGCTGAAGCAGGAACACCAAATAGCTTGATTGCAGGATCGAAAGCCACGAGCTGATTGTCGCCGTGGCGACTCCCACATCAGCGGCGAGTCTTGATAGGTTGAGCAGCCCTCCCACGCAAGCCGCGCACAGCCCGATCATTTTTCTTAATGAACTCAGGTTACGCACGTCAAGAAGGCCGCCCGCGTCGCGTTCCACATAGGTCATAAGGTAATTTTGGTAGAACATATCGGTGGGGATGCCCACATCATATATGCGCGGGTATCCCCCGCGAATCAGGTAGGTGTCAAGCGAGATTTGCGTATCGCTGAGCTCCTGGTAGGAGAGAGGTAGGAGTTTGAGCATGCCGACGCGCCCGGCAAGCGATTGCTGGATGTTGTGCATGAGCAAAAAGTTTTGCGAGCCGGACAATACATACTGGCCGGCACTTCCGCGCTCGTCGGAGGCGACCTGAATCATGCTGAACAGCTCCGGTGCATATTGGGCCTCGTCGATGATCAGGTGATCGGGGCGCCTCCTGATAAAGCCGACGGGGTCATCGAGTGCGGCGCGACGGACTTCCGGGTTCTCGAGGTTGAGATATTCATATTCAGGAAAGACGGCCTTGATGAGAGTTGACTTGCCGCTTTGACGCGGCCCCGTAAGCGAGACGACGGGGAACCATTCTGACATGTCGCGTAGCTTTTGGGCCATGGTTCGCTCAATCATTTTTAATGCCCTTCGTGTCTTGTCTCGCATGCTCGCAGGCATGCTTTTGGTTTGAAAGTCTCGTGCCGAGTCTGTCGGTATCCGCCGGATTTCGTGGCAGGTCTTTGGGATTTGCCACATTGTCAAGGCATAACAACCATAATTACAAACTAGAAGTTACCACAATCATAAAGTATGAATTGCCATAATTACAAAGTAGCGCAGGTGAAAGCTGATAATTGATGCTGTCCGATCAGGCTGTTTTGTGCCGAGTGCGTTCGGGCATGCGCGTTTTGGATGAGCGGACCGGGTGTTGATGGCCGCCGTGCAGTTTGCGCGACGCCCGCAAACCCAAGTGCGACGAGTGCCCGCTGGCAGACCTTTGCCCCAGCGTACGGGTGGTGCAATAGCTTTTTGCAACTTTTTTTGCAAAAAAGTCTCGAACCTTAGATATAGCTTGGTTGCGCAACCAATTCGAGATTTTCCCCTTTTAAATAGACCATGCATTAGTAAATCTGTCTCGATTTTCGGGACGGGCTGTTTCTGAACAAAGGGGAAAACATGGCAAAGTATCAGCCCGCGCACAAAAAAGCGCAGTCCAAGCTCAACCTCGCTAAGCCCGCGGTGACCATGGCCGTTACCGCCAGCCTCGCACTGTCTCCGGTCCTTCAGACCGCTGCTTTCGCTGAGTCCGGCACCGACGCCAACGACGACGTCAAGGCCGAGCAGAAGCAGGCCAGCAAGGAAGAGATTGCTGCCGCCAAGGCCGACGTCGAGAAGGCCCAGAAGGCCTACGACGAGGCTAAGGCCAACGTCGAGAAGGCCCAGAAGGCCTACGACGAGGCTAAGGCTGCCGAGGCCGAGGCTAAGGCTGGCAACCAGGAGGCCCAGAAGGCTCTCGAGGACGCCGCCGCCGCCGAGATGGAGGCCGAGACCAATCTCGCCACCGCCAAGGCTGCTCTGGACGAGGCCGAGAAGGCTTACAAGGACGCCCAGGACGCTGCCGACGCACTCGGTGTTGAGTACAACGAGAACCAGTACGAGAAGAAGGCCGAGGACGCCCGCGCCGCTGCCAACGCCAAGAAGGCAGAGTGGAACGACGCTGTCAAGGCTCAGAACGACGCTCAGGTTGCCCTCGAGGATGCCAAGAACCTGACTTCTGAGGAAGAGGCCCAGGCTGCCTATGACGCTGCCGCCAAGAAGGCCGACAAGCTTTATCAGGAGTGGAGCGATCTTGACAACGCTGCCGCTAAGGCCGAGCAGACTGCCAAGGATGCCGAGGCCACGATGAAGGCTGACCTGAAGGCCGCCAACGAAGCTCAGGTTGCCCTCGAGGCCGCCAAGAAGCTTCCCTCCGTTGAGGATGCCGAGGCCGCTCTTAAGGCTGCTACCAAGGCTGACGACGAGGCTGCTGCCAAGTTCAACGAGCTTGACAACGAGGCTGCTAAGGCCGAGGACGCTGCCAAGGCTAAGAAGGACGCCTGGGACGCTAAGCTCGCCGAGGCCAACAAGGCTGAGGATGCTTACAAGAACCTTGACGCCAATAAGGCGAAGGCCGACGAGCTCGGCCAGAAGGTCAACGATCTCAATAACGAGGCTGATCGCGCTAAGCTTGATTCTGAGGCTGCCAGCAAGGAGAAGCAGGCTGCCGATATTGCGCTCAGCAATGCCAAGTCTGAGCTTAATAACCAGCAGGGTGTTCTCGACTCTTATAAGAAGCAGCTGACGCAGGCTCAGATTTCCGACAATATGTGGGAGATTCAGCGTTTAGGCCAGATGGTTGATGCTCAGGAGGGCGTCGTTGCTGATGCGCAGGCTAAGGTCGATAAGGCCCAGACCGTGCTTACGGCTGCTACCCAGAAGGATGACCAACTCTATCAGATTTGGATGGATGCCACCAACGCGGCAGACCAGGCCAATACTCAGTGGCAAGCCGCAATCGATTTGGTGAGCCTTGGCCAGCAGTATCCGCAGCTCAAGGCTGATGCCGATAAGCTCGGCCAGGAGTACAACGAGCTCGACAACGCTGCTCTGAAGGCCCGCAAGGCCGCCGGTGAGGCTAAGGCTGCTTGGTCCAAGACTACCGACAAGAAGGCCGAGGCCGAGGCTGACCTGAAGGCTGCTCAGGGCAAGGAGCAGGCCGTCAAGGACGCTCAGGACGCATTTGATGCCGCCATGGCTCAGGCCAACAAGTCCGGCCAGGCTTTCAATGAGGCCAATAACGCTGCCATTAAGGCTGCCAAGGCCGCCGAGGATGCCAAGGCCGAGCGTGACGCTGCTATCGATGAGCAGGTTAAGGCCAACGAGGCCCTCGCCGAGGCTAAGAAGAAGCCGCAGATCGTTGCCGCTGCCGAGGCTGCGCTCAAGGCCGCTACCGCCAAGGCCGATGAACTTGGTCGCGAGTTCAACAAGCTTGACAATGAGGCCAACGAGGCCGAGGAGACGCTCGCTGCCAAGAAGGCTGATTGGAACAACGCTCTCGCTGCCGCTAACGCTGCTCAGGCTGCTCTCGCCGACGCCCAGAAGGCTAAGGATGAGGCCGCTAAGGCTCTCGAGGACGCCAAGGCTAACACCGAGGTTAAGTCTGACGAGGCCAAGGCCGCTGCCGACAAGTACGAGCAGGCCCAGAGCGATGTTCTCGAGGCCTATGCCGAGCTTGAGCTCGCCAAGCAGGCTGAGGCCAAGGCTCAGGCTGAGCTTGAGGCCGCCAAGAAGGTCCTGGGTTCCCTGGTTCCCTACGTTGAGCCCGCTCAGCCGCAGGTGACCACCACCACGACCACCACGACGACCAAGACTCCCGCCAAGGCCGAGAAGAAGGCCGACGAGAAGAAGGCCGACGAGGCTGCCCTCCCCACCACTGGTGATAGCGTTGCCGCTCAGGTTACGATCATCGCCGGTCTGGGTGCCGCTGCCATCGCCGCTGGTGCTACCCGCCGTCGCTTCAATGCCTAATGTAGCTTTTTAAGCTCGTTTCCCCTTTATAGGCGCCCCCGGCTTTAACGGCCGGGGGCGCCTTTGTGTAAAAGAGCGCCGCTGCGATGGGTGCAGCGGCGCTCTTTTGCGTTGATTCAAATTTGGATTGTCCAGATCTAAGCCAGCGCGCGTACGTTCGAGGAAATCTTCAACACCAAGAACTCGGTCGAAGCACCCAGCTTGAGTAGGTCGCCGTCGTGGATGGGGATCTGCTTGTCTTTGTCATCGGCGGTTCGCAGCGAGCGAGGCTTTTCGATAACGGTGGTCGTGCCGCCGCGTGTCACCAGCACGGTCCCGTTGGTGGAGTGCAGGCCGCTTGCGAGCCATGTGCCGTTGGAAAACGCCACGCGCAGGTGCCGGCGGGATACATCGGGCCCCACGTTGGTGATGGTGTTTCGGTCGTGCGCGAACGAGCCCAGGACCGTACCCTCGGGGTCGAGGCTCAAGGGATAAATCGGCGGCAGGGCCGAGCCGTCTTTTGCAAGCCTGAGCAGCCCCAGTTTTGCCGGCGGCTCGTTGACCTTGCAGCTGGCCTCCGGCGTCTGGACGGTCTCGGTAGTCTCGAGTGTGCCAAAGGTCTGGGCTAGCCGCGTTATGGCAAAGTCTTTGACCTCGGAGGCTGCAGCATTGGGGTCGGCCAGGCATCCGCAAACCGTCAGTGCAAGGAGTTCCAAAAGGCGACGGTCGCTTTGCTTGAGACCCGGCGTGACGGCGATGCGGTCAAAGATATTGCGCAGGATAGCGGCGTCGAGCCCCCAGTGGTTCAGCGACTTAGCCATGCGCTCGAGTGCACGTGCCGCTATAGCCTGCTGGCGGGCGTTGGCGGCCGCCGGGCTGCTGTCGCTGCCGACTTTTGCCGTAGCCGCCAAGTTCTGGACGCTCTGCGAAAAATCGGTAAACATCTCGGGATCGATCTTGTCGGTGCCCGGAACAACGTGCACTACGCGGCGCGACAGAAACGTCTTCTCTGCAATGCGAAACCGTGGGGCAGGTTTGGAGCCCATCGGCTTGTCCGAAATCAAGATGCGCGCCGCTTCTCGGTTATTGATCTGCAGATCGCACTTAAGGAAATCAAATAGCACTTCGGAAGGTGTTTCCGCCCGCATGATGCGAGGCTCCTTTCTGGTATCCGGGGAAGGCGTTAGATGCAAAAGCCGGGTAGGACATAGGTCTTTTGCTCCGGCTTGTTTCCGGGTGTTGCCCAGTTAAACACGTCGCCGTCTTTTCCAACGCGGTTAAAGTACGTCGAGTCGGCGCCTTCGCTGCAGTCGGCGCTGGGGGTGCGCTCCCAGTAGCAAATCTTTTTGCCGTCGACGGTGCGAATCATGGTGTTATTGGCGGTCAAGCCGCTTACACCCTGCTCGCGATAGAGCTGGTACTGGTCGCCTTCTCCGCTGTAGAGGGCAGAAAGGTACTCGTAGCCTTCTGCGAACGTTTCGGGCGCCTGGTAGCCGCAAAGCTCGCTCATGGACGGCAGCCACAGCTTGTCATCGGTGACGGTGATGCTAGCGGCTTCTTTGGTGGCACCGGTGTTGTTGGTGAGCTTTCTCACCGAGCGAATCTGATAATGAAGGGGATTGGGCAGCGTGGCCATGCCCTCTCCCGCCAGCCACTCGCGAAGCGACGACTGCTCCCAGCCGCCCGTCGCGGCGTGGTCGTTTACAGCGCGCATGGCGATGGGGGTACGGAACATAAAGGTGATGCCAGCTGGAAGGCCGTCATCGGTGAGCGTGTCTGCCTTAAAGCCCACGATCTGGACTTGTGCCTTGGTCCCATCGGAAAGCCTGACGGTCTTGGTGTTCTCGTTTTGGAGCGAATGGTTGCTGTCCACCAGGTGGTAGGTGAGGGCGATCTCGAGCGCATTTTCGATGGAAGACGTCTCCTGGATCTTACGGGAGATCAGGGCGATCTCTTCCCAAGTATAGGCGTCGAGCGATGGCTTGATGCCGTGTGCAAGGTCGATGAGCCCCCAGCATCCCGTGGCAATGGCGGAACCGGCTATGCCGGCAACGCAGACGCCACCAAGTGCAAGCGCGGCACGGCGCGAGATAGCCGAGTGGCGCGTCTGGGCCTTGTCGGAGCTGGCGGTCTTTGGTTTTTGGCTAAAGTCGATAGGGGTGGGCAGCGGCGTGCGCGGCTCAAAATCGATGTCCTTGATCCAGGCATCGAGCTTGCCCGTGACCGTAGACAGCGGCGCGCGCTGGGACTGCTCGTTGTGGATGCCGCTCATGATGATATCGACGAGCTTTTGGTCGCCGGGCACGCGTGCCTCGAGTGGCTCGGGCTCGTGCTCAATCTTATACAGATAGGGCGAGTGATCCAGATGCTCGTTTAAGCGATATGGCGTATGGCCGGCATAGAGCGTATAGAGCACGCTGCACAGCTCGTACGTATCGATGCTGGGCGACGTGCGAAGCGGCGCCAGCTCGGGGATGTCGTTAGAGAGCATCTCGGGCGGGGCGAACTCGGGCGTGCCGTTGCGCCAGATGCCGGTCGACATGGTAAACGAGGGGTCCGAGCGCTTGATGCTGGAGCTGCCCAAATCGACCAGGCAGATATCGAAGCTGCAGTGCGCAATTTGCTGGGCAAGAGGCCGACGTGTCGTGCGAATGATGATGTTGCGCAGCGAAAGGTCGCGGTGCACAAACGGCGCATCGAGCTTTTGGGCACCCAGGAGAATCTCTCCCAGGCGCTTTCCAATGGCGGCGACGGTGTTTGCGGGGATACGGCCGCCCTCGGCGGGGTCGGTTAGCTCTGCCACGGCATCGCGAAGGGGCAGACCCTCGATCCACTCCATAAGGATGGCCGGCGTGTTGCCGGTATAGCCGTAGCCATAGGTTTTGGCGAAACCACTCAACAGGGAGACGGCGGCAAGATTGCGATACTCCTCGGTGAGCGTCTTGATGCCCGAAGGGGTGACGGCGGGGCCGTTTTCCTCGCGGCTATCGAGAGGCCATAACGTTTTGAGTGCAAAGGTCTCGCCCTCGGTATTGGCGACCTTGCGAAGATGGTGGGAACCTCCGCCGACTGCCCCGCAATCCAGCAGGGTGGTAAAGCGGCGAATGGTATCGGGATCTTCGGAGGTCGCAAACATGGCGTTTGGTTCAAAGGGGGACAACGCGATGATATTCATGTCCGTGTCGTACGTCACGGGGCGATCCTTTCGAGAAAAAAGTGCATAACCCTAATGTTAGGGAATAGGTAGCGCAACCGTTGCCTTAATCGAAAAGGTGCCGTTATTTGCAGCGGTTGATGCAAATAACGGCACCTTGTGCGTCGATGATGTGTGCGCGAGTTAGTCGGTGATGCGGATGACCAAAAAGCGCGTCGTGGCACCCAGGCAGAGCGTATCTCCGTTGTGAATCTCGACAGGGGTGTTGGCAAAGTTCGCGGGGCGGTCGCGGCGGGCCGGCTCGATAAACTGGCGGCAGCGGTCGACGCCCGAGATCAAAAACGATCCGTTGGTGGAGTCGAGGCCCTGTGCAAACCAGCGTCCGTCTTGGTGCCAAACACGCAGGTGCTGGCGCGAGACATCGGAATCGACGTCGGTGATGGCGTTTTCGTCGCCCGTCAGCGATCCGATAATGCTGCCCGCCGGGTCCATGGATAGGGGACGTAGCGGCGGGCGCGCCGAGTTACCCACAACGCGCAGCAGGCCCAGGCGAATATCTCCCGTAGGACGTGCCGCGGCCGAGAAAAACGAGGTAACGGTTGTCTCGACGGTGCCAAGCGTCGAGAGCATCTGGTCGGACACAAACGACTCGGTGTATTCGATGGCGCGGGCGGGATCGCCAAGGCAGCCGGTAACGATAAAAAAGACCAGATGGATGTAGAGACGATCTTTAATGTCGCTATTGTCGGCGGTCTCGATGCGCTCGACGCCGTTCCTAAAGAGCATGCCGTCGACGCCGCAGTTGGTAAGGGCATCCTGCATGTCCGGGACGCACGACTCCATATAGCGCTTAACGATCTTGCTCAGCGATTGGGGGTCGGAGCCTCGGTTTTGCATGATGAGGTTGAGTATCTGGCGCGCGCTTTGCTCAAAGGGAGCAAACAGGGGCTCGGGAAGGTCGCCGGGCTTGGCATGAACGATTTCGCGTGAGATAAACGACGGGACTGTCAGGCGCTCGGAGATGGGACGTCCGCCGTAGCGGGCGTCGCTGGCCATGAGGATTTGCGCGGCGCAGCCGTTGTTGATGCGGCCGAGCGACTTAAGCCCGGCGTACAGTGCACAAGATGGAGTATCAGCCATAAAAAATTACCCCCCCCCCTCAAAAAATGGGACAAGAAGCCTAAGTAGTGATCATTATAGGTGCTTTGCGGAGCGAAATGCTTGCCAGGGGCGCGAGCGGTGCAAAAGGGTAGTGAAAGGCAGCAAATTAAAGAAAAGCCGGTGGGTCAATAAGCTGGGAAAACGCGTTGGTGCGACCGTTGTGGGCAACATTTGGCATGCCGCTGCTTTGGCGTTGTGTCGTGCGGCCGTGCGGTACCATAAAACCTAACGAACTATGACGAACGACCCGCCGAGCTTGCCCCGGCGGGCTTTTGGCGTTGCGATGCCGGAGGAACAGCATGCTCATTCACCGTATAGCTGCGCAGCTCTACACTGCCGAGGCGCTGCAGACCGTCGAGGCCGGACTCGATGCCGGCGAGGACGTGACGCTGGCCGTGTCGCAGTCGGGTCGCACGCTTATGGCCGCCGCCCAGTTTGCGCGTCGCCCGCGCCCCACGGTCTATATCGTGAGCGGCGAGGACGCGGCCGATCGCGCCGCGCGTAGCTTGGCTGCCTATGTGGGCCTGGCGCACGTGTGCCGCTTCCCCGAGCGCAAGGACTATCCATGGCGCGAGCAGGCGCCCGACGATGCCGTGGTGGCCCAACGCTGCGAGGCCTTGGGGCGCATCGTGCGCGGCGACAACTGCATCATGGTCGCCTCGGCCCGCGCGCTGCTGCGTTGCGTGCCGCCGGTCGAGAGCCGCTACTGGGAGTCCACCACCTTTGCGGTGGGCGAGGAGATTCCCTTTGACGAGGTGCCGCAGCGCCTGGTGGGCATGGGCTACACCAATGCCGGCGCTGCCGACGCGCCTGGTCTGTTCCGCGTGCACGGCGACACCGTCGAGGTGTTCCCCGCGCAGGAAAAGGCGCCCGTGCGTATTGAGTTCTTCGGCGACGAGATCGATCGCATCCGCCGCATGGTGAGCTCCACGGGCCAAACCATCGGCAACGAGGACAGCATCGAGATCTTCCCCTGCCGCGAACTGGCGCTCACCGACGAGGCCGTCCACAACATGCATGTGGCGCTCTACCGCGCCAGCCAGGACGACAGCAAGCTGGCGGCACTGCTCGAGATGGTGGACGCGCGCATCGTCACGCCCGAGCTCGACCGCTTTTTGCCGGTGATGTACGGCCAGACCGTGAGCCCGCTGTCGCATGTGAGCGGCAAGGCGCTTGTGGTGCTGTCCGAGCCGCGCTCGCTGTTCGACGATTGCCTGCGCGCTTACGAGGATATCGAGGCCCGTGCCGGCGAGGCGGGGGTCGACCGTCTGGATGGCCTGTACGTGCGCGCCCAGCAGCTCGACTTTGGTGCTCAGCAGCGCCTGAATTATGTGAGCCTTATCCGTGCCGGCGGCGCGGTGACCGCCGAGCTCAAGATTGAGCAGCCGGCCATTGCGGGTTCGGACAACCGCTTTATGACGCGTATCCAGGAGGTCGTGGGCAAGCGCTATGCCTGCGTGTTTGCCATTCCCGACCGCGGTGCGCGCGAGTCGATGGAGCTCACCTTTGGCGACGAGGGCATTACCTTTGAGGAATCGCTGACGGCAGCGCCCGAAAACGCCGGCGTTATCGGCGATCGCGTGCGCGTGGCGGCGGCGGATTCTACCGATCGCGCTGCCCGCCAGGAGGCCCATGCCTCGATCCGTGAGCGCAAGGCCGACGCGCTCAACGCCCGCTCGCTCGAGGCGGGTGCTGCCCAGGCTGCCGTCGGTGCTGCCGTGCCCACCATCTCGCGCGGACGCGTGACTTTTGTGGATGCCGCCCTGCCGCAGGGCGTGGTGGTGCCCGACGCCAATTTGGCCGTGTTCTCGATCGCCGACCTCAACGCTCGCATGGATGCCAACCGCGCGCGCAGCCGCCGCAAGGTTGACATTACGCAGATCACGTTCCCGTTTAAGCCGGGCGACTACGTGGTGCACGCTACCCACGGCATCGCGCTCTTTAGCGAGATCGCGCGCCAGGAAGTGGGCGGCAAGGAACGCGACTACTTTTTGCTGGAATATGCCGACGGCGACAAGCTCTACGTACCGCTGGAGCAGGTCGACCGCATCACTCGCTACGTCGGTCCCGACGGCGACAAGCCGCGCCTGACCAGGCTCAACACCGCCGACTGGACGCGTGCCACCAACAAGGCGCGCAAGAATGCCAAAAAACTGGCGTTTGACCTGGTCGATCTGTATACGCGCCGCTCTTCGATTACCGGTATCGCTTGCCCGCCCGACACGCCCGAGCAGATCGAGATGGAGCAGAGCTTCCCCTACGACGAGACGCGCGATCAGCTGGAGGCCATCGCTGACATTAAGGCCGATATGGAGGCGCCCAAGCCCATGGACCGCCTGCTGTGCGGAGACGTGGGCTTTGGCAAGACCGAGGTCGCCCTGCGCGCGGCGTTTAAGTGCGTGGACTCCGGTCGCCAGGTCATGGTGCTCTGCCCCACGACCATTCTGGCCCAGCAGCACTACGAGACGTTCTTTGAGCGTTTTGCCCCGTTTGGCCTTGAAGTCGAGGTACTCAGCCGCTTTCGCACGCCGGCGCAGCAAAAGCGCGCGCTCAAGGCATTTGCCGAGGGCACGATCGATGTGCTCATCGGCACGCATCGTCTGCTTTCGGCCGATGTGAACCCTAAGAACCTAGGCCTGGTAATCATCGACGAGGAGCAGCGCTTTGGCGTGCAGCACAAGGAGCAGCTCAAGAACCTGCGTGAGCAGATTGACGTGCTTACGCTTTCGGCAACGCCTATTCCGCGAACCATGCAGATGGCCACGAGCGGCGTGCGCGACATGAGCCTGATCACCACGCCGCCGACTGGGCGCCGCCCCGTGATCGTGCACGTGGGGGAGTACGACCCCGATGTGGTGAGCGCGGCGATTCGCCTGGAGGTGGGCCGAGGCGGCCAGGTGTACTACGTGTCCAACCGCGTCAAGACCATCGACGACGCCGTGGCGCGCGTGCACGAGGCCGCGCCCGAGGCGCGCGTGGGCGTGGCGCACGGCAAGATGAGCCCGCGCGAGGTCGAGGACGTGATGATCGAGTTCGCGACCAAAAAGATCGACGTGCTCATCGCCACGACCATCGTGGAGAGCGGCATCGATAACGCGACCGCCAACACGCTCATCATCGAGGACTCGCAGCGCCTTGGCCTGGCGCAGCTCTACCAGCTCAAGGGCCGTGTGGGTCGCTCGGCCACGCAGGCCTACGCGTACTTTATGTTCCCGGGCGAGCTGCCGCTTACCGAGGAGGCCACGGCGCGCCTGACCGCACTGTCCGAGTTCCAGGACCTAGGCAGCGGCATGCGCATCGCCATGCGCGACCTGGAGATTCGCGGCGCCGGTTCGCTGATGGGCGCTGAGCAGCACGGCAACCTGTCGAGCGTGGGCTTTGACCTGTTTACGCAGATGTTGGGCCAGGCCGTGGCCGAGGCGCGCGGCGATGACGATGCCGGCGTGGAGGCGGCGAGCGTGGGCATCAACCTGCCGGCCGACTACTTCTTGTCCGAGGAGTACATGCCGGCGGTGGACCAGCGCGTGCTCGTGTACCGCAAGCTCGCGGCGGCTGAGGACCTGGAGAGTGTCGACGAGGTGCAGGAGGAGACCGAGGCCGCGCATGGTGAGCTGCCGCTGGCGGGACTCAACCTGTTCAACCGCGCGCGTATCCGTATCCGCGGCGAGCGCCTGGGGCTCGAGAGCGTCACGCTCAGCGGTGGGCGCATTACCTTCCTGGGGGTTGACGTTCCCAAGAAGGTAGCCTTTGAGTTCAAGAATCGCTATGGCGCGGTGAACTTCCCCAAGAGCCGCAAGCTGTCGGTGCCCTACAAGGCGGGCGCCGGTGCGGGCAGCGGCCTGGGCCGAGGTCTCGACGCCAACGACGGCACCGGCCCGGTGGCGGCCGCGCTCATGCTACTGCAGCAGCTGGGCGCGACTGACGATGACTAACGGGTCGACGCTGCAAACGCCCCATTTGGGCAATCTGACCCCATCGAAAGGAAAGCATGTTCGGGTATATCTATAAGAAAGATGCCGCTGCTATCGCGGTCATCCTGGCCTTTTGTCTGCTCGTCGGGTCTTTTTTCGATTACCAAATCTCGAGTGCGCTGTTCAACTCGTCTAGCCTGTTTGGCCGCTTTGTCGAGGCGGCCGGCGAGCTGCCGTTCGAGCTGACGGCGAGCGTCGCGGGCATTATGCTCGTGCGCTCGGCACGTCCCGATTCCAAGGCGAGCAAGTGGCTCGCCGCGCTGGGCGTTCTGATCAACGTAGGCCTGGTCGGCTACGAGATTATCGGATCGCTGCGCGTCGGCGGCAAGCTTATTGCGTTTCAGCTGGTTCTGACGTTTGCATTGGTCATCGCGGCCAACCTCATCGCCTATCGCCTCACGCGCGACACCGACTCCGACGAGCTCGCGCGCTGGGCGCTGATGGTGCTTGCCGTGTGGGTCGCTCAGGCCATCATCCTCAACGTGGTTGTCAAGCCGCTGTGGTCGCGCCCGCGCATGCGCGTGATCGAGGTCACGCCGGGGCTCAATTTTCAGCCGTGGTGGGTGATTGGCAACCCCGACAAGTGGAGCTATATTGCGGCCGGCGTAATCAAGGACGGCTTTAAGTCGTTTGCGAGCGGACACACGGCGCACGCGGCGATCGGCCTTATGCTCGCCGGGCTTCCCGCGGCGGCTTTTACGGAAAAGCCGCCGCGACGCCGCGTGGTCTTTTGGGTCGCTGCCGTGGTCGCGGCGCTCGTCGCCTTTGGCCGTATCGTGATCGGTGCACACTTTTTGACTGACGTGAGCTGCGGCTTTGCCCTGGTGTTGGCACTTGAGTGCCTTGCCGCGCGCATTGCCTATCCGGGCGGCGTACAATAGCGGCGTTTAAATCATCGGGCCCATGCCCGGCTAGAGAGGATTGCCATGCTCGCGTTCAACAACGACTATTCCCACGGTGCTCATCCGGCAGTGCTGCAGGCGCTCGTCGATACCAACATGGAGCCGCAGCCCGGCTACGGTACCGATGCGCACACCGAGCGTGCCAAGCAGCTGATTCGCGAGGCCTGTCAGGCCCCCGATGCCGACGTGTTCTTGCTGGTGGGCGGCACGCAGGCCAACGCGACGGTGATTGACATGCTGCTCGCGCCCTACGAGGGCGTCGTTGCCGCCGAGACCGGCCATGTCGCTTGCCACGAGGCGGGCGCCATCGAGTTTGGCGGCCACAAGGTGCTCACCATCCCCGGCTACGAGGGCAAGATGCACGCCGAGGATCTCGAGAACTATATCCAGGTGTTCTACGAAAACGAGAGCTACGAGCACACGGTGTTCCCGGGCGCCGTGTACGTGAGTCTATCGACCGAGTACGGCACGCTGTACTCCAAGGCCGAGCTCGCGGCGATTCACGCGGTGTGCCAGAAGCGCGAGATTCCGCTGTTTGTGGACGGTGCTCGTCTGGCCTATGCACTGGCGGCCGATGAGTGCGACATTACCCTGCCCGAGCTGGCGCAGCTGTGCGACGCGTTCTACATCGGCGGCACCAAGTGCGGCGCGCTTTGCGGCGAGGCCGTGGTGTTTTGCGGCATGCACGCTCCGGCACATCCCGTGCCGCGCATTAAGCAGCACGGCGCGCTGTTGGCCAAGGGTCGCCTGACGGGCGTGCAGTTTGAGGCGCTCTTTACCGACGGCCTGTATTTTGAGATTGGTCGCCAGGCGATCGAGACGGCTCAGGCGCTTCGTCGAGTGCTGCACGAGCGCGGCTACCAGTTCTTTTTGGAGACGCCCACAAACCAGCAGTTTGTGATTCTGCCCAACGAGGATATGGCCCGCATTCGTGAGCATGCTTCGATCGAGTACTGGGAAAAGTACGACGAGACCCATACGGTGGTGCGCTTTTGCACCAGCTGGGCCACGACGCAGGAGGACATCGACGCGTTGACGGCTGTCCTGTAAGTTGATGTAATGACGAGGGGCCGCCTTGTGCCTGGATTTGGCGCAGGGCGGCCTTTGCTTTTGAGGGAGAGGGGTTGTGTGACCGAGATGTCCGAGCCGACGATTCGCCTGGCGACGCCCGATGATGCGCCAGCGCTGCTTGCCATCTATGAGCCGTATGTGCGCCAGACGGCGATTACCTGCGAATACGAGGTGCCGAGCGTTGAGGAGTTCGCCGGGCGCATCGAGCGCACGCTCGAGCGCTATCCGTATCTGGTGATGGAGCTGGACGGGCGCCCGGTAGGCTATGCCTATGTGAGTCCGCTCAACAGCCGCGAGGCGTACGACTGGTCGGTCGAGACATCGATCTACCTGGCGCGAGACGTGCGCCACGGCGGACTGGGTCGCAGGTTGCACGACGCGCTCAAGCAGTGCCTGGTTGCGATGGGCATCACCAACATGTGCGCGCTCATCGCCGTGCCGCACGACAAGGACGACGAGTACCTGACGCACAACAGCCAGGATTTCCATGCCCATATGGG
>ERZ1034880.267-NODE-267-length-17401-cov-21.584285_pt1 | contig 17401 bp, 14 predicted proteins | sample MGYA00520630_ERZ1034880 | MGnify/ENA primary metagenome ERZ1034880 (study PRJEB33766, sample SAMN09781725) | gut metagenome | biome: gut microbiome | host: Homo sapiens | place: Madagascar | study: EMG produced TPA metagenomics assembly of the PRJNA485056 data...
GGTTCTGCCCTCTATGATACACCTCAAACAGCCGTTCTCGGACGGGCTGGGGGGGTAATTTTGCTCAGGCAAAGTTAACCCAATATCATCATGTTCTTATTCGCAGGCGAATATTATCTTATTTTTATATGATAATAGTCGCTTTTTTTATGCTTTCTTCCACCGCCTGTTCTAGCGACGAAGAAACAGAAAAATCAGAGGTTTTTCATTACGAAACCACATTTTTAGCCCATAATTGGCAGATTTCAGAGCTTTATCAACGCGTTGGAAGTCTCTTTATCGACGTAAAAGAGGCTCCTTTGTCCTGTCATTTTACCTCAGACAACATTTATTTCTCCGAAACGGAAGAAGTGAACCACTTCGATGACAACGGAAAAGTGACCCAAACAACCACCGAAATCATCCCTTGCGGTCACTACACCTATTTAATAAAGGAGAACAAAATACAGATAGATAATCAGATATTCACCATTACGGACAACAACGGAACCCTCGTTCTGCAGAATGAGAAATGGAAGCTTGTGCTCGTAGAAAAATAAACATATTATGGCTAAGAAACAAGATACAATCAGCATTGGTTTTGAAGAGAAAATATGGAAGGCTGCCGATATTCTGAGAGGCAACCTCAGTGCTTCGCAATACGAGGGCGTGGTGCTTGGACTCATCTTTCTGAAATACATCAGCGACCGCTTCGAACAGAAGTTCCAGGAGCTGCAGGGCGACGAATACGCCGACCCGGAAGATAAGGACGAATACACTGCCGAGAACATCTTCTTCGTGCCTGCTGAAGCCCGATGGAGCAAGATTAGTGCTGCTGCCCACACACCGGAAATAGGCGTGATAATAGATGAAGCACTTACCGCCATTGAGCGTGAGAACGAAAGACTGAAGGGCATTCTGCCTAAGAATTTCGCCCGTCCGGAGCTGGACAAGCGTCGTCTGGGCGATGTGGTAGATCTCTTTACGAACATAGAAATGCACGATGCTGGCGAGGAGAAAGACCTGCTGGGCAGAACCTACGAATACTGTCTGCAGCAGTTTGCCAGCCTGGAGGGCAAGAATGGTGGCGAGTTCTATACGCCTTCCTGCATTGTCCGCACGTTGGTAGAGATACTGGAGCCTTACGAGGGTAGAGTCTATGACCCTTGCTGCGGAAGCGGTGGTATGTTTGTGCAGAGTGCCAAGTTTATAGAGCGTCACAAGGGAAACCTGCGCAAGATTAGCATCTATGGTCAGGAGGCAAACCCTGATACGTGGAAGATGGCGCACATGAACCTTGCCATCCGTGGCTTGGATGCGAACTTAGGAAAAATCTTTGCCGACACATTCTATGATGACCAGCACCCTACGCTGAAGGCAGATTACATTCTTGCCAATCCTCCTTTCAATCTCAGCGACTGGGGGCAGAGTGCGCTCCAGGAAGACGTGCGCTGGCAGTATGGTTTGCCACCAGCTGGCAACGCCAACTTTGCGTGGATGCAGCACATGATTCACCATTTGGCTCCAAACGGAAAGATTGGTTTGGTGCTGGCGAATGGTGCGCTTTCGAGTCAGAGTGGCGGCGAGGGACAGATTCGCCAAGCCATCATCGAAGCCGACCTGGTAGAGGGAATCGTGGCTTTGCCTTCGCAGCTGTTCTACAGTACGGGCATTCCTGTAAGTCTTTGGTTTATCAGCCGCAACAAGGCGCAGAAGGGCAAGACCGTGTTTATCGACGCCCGCAATCTGGGCACGATGGTTACTCGCAAGCTTCGTGAGCTGATGCCTGATACGGATATTAAGAAAATCTCCGACACCTTCCATGCTTTCCAGCAGGGAACCCTGGAGGATGAAAAGGGTTTCTGTGCCGTATGCACCACCGAGCAGATTGCTGCTCAGGACTTCATCCTGACTCCTGGCAGATACGTAGGAATCGCCGAAGACGAAGGCGATGGAGTGCCTTTCGAGGAGAAAATGACGAATCTCACCGGAGAGCTGAAGCAGCTGTTTGAGGAAAGCAAGAAGCAGGAAGAGGAGATAAGATTGCAGTTGAAGAAAATTGGATGGGAGGTGTAAGAGTATGGAGTTTTTAAATGAATATTCTGGGCTTTTCTCTTTGTTGGCTGTAGTGGCGTCTGTGGTTGCAATAGTTGTTTCTGTTGTGATTTTCAATAAACAGAAGAAAGAGCAAGAGAAATACTACTACAAGCAGAAAAAAGATCAAGAAAACTTCTATCTGAAGCAGCAACAAGATCATCTTCAAGACTTGCAGGATAAGTATGAGGCTATAGAAAGCAACTCTATGTTTCCGATGAGTCTTGCTGAAAGGGGGTATTATGGCCGGAAGAATTATTTGAAGAATAAATTAGGGAGGTAATACGATGGAGTGGAAAGAAGTAAGATTGGGGGATATTTTAAATTTCAGAAGAGGGCATGATTTACCTCATTCAGCAATGAAACCAGGGAATATTCCCGTAGCAGGGTCCAATGGTGTCATTGGTTACCATGATACTGCAACTCCAATAAAGCCTATACTAACTATAGGTCGAAGTGGAAATGTAGGCAAACCATATTTTTATGAGGAAGCCTGGGCTCACAATACAACTCTATATGTAGATGATTTCAAGGGTAATGACCCTAAATTCCTCTACTATCTTTGTCAAACAATGCCATTTGCAAATTTTGGTGGAGGTAGCGCTGTTCCAACGCTTAATAGAAACCATATTCATCCATTGGAAACAAAAATACCTGTAAAGGTAGAAGACCAGCGCCGCATAGCTTCCATCCTTTCTTCTCTCGACCGGAAGATAGAGTTGAACAACAAGATCACTGCTGATTTGGAGGAGATGGCGCAGGCTATTTTCAAGAATTGGTTCGTTGACTTTGAGCCTTTCAAGGATGGTAAGTTCGTGGATAGTGAATTGGGAATGATTCCGGAAGGATGGAAAGTAGGAAGCCCATATGAATATGTGAAAGTTGTTTATGGTGCTCCTTATAAATCTGCAAAGTTCAATGATAATGGAGAAGGTCTTCCTTTAATAAGAATTAGGGATTTAAAAGATTGCAATCCGCAATTCTATACACCGGAAATACTTCCGCAAACAGAATATGTTAATATGGGAGACATAGTTGCTGGTATGGATGCAGAATTTGTCCCTCATATTTGGAAAGGTAATACGGGATTGCTGAATCAGCGAGTGTGCAAATTAATGCCGCAGCAGACATCAATTAGCAATTTGTTTGTTCTTTATTTAATGAAACCAGAGTTAGAATTTGTTCAGTCATACAAAACGGGAACAACTGTCAGTCATTTGGGTAAAGCAGACATAGATAAGTTTGTTGTTGTTCTTCCTCCTTTGAAAGTAGTAGAAGAATGTAGTAAAATACTTGATTCAATACTTCAAAGAATAAAGAATATCTCAGCAGAATCTCGCAACCTCTCCCTCCTCCGTGACACCCTTCTCCCTCGCCTCATGTCAGGCGAGCTGGAAGTCCCGGAAAAAGAAGAGCAACGCAAGAAAATAACGAGAAAGAAAATATAAAATATTAACAATATGGCAGACGACAAGAAATTCACCGAAGACGCATACGAGCAAACGCTCATTGCCCTGTTCCGCGACGAACTCGGCTATGCATACGAATGTGGCTACGACGTGGAGCGCGACTATAAGGAGCCTTTCTATCGTGCCGATTTGGTCGCCTCGATGCGACGGCTTAATCCTCAACTGCCAGCCGATGCAATGGATGAAGGAATCAAGCAAATCACCAACATCAGCATCGGTACTTTAGAACAGAACAACGAGCAGTTTACACTCTGGATGCAAAACGGTCTGGAGGTGGGATTCCTGCAAGATGGCGAAGAACGAACAGCCCTGATGAAGCTCATCGACTTCGACCATCCCGAAAGAAACCTCTTCAAGGTGGTGAACCAGTGGCGAGTAGAAGAGTATAAGAACAAGCGCTGCGATATGGTGGTGATGGTCAACGGATTGCCCCTCGTGGTGGTGGAGCTGAAAAGTGCCATCTCCGAAGACGCATCCATCGACGATGCCTACAAGCAGATCAAAAACTATCAGCAGAGCATTCCAAGCCTCTTCAGCTACAACGCTTTCAACGTAATCAGCGACATGAGCGAGACCCGTGCCGGAACCATCACCGCCAAGTTAGAACGCTACATGGAATGGAAGACCGTGGACGGCTCATACGAGTCAACCCTCTTTGCCGACTATCGCACCTTCTTCCTCGGTATGTTCCAGCAGCAGCGACTGCTCGACATCCTGCAGAACTTCATCTGTTTCGACAAGAACCAGGGCAAATACGCCAAGATTCTTACCGCCTACCACCAGTACTACGCCGTGGGCAAAGCCCTGCAGCGCACCCGTACGGCAGTGGAAGGCAACGGAAAAATCGGTGTGTTCTGGCACACGCAGGGTTCGGGCAAGAGCCTCTCCATGGTGTTCTACGCCCACCAGCTGGTGCAGCGACTGCCCGAAGTAACCATCGTGGTGGTAACCGACCGCAAGGACCTCGACAACCAGCTCTTCGGTCAGTTCTGCCGCTGCCAGGACTTCCTTCGTCAGGAACCTCAGAACGCCCAGAGCCGTGAAGACCTGGGCAATCTGCTCCGCAACCGAAAGAGTGGGGGAATCATCTTTACCACCATTCAGAAGTTTGAAGAAGGCGATTCGGCACTCTCCACCCGCCGCAACATCATCGTGATGACCGATGAGGCGCACCGCTCGCAATACGGCGAGGAGCACTGGGACAACAAGAGTCTGACGATGAAGAAGGGATTCAGCCAGAAGATGAGAGAAGCCCTGCCAGGCGCCTCATTTATCGGCTTCACCGGAACGCCTATCAGCGACCGCGACAGAGATACGGAGGAAGTATTCGGCAACTACATCGACGTTTACGACATGAGTCAGGCGGTGGATGATGGAGCCACCCGTCCGGTCTATTACGAGAGCCGTGTGGTGAACCTGAACCTCGACGAAGACACGATGAACCTGCTGAATGATGAGTTCGACAACCTAGCCGATGAGGGAGCTACCGAGGAGCAGATCAGGCAGGCGAAGCTGGAGCACAGCCGGCTGGAAGTGCTCTTGGGTGAAGACGCCACCATCGACACGCTGGTAAGGGATATTGTGAAGCACTACGAGCAGAACCGTGCGCAGGAACTCACCGGCAAGGCAATGATCGTGGCACTGACCCGAAGCATCGCCATCAAAATCTACCGCAAGATGCTGGAACTTCGCCCCGAGTGGACGGAGAAGGTAAAAGTGGTGATGAGCGGTTCGAACCAAGACCCCGAAGACTGGCAGCCGATTATCGGCAACGAAGCCTACAAGAAGGAACTGGCAAGAAAATTCAAGGACAACGACGATGAGATGAAAATCGCCATCGTAAGAGACATGTGGCTCACGGGCTTCGATGTTCCGTCGCTCGCCACCATGTACGTATATAAGCCGATGAGCGGTCATAACCTGATGCAGGCAATAGCCCGAGTGAACCGAGTGTTCCCGGGCAAGGAAGGCGGACTGATAGTAGATTACGTAGGCATTGCGCAGGCGCTGAAGAGTGCCATGCAGCAGTACACCAACCGTGACCGCCGCCGCTTCGGAGACCCCGACATCGCCAAGACCGCCCTGGTGAAATGGAAGGAAGAGATGGAAATCTGCCGAGACCAGCTTCATGGTTTCGACTATTCCGGCTTCTTCGAACAGGACAACTCGAAGCGGGCACTCGCCATCACCAGCGGAGCCAACTTCCTGAGCTCTCCAGCCATGGTTCAGCGCAAGAAGAATTTCATGGAGCACAGCAATCTGCTTCACAACGCCACCACGCTCTGCCGTTCGCTTCTGAATGAGCAGCAGAAGGCGGAAGTGTGCTATATGGATGCGTTGCGCGTGATGATGCTCAAACTCTCGCAGAAGGGCAAAATCAGCCGCCATGAAATCAACGAGCGCATCGGCGACCTGCTCCGTCAGAGTGTGAAGACCGACGGAGTAATCAATCTCTTCGGTGACCGCCAGATAGAGTTCTCGCTCTTCGACGACGCCTTCATCCAGGAGGTGAAGAACATGAAGGAGCGCAACCTGGCGGTGGAACTGCTCACCAAACTGATGAAAGAGAAAATCAAGCAGCAGCAGAAGACCAACGTGGTTCAGAGCGACCTCTTCTCCGACATGCTCAGCCAGAGTCTCTCCAACTATCTGAAGGGCTTGCTCACCAACGAGGAAGTGATAGAGGAACTGTTGAAGATGGCTCAGCAGATGAAGCAGGCAGAGGCAGAGGGCAACGACCTGGGACTTTCGCCCGAGGAGAAGGCATTCTATGATGCGCTCTCCACGCCCGAAGGCGTGCGCCAGGCTTACTCCGACGAGGAGTTTGTGGCGCTGACCCGGGAACTGACGGAAGTACTGCACCGCAACCGCACCATCGACTGGAACCGGAAGGAATCGGCGAGGGCGAAGATGCGAGTGATGGTGAAGCGACTGCTCAAAAAGTATAAGTATCCACCAGAGGGTGCAGAAAAGGCGCTGGAAACCGTGATGCGCCAATGCGACCACTGGGCGGATGATGAAGAAAACGTAGTATAAACCCTTTAAAATTTTTAGTAAGAAACAGAAAGTAAACAGAAAGTAACCATAATACGATAGACGCTGATTATCTGGCACTTCTACAGTATTAAGAACCTGCAAATTCAAAATTCGACAAGAAGACGGTGACAGCAAGGCGTCCACTCCTCTACGGCGTGGGCAGTACTTGTTTGTGCCTTGTCGAAGGTTCTTGCAGGTACCCTAATACTGGTACTTACAGGGAACCCCATGCCGCTTATTTAAACAACATAACAAATCAAACCTAGAAAAAGAATATGCAGACAGAGGAACAAGATGAGCAACTGACATTGCTGGAAGATAAAGCCGCCCGATTCAAATTCAGCTTTCGCCTTTTGGGCAAAGAAGAAGTGGAAACAAACAAAGAGGAAGTAATAACAGCCTGGAAACTAATCTTGCGTAATTATGTGAGAGATATTTTCGATTTACTGAATTTGTTGAAAGAAAATATTGCATGGTCTTTGCTGGATGATAAGAAAGAGCGATTCTATCAGGTTAAGATAGAATTGGAACCTATGCTTACCAACTATAAAGACTATGAAGGAGAAGAAATGCGCAAAATGATCAATGACATCATCCTCATGCTTGATGAGGGATTTCATGGTTTCAGACAATCCTTCATCAGTGAAACCTATTACGAAGACCTGTTCCGGAAGGTACTGAAACGTTATCGTGAGGAAAATGAGGAGAGATTGGAGCTAATCTACATGCAGGACAGCCAGGATGAAGCGCTTATCTATCCTGATGCTACCCAGCTGAAGAATACCATTGTCGTAGAACGGGCTAATATTCTTTTCGCTTGCCGATTCGGACAGGTATTTCACAACAATGGCAGGAATATCAAACTGATTGTTGCTTATATTCTGGAACAGAAAGAACAGACCTACAACGATATTTACGATTTTCTCGATAAGTATCTTTCTTATCAGATTGCCAAGGAGCATAGCAGAATGAAGGTTGAAGCCGTATTCAAGAACATCGCATTCAAGGAGAATGTGGATGTAGACAAGCTGATGCTTAAACTTAAAGACTTAATCGAAGACAAAACGCTCAACGCCCAGAAACATTGGTTTATTGTTTATAAGGTTTTCTTCAACAAGAATTGGCTGAAGAAGTCAACTCAGCGTCTTTTCATTGACCAGATCAATTCTGCATTCAGTACCTTATTAAAATGTTCTACGGCCGATTTTCATGAGATAAATTCTTATTTCAAGCAAAATGACTATAATGAATGGACACTTGCTGATTGTGATGCGCCACAATGTTGTGACATTTACAGAGAGATTGCTGACAAGTTGGATGATGAATTTCAAGACGCCAAGTATGCTAAGCCGGGAACGGTGATAAATACAAAAAGAGTGGAAAAGTTCAGATAGTATCCCCCAATAGTATCCCCTAAAAATATAAACTATATCCCCCACATTCCCCAAACGGATTCGTGGAGGATTTTTTTTGCTTTTACGTTTGGAAATCATTATATCTTTGCAGCGTCGAAGAAACAAGACAACGCTGAAATGTTTTGGTGCTCTTGAAAACCTCTTCGTACATTATATAATATGTATACTCAGATAATGAGAGTGGTGCAGCAGGGCGAGACCTTCGCTGTGCAGAGTCAGAAAAGTGAGAACGGACAGATGATGAAATGCAACATCGTTCTCCAGGAGATGGGCGGCAAGTATGAGAACCAGTACGCTGCGGCAATGTTGGGCAATATGGCGCAATGTAAGTATGCGGCTGGCGAGCTGGTGGCTGTTACGCTCCGCTTTACTACCCATGAGCACAATGGTCAGGTTTATCAGGATATTCTGGTTACGGACATTGAAAAAGTAAAAGGGTAAAAAGGCTTTTTAAAGGTAAAAGGGTAAAAAAGTAAAAAGGTAAAAAGAACCTTAACCCTTTCCGCCCCCGTTCCCCCGTTAAAGGCTAAAAGGAGGCAAAAAGTAAAAAACTGAGTTGAAACAGAGGAGGATTTTCCATGGTAAAGCGCGCAACAATCCGGATGTTTCTTCTCCTAAAATTCAATTCAGATTATGGTTAAGAAAGTAAACAAGGTTCAGAACAATGCTCAGAATAATGTTCAGAACCAGCAGGTGAATAATAATGACTGCCAGCATGTGCAGTTGGGTGGAATGGCTTACTATGATGCTAAGCAGTATTTCCTCTTCAGTCCTCAGGAATCGGGGGTGAATAAGGTTCCTCGATTCCGTTCGATGGGCGTGGCTCAGCAAATGCCTGACGGAACGTTTGATTTCGTGGTTCAGCACCGCCTCAGAACTCAGTCGGAACTGATTAAGAAACTGGCGCATGGTCGTGTGAGCAAGACCAAGGACGGTGCTGTTCAGCTTACCTTGAAGGTGTTCTGCCATGAGGGAATCAACATCGCCCGAACGCTGGCTGTTGAGGCAGAAGAAGGGGCTGAGGCGGTATTGGATTACCAACTGAAACATTAGGATTTTTGTATTCAACTTAAAACGATAAGTAGAAACAGATAGATGAGTTGTTATTTAATTAAGGTGGAGAACGGGCACAAGGTTGCCCGCTCCATCACCTCGGAAGAGGAGTATAAGCAGCTGCGTGGAAGCAATGAGCAGAAGGCGAATCTACGTCTGGCTCGTGCCGGAAACGATGCTGCGAAACGGAGACTGGTGCAGTTTAATTATTCCGGCCATTATCCGCAAGGGGTGGTGAAGGGAATGAAACTGCCAAGCGGTGCTTTCGGATTTGATATGGATGAGCCGGAGGCTTTTGCCAAGGCTGCCAAGCTGCTGCTGAAAGAACCGGACAAGTACGGACTGCTGATGCTGGAACGCAGCGCAAGACAAGGCGGACATGCGGTGTTTGAACGCGAAAAGGGCAAGACGGTTCTGGAGAATCAGGTACGCATCTCCACGATGCTGAAATGTGAAATGGATACTTCGGCTCACGACATTAATCGTGTTTATTTCACTACCACATCGGATGGCGAAGATTTGCTATTTCTTTCGCCACGGCTCTTCAAGGATGAATATGATGAGACTGCTGTGGCTGCTGAAGGGAAGGTCCTGGAAGAGCGTGAAAGATACGGACAGGAGGAACTGCCTGAAGGGGCGCACAAGGCAAACAAGCATTATGAACCTTGGAAGGAAGAATTCAAGAAGGATTCTCAAGGGGTTTTTAAGAGTCAGGAATTTAAGAATTCGAGAATTTCTACTTCTGCTACTTCAGCTTCTTCTGTTTCAACTACTTCTGCTGTTCAGGACAATTATCTCGGGATTCCTTATGGGGAAATCATTAAGAAGTGGTGGCAGATGTATAATGATGGGCAGGAGCCGATGCGCTCTAACCGCAATACGCTGACCTTTGAACTGGCTGTGAACCTGCGCCACATCTGTGGTTTTGACCGCAATCTACTGGCTCAGATTATTCCCTGCTACGATGGGTTTCCCGAACAGGAAAAGATGGCTTGCATCAACTCGGCATTGAACGAGAAAATCACGCAAATGCCTAAGCGACTGAAGGATGTGCTCTCTGCCATCCGTCAGGAACGAATGAAGCAGGTAAATGTGGGTGGTGGTTCGGCGGCTGACAATGAGGCGCTGGTAAATGCGCTGGACGAGGCTAACGCTAAGGACGATCTGTTCTATTATAATGCGCTGCCTAAGTTGCCGCAAGGCATTCGGGACTCTATCAGCGCTGTGGGTCCGGCACTGGCACTGCCTGTAATCACTGCCATCTGTCCTGCCATCGGAATGCTCGCAACGGGCGTGAAGGTTTCCGTTCATGGCAAGATGAACTCGCTGAACCTCATCTCCTACATTGCCGGTGATTTTGCATCTGGCAAGGGAAGTATTGACCCCGTGATTGACGCATGGACTTCGGAAGTGAAGGAAATGGACAAAATGTACCAGCAGAAGGAGGATGAATGGCGAGCCAAGAAACGTGCAGCCAAGAACAAGAAGGAGCAGCCGGAAGAGCCGAAACTGCCTGTAAGATGCTTGACACTGAACAATACGGTGGCGAATCTGGCTGAACGACTGGCTAACACAGAAGGCAAGCACGCCTTCTCGTTTACTCCGGAAGCAGACACCGTAGCGCAGAAGTGGAAATCAGCAATGAGTGATTTTTCAGTCATGTTAAGACAGGCTTACGACGGAACGAGCTATGAGCGCGAGGCAAGAAGTGCAGATGCGGTGAATGTCCATATAGACAGACTGCTATGGAACGTAGTGATGTGCGGAACGCCTGATGCGCTCTATCGAGTGGTAAGCAATTATACGGATGGTTTCCAGAGCCGTATCATCGTGGCAAAAACGCCCGATAATACCTTCACTCCACTTTCTGACAACATGTATGTAATGAACGAACGTCAGCGCGACCGCATCATTCAGATTGCTCATCTGCTGCCGCTGATGTCGGGTGAGGTAGTGCTGCCGAAGCTGGAGGAAAAGGGTAGAAAATGGCTGGAACAGATCAGACTGGAGACGATGAAAAATGACGACAAGGTGAAAGCCCGCCAGCGTTTCCGTATCTGTCCAACCACCATGAGAATGATGACCTGCATCATGCTCTGCAAGGTTCTGGAAACGCTGATTCAGAAGCATGGATTCAATGGAGCCGAGAAACAGCTGAAGGAGTCACCTGATTTGTGGAAGGGAATGCTCGTAAAGACGCAGACACCAGCTATGCTGAATGTATTTGATGTACTGGCTGACTATCAGTTGGATAATGCGCTTTACTTCTTTCGTAGCCGAATAGAAGATGCTTTCTCATCCAAGAATTATTGCAGTCAGTCTGCTTACGACAGAAGTCGCAGAGGTAAGAATGATTCCATCTTTGAGCGGCTGGACGTAACCTTCACCTTCGAACAGGCAGAGCAGCAGAGCATTGCACTTAAGGGAGCAAGTGCCACCCATGAGACGGTAAAACAGATGCTAAAGAACTGGAAACGTCAGGGGTTAATCTGTGTATTACCTGACATGCGCTATCAGAAAGTTTCTCCTACAGTCTAAAGAGGGTGTCATTAAGGGTCAAGGTCATTAAGGGTCATTAAGTTTTTCGGTTCTTAAATCAGCCTTAATGGCCGGCCTTGATCCAATTATTCATTATCAATTATTAATTGTAAATTATCATGAACATCAATATATTCCGCCGTCGCTTCACTCCATGGAGTGTGGATGGCACAATGGTTATAGGTGGCAAGATTTTCTGCGACACCTTAGAACGTCCTAACCGTCATTTGCCAGCAGGACGTTATAAGATTTCTCTCATTCCTACCAAGCAAAAGAAGGTGTCGGAGACAAAGAAGAAAAATAAGTATGAAAGAGGAAAATATGAAATTGTTATCAAGCCTGTTATTCTGTTAAGATCCCATTACGTGCCTCGTACTGTTAGGCGCAGAGCTCGCTTCGTGCCTGGCAACGGTCCGCTACGTCTGAGAAACAAGAGTATCATTCTGGGCAAGTCTCATTATACCGGAATCGTTACGCAATCAGAAGAATGCTATAATGAATTTTGCCAGTTGTTGAATGAGGAATTCAAGAGGATGAAGAAAAAGCATCGATCGTGCAGAATCAATCTGTTTATCAGGGATTGGGGTGTTGACGAAATCCCCCTCAATTATCTGCTTATTTTTCAATAATTAATATTCAATATCATGCGTAAGATAAAGGAAATCATCATTCATTGCAGTGCAACCAAGGAAGGTCGCAACTTCACCGTAGCGGATATTGACCGCTGGCACCGGGAGCGCGGAATGCGCTGCATAGGTTATCATTTCGTGATTTATCGTGACGGCAGCATTCATGTAGGCCGTGCGATAGAGGAGGTTGGCGCCCATTGCAAGGGCCATAATTCCATCAGTATAGGCATTTGCTACATCGGCGGCTTATCGAAGAAAGGCAAGCCGAAGGATACAAGAACCCGAGACCAGAAAGCGGCAATGCGCTCGCTTATCGAGCAGCTGAAGGAGGAATATCCATTAGCCACGATTCATGGTCATAATGAATTTGCCAACAAGGCTTGCCCCTGCTTTGACGTAAAGAAGGAGTGGGGGAAGGAGTAGACACAAAAAATAGCGGATCTGTCACAGACCCGCTATTTAAATTTATTAAAAAAATTATTATGTTTAACAATTTTCTAGTCTTATACAATGCCCTGAGCCATCATAGCCTTAGCTACCTTCAGGAAGCCGGCTACGTTTGCACCCTTTACGTAATTTACGTAACCATCTGGCTCTGTACCATACTTCACGCAGTTAGCGTGAATATCGTTCATGATGTCGTGGAGCTTAGCATCAACCTCCTCACGAGACCACTTCAGACGCTCTGAGTTCTGGCTCATCTCAAGACCTGATACTGCAACACCACCTGCGTTGGCTGCCTTACCTGGAGAGTAGAGAATCTTAGCATCCTGGAATACCTTGATAGCCTCTGGAGTAGAAGGCATGTTAGCACCCTCGCTTACTGCGATTACGCCGTTGGCGATGAGAGCCTTAGCTGCCTCCTCGTTGATTTCGTTCTGAGTAGCTGATGGGAGAGCGATGTCTGCCTTCTCAAACCAAGGCTTAGCACCCGCAACATATTTTACACCATACTTCTCTGCATACTCCTTGATACGGCCACGCTCTACGTTCTTGAGCTCCATGATGTAATCGAGCTTCTCGCGGTCGATTCCGTCTGGGTCGTAGATGTAACCGTCTGAATCTGAACATGTAACTGGCTTAGCACCCAACTGGAGCAACTTCTCCATAGTGTACTGCGCTACATTACCTGAACCTGAAACCAAAACAGTCTTGCCCTTGATGTCAATACCCTTGGTAGCGAGCATGTTGCAGAGGAAGTATACGTTACCGTAACCTGTAGCCTCAGGACGGATCAATGAACCACCGAACTCCTGACCCTTACCGGTCAAGACGCCCTGGAACTGGTGTGTCAACTTCTTGTACATTCCGAAGAGATAACCTACCTCGCGGCCACCTACACCGATGTCACCAGCTGGAACATCCTCGTCTGGACCCATGTGACGGTAAAGCTCTGTCATGAAAGCCTGGCAGAAACGCATTACCTCGTTGTTGCTCTTGCCACGTGGAGAGAAGTCGGAACCACCCTTAGCACCACCCATTGGGAGAGTAGTAAGAGAGTTCTTGAATGTCTGCTCGAAAGCCAAGAACTTCAAAATACCCAAGTTTACTGACTTGTGGTAGCGAAGACCTCCCTTGTAAGGGCCAATCGCGTTGTTGTGCTGAACGCGGTAACCCATGTTAGTCTGTACGTTGCCCTTATCATCTACCCAAGATACGCGGAACTGGATGATGCGGTCTGGAATGCAGAGACGCTCGATGAGGTTTGCCTTCTCAAACTCTGGGTGCTTGTTGTACTCTTCCTCGATAGTACCGAGAACCTGACTAACTGCCTGAATGTACTCAGGCTCATTTGGGAATCTTCTTTGGAGATTCGCGATTACTTCAGATGCTTTCATAATCTTTAATCTTTTATTGTGTTTAAATTCTTATTTTTTATTTCTGATTGCAAAGATACATGTTTTTCTTGAAAACACCAACAAAAAGAAAGAAAAAATGCAGAAAAAGTAGAAAAAAGTCATTTTTTAACATTCTTAATCACGATTTGTAGCCCTTTTGTGTACGCACACCTTATTATATAAGAGACGTTTTTCCGGGTTTTAAGCCTTTATCTCTGTTTAGGGAATTTTGCATTCTGACGACTTCAGTTTATCTATCCTGCGCCATAGGGCATAAATGAGCAGGATGACAGCGTAGAGACCGATTACCTGAGGCAGACTGATTCTTACGTTTTCGATGCTTGCTCCAGGCAGCATGCTGATCAGTCTTATCGCTGTATTCAAAAACTGGGTGATGCTGGTCAGGGCGCCTGATGTAAGGCTGATGAGTGGGGCGACAACCGATGCTATGGGCGCCCATAACGTGAGTGGGGAGAACAGGATTAATGCTGCTCCAAGATATAGGATGAGGGTTGCTGAGGGAATGGCGATGTAATTGGTGAGAAGTGAATAGCACGATATTCTGCCGAAGGAGTAGACGATGACCGGAAGGGTTCCTATCTGGGCTGCCAGTGAAACGCAAAGGAGTCCCCATGCCCAACGGATGAAACGGCTGCGGATGGGGAGGAGGGTGTAAAGGGGTGTGAAGAACAGCAGAATGGAGGCTACGGCCAGGAACGAAAGCTGGAAACTCAACTCGAAAAGATAGAGCGGACTGATGAAGAGCATAAATACATAAGCTGAGGCTAATGTGTTGAGCGGCAGACCGGTACGATGGAATGCTAAACTTAAGCTGTAGGCTGAAAGCATGATGGCTGCACGGACTGCACTTGCCGGCAATCCTATGAGAAAAACGTAGGCCCAGATGGAGAGGAGGGACAGGATAATGGTGTAAACTGAGTACTTTCTGCCGCCTAGCAGAAAGATGAAAAGCTGGAAGATAATGCCTATATGAAGTCCGCTTACTGCCAGGATGTGACTGGCTCCGGAAATGGAGTAACTGTTTCGGGTGTTCGAGTCGAGTGCGCTCTTGTCGCCCAGCGCCATGGCTGCGATGACTGCATAGTCTTGCTGTTTTACGTGAAGGGAAACCAGTTTGCTTTCAATATTGCTTTTATAGCGTTCGGTATTGATTTTTGCCCGTGTGAGGTAAGACAGTTCCTGCCAGTTTTTCAGTTGTGTAGAGGCTTGGGAATCAGCTATTTGCTTACAGGTAAGAAAAGCCCCAAGGCTCAGGATGCATAAATGAATCATCACGCATTGGGAGTAGATGAGAAACAGGTGGCTCCTGCTGAAGTAAGCTTTTTGGCTTAAGAACTTAGTAAGGAAAAAGATGATGCTGCCAAGGGCGCATGAAATGATGGAGATGATGAGCCAGAAGCGCATATTGAAATCATCATAGCCCCATTTGGCTATGATGATTCCGATCGTCAGTGTGAGGCTGATGGTCATGAGCGGGGTGATGTGTAGCTCTTTCATCGTTCCTCTTTCCTTATTTAAAAGATGATTATTTACCTATTTCTTGAATCCGAAGATGCGCTTGATGAATTTCTTCACAGCGTTTTCTTTCTTCTGTGGATTTACGATAGGGGTGTGCTTGTGTGCAGCCGGCTTGTCGCCCTTTTTCTGGGCTACGCCTCTGCCACGGCCGTTGCTGCCTGGACGAACATTGTTCTCGGTGCCTGGGCGCTGCTGGTTGCTGTTATTGCTGTTATTGCGGCGCTTCTGGCTGTTGCTGTTCTTTGGCTGCTCGCCTGGCTGGGCTGGCTTTCTGTTCTGCTGCTTTGCGTTCTGCTGCTTGTTACCCTGCTGAGGCTGCTGCTTTGCGTTCTGCTGCTTGTTACCCTGCTGAGGCTGCTGCTTTGCGTTCTGCTGCTTGTTACCTTGCTGTGGCTGCTGCTCGTTGTTGCGTGGTGCTTTTTCCTGACGCTCGTTTGGCTTGTTTGGCTTGCGCTTGTGAGAAGTCTGGTCGCGGTCTTTCTGTCGGCGGTTCTTGGCGCTGTTCTTTCCGCCCTCGCCGTTTCCGCCGTTGCCGCGTCTGTTGTTTCTTCCGTTTGCACCTTTCTTCTTCGGCTTGTTGAGCTTGATGTATTCAGGACCTTCGCCGCATCCTTCAGGGAGAGGCATCTTGTCTACCACCTTCTCCAGGAACTTCTCAATCTGCTGGAACCAGTACTGGTCTTCTTCGCTCACGAAGGTGATGGCTCTACCATCGCGGTTGGCACGGGCTGTACGGCCGATGCGGTGAACGTAATCTTCTGTATCGTGAGGAACATCGTAATTGATGACCATCTCAATATCATCGATGTCGATTCCGCGCGCTACAATGTCGGTAGCTACGAGAACATCATACTGTCCGCTCTTGAACTTGAACATCACATCATCGCGTTCAGCCTGTTCCAGGTCGCTGTGCATGGCTCCGCAGTTTACTCCAATCTGCTGGAGGGAAGCTGCGAGTTGCTTCACCTTGAATTTGCTGCCGCTGAAGACGATGACGCGTTTCAGGTCGCCCGCCTTGAAGATGTCCTTGATGATGGTCATCTTCTGGGTTTCGTAGCATACGTATGCTTCCTGCTTGATTTTCTCGGCTGGCTTGCTGACGGCAAGTTTGATTTCTACCGGATTCTTGAGCAGGGTCTTAGCCAGTTCTTCTATTTTCTCAGGCATGGTTGCCGAGAACATGATGGTCTGGCAGGTCTCAGGCAGTTTTGACGCGATGGTCTTGATGTCTTCTGAGAAACCCATGTCGAGCATGCGGTCGGCTTCGTCGAGGATGAAGAAACTAACCTTGCTGAGGTCTACATTGCCCAGAGAGATATGGGAGATGAGGCGGCCCGGGGTGGCGATGACTACATCGGCTCCCATGCGGAGGCTGCGCAACTCCTGATCGTAACGGTTGCCATCGTTGCCGCCGTATACGGCTACGCTGCTCACGCCCTGCAGGTAATAGCCGAAGCCTTGCATCGCCTGGTCTATCTGCTGGGCGAGCTCGCGGGTTGGTGACATGATGACGCAGTTGATGGCGTCTTTAGGATAACCGCCGTCATCGAGCTTGCTCAATACTGGGAGCAGATAGGCTGCGGTTTTGCCGGTTCCGGTCTGGGCTACACCCAAGACATCGTGACCTTCTAATATCTCTGGAATGCACTTTTCCTGTACTGGAGTGCATGTGTCGAAGCGCATGTCATATAATGCGTCGAGCACGTTGTCGTTTAAATCTAATTCGTCGAAATACATTCTTCTATAATTTATAGTTTATTCAAGTTTCGCAAGTGAGTTCCACACGCCCTGAAAGGGCAGAAGCCCCTAGC